>Ga0315912_10001228_pt1 | contig 33205 bp, 35 predicted proteins | sample VfabasoilMG_FD_204469 | JGI IMG/M metagenome (GOLD analysis project Ga0315912, IMG submission 204469) | Garden soil microbial communities collected in Santa Monica, California, United States - V. faba soil | ecosystem: Environmental > Terrestrial > Soil > Garden | place: USA: California... | reverse complement strand
TGACGCCGCAGCGCTGCGCGAAACGTAACAGTGAGACGGGATTGGTCGGGCCGGCCAGGCCCACGTAAATGGGAATCCCCGGCGCGCTGCGCGCCATGCGGGCGCAGTAGTCGACCACGCGCGCCGGTGCGAAGGAAAACTGCGTGACGACATAGCCGCTCAGGCCGTGCGCGGCGGCGAGCATCAGTTTGTCGGCGAACGCGCGCTCGAGCGCCGCCGCCGGGATGCGCGGATGGCCTTCCGGGTAGCCTGGCAGTCCGACTTCGCGCAGCCCGCATCCGGTGAGCAGGTCCTCGCGCAGCAGGGCCGCGCCGTCGGCATAGGGACCGATCGCGCTGGGTTCGTCGCCGCCAAGGATCAGCGCCTTCTGCACGCCCGCCTCGCCGGTCGCGCGTGCGAGGAATGTCTGCAGCTCGGCGCGGTCGCGGATGCGGCGCGCTGCGATGTGCGGCACCGGCTCCAGGCCCGCCTGGCGCACCGCGATCAGGGTCGGGATGGTGTCCAGCAGCCGGTGGCGCGGCAGGTGGTTCACGTAGACCGGCGTTCCCGAGGGCAGCAGCGCGGCGATCTCGCGCGCGTCCTGCGGCCGGTGCGCGCCGATTTCGAGCGAGCCGCCGCAAACCAGCTCGGCGGCAATGGCGGCCGCCTGCCCGCTCATGGCGGCCGCGGCGCGCGTTCCGCTAACCGCGTTTTCTGGAGACGACATAGGATTCATCCAGGAACCAGAGCCCACCGTGCTGCTGCAGGATTTCGCGCGTCGCATCGAGGTATTTGCGCTCGCCGACGACGCGTGCCAGGCGCTCGTCGTCGATCTGCGCCACATAGACCGCCGCATTCCAGGCCGCAAACAGCGTCGAAGTGCCGATGCTGTCGGCGATCTCGGTCGGCAGCGTGTGCATGTCGTAGCGGAACACCGCGCGCGCATCGGCGTAGGCGTTGAAATTGAAATGGCGCGCCTCCTTGCCCAGATCGCTGCGCACCGCCCGCAGCACATCATGGCGGCCGGTGGCAAACGGGTTCTCCTCCGGCCAGATCTTGCGCACGATTTCCAGTCCCGGATCGCGGCCGCAGGAATGGATGCCCAGCAACCGCCCGCCCGGCCCGAGCGCACGCGCGAGCGGCCCTATGACTTTGGAGGCCTTGAACTCGACCGGCACGCGGGCGCGGTAGGGCTGCGAGGCGATCACCAGGTCGTAGTCGGCGCGCACCTTGCCCTGCTTCGGGATCGCCTCGTCCAGCATGAAGCGGAAATCCTCCCGGTAGAGGACCAGCGCGACAGGCCGCTCGTAGACTGGATTGCCGGTCTTCGCGCTGTGGCGCGCCTGCCAGTTTTTTGCGAGGAACGGTTCGAGCGCGGCGATCTGCTCGCTGAATTCATGCGCGGTGGTGCCGGTGAGGCCGACTTCCTGCCAGACGAGTGACGTGGCGGCCGTCAGCGCCCTGGGCGTCAGCCACGGCGCCTCCGTGTAGTACATGTTGGTGACCACCATGACGGTCGCCGGATGCTCGTAGAAGCGGTCCGGCATCTTGTCCAGCGACAGGCGCACGTCCTCGAGGCTGATTTCCTTGCCGACGAAGTAGAACGGCCGTGTCGGGAAACGCCGGTGCATCTCGCGCATCACGCGCGTGAGCACGGTGCCGTCGCCCATGCCGGCGTCGAACACGCGGACCGCGGGCGGGCGCGGATGGATATGCGCGAGCTCCATGCCGACGCGTTGGGCGACCTTCTCCTTCTCGCCGCAGGTGTTGACGAACAGCAGGTACTTCTGCCGATTGTCGAAGAAGCGAAAGTTGCGGGATGGAGCGCCTTCGGCAGAGGTGCGTGGGGCGGCTGCGGGCGCCGCCTGGGCCGCGACGCGGATCAGCTGGCGCAGCTCGGGCGGGGCCGCGGGTGCGCTGGCGCCGTGGCGCTCAAGGAATGCGCTCACGCGCTCCAGGGTTTCGGGAGTGATGCGTGCGCCGTCGCGCAGGCGCGCGACAAATTTTCCGTCGTTGACGGCGCGGCGGCCGAAGGTGGACTCGGCGATGCCGCTCGCGCGGCAGAACGCCGAGATGCTCTCGAGCAGCGTGCTGCCTTGCTCCACGACCGCTTCCATGCAACTCTCCCTCCTTGGCGCACAGTACGGCCGGGTTTGTGGGAACACAACCACAACTCAGGCTGGAAAATGGATGGGATGTTGCCCATCTATAATAATCAAAGGCTTGCGAATGAAAGATGACAGCAAGAAGCGGGGTCTCGCCCGCGGCCTGACCAACTACGGCGACCCGGCGTTCTCGCTCTATCTCCGGCGCTCGTTCGCCAAGAGCATGGGCTACTCGGGCGAGATGCTGGCGCGGCCGGTGGTGGGGATCGCCGACGCGAAGAGCGGCTTCAACAACTGCCACCGGCATTTCCCCGAGCTGGTCGACGCGGTGAAGCGCGGGGTGATCGCCGCGGGCGGGCTGCCGGTCGATTTTCCGACGACGTCGCTGGGGGAAGTGTTCCTCAGCCCGACGTCGATGATGTTCCGCAACCTGATGGCGATGGATGTCGAGGAGATGGTGCGCGCCCAACCGATGGACGCGGTGGTGCTGGTGGGGGGCTGCGACAAGACCGTGCCGGCGCAGCTGATGGGCGCGGCGAGCGCGGATGTTCCGGCGGTGCAGTTGCTTGCCGGACCGATGATGCCGACCTCCTACCGCGGCGAGCGCCTGGGCGCCTGCACCGACTGCCGGCGCTTCTGGGCCATGCATCGCGCGGGCAAGGTGGACGCGCAAGGCATCGCCGATGTCGAGGGCAATCTTGCAACGACCGCGGGCACCTGCGCCGTGATGGGCACCGCATCCACCATGGCTGCGCTCGCCGAAGCGCTCGGCATGGCGCTGCCCGGCAGCGCGGCGATTCCGGCCGTGCACGCCGACCGGCTGCGCGCCGGCGAAGCGAGCGGGCGGCGCGCGGTGGAGCTGGTGAAGGATCCCATCCGCCCTTCGCAGATCATTACGCAGAAATCGGTCGAGAACGCGATCCGCGTGCTGCTCGCGATCGGAGGTTCGACCAACGCCATCGTGCACCTCACCGCGATCGCCGGACGGGTCGGCGTGAAGATCGACCTCAACCGGCTCAACGAAGTCTCCGACTCCACGCCGGTGCTGGTGGACCTGAAGCCGACCGGCCAGTTCTACATGTCGGACCTCTACGCGGCGGGCGGCGTGGGCGCGGTGCTGCGCGAATTGAAGCCGCTGCTGCACCTGGACTGCATGACCGTGACCGGCGAGACGCTCGGCGAGCGCCTCGCGCTCGAGGAGGGCGCGTGGGTCGATCGCGCGGTGGTGCGCCCGCTGGCCGATCCTCTGGCGAGGGAGGGCGGGCTGGTCGCGCTGTTCGGCTCGCTCGCGCCCAACGGCGCGATCCTGAAGCGCTCGGCGGCCGACGCCAACCTGTTCGAGCGTGAAGGCCGGGCTGTGGTGTTCAACTCGCTCGATGACCTGGCCGCGCGCGTGGACGATCCCGCGCTCGACATCGCCGCGGATGATTTCATGGTGCTGCAGAACGCCGGGCCCAAGTCGGGCTACGCCATGCCGGAGGCCGGCTACCTGCCGATTCCGCAAAAGCTCGCGCGCGCCGGCGTCAAGGACATGGTGCGGATCTCGGATGCGCGCATGAGCGGCACGGCGTACGGCACCATCGTGCTGCACGTGTCGCCGGAAGCCGCCGTCGGCGGCCCGCTGGCGCTGGTGCGCAATGGCGACCGGATCAGGATTTCAGTCAGGGAGCGAAAAATCGACCTGCTCGTTCCGGAATCCGAACTGTCGCAAAGAAAGAAGACCTGGCAAGCGCCCATCGCACCGCCCGCGCGCGGTTACGCCAAGCTCTACATGGACCACGTGCTCCAGGCCGAGCACGGCTGCGATTTCGATTTTCTGAGGAAAGCTTAGAGATCCCCGCCTTCGTGGGGATGACCCGCCAGGCGCGGGTCACTTCGCGTAGTCGTAGTTGAGCGCGAAGGCGCCTTCGTTGTCGATGGAGAGCCGCGCCGACGACCAGCGCTGCTGTTCCGCCGGCAGCGCCGCGGTCAGGCCAGTGATGCGCCGGGTGATCTCCTGGGCATTGCAGGGCACCAGTTCCTCCGCGTCCTCGTCGCGCAGCGTGACCGAGTAATAGAACTTCGCAGTGGCCGCAGCCCCGGAATTCCTGACCACCACCCAGGTGCGTTTCCAGTCCGACGGCAGGCCGGGCGCGAGACAGGAAAAAATCTGCTCCACCATCTTCGCATCGAGCTTCGGCGGGCCTGACGGTGCTGGCGCGGCCACCGCGAGCTCGCGTGGCGGCGGGGCCGGTTTGACGACCGGCGCGGGCGCAGCTACGGGAGCCGCGGGTGGCGGAGGTTTGGGCGCGGCGATCGGCTGAGGCGGCTGCGCGGGTGCCGCAAGCGGTGCCGGAGTCGGAGCGGGAGCCGGTGCGGTAACCGGCGGCGGCGACGGCGCAGGCGCAGGAACCGGGATGGCGACCGGTTGCGGAGGCGGTGCCGGCGCGGCAACCGGCGCAGGCGGAGGTACAGGCGCAGGATCTGGAATCGCGACCGGCTGCGGAGGCGGTGGCGGCGCGGCAACCGCGGCGGGAGGTGGCGCTGGCGCAGGAATGGGAGTCGCCACCGGTTCCGGCGCAGGTGCGACAGGTTTGGCTGCGGGTGCCGGTGCCGGCTCAACGACGGGTGCGGGCACGGCGACTGGTGGAGGTGGTGCAGCGGGGATCGGCGCCGCGACCGGCGGAGGCGGTGGAACTGGCGCGGGTATCGGTACCGCGACAGGCGCCGGCGAGGCCGGGGTCGGCGTGACTACGGGTGCAGGTGCGGGCTCGACAGGGGGTGCGGGCTTTGCCTCGGGTTCCGCAGGGGCTGCCGCAGGTGCAACTGCGGGGGGCGTCGGTGGTGCGCCCAGCGGCGCGACCGGCGGACCGTAGATCATCAGGTTCTGGTTGGACGGTTCCGCTGAACCCGCGGAGCCGGCCTTGCCGCCGGTTTCGGTGTCCGGGATCGGTTCGGTCCGCGTCGGCATGCGCCGGCGCTGGGCGTCGGCCGAATGCATCGCGCTCAGCAGCGCGAGCAACGCCAGGCCCGTCACCGCCCGCCTCATGCCGCCACGATGCACCATCAGGCTATTCTAATCAGGTAGGCTTTGGTCGATGGCGACTGGACAAAAACGGCGGCTGGTGGTGGCCATCACCGGCGCAAGCGGCGCGGCCTATGGGGTCGGGCTATTGCGACAATTGCGTGCCGCGCGCGGCTGGGAGAGCCATCTGGTGCTCTCGGAGGCGGGCGCCCTCAACTGCTGGCACGAGTTGCGATTGAAGCGCAAGGACGTAGAGCGGCTGGCGGGCGTCGCGTACGCCCCGCGCGACATCGCGGCGCCGATCGCGAGCGGGTCCTTTCTTGTGGACGGCATGGTGATCGCGCCCTGCTCGATGAAGACGCTGTCGGCGGCTGCGCACGCGCATGCCGAAGACCTTGTTTCGCGCGCCGCAGACGTCACGCTCAAAGAGCGCCGGCGCCTCGTGCTGCTGGTGCGCGAGACGCCGCTGAATCTCGCGCACCTGCGCAACATGGTCGCGGTCACCGAGATGGGCGGCATCGTGTTTCCTCCGGTACCTGCGTTGTATGCGAAACCCGGGAGCATCGACGACCTGGTGGCGCACACGGTCGGCCGTGTGCTGGATCTGTTCGGCATCGCCTCGAAGAACCTGAAGCGCTGGCAGGGCCTGGATGGCTGAACTGACGGCTTTCTCCGACTCCTATGCCGAAGCGCGCAAGAAGTTTCTCGCGGCGGCGCGGCGCGCCGGCGCCAAGCTCGCGAGCTACCAGCATCCCGCCGAACGAGGTCCCGGCGGCGAGGCGCTCCATCTCGATGTGTCGGTGCTGGGGCCGGGCGACGCCTCGCGCGTGTTCGTGGTCGGCAGCGGCACGCATGGCATCGAAGGCTATTCGGGCTCGGCGGCGCAGCTCGCCTGGCTGCGCGGGCGCCCGCGACTGCCCAAGGACACGGCGGTGGTGTTTTTCCACGCGCACAATCCCTGGGGATTCGCGCACAAAACCCGGGTGACGGAAGAGAACGTCGATCTCAATCGGAATTTCATCGACTTTTCGAAGCCGCTGCCCTTGAACCGGGGCTATGAAGACCTGCATCCGTTGATCGCGATCCGGGATTGGAACGAGGAAACGATCGCCGGCGTGTTCGCCGGGCTGGACGCCTACCGCGAAAAGGTTGGCGAGAAGGCGTTTTCGGATGCCTTCAACGGAGGGCAGTACACCCGGCCCGACGGCATCTTCTACGGCGGCACGCATCCGCAATGGGCGAACGATGCGTTCCGGGCGGCGGTGAAAACGCATCTGGAACGCGCGCGCAAAGTGGCTTTCATGGACCTGCACACGGGCATTGGCCCGTGGTGCGATCACATCTACCTGTGCTTCCATCCGGAAGGGTCGCCCGCGCGCGGGCGTGTGCGCACCTGGTGGGGGGAGCGCGCGGTGAACCTGCAGGGCGTGACGCACAAGAAACTGGCGACCTACAGCGGCACCATCATCGACGCCTTCGCCGAAATGCTGCCGGGCGCGGAGGTCAGCAGCGTGGTGGTGGAGTTCGGCACCCTGCCCCGGCCCGGCATGCAGCGCGCAGGCTTTGCCCAGCGCTGGATGCGCTTCGAAGGGCCGCGCGATCCGATCCTGGCGGCGCAGGTGCGGCGCGAATACGAGGCGGCGTTCTATCCCGCCGATCCGGAATGGCGCAGCGCGGTGCTCGAGCAGTCGAAGGACTTCATCGATCGCGGCGTCGCGGGTGTGGGGTCTTGGTGACGTCTCGCAGTTCTGCGCGCGAGAAATGAACCGAAGAAAAGCCGCGGGAGCGCTGCAGGGCATCCGGGTGCTCGATTTCAGCGCCATGATCGCCGGGCCCTACTGCGCGCGCCTGCTGGCGGATTCGGGCGCCGACGTCATCAAGGTCGAGCCGCCCGAGGGCGACTACATGCGCAGCCGCGCGCCCATGCGCGCGGGCCGCAGCGTGTACTTCGGCGTGCTCAATGCAGGCAAGCGAAGCATTGCGCTCGATCTCAAGCGACCTGAAGGCGCGCAATTGGCCCGGGCCCTCGCTGCCGCGAGCGACGTCATCGTCGAGAACTTTAGGCCCGGCGTGATGCGGCGTCTCGGCTTCGACTACGCGACCTTGTCTGCCGCCAATCCAAGGCTGGTCTACTGCTCGATCTCGGGCTATGGGCAGAACGGCGCGCACGCAAGCCTCCCTGCCTACGCGCCGATCGTGCAGGCGGCCAGCGGTTTCGACATGACGGCGATGCGCCAGCAGCGCGCCGACCGGCCGCCGAACAGCGCGATTTTCGTCGCCGACTACCTCACCGGCACGCACGCCTTTGGCGCCAGCTGCGCGGCGCTGGTGCGGCGCGAGCGCAGCGGCAAGGGCGAGCGGATCGACTGCGCGCTGATGGATTCGATGCTCGGCATGCTCGCCTACGAGGTGGCCGAGGCGCAGGAGCCGGTCGCGCGGCCGAGACTGCTGTTCCAGGCGACGCGCGCCAAGGACGGCTTCCTGATCGTCGCGCCGATTTCCCAGGGCAATTTCGAGGATATGGCGCGCGCCATGGGGCGCGAGGACCTGAAGGCCGACGTGCGTTTCGCGACCGTCGGTGCGCGCAGCGACCACTGGGATGCGTTGATGGCCGAACTCGAGCGCTGGGCCGCGGGCCGCACGGTCGCCGAGTGCGAGGCGGCGATGGCGGGCGGAGGCGTACCCTGCGCGCGCTACCAGACTGTCGCCGAGGCCATGGATTCACCCTATGCTGCAGAGCGAGGTCTCTTCGCGACCGTCCAGGACGGCGGGCATACCATCCGTGCGACCAATCCGCCCTTCAAGATGGCTGGAGCGGCGGCCGGCGAGAGTGTGCCCGGGCTGGGCGAACACGGACCCGCCGTGCTGCAGGAGGTGCTGGGACTCTCGCCCAAGGACATCGAGCGGATGATCGCGGAAGGAACGCTATGCCGGCCGAACTAGAACAATTCGAGGACTTGCTTGCAAAGCGCTACAGCTGCCGCGCTTTCCTGCCGCAACCGGTGGAGCAGGCGGCGATCGAGCGCATTCTGGAAGTTGCGCAGCGCACGCCGTCCTGGTGCAATGCCCAACCCTGGCAGGTACACATCGCGAGCGGCGGCGCCACGGGACGCCTGCGCGCCGCGCTGCTTGCGCACGTGCCGGCGCACAAGGCCGAGCCGGAATATCCGTTTCCGCGCGAGTACCGCGGCGTGTACCTCGAGCGGCGGCGCGAATGCGGTTTCCAGCTCTACGAAGCGGTGGGCGTCGCGCGCGGTGACCGTGCCGCTTCGGCGAAGCAGGGGCTGGAGAATTACCGCCTGTTCGGCGCGCCGCACGCGCTCATCGTCACCAGCGACGAGGCGCTGGGCGTCTACGGCGTTCTCGATTGCGGCGCCTGGATCAACAATTTCATGCTGGCCGCTGCTGCTGCGGGCGTCGCCTGCATCGCGCAGGCCGCGCTCGCAACGCACCCGAAGCTGTTGCGCGAATTCTTCCGCATCGGCGAAGACCGGCGCATCGTCTGCGGCATGTCCTTCGGCTACGAGGACAGGGATCACCCCGCGAACCGCTTTCGCACGCGCCGCGCGCCGCGAGAGGAAGTCGCGCGCTGGGTTACTTGAGGAAATCCTCCAATGCGCGCGTGAAGCCGGCCGGTTGTTCCAGGTTGGCCAGGTGCGCCGCCTGCGGCAGCACGACCAGCCTGGAGCCCGGCGCGTTGTCGTGGATTTCCTTCGCCATCGATACCGGCGTGCCCGGATCGTCGGCGCCGACGACCACCAGGACCGGGCACTTGATCTCCTTGAGCCGCGCGGTCAGGTTGATCTTCGGGATGGCGTGGCAGCAGCCGACGTAGCCGGCGACCGGCGTCGCGAGGATCAGCTTGCGGACGCCGTCCACCACCGCCGGATTGCTTTTGCGGAAGGGCTCGGTGAACCAGCGCTCGAGGGTGGGCTCCGCCAGCGGCGCCATGCCCTTCGCTTCCACGGTCTTGATGCGATCGGCCCAGACGGGCGCGGCCTCGGCGGGATACCGGCTCGTGGTGTCGGCGAGCGTCACCGTGCGCAACACGCCCGGATACTTGAGCGCGAAGGTCTGGCCGATCATGCCGCCCATGGAAAGCCCGCAATAGTGCGTCGCGGTTATTTTTAATTCCTTAAGTAAAAAAAACAAATCATCGGCAAGAAGTTCGAGCGTGTATGCACCTTTCGTCGCCTCGGTCGCGCCGTGGCCGCGCGTGTCGTAAGCAAGGATGCGGTACCTGTCCTTGAGTGCCGCGATCTGCGGATCCCACATCCGCACGCTGCAAGCCAGCGAATGGCTGAGCACCAGCCAGGGCGCGCCTTCCTTGCCGTGCACTTCGTAGTTGATCTCGATGCCGTTTGCGCGGGTTTTCATAGTTTCGCCACCACCAGGGGAATGTGCATTTCGTCGTCGCTCGTGCCGCCGTGATTGCCGATGTGCAGGTGCCGCGGCTCGCCGGGCACCCAGTCTTTTACCGTGGCCCGCCCGTTCATGACAAGCGCCACGTCGCCGATTCGCTCCGCGAAACGCGGGTGCGGGCGTCCGGGACCGAACCAGCCTTCATCCAGCAATTCCCGGCTGGGACGAACCTCGGCCCGGCCAGCCAGGATTCGCTTTGCCTTTTCCAAGAAGTTTTTTTCATCATGCACGTGGCAGAACGCCACGCGCCGCTCGCCGCACAGCGGGAAACGCAGCATGGCGGAAAGCTCCGCAGGCAGTTCGACGGATTCTTCCGGCGGACAGTCGATGAAGCCGTGGTCCGCGGTGAGCACCAGCAGCGTGTCGGTGCCCGCCAGCGTCTCCAGCATTTCGCCGAACGCCTGGTCGAGCGCATCGAAGTGCGCACGCACCTCGGCGCTGCCGACGCCATACTGGTGCGAAAGCGCGTCGAATTCGGGCCAGTAGGCGTAGATGAATTTCCGTTCCGGCCCGGACCGTACCGCATGCAGGGTCTGCTCGAGAAAACCCGGCAGGTCGTCGTAGGCAAGCCGCTCGGCGCGTCCGCAATGACGCATGTTGTAGGCCGAATCGATGATCTTGCGCCAGGAGACGACGATGCTGCGCCGCGCGAGACCGTCGAACAAGGATTCCTCGACGAACAGTTGCGCGGGCTTCACGCCCAGCGGATTGCGTTCGCCGCGCCGCTGGAACGGCAGCGGCGCGCCGACGCAGGCAGCCTGCGAGAAATAGGTGAACCAGCCGGTCAGGCCATGCTCCAGCGGCGTCGCGCCCGTGAACGACGTAGTGATCGCGCTCGCCGTGGTGGAAGGAAATACCGCGCTGATCGCGCCGCGGCGGTGCCGCGCAAGCACGCCGCCGCCGCGGGCTTGCAGGTAGCGGTCACCCAGTCCGTCGATGATCAGGAAGACGATGTTCGCGGCGGAACCGATTTCCGCCGCCGGCAGCGCAACCAGGGGCGGGTGGCGCGGCGTCCCGCCCGCGGCCTCCACCAGGGAAGCCACCAGGTTCACAAAGCCATTGCCTGAATAGTCGGGCCGGGTCATCCGGCCCATGCTAGCGAAATTCCTAGTGCAGGGCGATCGAGTTCGTCAGCAGGGCGTCGTAGTGGCCGAGGAACTCGTCCACCGATTCCACGCTCGGCTCGCCAGCGACGATCTCCGCCATGCTGGCGCGGAATTTCACCTCGACCGCGCCTTCAAGAAACCCGGCGCGCCCCGTGGTCTTGTCGACCAGCTCGATGCCGTGGCGGCCGGGGAGGAACTCGACCACGTAGTAATTTTCGCTGCTGTACATGACGTTCATGGCTACCTCCATCGGCAGCTGGCTCGCAACTTCATTCTCCCCTTGTCCGCAATAACGCACATGCCGCGGGTCAGTTGACGGCCGCCGACGGTCGGTTTCGGCCGAGGGCCGCGTGATAAAATTCACCCTCGATTCCCCGGGGAAGCCGCCATGCGATTGGAAGTGCACCTGCACGCCGACATCCCGATGCTCGAGGGCGTGTCAAAAAAGCAGATCGAGCTGGCGCTCGCGCCGCTGCTGGACTACCTCGACGCCGAGGGCGTCGCCGACGTCAAGAGCCTCGAGCCCGATGAGCCCGGCCTGCGCTATGACGACAAGGAATTGATGCTGCTGATGTGCTGGACCGGCGAGGTCGGCCGCAGCTTTCATCCGGCGCTGGACGCGGCGCTCGAGAATCTCGGCCCGCTCTGCTACGAAGCGGTCGAAGTCGAACTCACGCTCTACCTGCAAAACGGCGAGCAGGAGTCGCGCCTGCTGTTCGTCGGTCCGACCGCCCACGCGATCCACGAAGCGCAACGCCGCTGCATGATCGAAGACGTGACGGCGGTGCTGGCTCGCCAGTTTGCCAAGGAGCGGGTCGCCGAGGTGGTCGGGATGGTCGACCGCATGTTCGAGCAGGACTGGAAGGAACGCGCGATCGAGGAAAAGAAGCCCGAGCGCGCCTTCGAGACAGCCACGCGGCCGTCTCGGAAACACTTGCACTGAGTTTTGGCAGGGCCAAAGTACCCTGGTTTTGACACGCTGGCCCTGCATGCGGGCCAGTCGCCCGATCCTGCGACCGGCGCGCGTGCGGTCCCGATCTACCAGACCACTTCCTACGTCTTCCGCGACGCGGCGCACGCCGCGTCGCTGTTCAACATGGAGCGCGCGGGCCACGTCTACTCGCGCATCTCCAACCCGACGGTGGCGGTGCTGGAAGAGCGCATGGCCGCGCTCGAAGGCGGCGTGGGTGCCATCGCCACCGCAAGCGGTCAGGCGGCGCTGCACCTGGCGGTTTCCACGCTCATGGACGCAGGCAGCCACATCGTCGCCTCCTCGGCGCTGTACGGCGGCTCGCACAACCTCCTGGGCTATACCTTGAAGCGATTCGGGATCGAGACAACCTTCGTCTCGCCCAGAAATCCCGGGGATTTTCGCAAAGCAATCAAGGCGAATACGCGCCTGCTGTTCGGCGAGACACTCGGCAACCCGGGCCTGGACGTCCTCGATATCCCGGCGGTTTCGAAGATCGCGCACGAGGCGGGCCTGCCGCTGCTGGTGGATGCCACCTTCACCACGCCCTGGCTGATGAAGCCCTTCGAACTCGGCGCCGATTTGCTGTACCACTCGGCGACCAAGTTTCTCGGTGGTCACGGCATCGCCATCGGCGGCGTGCTGGTGGACTCGGGCCGTTTCGACTGGGAGAAGAGCGGCAAGTTCGCGCAACTGACCGCGCCCTATGCCGGCTTCCACAACATGGACTTCGAGGAGGAATCGGGCACGCGGGCGTTTCTCCTGCGCGCGCGGCGCGAGGGATTGCGCGACTTCGGCGCCTGCATGGCGCCGATGACCGCGTTCCAGATCCTGCAGGGCATCGAGACGCTGCACCTGCGCATGCCGCGGCACGTGGAGAGCACCAGAAAAATCGTGGGGTATTTGGCCGGGCATGCTGCCGTTCAATCCGTCATGTACCCGGAACTGGAAGGCCATCCAGATCACAAAATCGCAAAACAGTTGCTGCCCAGGGGCTGCGGCGCGGTGTTCTCCTTCGACATCAAGGGCGGGCGCGAAGCGGGTCGCAAGTTCATCGAATCGCTGCGCGTGTTCTCGCACCTGGCCAACGTCGGCGACGCGAAATCGCTGGTGATCCATCCGGCCACCACGACCCACTACCGCATGTCGGACGATGACCTGAAGAAGGCCGGCATCGGCCCGGGGACCGTGCGCCTGTCGGTCGGGCTGGAAGACCCCGAGGACCTGGTGGCCGATCTCGAACGCGCGCTGAAGGCGGCGAAATGAACCTTCAGGTCGCCGGCAAAAGCACGTTTGCCTACACGGCGGCGCATGAAGTCGATGGCGCAAAGCGCACCATCGTATTCATGCATGGCGCGGGCCTCGATCATTCCGGCTGGGGATTGCAAAGCCGCTATTTCGGCTATCACGGCTTCAACGTGCTGGCGCTGGACCTGCCCGCGCATGGGCGCTCCGAGGGGCCCGCGCTGGCGAGCATCGGCGACATGGCCGACTGGGTCAAGAAGGTTCTCGACGAGAAAAAGATCAAATCCGCCACCTTTGTCGGCCACTCGATGGGTTCCCTGGTCGCGCTCGAATTTGCCGCCAGGTATCCGGAAGCCGCGGAGAAGATCGCGCTCATCGGCACTGCCTATCCGATGAAGGTGGGCGAGGCTTTCCTCGATGCGGCCAGGCGCAACGACCAGGCCGCCTACGACATGGAAACCATCTGGGGCCACGCCGCGCAGGTGCCGCTGGCGGGCAATCCGAACCCGGGCATGTGGATGTACGGCGACACCTTGGCGCGCCTGGCGCGCCTTGCGCCCGGCGTGTTGCACAACGACCTGAACGCATGCAATACCTACGCGGGCGGCATGGCGGCGGCGGCGAAGGTGAAATGCCCCGTGCTGTTCATTCTCGGCGCGCGCGACGCGATGACGCCCCCGCGCGCCGCGCAGGATCTAATTGAAGCGATTGTGCATTCGAAGACGGTGACGGTCGCGTTCTCCGGGCATTTGCTGATGGCCGAGGCGCCCGATGCGACCCTGGATGCGCTGATCGGGTTCGTCGCCTAGGCGTTCACGCGCGCGCCCAGCGCGCCTTGTACACCGAGTAGGCGGTAAGCACGCCCAGCACCGAGAGGCCGAACGCGATGACGGCGAAAAGCGCCGCCAGCGGGCCGCCAAGCTGCATCACCAGCATGCCGCCTGCGACGACCAGCACCAGGCGTGCCGTGCCGGCAAGCACGGGCTTGAGCATCTGCCCCGCGCCCTGCGAGGCGAAGTAGAGCGCGAGTCCCGCTCCAAACAGGGGATAGAAGGGCGCGACGATGCGCATATAGAGGCTGCCGATGTCGATAACCACCGGGTCGTCGCTGAACAGATGGATCCAGAGCGGAGGGTAGATCGCGACCGACCAGCCGATGACCATGCAGACCAGCGCTGCTGCTGCCGTGCCGGTCCAGGCAATTTTCTTCGCGCGTTCTGCGTTCCCGGCGCCGATGTTGGTTCCCACCATGACGACCAGCGCCTGGGCGATCGCGAATACGATCGGCACCTGCAGCAATTCCAGGCGCACGCCGACGCCATAGCCCGCGAGCGCCGCGGTGCCGAAGCGCGCGACAAAGCCGGTCAGGACCACCGCGGTGAGCACCGTCTGCAGCGCCGAGACCGACGAGATCGCGCCCACACGCAGGATTTCGCGAAACAATCTTCCTTCCAGCTGCAGGTGGGCGCGCTGCGGACGCAAGGGGCTGCGCCAAACCAGGATCGCCATGGCAAAGCTTGCGAGCCCGAACGCGGCGACAAAGGCCACCGCCGCGCCGGCGATCCCCAGCCGGGGGAAGAGTCCCCAGCCCAGGGTGAGCGCGCCCGACAGCGGGACCTGCACCAGCGCCGTACCCACGAACACGAGCGCCGGCGCGAGCGTATTGCCGCTGCCGCGCAGCAGGCTCGCCAGCGTGTTGGAGATCCACACCAGCACGGCGCCGGCGAAGATGACGTCCGAGTAGGCGAGCGCCTGCTCCAGCGCCAAACCGCGGCCGCCGAGCAGGCTGTAGAGTCTCCGTCCGAACCCGAGCAGCAGCACGGTAAAGGCGAGCCCGCCGCCCAGCGCGATGATCAAGGCGTGGGAAACCAGCTTGCGCGCGGCATCCCGGTTGCCAGCGCCCAGGGCGCGCGCGACGGCGGATGAAACGCCGCCGCCCATCGCGCCCGCCGACGTCATCTGCAGCAGCATGAGCATCGGGAACACCAGCGCGAGCCCGGCGAGCGCGTCGGTCCCCAGCCGGCCGATGTAATAAGTGTCGCCGACCGAAACGGCGGTCTGGAACATGGCCATCACGATGCCCGGGGCGGCGAGCCGCGCCAGCGTGGGCACGATCGGAGCGGTGAGGAGCGGGCTGGGCTTGGCCGACACGCGTCGAGCCTAGCGCAGTTTGCGCGCCAGGCCCGCCGGGATTGCGAACGCGAAGGCCCAGCCGATCAGAACGCCGAGCGCATTCGCGTACATGTCGTAGACCTCGTAGGTACGGTAGCCGAGCTGGCCCTGCGCGAACTCCAGGCCGATGCCCATGGCGATCCACAGCAGCGCGTAGCCGATGCGCGATGCGCGGCGCGCATAGAGCAGGCAGAACCACCACATCAGCGAGCCGTAAGCGAGGAAATGGCCGACCTTGTCGCCTTCTTCGATGTCGATGCGCGGCGGCGAAGGCGTGAGCGACAGCCAGACGATGGCCGCGGCGAGCGCCCAGCCTGCCGCGACGCAGAGCGTTCTTCTCAGAACAGGCCCATCTGGCCGCCGTCGGCGCCCGCCGGAGGGTGAAAGAGCGTGCAGTCCAGCCCGCTGCGCGAGGCCATGTGGTTGTCCTCGCTGTTGAGGCCCAAGCGCTTGCAGGCGAGGTCGAAGCGCTTGCCGATGAGATCGACGAAATTGCCCGAGCCGGTCATGCGCGAGCCGTAGTTCGGGTCGTTCTCGCGCCCGCCGCGCGACTGCCGGACGATGCTGATGACGTGGTCGGCGCGCTGCGGCTGGTGGACCGCCAGCCATTCCTTGAACAGCGGACGCACTTCGTTCGGCAGGCGCAGCAGGATCCAGCCGGCCATGATGGCGCCCGCGCCCGCGGCGGCTTCGAGGACAGCTTCCAGCGAGCTGTCGGTGAGTGCCGGGATCAGCGGTGCGACCATCACGCCGCAGGGAATGCCGGCTTCGGACAACGCGCGCAATGTGTCCACGCGCCGGCGCGGGCTCGCGGCGCGCGGCTCCAGCGCGCGCGCCAGCCGGTGGTCCAGCGTCGTGATCGAGACGAAGGCCTTCACCAGGTTCTTCTTCGCCATCGGCGCGAGCAGGTCGATGTCGCGCTCGATGAGCGCCGACTTGGTGACGATGGTGAGCGGGTGGTCGCAGTCGGCGAGCAGCTGCAGCAGCCCGCGCATCGCCTGGTAGCGCCGCTCGATCGGCTGGTAGCAGTCGGTATTGGTGCCGAAGGCCATCGGCGTGGCGCGGTAGCCGCGCCTGGAGAGTTCCTTCTTCAGCAGCTCCACCGCGTTGGTCTTGGCGAAGAGCCTGGTTTCGAAATCCAGCCCCGGCGAGAGCTCGAGGTAGGCATGGCTGGGCCGCGCATAGCAATAGATGCAGCCGTGCTCGCAGCCGCGGTAGGGGTTGATGGACTGCTCGAACGGGATGTCGGGCGAATCGTTGCGCGCGACGATTGTTCGGGCGCGCTCCTCGGTGACCGTGGTTTGCGGGCCTTGCAGCGGTTCTTCTTCCTCGCCCCAGCCGTCATCGAAGGGTGAACGCTTTGCCGACTCAAAGCGTCCCTGGATCTGTGAAAGCGCCCCTCGCAGCTTGGTCATACGCTCTAAAATTGCTGTCCCTTCCTGGTACTGTATATATAAACAGTCGCATGGACAATACCCGCCGCAACGTCGGCCTGCTGGCCGCCTGCCAGGCGATGCTGTTCACCAACAACTCGACGCTGATCGCCATCAACGGGCTGGCGGGGCTGGCGCTGGCGCCGAGCGCCACGCTGGCGACGCTCCCGGTGACCTGCTGGGTGGTGGGTGGCGCGCTCGCCACCATGCCCGCCTCGCAATACATGCGCAAGGTGGGCCGGCAGGCCGGCCTGATGCGCGGCGCGTCCGTCGGCATCGTCGGCGCGCTGATCTGCGCCGCGGCCGTCTGGGAAGCGAGTTTCTGGCTGCTGTGCTTCGGCGCGCTCGTCTTCGGCACCTTCAATTCCTTCGGCCAGTACTACCGCTTCGTCGCCGCCGAAGTCGCGCCACTGGAATTCCGCGCCACCGCGGTTTCGCTGGTGCTGGCCGGCGGGCTGGTGGGCGGCATCCTCGGGCCGAATATCAGCCGCGTCACGGTGGACCTGGTGGGCCCGAAATTCACCGGCGCCTATCTCGCGCTGATCGCGTTCGTGCTGGTCACCATCGCGCTGCTGTCGCGCATCCGTGTGCCGGACCTGAGCGCCGCCGAGCAGGCGTCGAGCGGCCGGCCGCTGGCGGAGATCGCGCGTCAGCCCAAGTACGTCGTCGCGGTGCTGTCGGGCGCGATCAGCTACGGCGTGATGAATTTCCTGATGACCTCGACGCCGATCGCCATGCGCGGCTGCGGGCATCCCTACGGCGACGCCGCCTTCGTGATCTCTTCGCACGTGGTGGCGATGTTCGCGCCGTCCTTCCTGACCGGGCCGCTGATCCGGCGCCTGGGCGTGATCCCGGTGATGCTGACGGGCGCCGCGCTCAACATCGCCTCGGTCGCGATGGCGATTTCGGGGCTGGCGGTGGCGAATTTCTGGTGGTCGATGGTGCTGCTGGGCGTGGGCTGGAACTTCCTCTACATCGGCGCCACCACGCTGCTCACCGAGACCTACCGCCCCGAGGAGCGCGCCAAGGCGCAGGGCGCCAACGAGACCGCCATCTTCGCCATGATGGCGCTGTCGTCCTTCTCCTCGGGCATGATCGTCACCAACGCCGGCTGGGAGAAAGTGAACTATGCCGCCACGCCGCTGATTGCGATCGTCATCGCCGCGCTCGCGTTTCTGTCCCTGAATATGAAAAAATCCAGGGTATGAAGCCCCCCGCGGAAATCGGCATGCGCCTGGAGGAGGTCGACACTCCCGCGCTGATCCTCGAGCTGGACGCTTTCGAGACCAACCTGCAGCGCCTGGCGGACCTCGTGAAGGGCCGTGTGCGGGTGCGCGCGCACGCCAAGACCCACAAATGCCCGGAGATCGGCAAGCGCCAGGTCGCAGCCGGGGCGGTCGGCGTGTGCTGCCAGAAAGTGTCGGAAGCCGAGGCGATGGTGGATGGCGGCATCGCCGACGTGCTGGTGTCGAACGAAATCGTCGGCACGCGCAAGCTGGAGCGCCTCGCCGCGCTCGCCAAGCGGGCGCGCATCGGCGTGTGCGTGGACCATGCCGACAACGTGCGCGAACTGCAGTCGGCGGCGCAGCGCGCAGGCGCGAACGTCGACACCTACATCGAGCTCGAAGTCGGCATGCGCCGCTGCGGCGTCGCGGCGGGCGCGCCGGCGCTCGAGCTGGTGAAGGTGATCGTGGCGTCGCCCAACCTGCGTTTCGCCGGCATCCATGCCTACCACGGCCGCGCGCAGCACATCCGTTCGGCGGAGGAGCGCCGCGCGGTGATTCAGAATTCGTCTTTGCTTGTAAGAAACACAAAAACGCTTTTGGAAAAGAACAACATAAATTGCCCCATCGTCACCGGCGCGGGCAGCGGCACCTTCATGTTCGAAGTGGAACTGGGCGCCTGGGACGAGATTCAGCCGGGCTCCTACGTGTTCATGGACTGGGATTATGCGCGCAACGAGTGGGCGCCGCCGATGCCGCGCTTCGAGCATTCCCTGTTCGTGCTCGCCGGCGTGATGAGCCGGCCGAGCGCCACGCTGGCAGTCGTGGACGCGGGCCTCAAGGCTTCCAGCGTGGATTCGGGCATGCCGGGCGTCTGGCAGCGGCCCGGACTCTCCTATACGCATGCGTCGGACGAGCATGGCTGGGTCGAAATCGGCCCAGGCGCGGCGGCACCCGGACTGGGCGATAAATTGCTGCTGGTGCCGGGACACTGCGACCCGACCGTGAACCTGTACGACTGGTATGTTTGCGTACGAGCGGGCGTGGTGGAGGCGCTGTGGCCCATCACCGCACGTGGCGCCGTCACCTAGATCGGGGGAAGCATGCGCAAGCAGTATCTGAATCCGAAGGAGCTCTTCCATTCGCCGTTCTTCACGCACACGGTGGCGGTCGGCGGTCCGGCGAAGATCGTCTACGTCTCGGGCCAGGTCAGCTACGACCGCGATGGCTTCGTCATCGGCAAGGACGACATGCGCGCGCAGGCCGAGCAGGTATTCAAATGCCTGACCCACAATCTGAAGGCGGCCGGCGCGACCTGGAGCGACGTGGTCAAGCTCACCGGCTACATGGTGAAGATGAACGCCGACTCGGTGAACCTTTACCGCGAAGTGCGCTCGCGCTATCTCGATCCGAAGCGCATGCCGGCAAGCACGCTGATCGGCGTCAAGCGCCTGGTGCACGACGACCTGCTGCTCGAGGTGGAGGTCATCGCGGCCGTGGCCGAGAACGGCGCGCCCAAGAAGGCGAAAAAGAAGAAAACCTGAATTGAGCCGCGCTTCCTACGGCTGGGTGGTGGTGCTGTGCGCCTTCACCCTGATGTTCGTCGGTTTCGGCGCCGCCTATTCCTTCGCTGCGTTCTTCCGCGCGTTCGAGGCCGAGTTCGGCGCTTCGCGCGCGCACGTGTCGCTGGTGTTTTCGCTGTGCGCGTTCCTGTATTTCCTGCTTGGTGCGCCGGGCGGCATGCTCGCCGACCGCTACGGCACGCGCAACGTGGCGCTCGCGGGCGTCGCCTTCCTCGTCGCGGGCCTCGCGGCCGCCAGCACTGCGAACTCCGTGGCCGTGCTCTATGCCACCTATTCCATCGGCCTGGGCATCGGCATCGGTCTCACCTATGTGCCGTCCGTGGGCGCGGTGCAGCCCTGGTTCGAGAAGCACCGCGTGCTCGCCTCGGGCATCGCCGTCTCGGGCATCGGCGCAGCCAATTTGCTCGCGCCGCCGCTCGCCGCCTGGTGGATCGAGGCCTTCGGCTGGCGTGGCGCCTACCTGGCGCTTGCCGCTTGCACCCTGGTCCTGGGCGGCGCGGCCGCGGCCGCCATCCGCAACCGGCCCGCCGGGCAGGGCCGCGCGACCGCCGGCGTCACGCTGGGCGCGGCGCTGAAGACGAGAAATTTCTGGGTGCTGTACGTGACGCTCGTCTTCTCGGGCTTCGGCTGCTTCGTGCCGCTGGTGCACATCGGCCCTTACGCGATGGATGCCGGGCACCCCGAGTCCTTCGCCATTCTGCTGGTGAGCCTGATCGGCCTGGGGAGCCTGGTCGGCCGTTTCGCGATCGGCAGCATCGCCGAGCGCTTCGGCCGCATGCGCTCGCTCGCGCTGATGTACCTGGGCATGGCGCTGATGCTGCTGCTCTGGTGGGCTTCGACCGGGCAGCTCGCGCTGTCGGTGATGGCCGTGGGCTTCGGCATTTGCTACGGCGGCTTCGTGGCGACCTTCCCGACCGTGGTGATGGATCTCTTCGGCGCGCGATCCGTCTCCGGCATCATCGGCTGCATCTACACCGCCGCCGGGATCGGCACGCTGTTCGGCCCGCCGGTGGCGGGCGCCGCCTTCGACGCCACCGGCAGCTACGGCCTGCCGATCCTCGGCGCCGCGGCGCTCGCGCTGATGGCGGCCGCAGGCCTGGGATTGCTGCGCGCCCGGAACTAGATGAAATCAAACCCTGCCAGAACGGCGCGACGGCCCGACCTCGTGGTCAGCGAGGAACGGGGCGTGCGCCACCTGCATGTCGGCGGCGAGGCGATCCAGAGCGCGATGCGCCTCGAGGACCCGTTCGCGCTCGAGCTCGACTACACGCGGTGCATGATGTCTTTCCTGCTGTTCCATCCGCAGCCCCGGCGCGCGCTGATGATCGGCCTGGGTGGCGGCTCGCTCGCCAAGTTCTTCCACCGGCGGCTTGCCGGACTGCGCACGCACGTCGTGGAATACGATGAACGCGTGATCGCCACGGCGCGCTCGCTGTTCCATGTCCCGGCCGACGACGCGCGCCTGCAGATCGAGCACGGCGACGGCGTGCAGGCGCTGGCGCCTGAGTGCTGCGACCTGCTGGTGGTGGACGGATTCGAAGACGAGTCGACGCCGGCCGCCATGGTGTCGCAGGCGTTCTTCGACGCGGCCTGGTGCGCGCTGGAGGCGCCGGGCGCGCTGGTCATGAACGTCATGGACGACGACAAGGAACTCGACCGCCACCTGCAGCGCATCGAGCACGCCTTTGGCGGGGCGGTGCTCGCGTTCCGGGCGCTGCGCGATCCCAACATCATCGTCGTCGGCCTGAAGGGCGCGCCGCCCGCGATCGAGTGGCGCGAACTGCGGGCGCGCTCTGCGGCGCTGGAGCGCAAGTACGGCCTGCCGTTCCCGCGCTATGTGGAGCGGCTGCGCAGCATGAACCGCTGGACCACGGAGGCGCTGTGCGTCATGCCGCCAGGGGCCACCGCGGCGGCGGAGGGCTGAGGTGGCGATCGATCCGGTAGAAATCGCGGCGCTGGCCGCCGCTGCCTTCGCCGGCTCCGTGGTTTTCGGCATCACCGGCTTCGGCGCCGCGCTGGTCACGGTGCCCCTCGCCACGCACTTCGTGCCGCTGCCGTTCGCGCTTGCGCTGTTCGTGCTGATGGACCTCGCCAACTCGGCGCGCATCGGCTTCGAGAACCCGAAGAATGCGGTGAAGAGCGAATGGACGCGGATGGTGCCGATGATCATCGCCGGCACGGTGACCGGCGTCACGCTGCTCGTCAACCTGCCGCGCGGCGCGGCGACCTTCGCGCTCGGCGTGTTCGTCGTGCTGTTCGCGCTCTACAGCCTGCTGCGCAATCCGGACACGCACCGGATCGTCTCCTCGCGCTGGGCCTGGTTTGCGGGCTTTGCCGGGGGGATCACCAGCACCATCTTCGGGGCCGGCGGCCCGCCCTATGCGATGTACCTCTCCCAGCGCGGACTGTCGAAGGAGCAATACCGCGCCACCCTCGGCCTGGCGACGCTCACCAGCATCTCCATCCGCACGCTGGCGTTCCTGGTAACGGGAATCCTGCTCGATCCCAGGGTTTGGCTGTACGCCGTGTTCGTGGTGCCGGCGGGCCTCGCCGGGATCTGGGCCGCGAGCCACCTGTTCCGGCGCATGTCGAGGGAGACGCTGATGCGCGCCGTGGCATTCATGTTGCTCGCGAGCGGCGCATCGTTGATCGTTCGGGCGTTGAGCTAGAGGAAGCGGATTCCTTCAAACAAGCGTGGGATGCGGAAGTTCGGCGCAGGCTCGCCGAGATCGACTTGGGTATGGCCCAACTCATCGATCGCGAGGAACTTCGCCGCCGCATGCAGGAGCGTGGCGCCGATATTCTGGTGTTGGCGTTCGCTCACCAGCCGGCTGTCAGGCGGCATCAGCTCTTGGAGACCACAGTATTCAGCATCGCGCCGGAAATTTCCTGCTTACCGCGCTTACGCAGCTCCTCGGCCGCATTGATGCGATCTCGCTCTTCCTTGTTCTGGCTCAGCTTCCACTTGCCGACCATCCTGGCAACCTCAACCTCGATGCCCACGATGGCCGATAGCATCTGGTCGATGAATTCAGGCGACGAATCCGTCATCTTCCAAGGCAACGGCGATCCGGTCTTCCCTTCATGGGTGCGCGTAAGTCGCGCCACAACGCCGCGGACAAACCGCTCGTTGTCCCTGATGTAGAGCTTGCCGTGCACGTGTACGACGCGGTAGTTCCAAGTGGGGACTTGTTCGTGGAAGTCGTGTTTGCTGGGATACCAGTTCGGCGAGACATAGGTGTCTTCGGCACGGAAGATCACCAATGCTTCGTCACCATCCTTGGCTTCCTTCCACACCGGATTCGCGCGCGCAACGTGCGCCAAGAGCTTTCTCGGACTTTTGCTCGTCTCATCAATCAGAAACGGCACATGATTGGCATCCAGGCCGGTAGGTCCATTCACCACCAAAGCCCCTAGAGGGTAGGTTGCAACCGTCCGCAAGAGTTCTTCCTCGCGTGCTTCGTCAAAGTGATTTGGCAGATACATGCGCTTTCTCTACAGTATGGACGAAGGGTTTAGGCCTCACGCCTTGCCAGCGCCAAGTAGGCGCCCAACCCCAGCATTGTCGCGCCTGACATTCGGGTAAGGAATCGGGCGCGCGCGGCGCGTACCGCGGTTGACTTGAGCAACCGATCAGCCGCGAAAACCGCTACGACGTCAACGAGCGTGTTGAGCGCAACGCAGATGCTTCCGAGTACCACGAGCTGCAGAAGCAAAGGTTCGCCCGGCGAGACAAACTGAGGCAAGAACGCCAAGAAAAACAGAGCGGTCTTGACGTTCAAGGCCTCAACAACGATTCCTTCAAAGAAAGCGCGGCGCACACCATGAGAGGCAACAGGCTCGACGGTAAAGACCTGATCGCTGCGCAGAAGTAGCCGGATGCCCAAGTAGACCAGATAGGCAGCGCCGAGGTACTTAAACAAGTTGAAGGCCACGGCAGACTGCGCAACTATCAGGGACAGGCCGAGCGCTGACGCTAGTACATGCAACATTCCGCCGATCCCGGTGCCGAAGCACGAGGCTAACCCTTCTGATCGACCACCTGCCACCGTGCGAGCGACCACATAGGCAATGCCTGGACCTGGAGTAATGGCAAGTATGACAGCGGCGATTGCGAAGGCTAGGAATGACATGCTGCGGTGATGCCTTTCAGCGGCTAAGGTTGAACGTCGGCCGGGCTGTGCCGCGTAACTTGTGATTCAACGTCTCATGGCTGATGCTAGAACGATCTATTGGTGGATACAACAATCTGCGGGTCGATCGGGCGAGTTGCCGGCACATTGGCGAAGCTAATCCGTTTTCTCTCGCATAGTGACGAACTCCTCCGCCGCGGTCGGATGGATGCCGATGGTGGCGTCGAACTGCGCCTTGGTGGCGCCGAGCTTCACTGCGATGGCGACGCCCTGGATGACTTCGCCCGCGTCGGGGCCGAGCATGTGCGCGCCGACCACGCGCTGGCTGGCGGCGTCGACCACCAGCTTCATGAAGATGCGTTCCTCGCTGTTGCCCATGGTGTGCTTGAGCGAGCGGAAGGCGGCCTTGTAGATGTCCACGTCACCGAAGCGCTTGCGCGCCGATTCCTCGGACAGTCCCACGGTGGCGAGGTTCGGGTTGGCGAACACCGCCGTCGGCACGTTCTCGTGATCCACCGGCGTGGGCTTGCCGCCGAACAGCGTCTTCGCCAGCGCCATGCCTTCGGAGGTCGCCACCGGCGTCAGGTTGAGCCGGTTGGTGACGTCGCCGATGGCATGGATCGAATCCACCGAGCTTTTCGAGTAGTTGTCCACGACGACTGCGCCGTCGGCCGCGAGCTTCACACCCGCGGTTTCCAGGCCGAGGTCGGCGGTGTTCGGCTTGCGGCCGGTCGCGAACATGACCAGATCGAACTCGCCGGACGAGCCGTCGTCGAATGTGACTTTCAGTCCTTTTTCTATTTTCGAAGGGTTCTTCTTAAGTAAAACCGAAACACCCTTCCTTCCCATTTCATCGCCGAGTCTCGCCCCAAGTTCCGAATCGAAGCCGCGCAGCAGCTGTGCGCCGCGGTAGGCGAGGGTGGTTTTCATGCCCAGGCCGTTGAAGATGGAAGCGAATTCGACCGCGATATAGCCGCCGCCGACGACGAGCGCGCGCGCAGGAAGTTTCTCGAGGTGGAATGCTTCGTTCGACGTGATGGCGAACTCGGCACCGGGAATGTCCGGCACCTGCGGCCAGGAGCCGGTGGCAACGAGGATATGTTGTGCCGTGTGGGTTTTTCCATCCAGTGAGACTGAATGAGGATCGAGAACCACGGCACGGCCACGCAATACCGAAGCGCCGGCATTGACCAGCCCGCGCTCGTAAACGCCGTTCAGGCGCGCAATTTCGCGGTCCTTGTTGGCGAGTAGCTTCGCCCAGTCGAGCACAGGTTCGGCGACCTGCCAGCCGAAATCGGCGGCGTCCTTCAGTTCGTCGCGCAGGTGCGCGGCGTAGGAAAACAGCTTTTTCGGGATGCAGCCGACGTTGACGCAGGTGCCGCCGAAGTTACCCGATTCGGCGACTGCGACGCGCGCGCCGAGGTTGGCGGAGAAGCGGCTCGCGCGAACGCCGCCTGAGCCCCCGCCTATCGTGAAAAGATCGTAGTCGTACTTCAGAAGCCGCTACTTCAGGTTCTTGAGATTCATCCCGACGAGGTCGAGCGTGGCGGCCAGCCTCATGTGCTGCGGCTGGTCGGCGAGCCACTTGGTGGCGTTATGGACGCGCTGCTCGATCTGCGCGGCCGGCATGCCTTCGATGCCGATGAACATCTTCGCCAGATCCGTCAGGCCCGCGGCGGCGGCCTCGCCGCCCACCTCGCGGAGCTTGGCCTCGATCGCCGCGCGATCGAGGTTGGTCACCAGTTTCATGGTCGGCTCGTTGCTCATGGCGCGCTCCTGTCCTGTTCGGCGGTAAGTATATAGCGGTCGGCGGCATGCCGGGCGCGTCCCTCGGCCACCAGTTTTTCGAGATGCGCAGTCAGCGAGCGCATCGCTACCGGATGCAATTTGGGCGACACATCGTCGTAGACATCCGACACCAGTTCCTCGAGCGTGGCGCGGCCGCGCTTGAGGGCCGCCGCGACTTTGGCCTCGCGCGCCAGCCGGTGCGCCACCAGCCGCCGCACTTCCTTGTGCGGCGTGCCAATCAGGTAACCGTGGCCGGGCGCGATGATGGCAATGTCCTCCGCCAGGAGTTTTTCCAGCGACGCGAGGTAGGCGCGCATGTCGCCGTCCGGCGGGTTGATGACCACCGTCGATCCCTGCATGACATGGTCGCCGGTGAACAGCATCTTCGTTTCTTCCAGCAGGTAGCAAAGATGGTTGGACGCGTGCCCCGGGGTATGAATTGCACGCAGGGTCAGACCGTCCAGTGCGAGCCTCTCGCCATCGGCGGGAATCCGGTCGGCGGCGTAGGCCTGGTCCTGGCCGGCGCCCGCAGGCGCCGGGCGCCCGAGCACCTGCGCGCCGGTGGCGGCTTTCAGCGCGGCGGCGGCCGGCGAATGGTCCATGTGCGTGTGTGTCGTGAGGATCCAGCGAATCCGGTTCCCACTTCGGCCCGCGCCGGCTTCGAGGATTTTCGCGACATGCGAGTCGAGCGCGGGGCCCGGGTCGATCACCGCGAGTTCCTTTTCGCCGACAAGGTAGGTGTTGGTGCCAGGCCCGGTCATCGCGCCGGGATTCGGCGCCGTGAGGCGCGTGACATAGCGGTCAAGGCGCTTGGGAACGCCCGGCTGAATGACGAAGCAAGTGTCGCCCTTTTCCTCGGGATCGCTCCAGTGGATCTCGTGATAGGGCGGGTCGGTGCGCCGGAACAGGCGTTGCGAGCCCTCGTGGTCGAGCGCCCAGCATGCCGCGTCGGCCTCGATGTCGCCCAGGTTCCTCGTGTGTTCCAGCACCGCGCGCGGCGTGATGAAGTGCGCGAGGTCGGTGAGCGTGCTGCGCGTCGGGAAGATGAGCTCGATTTCCTTGCGCTGTCCGCGCTCGAGCGCTTCGCGCGGGCTGACCCAGGCGCTGTGCACGGTTTCCGAACGGTCGTGCGCGCCCAGCTGGCCCTCGGGCGCGCAGGCGACGAAAAAACGCGTGCTGAACCGGCGCGGCCGGCCCGGCGCCGTGATCCAGTGGCTGTAGTACGCGATCTCCTGTGCCGGCACGAACAGGTTTTCCCTTTCCAGAAAATCGCTGAACAGGAGCGTGCCCGCGTTCAGGGGTTCCCGCAGGTGTTCGAGAGACGCCGCCCGGTGCGGATCGACCGGATCGCCGCGTTCGTCCCAGGCCAGCAGGATTCCCGATTCTTCGAAGCACTCGCGCGCCGCAGCTACCCAGTAGGCAAGGCCGCCGGAGGACAGGCCAAGCCGGGCGCTCGCCCGCGCATCGTCCAGACCGCGCACGCGCCGCGCCGCCCGCTCGCCGGCGTCATCCGGATCGAGCGCGCCGCCGGGAAAGACGAACGCGCCCGGCAGGAAGGCCGCCTTGCTTGTGCGTTCGAGCATGAACACTTCGGGGGTGGCAGCGGCTTGCCGCAGCAGCAGGATGGTCGCCGCCGGGCGCGGCGTCAGTTTCGTTTCGCTCACGCGCTGCGCTCCGTGCGATCGTCAACCGCGACCAACGCGGTCCTTTTCGTTCTGTGCCTTGATCATCGCGCGCGCTTTCTCCCAGTCGGCGTCGGTCAGTCGATCGAGGTTGGTGAACCCGGCGCCATTGGCGAGGTAACCGGCGCCGTCAACCGCGATGGTTTCGCCCGTGAGCCACTCGCAGCCGTCGGCCATCAGGAAGGTGGCGAGGTTCTGCAGTTCGGGCATCTGGCCGATGCGGCGCATCGGGTTGAGTTCGTTTGAGTCCTCGAAGCTGCCGCCGGGGCGCAGGCGCTTGGAGGCGCCCTCGGTCGGGAACGGGCCCGGTGCGATCGCGTTCAGGCGTATGCCGTAGCGGCCCCATTCGACCGCGAGCGACTTGGTCATCACGTGCAGGCCGGCCTTCGACATCGCCGAGGGCACGACGTAGGGCGACCCGGTATGCACCCAGGTGACGAGGATCGAAATCACCGAGCCTTTCAGCTTGCCTTCGATCCAGCGCCGGCCCACGGCGTGCGTGACATAGAAGCTGCCGTGGAAGACGATATTGGCGATGGCATTGAAGCCGTTGGGCGTGAGGTCCTTTGTCGGGCTGATGAAGTTGCCGGCCGCATTGTTGACGAGACCCGTGAGCGGCCCGGCCTCGTCCCAGATGCGCTGGACCATCGCGTCCACCGCCTGCGCGTCGCGGATGTCCACCGCGTGCGTGCCGACTTTTCCGCCGTGCGCCTTCGTCAACTCGCCTGCGGTTTCGTCCAGCACCGCGCCGCGCCGCCCGGCGATCCAGACCTCGGCGCCAAGTTGCAGGTAGCGGCTGGCGATTTCCTTGCCCAGGCCAGTACCGCCGCCCGTGACGAGGACGCGCTTACCCTTGAGCAGCCCTTCCTTGAACATGGCGTTCCCCGTTGCGAAGAACGCCTATTCTAATCACGCGGACAAGTACGAATGAGCGTTGTGCAGCGCCCTTTCATAAGTCGAACCCGCACATTCGTCGTGCGCGCGCAGCCCTTGCAGTTCGGCGTGCAGGCCTTCGTCGCGGAAATAGCGGGCCAGCGCCCGCTCGTCTCCCGGCGTTGGGCCGGAGGAGGTGAGCCTAAGCCAGAGAGAGCGAAGCATCGGCGAAGGCCTGCACGAGGGTCAGCCCGGGTTTGCCGAGCCGGTAACAGCTGCCCGACTCCAGCACGACGTCTTTGCGGCTGTCTTCTTCAGTGATCCAGACCGTACCCTCACGGGCGCAGATGGTGCTTCCCGCCGCGTCCTGGATCTTGAGGGTCTGCCCACGGGCGAGCCGAAGGGCGCCGGATGCAAGTTCGAGTTTCATGGCTAGTCCTTTCGATGCGAGGGGTCGATCAGCCCAGGCGCTCGACCCAGCGCGCCGGGCGCAGGCGGCTATGTGCCGCGAGGCGCGACCTCAGCTTGCCGAATAGGCGGGCAAGCCCATCGCGGGCCGCCGCGAGTGCGGCACTGATCGCGCGGGCCTGTTCGCGCTCCGCCAGCCTGCGGTACAGCGCGGGATCGTTGTGAAACTCTTCCAGCATGTAACGGTTCATCGTTTTCTCCTTGCGTTTGACATGCGCATGTTGCATCCTTGCGCCCAGGGCCTCAAACGGTAAATTCTCAGCTCTGGCATGCAAAAAAGTAATGCGAACAGCCGGCCGCGGCTGCCCTCTCTCGACCTGCTGAACGGCTTCGAGGCGGCCGCCCGACTGTTGTCGTTCACGAAGGCTGGCGAGGAGCTGTACCTGTCGCAGTCGGCCGTCAGCCGCCAGATCCAGGAACTCGAGGATCAACTCGGCGTGCGCCTGTTCGAGCGCCGCCATCGCGCGCTGGCGCTGACCGAGGCAGGACAGACGCTCTACGCCGCCGCGGCACAGGCGCTGGCGACCATGCGCGCGGTGACCGACCGGCTGCGCGCCGGGCGCGGGCGGCAAACACTGGCGGTCACCACCACGCAATCCTTTGCCTCGCTCTGGTTGATTCCGCGCCTGGCGGGATTTACCCGCAAGCACCCGGAGCTGGATGTGCGCATCAGCGCCGAGACGCGCGTGCTGGACCTGGAACGCGACGGCCTCGATCTCGCGATCCGGCACGGTCCTGCGACCATGATCGGTCCGCATGCCTTGCGCCTGTTCGGCGAGCGCGTGTTTCCGGTCTGCAGCCCCAAGCTGCTCAACGATCCGGACAAGCCGCTGGGCGAACCGGCGGATTTGCGCCATCACGTGCTGCTGCAGTACGACGACCCCGACGGCCGCCACCCGTGGATGCACTGGAAGACCTGGCTGGAGGTCGAGCGGCTCACCGACCTGCGCCCCGCGGGCAACCTGGCGTTCTCCGGCTACGACCAGATCATTCCGGCCGCGATCGCCGGCCACGGCGTGGCGCTGGGTCGCAGCCCCCTGGTACGCAAACTCCTCGCCTCCGGGCAGCTCGTGGCGCCGTTCAAGCGCACGGCAGATCCGGCGCGCGGCTATTTCGCCATCGTGTCCAGTCACTCTGCGGGCCGGCCGGAAGTGGCCGACTTCGTCGCCTGGCTGAAAGATGAGGCGAAGATGGAGGCGCGCTGATGTACGCCGGCAAGTACGCCGTGCAGCGGGCCGATGCGCCCGCATTCATCATGGCAGGGTCGGGCGAATCGGTGAGCTACGCGGAATTCGACGCGCGCACCAACCGCCTCGCGCAGCTGTTGCGGGCACACGGCCTGCGGCGCCTCGACCACTACGCGATTTTCATGGAGAACAACAGCCGCTACCTGGAAAGTTGCGGTGCCGGGGAGCGTTCCGGCCTGTACTACACCTGCGTCAATTCCTACCTCACGGCCGAGGAGCTGGCGTACATCCTCGGCAACAGCGAATCGAAGGTGCTGATCACTTCGCGTGAAAAGCGCGCTGTTGCGGGGCAGGCGCTGAAATCATGCCCGAACATCAAGCTTTGCCTCGTGGTGGGCGGCGGAGAGGGTGACGGCCCGTTCGTCGATTTCAATGCTGCCGTCACCCGCCATCCCGCAACGCCGGTCGCGGACGAATCGCTCGGCACGCCGATGCTGTATTCCTCCGGCACCACCGGGCGGCCGAAAGGCATCCTGCGGCCATTGCCGGAGAATCCGCCCTCCGAGCCGCTGCCGCTGTTTCATTTCCTGCACAAGCTGTGGCGCTACCGCGAGGCGATGATCTATCTGTCGCCCGCGCCGCTGTACCACTCGGCCCCGCAGGCCGCGGTCGCGCTGACGATACGCAATGGCGGCACCGCCGTGATCATGGAGAAATTCGATCCCGAGGCCTACCTCGCGCTGATCGAGAAATACCAGGTGACCCACAGCCAGCTGGTGCCGACCATGTTCAGCCGCCTCCTGAAGCTTCCGGCCGAAGTGCGTTCGCGTCACAAGCTTGCTTCGCTGGAGATCGCCATCCACGCCGCCGCGCCCTGCCCGGTGCAGGTGAAGGAAGCGATGATCCAGTGGTGGGGGCCGATCATCCACGAGTATTACGGCGCCACCGAGGGCCTGGGCTTCACCGCCTGCGACAGCGCGGAGTGGCTGGCGCACCGCGGCAGCGTCGGCCGCGTGCTGCTGGGGGACCTGCACATCCTGGATGCCGCCATGCAGCCCTGTCCCAAGGGCGTCCCGGGCGAAATCTGGTTCAAGACCGCGACCCCGTTCGAGTATTTCAACGACCCAGCGCGCACCGCGGCGACGCGCTCGGCTGACGGCACGATGAGCACGGTGGGGGATGTCGGCTACGTCGACGACGACGGTTTCCTCTACCTCACCGACCGTTCGACGTTCATGATCATCTCGGGCGGCGTCAACATCTATCCGCAGGAATGCGAGAACCTTCTGATTACGCATCCGAAGGTGATGGACGCCGCGGTGTTCGGCGTACCGAACGACGATCTCGGCGAGGAAGTGAAGGCGGTCGTACAGCCGATGAAGGGAGTGGACGCAGGCCCGGCGCTGGAAGCCGAACTGATTGCGTTCTGCGGCGCGCACCTCGCGCGCCAAAAATGCCCGCGCTCGGTGGATTTCACCGCCGAACTGCCGAGGCTGCCGACCGGCAAGCTCTACAAGAAGGCGCTGCGGGAAAAGTACTGGGCCGGGCGCGGCAGCCGGATCGTCTAGGCTAGGCGGCCTTCACGTCGAGAACGATCTTGCCGATGTGCGTGCTGGTTTCCATCAGCCGGTGCGCCTCGGCGGCCTGCGCGAGCGGGAAGGTCTTGTAGATCACCGGCTTGATCCGGCCGGCCTCGATCAGGGGCCAGATCCTTTCGCGCAGGCTTTTTGCGATCGCACCCTTGAAGGCGACCGGGCGCGGGCGCAGCGTGGAGCCGCTGATCGTGATGCGTTTGCGCATCACTTCGAAAATCTCGATTTCCGTCCTGGCCCCGCCCAGCGTGGCGATGAAAACGAGGCGCCCGTCCTCGGCGATGCACTTCAGCTCGCGCGGCACGTAGCTGCCGCCCACCATGTCGAGCACTACGTCCACGCCCTTGCCTCCGGTCGCCGTCCTGATCTCGGCGACGAAGTCCTGTGTCTTGTAGTTGATCGCTTTTTCCGCGCCGAGCTTCACGCAGGCAGCGCACTTCTCGTCGCTGCCGGCGGTGGCGAATACCCGGTTGCCCATGGCCGAGGCCATCTGGATCGCGGTGACCCCGATGCCGGAGCTCCCGCCCTGCACCAGCAGTGATTCGCCCGGGGCGAGGCGGCCGCGGTCGTACACGTTCGAGTAAACGGTGAAGAACGTCTCCGGCAGGGATGCGGCCTCGACCATGCTCAGTCCCTTGGGGACCGGCAGCGCCTGCACTTCCGGGGTTACGCAAAACTCTGCGTATCCGCCGCCATGCACGAGCGCGCAAACCTGGTCGCCGGGTTTCCACATTTTCACGCCGGCGCCGCAGGCGACGACTTCGCCCGCGACCTCCAGGCCAGGCAGGTCGGAAGCGTCCGGCGGCGGCGCGTAATTGCCCTGACGCTGCGCGACGTCCGGGCGGTTGACGCCCGCGGCCGCGACCTTGACGAGTATTTCGTGGGCCTTGGGAACGGGAGCAGGGCGCTCGGCTGGCATCAGGACGTCAGGACCGCCGGGTTTGCTGATTTCGACGCAGCGCATGGTGAACCGCCTTCGTTGAAGGGCCCGCATCATAGCAAAGCGGCGTACCATTCCGCATTCATGCAGCGCGTTCTCATTGCCGCCGCCCTGATGTTCTGCGGTCTTGCGGCGCAGGCGGGCGCGCCGGCGGTTCCGTTGCCTGCCGAGCGGCGAGCCACCGCGCTCGGCCCTTATGTCGAAACCCTGGAAGACCCGGGCGGCCAGCTCACGCTTGCGCAAGTCGCCGCGCGCGCCGATTTCGCGCCGCTGGGCCGCAACGTGGCGAATTTCGGCTATTCGTACTCCGCGCACTGGCTGCGATTCACCCTGCCGCGCGATGCGAGCGACATGCTCGCGCCCATGCTCGCGCTCGAGATCCGCTTCCCGAGCATCGATTCGATCGAATTGCATGTGCCGTACCGTTCGGCCCATGGCATCGAATACCGCGTCCAGCGCGGCGGGGACCGGGCGCCCTGGGAAACGCGCGAGGTCAAGCACCGCAATTTCGTGTTCCGCGTGCCGATGTCCGGCCTTGCCGACGCGCCCTCGTACCTGCGTGTGCAGAGCGAAAGCGTGCTCACCGTGCCGGCCTACCTCTGGCGCCCCGAGGCGCTGATCGCGTCCGACCGCAATACGCAGTTCGGCTACGGCCTGTTCTACGGGTTGGTGATTGCGTTGTTCCTGTACAACCTGATGCTGCTGATCGCGCTGCGCGACCGCATCTATCTCTGGTATGTGCTCTACGTCGCCTCGTTCGGGATCGGCCTGGCGAGCTTCGACGGTCTCGGATTCCAGTATCTCTGGCCGGAGAGCGTGTGGTGGGCGAACCATGCGCTCGGGACCGCGTTATGCGCCTCGCTGCTGTTCGGGGCGCTGTTTGCGCGCAAGTTCCTCGAAATGGCGACTTTCAGCGTCTTCGCCAACCGCTTCCTGATCGGGGTCGTGGCGTTTGCGGCAGCGGGCATGTTCTTTGCGGCCACCGGTCTGCTGGTGCCCTACGGTGCCATCATGCGCAGCCTGTCGGTGGTGGCCTGCGCGACGGCGGGCGTCGTGCTGTACGTCTCGGTGCGCGCCATGATGGCCGGTTACCGCCCGGCGCGGTTCTTCCTGCTCGCCTGGACCGCGCTGCTGGTCTTCATCGCGCTCGGCGCGCTGCGCAACTTTGCGCTGGTGCCCACGCACTTCCTGACCGTGAACGGACTGCACATCGGCCTCGCCCTGGACATCCTGCTGCTTTCGTTCGCGCTCGCCGACCGGATCAACCGGCTCAAGCAGGCGACTGCGACCGCAAAGGCGG
>Ga0315912_10001227_pt1 | contig 33212 bp, 28 predicted proteins | sample VfabasoilMG_FD_204469 | JGI IMG/M metagenome (GOLD analysis project Ga0315912, IMG submission 204469) | Garden soil microbial communities collected in Santa Monica, California, United States - V. faba soil | ecosystem: Environmental > Terrestrial > Soil > Garden | place: USA: California... | reverse complement strand
GCTGCGCTCCGTACGGGGCCGTCGCCGCGGACGGGCTGCTCGCCGTGCTCGCCTTCCTGCGCGACGACCCCGAGACCGGCATGGAGATGCTGCACAACGTGACGGCGATCGAGCGCGAGGGCGGCTTCGACATCGCCTACCACCTGTGCTCCTACACGCGACGGCACAGCCTCACGCTGAAGGTCGAGCTCGCGCGGCCTGCGCAGGAGGCCGCCGAGACCTGGCAGCCGTCGGTGCCGAGCGCTTGCGGCGTGTACGCATCGGCCAACTGGCACGAGCGCGAGCAGTGGGACCTGCTGGGGGTGCACTTCACGGGTCACCCCGACCTGCGTCGCATCCTGTTGCCCGAGGAGTGGATCGGCCATCCGTTGCGCAAGAGCTACGTGTACCCCACGGCGCACGGCGAGATCCCGCTCACGCTCGACGCGATCCCGATCTACGAGCGCGATCCCTCGCAGCCCGTCGCGGTCGGCGAGCCCCGGCCTGCCGGCACCCCCTTGCCGCAGCCGCCGAGCCAGCGCAGCCGTCGACCGGACGCCGGCGGCAGGGCTCCCGAGGGCAGCGTCGGCACGGACCCGCACAAGGAGGGCGGCCACTGATGGAAGCCCTGGAGATGTACACCACCGACGACCGCGCGGACGTCTACACCGAGGAGCTCAAGCTCAACCTCGGTCCCCAGCACCCGTCGACGCACGGCGTGCTGCGCGTCGAGCTGAAGATGGACGGCGAGATCATCACGTCGTCGCGGTGCGACATCGGCTACCTGCACCGTTGCGCCGAGAAGATCGGCGAGAACGTCACGTACCTGCAGTTCACGCCGTACACCGACCGCATGGACTACCTCTCGTCCATGAACAACAACCTGGCCTGGAGCCTGACGGTCGAGCGGCTGCTGGGCGTGAAGGCTCCTGAGCGCGCCCAGTGGCTGCGCATGATCTGCGCCGAGCTCAACCGCATCGCCAGCCACCTCATCGCGTTCGGCACCTACGGCATCGACATCGGCGCCAACACGCCGTTCTTCTATGCCTTCCGCGAACGCGAGTCGATCATGGCGCTGCTCGAGCGGCCGTCCGGCGCGCGCATGCTCTACAACTACATCCAGCCGGGTGGCTTGCGCCGCGACGTGGACGAGCGCTGGGCCGACGACGTGCTCGCGTTCTGCGACGAGTTCGAGCGGCGCTGGGCCGAGTACAACACGCTGCTCACGAACAACCACATCTTCATCAAGCGCACCGCCAACATCGGCGTCATCCCGCAGCACATGGTGTTCGAGAACGGCGCCACCGGGCCGGTGATGCGCGGCTCGGGCATCAAGTGGGACCTGCGTCGGGACGTGCCGTACCTCGAGCCGTACGACGCGGTCGACTTCGACGTCCCTGTCGGCGAGGGCACGCATGGCACGCTCGGCGACTGCTGGGACCGCTACTGGGTGCGCATGCGCGAGATGATGGAGTCGGTGCGCATCATCCGGCAGGGTTGCCGCGCCCTGCCTGGCGGTGACGTGATGGACAAGGGCATGAAGCGCATGTACAAGACCCCGCTCAAGCCGGACCCGGGCGAGGCCTACGTGCGCTGCGAGAACCCGCGTGGCGAACTCGGTTTCTACGTCGTCTCGGCTGGCGAGACCTCGCCGCTGCGCTGCCGTGCCCGCGCGCCGAGCTTCTGCAATCTCTCGCTGCTCGACAAGCTGCTGCCCGGCACCATGATCGCCGACGCGGTGGCCATCATCGGCTCGCTCGACATCGTGCTCGGCGAGGTGGATCGCTGACGCATGGAACCGCTCCTCGCGTTCTTCTCCGAGCAGTTCGGCCTGACGGGAGTGCTCGCGCTCTCGCTCGCCTACGCCGTCTGCATCGGCAGCCTGCTCGGCTTCATCACGGTCTACGCGATGTTCGCCATCTGGATGGAGCGCAAGGTCGCTGCCCACATCCAGGTGCGCTTCGGCCCGATGGAGGTGGGCGGCTGGCACGGCTGGGCGCAGTCGCCGGCCGACGCGCTCAAGCTGCTGTTCAAGGAGGACATCATCCCGTCGGGAGCCAACAAGCTCCTGTTCTGGATCGCCCCGGCCGTCGTGTTCTGCGGGGTGTTCGCGGGTTTCGTCGCTATCCCCTTCGCGGCCGGGGTGCAGATCGCCGACCTCGACCTGGGCATCTTCTTCATCGTGGCGATCGCGTCGATCGAGGTCGTCGGCGTGATCATGGCGGGCTGGTCGTCCAACTCGAAGTACAGCCTCTTCGGCGCGGTGCGCGAGGCGGCGCAGGTCGTCTCCTACGAGCTGCCGGCGGCCACCGCGCTGCTCGCGCCGATCCTGCTGGTGGGCAGCTTCCGGCTGGGCGACTTCAACACCTGGCAGGCGGAGCACGGCTGGCTCATCGTGGCCAACCCGTTCATGTGGATCGCGGCGCTCATCTACTTCATCGCCTCGCTCGCCGGCTGCAAGCGCGCCCCCTTCGACCTGCCGGAGGCGGAATCCGAACTCGTCTCGGGCTTCCACACCGAATACTCGGGCATGCGCTTCTCGTTCTTCGGTCTCGAGGAATACGTCTCGATGTTCCTCGTGGCGGCGGTCATGTCGACGCTGTTCTTCGGCGGCTACACGCTGCCGTTCAACCTGCTCGACATCGGCAACCTGCCGGCGCCCCTGCACCTGCTGGGCGTGGCCGTGCTCGTGGTCAAGGTGTTCGCCGTGATCTTCGTGCAGATGTGGCTGCGCTGGACGCTGCCGCGCATGCGCGTCGACCAGGTGATGAGCATGGGATACAAGTACCTGCTGCCCTGGGCGCTCTTCGCTGTCGCGGGCACCGCGGTGTGGCACGTCGGGATGGGGGGCTAGGAGCGCGCCATGGGGTCGGTCCGCGAGTACTTCTCGAACATCGCCAACGGGCTCGGCAGCACCGTGAAGGGCATGGGCGTGACGCTCCGGCACTTCACGTCCGAGCCGCCGATCACGGTGCAGTACCCGCGCGAGACCAAGCCCATCCCGCCGACCTACCGCGGCCTGCACATCCTCGAGCAGGACAAGTGCATCGACTGCCACCTGTGCGCCAAGGCCTGCCCGGTGGACTGCATCGAGATCGAGGCGACGCACCACGGCCGCACGCTCGACTGGCACAAGTTCACGATCGACTACAAGAAGTGCATCTTCTGCGAGTTCTGCATCCCGCCCTGCCCGGTGGACTGCATCCACATGACCAGCGAGTTCGAGCTGGCCACGGACGACCCGAACGGCATGGTCGAGGACCTGCTCACCTGGACCGGATTGCGCCCCGAGGACCAGGCCAAGCTCGAGGGCAAGGCCGGCGGCAAGGGTGCCGGGGCAGCCGAGGCGAAGCCCGCGGCGCCGGCGGGCGGCGGTGATGTGCGCTCGCGCGTGGCGGCGATGCTGGCCAAGAAGAAGGCCGAGAAGGAGGGCTGAGCGCGATGGACTTCATGTTCGTCGTCTTCGCGGCGCTCGCCCTGGTCGGCGGCCTCGTCATGGCCTTCCACCAGAGCATCGTGCACTCGGCGTTCGGGCTCGTGGCGTCGCTGTTCGGCGTGGCCGGCCTCTACTGGACGCTCGGCGCCGACTTCCTCGGTGGCCTGCAAGTGCTGATCTACGTCGGCGGCATCACGGTGCTGCTGCTCTTCGCCGTGATGCTCTCGACTCGCGACTCGACGCGCATGGCTTTCGGGCGCTACGTGCTCGTCGCGCCCATCATCGGCCTGCTCGGCATGTTCCTGTTCCAGGTGTACCAGGGCGTGCTCCAGGTCGTGACCGAGCTCGGCAGCCCGCCGGGGGAGCCGGAGCCCACGACGCAGCGCTTCGGTGAGCTGTTCCTGGCGCGCGAGGGCTACCTGCTGCCCTTCGAGCTCGTGGCCGTGCTGCTGCTGCTCGTGCTCATCGGCGCCGTCACGGTGGCGCGTCGCGGGCACGGCGCCGCCGGCCCCCGTCGGGAGAGCACCACGTGACGACACCCCTGCTCGCCCTCCAGGCCGGTGCACCGGGCACGCTCGTCGGTTCGCTGAGCAGCTACCTCGTCGTCTCGGGCGTGCTCTTCGTGCTCGGCGTGGCGACCATCCTCACGCGCCGCAACGCGCTCTACATCCTCATGGGCACCGAGCTCATCCTGAACGCCGCGAACATCAACTTCGTGGCGTTCGCGCGCTTCGGCGGGTTCGGCATGGACGGCCAGGTGATGGCGCTCATCGTCATCATGCTCGCGGCGGCGGAAGCGGCCATCGCGCTGGCCATCGTGCTGCGCATCTTCCACGACTTCGGCAGCATCGACATCACCCGCACCGACAGCTTGAGGGACTGACGCGATGCCCGACCCCGGACAGCTCGTCGCCGACGGAACCCTGCTCGCCATCGGGCTGGGCCTGTTCCTCGTGCCGCTGCTCGCGGCCCTGGTGCTCATCTTCTTCGGCCGCAAGCTGCCACGCGGCGGCGACTGGGTGGCGCAGACCGCCATCGTGTCCTGCGCCGCCGCCGGAGTGTGGCTGTTCGGCAAGGTGATCGTCGGGCACGGCGACCCCGGCTGGCACTGGTGGAGCCACGACGCCGGCCTGGAGTGGGAGTGGATCGCCGCCGGGCCGCTGCGCTTCACCGTCGGCCTGTTCTTCGACAACCTCTCCGTGATCATGGTGGCGATGGTCACCGTGGTGGCCAGCTGCATCTTCTTCTTCAGCGCCGGCTACATGCACGGCGACCGCGACTACCCGCGCTTCTTCGCGTACCTGAGCTACTTCTGCTTCGCGATGATGGGGCTGGTCGTCGTCGACAACCTGCTCTTCCTGTTCATCTTCTGGGAGCTGGTGGGCGTCGGCAGCTACCTGCTCATCGGCTTCTTCTACGACCAGGTCGAACCGCCCAAGGCCAGCCTCAAGGCCTTCATGGTGAACCGCGTCGGTGACGTGCTCTTCCTGCTCGGCATCATCCTGGCCTGGCAGCTGTTCGGCACCCTGCGTTACCCCGAGCTGTTCGAGCGCCTCGCAGCCGGGCAGTTCGCTGCGCTGGCCCCCGACCACGTGCTGGCCGGCTGGGACAGCCAGTCGCTGCTGACGCTCTCGGGCATCCTGGTGTTCTGCGGCGCCGTCTCGAAGAGCGCGCAGCTGCCGCTGCACACGTGGTTGCCGGACGCGATGGCCGGCCCGACACCCGTCTCGGCGCTCATCCACGCCGCCACGATGGTGGCCGCCGGCGTCTTCATGGTGGGGCGCATGTATCCGTACTTCACGCCGACGGCGCTCGGCGTGATCGCCTCGGTCGGCGCCTGCACGGCGCTGGTCGGCGCGACCATGGGCCTGGTCATGTGGGACATCAAGAAGGTGCTGGCCTACAGCACGATGAGCCAGCTGGGCTTCATGATGATGGGCCTGGGTGTCGGCGGCTACGTGGCCGGCCTGTTCCACCTCATCACGCACGCCTTCTTCAAGGCCTGCCTGTTCCTCGGCTCGGGCTCGGTGATCCATGCCGTGCACAGCCAGGACATGCGCGACATGGGCTCCTTGCGGAAGAAGATGCCCGTGACCTACGCCACCTTCCTGGTGTCCACGCTGGCGCTGGCCGGCGTGCCGATGTTCGCCGGGTACTACAGCAAGGACCAGATCGTCGCCAACGCGTTGGCCTGGGGCCTCACGCACGGCGCCGCCGCCTTCGTGCCCTTCGTGTTCGGCGCGGTCGGCGCCTTCATGACCACCTTCTACATGTTCCGCCTGGTGTTCCTGACCTTCCATGGCGCGCCGGCGGACAGCCATCGCTACGAACACGCGCACGAGTCGCCCGCGGTCATGGCCCTGCCGCTCATGGTGCTGGCGACGGTGGCGATCTTCGGCGGCGGCACGCTGAACCCCCTGCCGCACAACGAGGACCTGTGGTTCAACCGCATGGTCCACCAGCCCGCGTCGGCCGCGGCGCTGGGCCTCGGCCTCGCGAGCGCGCACGGCGGCAGCGCGGCGGCGGGCGAGGCCGCCCACGGCGAGGTGGCCGGCGGCGAGGCTGCGCATGGACAGGCCGCCCACGGCGAGGCCGCCCACGGCGAGGTCGCGCACGGCGAGGTCGCGCACGGGGAGCCGGCCCACGGCGCACCGGCCCACGGTGAGCCGGCGCAGGCAGCCGCCGGGGCGCAGGCCCACGGCGAGCAGGCGGCTGCCGAGCACGGCGACCCCTGGGCGCACGCCCTGCACGAGGCGCACTACCCGGCGCTCGTCGTCTCGCTCGTCGCCATCGTGCTCGGGTTCCTGCTCGCGCGACGCATGTACCTGACGCACGCCACCGACCCGGCCGAGGTGTCGGCCAGGTTCGGACCGATGCACCGCATCATCTCGAACAAGTACTACTTCGACGAGTTCTACGCGCGTGGCGTGGTGGGCAACCTGCACAGGCTCAACCGCGGGCTGGCCTGGTTCGACAAGAACCTGCTCGACGGACTGGTCAACCTCATGGCGTGGCTCTGCCGCGGCGTGGCGTTCTTCTCCGGTCTGTTCGACACCTACGTCATCGACGGGCTCGTCAACTTCTGGCGGGGCTTCACGCGCGGTCTCGCGTCGGTGCTGCGCCTGCTGCAGACCGGCAACGCGCGCGACTACCTGACCTGGTCGCTGGTCGGCGCGATCATCCTGGTCTTCGTCCTGGCCTGAGGAACTCCATGGACATCCTGACCCTCATCACCTTCTCGCCCCTGCTCGCCATGCTGGCGATCATGCTCGTGCCGGCAGGGCGCAAGGACACCCTGCGCACGCTGTGTGCCGTGGGCGCCTTCGTCCCGCTGCTGCTCGCCAGCAAGCTGTGGATGGATTTCGACACGGCGCAGGCCGGGTACCAGTTCGTGAAGCAGGTCGACTGGATCTCGGCGCTCGGCGTGCAGTACTACGTCGGTGTGGACGGGCTGAGCATCCCGCTCGTCTGGCTCACGACGCTGCTGCTCTTCATCGCGCCCTTCGCGGCCTGGCGCATCGAGAAGGGCGTCAAGGGCTTCATGCTCCTGCTGATGCTGCTCGAGACGGGCATCCTGGGCGTCTTCTGCTCGCTCGACCTGTTCCTGTTCTACGTCTTCTGGGAGGTCATGCTGCTGCCGATGTACTTCCTCATCGGCATCTGGGGCGGACCGCGCCGCGAGTACGCCGCGATCAAGTTCTTCCTCTACACGCTGGCCGGTTCGGTGCTGATGCTGCTGGCGATCGTCGCGCTCTACCTGTGCGTGCGCGACAGCGTGGCGACGCCCTTCTCGATCCCGATGCTGTCGCAGCTCGTGCAGGACGGAACGCTCACCGGGGTCAACCTGGTCGACAACGGCGTGCTCTTCGGCTGGCCGTTCCTCAAGTGGGTGTTCGTGTTCTTCTTCATCGGCTTCGCGATCAAGGTGCCGATCGTGCCGTTCCACACCTGGCTGCCCGACGCCCACGTCGAGGCGCCGACCTCCATCTCGATGGTGCTGGCGGGCATCCTGCTGAAGCTCGGCTGCTACGGCATCCTGCGCATCAACCTCGGCATGTTCCCCGCGATCGCGATGGACTTCGCCCTGGTGGGAGCCGTCATCGGCGTCGTCTCCATCCTGTACGGCGCCTTCGTCGCCATGGCGCAGACCGACTTCAAGCGCCTGGTGGCCTACTCCTCCGTGAGCCACATGGGCTACGTGCTGCTCGGCGCGTCGGCCTTCACGACGCTCGGCCTGAACGGCGCCGCCATGCAGATGTTCACGCACGGCACCAGCTCGGCCATGCTCTTCCTGCTCGTCGGCGTGGCCTACGACCGGGCGCACCATCGCGAGATCGAGGGCTTCGGCGGGCTGGCCAGCGTGGCGCCGCTGTACACCGGGCTCACCACCCTGGGCTTCTTCGCGGCGCTCGGCCTGCCCGGCATGAGCGGTTTCGTGTCGGAGTTCCTGGTGCTCGTCGGGGCCTGGAACGTCTACCCGGTGCTCACGTCGCTGGCCGTCATCGGCATCGTCGTCACCGCGGGCTTCCTGCTCTGGACCCTGCAGCGGGTGTTCCTGGGCCCGCTGAACGAGAAGTACAAGGACTTCCCGGAGGTGGACGGACGCGAGGTCTTCACGCTCGTGCCGCTCGGCGTGCTCTGCGTGCTGCTGGGCGTGGTGCCCACGCTGCTGCTGGGTCACATGGACGCGACCCTCGAGAAGCTCAGGCTGCTCTTCGCCTGACCCCCGCGCAGCGGAGCCTGCCATGACACACGAGATGCTCGCCGACCTCGCCGCGCTGGCGCCGGAACTGTGGCTCACGGCGGCCATCGTCGCCACGGTGGTGGCCGACCTGTTCGTGGGCGTGCGCGGGCGCGCCCTGGTCGGCACGCTGGCCCTGACCGGCATCGGGCTGGCGCTGTGGAGCCTCGCCCACCCCGCCGAGGACATGCCCCACCGGGTGTTCGGCTTGATCCAGACCGACGGCTACGCCCGCTTCTTCCGGGCGCTCATCCTGTCCGGCACCGGCCTCGTCGTGCTGCAGGCCATCGTCTTCCGTGGCATCGAGGAGGCCACGCGCAACGAATTCGTGCCGATGCTGCTCGGCACCGCGCTCGGCGGCTGCCTGCTCGTCTCCACCGACAACCTCATCATGCTGCTGCTGAGCCTCGAGATGCTGTCGCTCAACAGCTACCTGCTGGCCGGCTGGCAGCGGCGCGAGCGGCGCTCGTCGGAGGCGGCGCTCAAGTACCTGGTCTACGGCGCGCTGGCCTCTGCGCTCATGGTCTTCGGCTTCAGCCTGCTGTACGGCATCTCGGGCAGCCTCGACCTGCCGGTCATCGGCGTGGCGGTCTCCGCGGCCTGGTCGGGCGCCCACAGCACCCAGATCGTGGTCATCATCGCGACGGTGCTGTGTTTCGTGGGCTTCGGCTTCAAGATCGCGGCCTTCCCCTTCCACTTCTGGGCGCCCGACGTCTACGAGGGCTCGCCGACGCCCGTCACCACCTTCCTGGCCGTGGCCAGCAAGGCCGCCGGCTTCGGCGTGCTCTGTCGCTTCGTGGACGGCGTGTTCCTGGGCGAGGCCTTCAACGCCGAGTGGCTGCCGCGCCTGGCGCACGTCGTCGCGGTGCTCTCCGCCGTGACGATGACCTACGGCAACGTGACGGCCGTGCTGCAGCGCAACGTGAAGCGCCTCCTGGCCTACTCGTCCATCGCCCACGCGGGATACCTGCTGATGGGCGTGGCCGTCATGCTGGCGCGGGACGGGGGCGAGAGCGGGCTCGACGCGCTGCTCTTCTACCTGGCGACCTACTACCTGGGAACGCTCGGTGCCTTCGGCTGCGTCATGGCGCTGGCCAACCGCTTCGGCGCCGAGGACACCGACGACCTGCAGGGCCTGGGCTGGTCGGCCCCGGTGACCTGCGGCCTGCTGGTCGTGTTCCTCGTGTCGCTCACCGGCCTGCCGCCGACGGCTGGTTTCGCCGGCAAGTTCATGCTCTTCCGCGCCTGCCTCGACGGTGGTCTCGCCTGGCTGGCCGTCGTGGGCGCGCTCAATGCGGTCGTGGCGCTGTTCTACTACTTCAAGATCGCGCGGGCCCTCTACCTGCGCGGGGACACCACCTTCGTGCCCGGCCTGGGGCGGCGCGGCGTCCTGCCGGCGCTGGCGCACTTCAGCTTGCTGCTGCTCGGCTTGGCCACCGTGTACTGGGGTCTGGACTTCGACGCCCTCTCGCACTGGGTCGCGCGCTCGCTGCTCTAGCCCGCACGTCTCACGGCGTCCTGCTGCGGTCGCCCCAGGTCATGCCTGGCTGCGTTGTGGGATCGCGTTCGCTCCTCAGCGGCCAGCACAGGACGCCTCCGCCGGATCCGGCGCGTGCTCGCCGCCGCCGGCGGCCTCAGCCGTTGCCGGGCGTGGCTTCCTGCCCGGGCTGCGGGGCACCTGCTGCCGCCCGGTGCGCCAGCACCGTCATCGCGGTGCCGAGGGCCGTCGTGACGAGCACGGCGACGACGAACAGGCTGGCCAGCTTGCGGTGGCCGAGGCGCCGCTCGGGCGACTCCTGGCGCGCCAGGCGCACGCCGCTCCAGGCGAGCAGCGGCACCAGCAGGAAGGTCAGGCAGACGGCCACGAAGTGCACCTTGTGGATGGTGCCCGCGAGGCCGTCGAAAACCAGCCCGCGGCCCATGATCTCGGCCTCGCGGATGGCCCAGCCGAGGATGCCGAGCATGGCCAGCACCGACGCATAGTGCGCGCTGCGCCGGCGCGTGGTCCCGGACCAGATGACCACGCCCAGCGCCAGCACGAAGGCCGCCAGCGCCACACAGAACGAACCGCTGATGGCGTCCAAGCTAGCTGGCCCTGGTCGTCTTCTTGCGGGCCGGCCTGGCCTGCCCGTCGGCGCCCACGGCCTTCTTGGCAGCCGCCTTCTTGCGCGGCGCCTTGGTCTTGGCCGCCGGCGCCTTCGGCGCGGGCTCCGACGCCTCTCCCGCGGGCGCGGCGCCTTCCTTCTTCTTCTTCGCCGGCGGGACGAGCTGCACCTCGGGGTGCAGCTTGCACGCCATCGTGCCCTCGGGGCCCGGTTCGGTCATCGGCTTGCCGCAGGCCTTGCCGGTGCGCGAGGTGTAGGTGCAGTTGGGCAGCGAGAGCGTGCCGCGGCACTTGGGGTACTGCGTGCAGGCCAGGAACTTGCCGCGTCGCGAGCGCTTCACCACGAGCAGCGTGCCGCAATCGGGACAGGGCACCGAGGTCTCCACCGGCCAGAGCGGCTCACCGGACTTGCCGACCGAGACCGTGCCGTCGCACTTCTTCTCCTTGAAGCCGGTGCACGCCAGGAAGGCGGAGCCCCAGCGGTTCACCTTGCGCTCCATCGGCCGCCCGCAGGGCTTTCCGGAGGCGTCGCGCTTCTGGCAGAGGTGCTCGGTGAGCTCGGCCTCGGCCTTCTTGCGGCCGGTGAGGCTCACCGTGTTGCGGCAATCGGGGTAGCGCGAGCAGCCGAGGTAGCTGCCGAACTTGTTGAAGAGGATGGCCATCTTGGCGGTGCAGGGCGGCCCGCCGTCCTCAGGCACCTTGCCGCACACCATGTCCTCGAGCAGGAACGGCCGCTTCCAGTACGGCTCCATCTGCTCCTCGGCCTGCGCCAGGTCGCTCGAGAAGCGCGTGTAGAAGTCCTCGACGACCTTCTGCCACTTCACCGTGCCTTCGGCCACCTGGTCGAGCTCGCTCTCCATGTTGGCCGTGAACTCGGTGTTCACGATGTTGTCGAAGTACGGGATGAGCAGCCCGGTGACGGCCTCGCCCAGGTGCGTGGCGTGGAAGGCGCGCGACTTGCGCTGGTCGCGCCCGCGGTCGTCGCGCGGCAGGTCGTCGTCGTCCTCCGCCGTCTCGCCGCCGGGCTCGCCCTCGGGCTCTCCGTTCTCGCTGCCGTCGCTGGCGGCGGCCGGCGCAGGCTCCGCGGCCGGTGGCTCCTCGCCCGCCAGCAGTGCGCAGCGGGCCGCATCCTCGAGCGCCTCCTCACCGTGGTCGACGTACTTGCGGTCGACGATGGTCGAGAGGATCGACGCGTAGGTGGACGGGCGCCCGATGCCGTGCTTCTCGAGCGCGCGCACCAGCGAGGCCTCCGTGTAGCGCCGCGGCGGCGCCGTGAAGTGCTGCTGCGAGTCGACGCCGGCGGCGGAGAGCTGCTGGCCCTCGGCGAGCGCCGGCAGCTGCTGGTCCTCACGCGTGTCGCGGCCGTAGACGCGCGTGTGGCCGTCGAAGGTCGTCACGCGCCCGGCGGCGTCGAAGGCGGCCCCGGCGCAGTTCAGCTCCGCGGTCGTCACGAGGAACTCGGCCGGCGCCATCTGGCTGGAGATGAAGCGCCTCCAGATGAGGTCGTACAGCTTCCACTGCTCGGCCGAGAGGGCTCCGCGCAGGCTGTCGGGCAGCCGCGCCGGATCGGTGGGGCGGATGGCCTCGTGCGCCTCCTGCGCGCCCTTCTTGCTGCGGTAGGCGTTGGGCTTGTCGGGCAGGTAGCGCTCGCCGTAGAGCCTGGGGATGAGCTGCATCGCCCCGTCGCGCGCGCTGCGCGAGATGTTGAACGAGTCGGTACGCATGTAGGTGATGAGACCGACCGCGCCCTCGTCCGGCAGCACGATGCCTTCGTACAGCTGCTGGGCGATCCGCATCGTGCGCTTGGCGGTGAAGCCGTAGCGGCCGGCGGCCGCCTGCTGCAGGGTGCTCGTGATGAAGGGCGGCCGCGCCCGGTCGACGCGCGCCTTCTGTTCCAGCTTGCTGACCGTGAAGGGTCCGCTGTCCGACAGGCTCGGGAACCGCAGCGTCTGCTGGTCGCCGTCGAGCGTCGGCACCAGTTGCGCGGCAGTCGGCGAGAGGCGCTCGAGCACGCGTCGCACGACACGCTCGTCGCCGAGTGCGAGCCGCTCACCGTCGAGCCGCCCGAACTCGGCCTGGAAGGCGTCTTCGCCCTCGCCGAAGCGCGCCAGGATGCGCCAGTACTCCTCCGGCACGAAGCTGCGGATCTCCAGCTCGCGCTCCACGACGAGTCGCACCGCGACGGACTGCACGCGCCCGGCCGAGAGCCCGCGCGCCAGCTTCTTCCAGAGCAGCGGCGAGAGCTGGTAGCCCATGAGCCGGTCGAGCACGCGCCGCGTGCGGTAGGCGTCGACGCTGTTCGTGTCGAGCTGTGTCGGGTGATCGAAGGCGGCCTTGATGGCGCTGTCCGTGATCTCGTGGAACACGACGCGCTGCACCTGCTTCTGTGCGCGTTCACCTTCGTCGAGCAACGACTCGACGAGGTGCCAGGCGATGGCCTCGCCCTCGCGGTCCGGGTCGGTCGCGAGGTACACGGTGTCCGTCTCGGCCACGCGCTGGCGCAGGTCCTTCAGCACGTTGGCGCGATCGCCGATCGGCTCCCACGACGTGGCGAAGCCGTTCTCGACGTCCACGCCGAGCCCCGACTTGGGCAGATCGCGCACGTGGCCCATGGAGGCCTTGACCACGAAGTCACGTCCGAGGAACTTCCCGATGGTGCGGGCCTTGGCCGGCGACTCGACGATAACTATGGGTTTGGACAAGAGTTACGACCGTTTCCTGCAACGAGGGGACGCGCCGGATGCCCCCAAGCCATAGCGAGGCGGGACCACGGGGTCAAGGGAGCGACCCGCGAATAGTGCCCCGCGGAGACCCCTCGGCGGAGCGCTCCTGGTGCACCGGAGGCACCCTCCGGAGGTGCGTGCGCGAGGCTTCGGGTGGCACGCGAGGAACGCCGTGCGCGGCCCTCCACCCAGCTCGTCGCGCGCCCTCGTCACGCGCCGATCGCGTGCGTGCCGCCGGGTCCGGCCAGCGTGTGCGGCTGCCTCGCGTCGTCCTCGTCGGGCGCTTGTCGGGCGCTCCGTCCTGCGTGCTAGACTCCCGGCCCGCTCGACCGGCTCCCGCGCGTGATCGCGAGTCGGACGCCCCCCTCCGGCGTCGCGCGCGACGCGGCGTCGTGCCGCACGGTCGACCTCTCCTCTGATCTGCAGACGTCCTCATGAAGATCACACCCATCGAGGTGCCCGGCTACGAGCGCGTCGCGCGGGCCGAAGACCCGGAGACCGGCCTGCGTGCGTTCATCGCCGTGCACGACACGACGCTCGGCCCCGCACTCGGCGGCATGCGGCTGTGGCCGTACGCGACCGAGGACGAGGCGCGACGCGACGTGCTGCGGCTGTCGCGCGGGATGACCTTCAAGTCGGCGGTCGCTCGCACGGGCCTGGGTGGAGGCAAGTCGGTGATCATCGCGCAGGCGCGCGACAAGAGCCCGCGCCTGTTCGAGGCCATGGGACGCTTCGTCGAGACCTTCGGCGGGCTCTACATCACGGCCGAGGACGTGAACGTCGGCGTGGCCGACCTGCTGGCCGTGAAGCGCACCACCCGGCACGTCACGGGCCTGCCGCGCGAGCAGGGCGGCAGCGGCAACCCGAGCCCCTACACTGCGCGCGGCACCTTCATCGGCATCCAGGCCGCGGCCCGCCATGCCTTCGGGTCGGACGACCTGCGCGGCAAGGTGGTGGCCCTGCAGGGCGTCGGCAGCGTGGGCTACGCGCTCGGCAAGCACCTCGTGGACGCCGGGGCGCGCCTCGTGGTGTCCGACGTCAACAAGGAGAACAGCGACCGAGCCGCCAAGGACCTCCACGCGCAGGTCGTGGCGCAGGACGCCATCTACGACGTGCCCTGCGACATCCATTCGCCCAACGCCCTGGGCGCCACGCTCAACGACATCACGATCCCGCGCCTGCGTTGCCGCATCGTCGCCGGCGCCGCCAACAACCAGCTCGACGACGAGCAGCGCCATGCGGTGATGCTCAAGGAGCGCGGCATCCTGTACGCGCCCGACTACGTGATCAACGCGGGTGGCATCATCAACGTGTCGCTCGAACTCGAGCCCGGCGGTTACGACGAGCGCAGGGCCTTCGCCAAGATCGACAACATCGGCCGCGCGCTGACTGGTGTCTTCGACACGGCCAAGGCGCGCAACATCACGACCCATGCCGCGGCCCAGGAAGTGGCCGAGGCCACCCTGGCTGCGGCCGCTGCGACGGCCTGATCGCAGGCGCACGCCTCGGCGCCGCGCGCTCACGCGGCGCACCGACATCGCGCACCGACGCCGGGCGCTCGCCGACCGCAGCTCACCGATCCTCCGGGACGGAGGCTGAACTGCCCCTGCCGCTGGGATAGGGTGGCGCGGTGTCGTCAGCGTCGCGACCCGAACGAGGTTTCCTGCACTCAGCGGGCACGGTCTCCGTGCTCACGCTGCTCTCGCGCCTGCTCGGCCTGGTGCGCGACATGGCCACCGCACACGTGCTCGGCGCCGGGCTCGTCAACGATGCGCTGAGCTGGGCCTGGACCGTCCCCAACGGCTTCCGCCGCCTGTTCGGCGAGGGCGCGCTCAGCTCGGCCTTCGTGCCCGTCTTCCTGCGCGTGCACCAGCGCGAAGGGCTGTCGCGCGCGGCGGCCGTCGCGCGCAGCGTGATCTACAGCCTGGCGCTGCTGCTCGTCGTGCTCGTCGCGCTGCTCGTCGCCCTCACGTGGCTGCTGCCCGGGCGCTGGGAGGCCTCGCTCTTCGGCGACCAGGAGACGGCGCGCGTCACCCTGGCCTACACGCGGCTCCTGCTGCCGTACCTGGCGGTCATCTGCGTGATCGCGCAGTTCATGGCCGTGCTCAACTCGCTCGACGAGTTCATGGTGCCGGCACTCAGCTCGGTGGTGCTCAACGTCGTCTGGATCTGCGGCATCGTCGCGGCGGCGCTCTTCGTGGACGCCTCGGCGGGCCCCGGTGCCCCGCACGAACGCCAGGGCTACGTGATCATCGGCGCCATCCTGCTGGCGTCCGTGCTGCAGACCGTCTGGCACCTGCCCACGCTGCGGCGGCTCGGCGTGCCGATGGGCGCAGGCTGGCCCGGCGCCTGCCCCGAGATGCGCGAGGTCGTGACGATCATGGTGCCGATGCTCATCGGTGCCGGTTCGGCGCAGCTCAACGTGCTCGTGGACCGGACCATCGCCATCGCCCAGCTCCCGGACGGCGGGACGACACACCTCTATTACGGCCTGCGCATCGGGCAGTTCCCGATCGGGCTGGTCCCGGCGGCCCTGGTGACCGCCGTCTTCCCGACCCTCAGCCGCCTCATGGCGCAGGGCGACGTGCGCGGCACGGCGGCCACCGCGCGACTCGCGCTGCGCACCAGCCAGCTCATCTCGGTGCCGGCCGCGGTGGGGCTGGCGGTGCTCGCGCGGCCCATCGTGCAGCTGCTCTTCGCGGGCGGTGAGTTCGGGCCGCAGAGCGTCGAGCGCACCGCGCAGGCCCTGCAGGGCTACTCGGCGGGCATCCCCTTCGCCGGCACCGTGATGCTGCTCAACCGTGTCAGCTACGCGGCCGGCGACATGCGGCTGCCGGTGCGCATCGGCCTGGGCATGGTGGTCGTGAACGTCGCGCTCGACTTCGCGCTGGTGGGCCCCCTGAAGGAACTGGGACTGGCGCTGGCGACCACGCTCACCGCGCTCCTCACGAGCCTCTGCCTGGAGTGGGGCGTGCGGCGGCGGCTGGCGCTGCCGGCCGGCGAGTCGATGCTGGGCGGCTGGGGTCTGCAGGCCGCGCTGGCCCTGGTGCTGGCGCTGCCGCTGCTGCTGCTGGACGGCCTGCTCGAGCACCTGCTGCCGGGCGACCGCCTGGGGGCTCTCGTGCGCGTCGGCGTGGGCGTGGCCTGCGGGCTGCTCACCTTCCGGCTCGCGGCGCCGCGCCTCGCGCCGGACGCCTGGCCCGAGCTGGCGGCGGCACTGCGCCGTCGCAGGCAGCGCCGTCGCAGCGACGCGGGCCCGGACTAGGGTCGGACGCGCAGGCTAGGATGGGCCGCCCATGGATGCCCCTGCGACCCTCCGCGGCCTGGCCCCCGGCGCCCATGCGCGCGTCGTGGCGGTGCTGCGCGCCTTCAGCCTGGATGCCGTGATGGGCCGGCTGCTCGCCGTGCACTCGGGCCTCGTGGCCGTGGAGCAGGTGCGCGGCTACGGCCGCCAGAAGGACCACCTCGAGTTCTACGAGGACGCCGGCTTCGAGGGCAGCTTCCTGCCCAAGGTGCGCATCGAGTTCACCGTGGGCGCCGAGGGTCTCGGTCCGGCGCTCGCCGCGGTCTGCGCCGGTGCGCGCACCGGACGCATCGGCGACGGCAAGGTCTTCGTGCAGCTGTTGAACGAGCTGGGCGAGGCGGCCGCATGAGCGCCGACATCTGGGAGGAGATCGTCGCCTGCCGCCGGCGCGGGGAGCCCGCGGCCCTGGCCACCATCGTGAGCAGCCTCGGTTCGACGCCCGGCAAGGACCCGATGAAGATGCTCGTGCGCAGCGACGGCACCTTCGTCGGCTCGGTGGGCGGCGGCTGCCTCGAGGCGGAGGTGTGGGAGCACGCGCGCACGGTGATGGAGAGCCATCGCTCGATGAGCGTCAAGTTCACGCTGACCGAGGAGCACTACCCGGACAGCGGCCTGATCTGCGGAGGCACGGTGACGGTCTTCATCGAACCGGTCACGGCGCCGGCCCTGCACGTCTTCGGTGCCGGGCACGTCGGTCGGGCGACGGCCCTCCTGGCGCACGAGGCCGGCTTCGACGTGAGCGTGCACGACGACCGGCCCGACATGCTGGACGACGACCGGCTGCCGGCGGGCCTGCGGCGCGTCCCCGGCGCCTACGAGCAGACGCTCGCGGCGGCGCCGCCCGACGCGCGTGCCTTCGTGGTCGTCATGACGCGCGGACACCACGACGACCTTCGCGTGCTCGCGGCGCTCGCGGCCACCGGCGTGACGCCGCGCTTCCTGGGCATGATCGGCTCGCGCTCCAAGCGCGCGGTGCTGCTCGAACGCCTCAAGGGCAAGGGCCTGCCGGAGCCCTGGCTGGAGCGCATCGTCTCGCCCGTCGGCCTGCCCATCGGCGCTCGCACGGCCCAGGAGATAGCGGTCTCGATCGTGGCCCAGCTCATCGCCGAGGTGCGCGGCACCGGCCCACGCTCCAGCGCCGTGCCGGCCAGCTTGACCCTTCGCGACGGAGGCCAGTAACCTCTCCCGATTCTGCGTCTATTCTGCGCGGATCAGCCTGCGGAAGGCCTGCCTCCGCCGCGCCCAGCCAGCCCGCCCCGTCCGCCGGAGCCTGCCGTGAAGTCCAGCTTCCTGTTGCTCACCTTGGCCCTCGCCGCGCTGCCGGCGACCGCTCGCGCCGACGAACTCGTGTTCTGGGACGGGCGCACGGTGACCGGGGTGCGGGTCACGGCCGAGTCCGTGAAGCAGGTCGAGTACAAGCGCGGCGCGGCGGCACAGAAGGTCGACACCCGGGAGATCAAGTCGATCGTCTACGGAGAGACCTCCGAGGACTTCCAGCAGGGCGTGGCGGCCCGCGAGGCGGGCAACATGGAGGATGCGGCCAACGCCTTCCTCACCGCGGCGGCCGACGAAGCGCTCGACACGCGGCCGTTCATCCAGGCCACCGCGCTGGTCGAGGCGGCGAACGCGCTCGCCGACCGCAGCAACTTCGCCGAGGCGCTGGGCTACTACGACGAGCTGCTGCAGCGCTTTCCCGACACGCGCCACCTGGCGCGCGCGCTGCTCGGCCGCGGACAGGCCCTGTTCATGACGCGCGAGTTCGACGAGGCCCGCGCGGCCTTCGAGAAGCTGAAGGCCGAGGTCACGGCCCGCAACCTGGGCGAGGTGTGGGACCTCGAGGCCGACTTCTACCTGCTGTGGGCCGACGAGGCCGCCGGCAAGTCGGTGCTGGACGGCTACACGGCGTTGCGCCAGCGCGCCCAGGCCGGCCACCCGGGCGTCGCGAACCGCTGCGCGCTGCGCATGGGACGGGCGCTGCTCGCGAGCGCCAAGTCGCAGGGCGACGCCCGCGCGGCACAGGCCTATTTCGACGAGATCATCGAGGGCCGGTTGAGCACCGATGCCGACGTGGTGGCCGGCGCCTTCAACGGCCGCGGACAGTGCCACTTCGCCACGGGCACGGCGTACATGGCGGCCGCCGACAAGGCGCGTGGCGCGCGCGACGAGGAGTCGGCCGAGGCGGCGCGTGCCGACGCCCTGGCCGCCTTCAAGGATGCTCGCCTCGACTTCCTGCGCGTGCAGACCGTCTACAAGGGCGTCGCCCGCGAGCAGCCCGAGGCGCTCTACATGGGCGCCAGGGCCTTCTTCCAGATCGGCCAGATCGACAAGGGCGAGACCGAGGCCGAAGGCTTCGGACGCCTGCTCCTGAAGCGCTGCCGCGATGGCTACCCTGAGACGGAATGGGGCATCAAGGCGGCCAAGGAGCTCTGAGCGAGATGCAGGTCATCGGCCCGGCCCCCAGGGAGCAGGTCGAGCAGGTGGCGCCTTTCGAAGGCGGTGATGAGGCCGGTCGCGGCCGGCGCACCGACCCCCTGGCCCCGGTGGGCCTGGGCAACGAGATCGTCTACGGCTTCGTCACCGGGCTGCTCGCCATCGCGCTGCGCAGCCTCTTCAAGGTGAAGGTGGCCGATGCCTGGCCGCTGCCCGAGGGCCCGCTCATCCTCGCGCCCAACCACCGCTCGTACCTCGACCCGGCCATCGTCGGCAGCCTGCTCACGCGGCGGCCGGTGTTCATGATGCACGCCAAGTACTACGACATGCCGCAGCTCAACTGGCTGTACCGCGTGGCGCGCTGCATCCCGGTCGAGTCGGGCCCGGACAACCGGCGCGCGTTGCGCGAAGGCAAGCGCGTGCTGGACGCCGGCTTGCCGCTGGTGATCTTCCCCGAGGGCACGATCTCGCCCGACGGCTTCCCGCAGCCGCCGCAGCCGGGGATGGCCTGGCTGGCGCGCATCTCGGGCGCCCCGGTGCTCCCGGTGCACATCGGCGGCAGCCGCGAAGCCCTGCGCAAGGGCAGCTACCGCTTGCGCTTCAGGCCGATGACGGTGCGCATCGGCAGCCCCCGCTGGCGCCACGAGTTCCGCGCGGGCCGGCAGGGCGACGAGGCCTTCAGCGCGGCCATCATGGCCGACATCGCCGCGCTCGATCCGGAGGTCGCACACGCGCGAGGGGTGTGATCCGGAGGTCGGTGCGGCAACCCGTCGTCGCCGTCCCGCTCCCGGAGTCCATCGCGTGCCCACGCCTCTCACGAGTTCGTCCGGCCGTCCGTCGTCTCACCTCGGCGCCGCGTCCGCCGCGCCGGCGCTGCCGCCACAGGCCGCACGTGGAGGTCCGGCTCGGGTGGGCGGCGGACCGCTGCGCGGCCTGACGCTCGACGAGCCCCTGCGGCGGCGGCTGGTGGCCTTCGCCCGGCGCTTCGTGCGCGATGCGCACGAGGCCGAGGACGTGGCCCAGGAGACCCTGATGCGTGCCCGGGACGGCATGGCGGAGCTGCGCACGGACGAGCGCGCCGAGGCCTGGATCTTCCGCATCTGCCGGCACGCGGCCATCGACCTGGTGCGCACACGCAACGTGCGCCGCGGCGTGTGGGTCGGCCTGCCAGCGGAGGCCGAGGAGCAGGTCCCGGCGCGTACGTCGGCCGAGCCCAGCGACCTTTCCCCGGGGGAGGGGCTGCTGGCAGACCTGCCCGCCCACCAGCGGGTGCTGCTCGGTTTCCATGCGCTGGGGGGGCGCGGGCAGCCCGAACTCTGCCGGCGCACGGGGCTGTCCGCCTCGGCTCTGCGGGTGCGCCTCTACCGCGCCCGCCGGCAACTGCTGGGGGAGACGTCAAGCGTCGGAGGCGGCCCGGTCGATAGGTCGAGTGCGCCCCTGCCCGGGGCGAGCGCACCCGCCCCCGAGCCACGAGACCGGCAGCCATTCGCGCCTCCGTCCGACGCACCAAACGCCTGCTCGACCTGACGGTGGGCCTGCTCGGCCTGACCGTGCTGCTCGGGCTCCTGCCACTGGTGGTCGTGGCGCGGCGCCTCGAGGGTCGCGGGCCGATCCTGCAGCGCGCGCTGCGTGTCGGCATCCAGCGCCGTCGGCGCGGGTCGGACGAGCGCGGCGCGCGTCGCGTGCACGACGTGCGCGGCGTGCCCTTCGTGGTGCGGCGGTTCGACACGCTCGATGCCGGGACGGGTCTGCCGACGCCGGTGGGGCGGGTGCTCGCCGCCACGCGCCTGGCCGGTCTGCCGCAGACGATCAACCTGCTGCTCGGCCAGCTCAGCCTGGTCGGGCCGCGTGCCGCCTCTCCGCGCTTCCTCGACCAGCTGTACCGCGAGTGCCCCGAGAGCAGCGTCCGGCTCGTGCAGTGCCGCCCGGGGCTCGCAGGTCCGGCGCAGTTGCACGGCAACGAACGCGAGAGCTTCCACACCCAGCTCGTGGAGAAGGCCTACCTCGAGTCGGCCTACGCCGCGCGCCTGGGACGGGCGGGCGTCCTGGGCATGCTGGGCACCGACCTGGCGCACCTCTGCGGTCGCCTGCTGCGGCGTCGCGCCTGGACCGCCCGCTGCACGCTGCGGCTCGAGGCTCCCGTGCGCTTCGACGAGGTGCAGCTGTCCGCCGACGCCCTGATCGCCTCGCTCGAGCCGGGGCTCGACGGTCTCGAGCATCGCGAGGACGACGAGGGGGCCGTGCTGGCCTGGGGCTGCCGGGCGCTGCTCCAGCCGCGCTGGCCGCGGCCGCACGGCAGGCTGCTCGAGCAGCTGGCCGGCGAACCCCGCCTGGCGAGCCCCGAACTGCTCAGCCTGAGGCTCCCGCTCGCGGCGCGACGCCGTGTCGGCTGCGACCGCCTGGGCTTCGAGCTGGGCGGCGGCGCGGCGGGCCTGCTCTCGCTCTGCGATGTGCTCGACCGCTTCTGGTCGGCGCTGCGGCCGCGGCTGCCCGACGCCGCCGACGTGGCGCGGCTGCACGCCATCGTGTGCGAGGCCCTGGTGCGCCTGGCGGACGGGTCCGAGGCCGCGCGCGTGCGGCTCGTCGGTCGCGTCGAAGTGGACGAGAGCGGCTTGCAGCTCGAGTTCGAGCGCCTGCCGGCCGAGACGGAAGCGGGTCGGCGCCCGCTGCAACGGCTGCTGTCGATGCGCCTGCCGGACGCCAGACGGGGCGTCTGAACCGGGGCGGCGCCCCGGGCAGCCTTTCCTTCCCAGCGCGCCGGCGCCACAATGCGCCGCTCATGGCGCGGATCACATCGCAGCACAACCCGCGGGACAAGTCGGCCCGCGCGGCGCACAACGTCTACAGCAAGCTGCTGGAGATCTACGACGCCGAGCGCGCCCAGCTGCATCTCGGCGGCGGCGCGAAGGCCATCGAGCGCCAGCACGACAAGGGGCGGCTCACGGCGCGCGAACGCATCGCGCTGCTGCTCGACCCGGGCACCGAGCTGCTCGAGCTCGGGCTCTACGCCGCCTGGAAGATGTACGCCGAGTGGGGCGATGTCGCGGCGGCCGGCGTGGTCACCGGCCTCGGCACCGTGCAGGGCCGCACGTTCGTGGTCATCGCCAACGATGCCACGGTCAAGGCCGGCGCCTTCTTCCCGATGACCTGCAAGAAGGTGCTGCGCGCCCAGCGCATCGCCATCGACAACCACCTGCCGGTGATCTACCTCGTCGACTCGGCCGGAGTCTTCCTGCCGCTGCAGGACGAGGTCTTCCCGGACGAGGACGACTTCGGGCGCGTGTTCCGCAACAACGCCGTGCTGTCGGCCATGGGCGTGCCGCAGATCGCGGCGATCATGGGCTCGTGCGTGGCCGGCGGCGCCTACCTGCCCGTGATGTGCGACACGCTGCTCATGACCGAGGGCTCGGGCATGTTCCTGGCCGGCCCGGCGCTCGTGAAGGCCGCCATCGGACAGCGTGCCGATGCCGAGGCCCTGGGCGGCGCCACGATGCACAGCGCGGTGAGCGGCACGGTGGACTTCAAGGAGCAGGACGACCCCTCCTGCATCGCGCGCATCCGCAGCCTGGTCGACCGCTTCGGGGCGCGTGCCATGGCGCCCTATCACCGGAGGCGCGCCAAGGCGCCGTGGCTCGACGGCGACGAGCTGCCTGGCCTGGTGCCGCTCGACGACAAGCGCGGCTACGACGTGCACGAGGTCATCGGGCGCATCGTGGACGATTCCGACTTCGACGAGTACCGCGCCGAGTACGGGCGCACCATGGTCACGGGCTTCGCGCGCATCGGCGGCTGGTCGGTCGGCATCGTGGCCAACCAGCGCGTCAACGCCACCGGCACCAGGCGCGGCGTCGAGTTCGGCGGCGTGATCTACGTCGAGAGCGCCGAGAAGAGCGCGCGCTTCATCATGGACTGCAACCAGAACCGCATCCCGCTCGTCTTCCTGCACGACGTGAACGGCTTCATGGTCGGGCTCGAGTCGGAGCAGTCGGGCATCATCCGGGCCGGCGCCAAGATGGTGAACGCCGTGAGCAACTCGGTCGTGCCCAAGGTCTCCGTCGTCATGGGGGGCTCGTTCGGCGCCGGCCACTACGCCATGTGCGGCAAGGCCTACGACCCGCGCTTCCTGTTCGCCTGGCCCTCGGCGCGCTACGCGGTGATGAGCGGCGACGCGGCGGCGCGCACGCTGGTCGAGATCCGCGAGGCGCAGATGAAGAAGGACGGCAAGGAGATCGACGAGGAGACGCACGCCACGCTCATGCGCGAGACCAAGGCGCGCTATGCCGAGGCGCTCGACCCGCGCTACGGGGCGGCGCGGCTGTGGCTGGACGCGATCATCCGTCCGCAGGACACGCGCGCCGTGCTCATCGCGGCACTCGACGCGGCCTCGCACAACCCCGACATCGCGCCCTTCCGGACGGGCGTGCTGCAGGCCTGAGGCCGGCAGCCGCCGGCCGACACCCAGCCATGAGCGAACTCGTGAGCATCACCGAGACGGCTCGTGACGCCTGGCAGGGGCTGGCTTCCGTGCCGCCGACGGAGGCCAAGCGCCGCTTCCTGCAGCAGCTGCTGGACGCGGGTTTCCCCAGCATCGACGTGGGTTCCTTCGTGTCGCCGCGGCGCGTGCCGGCCATGGCCGACACGGCCGAGGTGGCGGCCCGTCTGCGCGTGCCGCGCGGCGTGGTCCTCACGGCGCTGGTGGCCAACGAGGCTGGCCTCGAGCGCCTGCTCGCCGTGCCCGGCATCCACGAGGTGCTCTACCCCTTCTCGCTCTCCGAGCGCTTCCAGCAGCGCAACACGCAGCGCGGGCGCGAGCAGGCCGCGGCCGAACTCGAGCAGCTCTGCGCGCGCGCGCACGCCGCCGGAAGGCGCGTGTACGCCACCATCTCGATGGCCTTCGGCAACAACGAGGGCGACCCTTTCGACACCGGCGAGCTGGCCGACTGGGTGCAGCGGCTGCATGCGCTGGGCGTGGACCGCGTCGGTCTGGCCGACACCACCGCGCAGGCCACGCCCGAGGTGGTGCGCGAGGTCTACGCGGCCGTCGTCGCGGCGCGCCCGCGGCAGGTGCCGGGCGCCCACCTGCACACCACGCCCGACGCGCAGGCCGCGCTCGTCGACGCGGCGCTCGAAGCCGGCTGCCGCAGCTTCGACGCGGCCTTCGGCGGCCTCGGGGGGTGCCAGTTCGCACGCGGGGCCGAGTCGAATGTCTCGACGCGCGAACTCGTGCGGCAGCTGCTCTCGCGCGGCTATGCGCTCAACCTGGGCCCTGTCGCGGTGGCCGCGCTGGATGCGCTCGACGCCGCGGCGCGCGCGCTCGCCCACACGCCGGCGTGACCCGCGACGGGAATCCTGCCGCGTCGGCCGGGATGCCTGGCGCCGCGTCAGGCCGGCCGCCGCGCGGCTCGTTCCGGGGGTCGCTGCTGCTGCTGGCCGCGCTCGTGGCGGTGGCGCTCGTCGGCAGCGGCTCACCCTGGATGTCCTTCGCCGCGGATGCGGGCGGCCGCCGGGAGTCCGACTTCCAGATCCTGCGTGCTGCCGCGCGCGGCCTGCTCGAGCAGCGCGACATCCATGATCCGTCGGTGCTGGACGAGATCGGGAGACAGGACGGCCGCCCGACGACGCCCTTCTGTGCCGCCAACCCGCTCGTCGTGCGCGCCTTCGGCTGGCTGGCGCAGACACCGCTCCCGGCCGCCTACGGCCGCATGCTGCTGGTGCAGGCGGCCCTGGCGCTGGCTGCCGTGCTGCTGCTCTGCGACGTCCTGCGCCGCCTCGCCGTGCCGGGAGCCGCGGCGCTCGCCCTGGCGCTCGTCGCGCTCGGCCTCCCCGAGGCGTTCTGGATGAGCGTGGCGATGAACTCCACCAACCTGCTCGGGCTGGTCGCGGTGCTCGCGGCCCTGCGCGCGGCCTGCGCGGAGCATCCGCTGCGCGAGGGCCTGTGGCTGGCGCTGGCCGTCGTCGCCAAGACCTCGCCCGCCTTGCTGCTCGTCGTCGCGGCGTTCGCCGGCCGCTGGCGCACGCTGCTCGGCGGATGCCTCGGGCTGGCCGGCTTCAGTGCGCTCTCGATCGCCTGGAGCGGCTGGGAGGTGCACGCGAGCTGGCTGACGCGCGTGCTGCCGGCCCTGGGCTACGCGCCCGAGCTGGCGAGCGGCCACTTCGAGAACAGCCTCCACGCCTGGAACCTGGCGCCGAACGGTTTGCTCACGCGCTCCCTCGTCGGGAGCGGGGGCCCGCGTCTCCTGGCCTGGCTGCTGGCCTGGCTCGTGACCGCGCTCGTGCTCTTCCAGCTCGCGTCGGCGGTGCGGCGGCGAGCGCCGGCCTCGCGTGATGAGGCCGCACGCGTGGCGACCGACGCACGAGGCGTGGGCGCGTCCGACGTCGCCCGCCGCCGCCTGTGGGAGTACGCACTGAACCTCGCCGCCACGCTGCTCGTGTCGAGCGTGAGCTGGCCGCACCACCTGGTGTTCCTGACGCCGGCCCTCGCGCTGCTCGTGCTCGAGCGCGTGCGCGGCGCCGGCCGGCCGGCCCTCTCGCTCGGCCTCGCGGCCGCCCTGCTGCTCGGCCTGCCGCTGGGCAGCTTCGAGCAGGACGCCGCGCTGGCCTGGGAGGGGCCGCTGCGCACGGCGCTGATCGTCGTCCTGTTCACGGCGCTGCTCGCGCTCGAACCGGGGCGCGGCCTTCCGCACGGCGGCGACCCGACGCAGGGCGGGCTGCCGGGCGACGAGCTGCAGGGCGGCGGGCCCGCGCCCGGCCGGGGAGCGCCCGCGTGAACACGCTGCCCGACGCCGAGGCCGTGCTGGCTGCGACGCGCCGGCTGCACGAGGACATCCGCCTCGCGGTGCGGGAGCGCCTCGAGCAGGCCCGCACCGCACGTCGCCCGGAGCTCGCCAATCGGCCCGGCGCCTGGGGCGCGGGCGACATCGCCTATGCGCTCGACGAGGTCGCCGAGGGGCCGCTCGCCGGCTTCGCCGATGCGCTCGGACGACGGCATCCGCTCACGATCGTGTGCGAGGGCCCGGGGCGCATGCAACGTGCCGGCCCGCCGGGCGGCGTGCCGCTGGCCGTGCTCATCGACCCGGTGGACGGCACGCGCTCCATCATGCACGACATGCGCTCGGCCTGGGTGCTCACGGGCATCGCGCGCTGTCGCGGTGCGTCGACGCGCCTGTCGGACATCGAGATCGCCGTGCAGACCGAGCTGCCCACGACCTCGGCCGGCGTCTACCACGTGCTGTCGGCGCGGCGCGGTCGGGGCGCGACCATCGCGCGCCACGACGTGCGCACCGGCGAGCAGCTCGACGAGCAGCCCCTGCGCGTGCCCGAGCGCCTGCCGCTCGACAACGGCTACTTCGCCTTCACGCGCTACCTGCCGGTGGAGCGCACGCTCGTGGCGCAGCTCGAGCGCGGCTTCCTCGAGCGCGCGCTGCCGGCGCTCGGGCTGGACAGCCGGCTGATCTACGACGACCAGTACCTGTGCAGCGCGGGTCAGCTGCAGCTCGTCACGACCGGACGCTACCGCCTGCTGGTCGACCTGCGCGGCTGGCTCGGCGCCGAGCACGGCCTGCCCAACTTCACGGCCAAGCCCTACGACCTGGCGGCGCTGCTCGTGTACCAGGAGGCCGGGGTGCCCGTGCTCGACGCGCAGGGCCACGTGCTCGACGCGCCCTTCGACACCGAGACGCGGCTCGACGTGGTGGCCTACGGCAACGAACAGCTGCGCGCGGCCTATCAGCCGCACGTGCGCGCAGCCCAGGAGGCGCTCGCCCGCCGACGCTGACCGGCGCCGCGCGTGCCGGCGTTGACCGGCGCCGCGCGTGCCGCGCCGCACCTCAGCGCGAGGTGAGCCAGCCGATGAGCTGCCGGTAGGTCGGCGTCTGGCCCTGGGCCAGGATGCCCAGCCGGAAGATCTTGCCGGCGCCGAGCACGCAGGCCACGGTGAAGCCCGTCGTGAGCACGAGCGCGAGGGCCAGCTGCCACCAGGGCACGCCGGGCGGGATCGTCACGCGCAGGAACATGATGAGCGGCGTGAAGGGCGGGAAGAGCGAGAGCGCCGTCGACAGCGTGCTGCCCGGGTCCTCGAGCACCGGGCCGATGAAGAACACCGGCAGCATGAACAGCAGCATGGCCGGCATCATCATCGTCTGCGCGTCCTGCAGCTCGGAGCAGGCCGCACCCAGGCCCGAGAACATCGAGCCGAAGATGAGCAGCGCCAGCATGAGGAAGAGCACGAACCACGCGAGCGGGCCGGGGCCGAGCGCCGCGAGCACCTGCGGCGGCACCTCGTCCATGCGGTTCACGAAGAGCATCCCGGCGCCGACGTAGATCACGCCCAGTGTGAGCGAGATGCCGACGGCCGAGAGCAGCTTGCCCATCAGCAGCTCGAAGGGCGGCACGGAGGACACGAGCACCTCCGCGATCTTCTGCATCTTCTCCTCGAGCACGTTGTTCATCAGCGCGGGCGCGCTCATCATCACCAGCATGAAGATCATCAGGCCCAGCACCGCGGGCACGAGCAGGTTGGCGATCTCGTTCTCCTCCTCGGCCGCCGTGACCACGCCGGTGTGCACGTCCTGCTTGGTGAGGCCGAGCGTCCTGAGCGAGCTGTGACGCGAGAGCATCTCCACCTGGCGCTGGTCGAGGCCGGCCTGCTCGAAGCGCGAACGCTCCACCTCGGTGTTGACCAGGCGCTCGATCCAGTTGGGCAGGTCCTGGTAGGTGGGCGTGTTCGTGTGCCAGGTGAAGCTCTGGTCGCCCTCGGGTGAGATGGCGAACAGGTCCGCGCCGAGCACGACGAAGCCGAGCAGCTCGCCCTTCTCGACGCGTGTGCTCAGCTCGACCTCCAGCTCCTGGCCGGCGGCCGTGCCGCTGTAGGGCTCGGCGATCCAGGGCGGGCCGATCAGCTCGTCGCCGCGGCGCACCTCGACTCGGTTGCGCTGCTCGGCGCCCGCCTCGATGAGCGGCCAGAGGCGTTCGCTGCGGTCGACCACCACGAAGCGGCGCTCGGCCGTGTCGACCGCCTGCTTGGCGATCATCATCGCGATGAGGCCGCCGCCGAAGAGCAGCGGCGTGAGCAGCACGCCCACGACGAAGGCCTTGGAGCGCACGGCCTTGAGGTACTCGGAACGCGCGACGGTGAGGGTCTTGGACACGCTGGGCGGTCTCCGTCAGTGCTGCTTGGCGGCCGGGCCGGCCGCGCGCCCGCCGGACGCCCCGGCGGCGGGAGCGGCGAGCGCGGCCTGCGCCGCGGGCCCGGCGATGCGCACGAAGATGTCGTGCAGCGAGGGCCGCGTGATCTCGAACTGCTGCACGCGGGTGCGCTTCACGAGGGCCGCGAGCAGCTCCTGCGGGTCGCCGGCCAGGCGCACCTCCTGGTACTGCCCGAGGTCGGTCACGCGTTCGACGGCCGGAAGGCCTGCGAGCGAGGCGGCACCGCCGTCGCAGCGCAGGCGCACGGTGTCGGCGCCGTAGGTGGTCTGGATCGCGTCGAGCGTGCCGTCGAGCACCTTGTTGCCGTTGAAGATCATGAAGATGAAGTCGCACATCTTCTCGGCCATCGACATGTCGTGCGTCGAGAAGATGACCGTCGTGCCCTCGCGGTTCAGCTCGAGCATGGCGTCGCGCAGCACCTCGAGGTTCACCGGGTCGAGGCCGCTGAACGGCTCGTCGAGGATGACCAGCGCCGGCCGCGCGAGCATCGTGGCGATGAACTGCACCTTCTGCGCCATGCCCTTGCTGAGCGCCTCGATCTTCTTGTCGCCGGCGGCGCCGAGGCCCATGCGATCCAGCCACTCCAGCCCGCGACGTCGGGCCTCGCGCGGCGGCAGGCCCTTGAGGGCGCCGTAGTACTCGAGCAGGTGACGCACGCGCATCTTCTTGTAGAGCCCGCGCTCCTCGGGCAGGTAGCCGACGCGGTCGTTGCTGGCGCGCGTGCCCTCCTCGCCGAGCACCTCGATGCGCCCGCTGTCGGGGTGGATGATGTGCAGGATCATCCGCAGCGTGGTCGTCTTGCCCGAGCCGTTGGGCCCGATGAAGCCGTAGACCGAGCCCTCGGGCACGCTGAGCGAGAGGTCGTTCACCGCGACCTGGCGGCCGAAGGTCCTGGTCACGGACTCGAGGCGGACGGCGTGCACGAGCGACCCCGGGGGGAGGAGCGCGCCGATTGTAGGGATGGCCCGGCGCGAGGCCAGCGGCCCGCGCCGATGGGAGGGTCGAGCATCGCCCGCCAGACTGCTGCCGCCCGCGCCACCACCGCGCTGCACGCAGCGCCGGCGGGACCGACGGCTGCCCGCGCGTCAGCGCGTGGCGACGGTCTTGACGATGCCGCTCACCCAGGGCGGCAGCTCGTCGTGGAACTCGCGGATGCGGCGCCGCTTGCCCAGGTAGTACGAGGCCATGAAGCCCTGGAAGAGCAGGCTGGCGCCGATGATGCCGCCGTTGACCAGCATCACGAGGCGCGGGCCCATGTTCACGAGCTTGCGGGCCACCTCCTGCTGCTCGGCCGTGGGCAGCTGCGCGATCTGCGCCTCGGCCTCGGCCAGGGCGTGCGCCGTGGACATGTCGTAGCCCTTGATCTGCGCGAAGCAGTAGATGGCGATGAGCGCGAAGACCAGCGCCTGGTTGAGCGCCAGCCGCGCCGGAGCGCTCGCCACCGCGCGCGAGAGTTCGTTGCCGGCGCCGCGCTCCATGGTGCCGAGCACGACGAAGATGAGCCCCACCACGATCGTGACCATGTTCACGGTGACGAGCCCGCCCACGGCCGTGAGTGCGCCGCACAGCACCATGAAGAGACCGCTCGAGCGCGCCACGCCGGCGCCCTTGTCGAGCGGCCGGTAGAGGTTGGCGGCCTGCACGAACCACAGCTCCTCCTGGTCGCGCAGCGGCGAGACGGGGAAGCCGTTCTCGTCGATCTCGATCTCTGCCGGCGCGGCCGGAGCCGCACTCGCCTCGCCCCCGCCCGGCAGCTCGTGGCTGACATCGGCCAGCTCGACGCTCACGGCCCCCTTCGGCAGGCGCCGCTCGGGCCGGCGTTCGCCGACCCCGGCGATGCGCTCGAAATAGACGTCTTCCACCATGGTCGTTCGACCCCGGGCTTCGACTCGCGGAAGACAAGGCCTTCCGGCTCCTCTCTTCGGCCGGCCTCCTCCGGCACTTGAACGGCCCCGGAGGCGGTCGGCGGGGGGTATCGGGCAGCTCGGGCGTCCGCAACCCGCGCCCGTCCCGTCTCGCACGACGACCGGCGCCGCTCGTACACCAGGCACCGGCCGGGCGATGCTCCCCGGCGTCGACGTCCTAAGAAAGGAGCGCCTGCCGCGTCCTCCTGGACAGCTCGACGACCCCGCAGGCCCGACAGACCCTGTGCACGACCCCGACGACACCCGCCCGGCCACCGATGGCAGCTGGTTCCGCTCCCTGGTGGACCGCTACGAGGCCCCGCTGACGCGCTACGCCAGCCGCCTCACCGGGGACCGGGAGCGCGCGCTCGACGTGGTGCAGGACACCTTCCTGCGCCTCTTCCGCCAACCGCGCGCGGACATCGAGGCGCAGGTCGCGCAGTGGCTGTTCACGGTCTGCCGCAATCGGTCGCTCGACGTCTGCCGCAAGGAGCACCGCATGACCTCGATCGATGAACTCGCAGTCGCCGCGCTGCCCTCCGCGGAACCGCGCCCGCCCGCCGCGCTGCAACGGCAGGAACTGCTCGACCGCGTGCTCGACCTCGTCGGCCGCCTGCCGCCGCGCCAGCAGGAGTGCATCCGCCTGAAGTTCCAGGAGGGCCTCTCCTACAAGGAGATCAGCGGCATCACGAGCCACTCCGTCAGCTACGTCGGCGTGCTCATCCACGAAGGCATGAAGACCCTGCGCGCCCGCCTCGGCGCGCTCACCCCCGAGGCGTGAGGACAAAGACCATGACCACCCACGACAACCATGACGACCGCGACAACGGCCACGAGCGCGACGACCAGCACCGCGGCGACGACCAGCGCGCCGACGAGAGCACCCTGCGCGAGCCCACGGGCCCCCTGCGCAGCCCCGACGACCCGCGCCTCACCACCTACGCCCTCGGCGAGGCCGACACCCAGACGGCCGCGCTCGTCGAGCGTTACCTCGCCGTCTCGCCCGAGGCGCGCGCCGCGCTGGACGAGCTGCGCACCTTCGCCGGCCTGCTCGGTAACGAGCTGCGTACCGAGCACGCGCCGGGCCTCGACCCCGCGCGCCGCGCGGCGCTCGAGCAGGCGCTGGGTGACGGGGTGGATGCGGGCAGCGTGGGGAACCAAGCTGCAGTGAGAGATGCCGGCCCTGCCGCCGCGCCCAACGGATCCCCAGCTCCGACGCGCCGTCGCAGCATCGGCCGCCTCTGGTGGCCGGCGCTCGCGGCCGCCGCACTCATCACCTTCCTCTTCACGAGCAGCTGGGACTTCATCACGCGTAGTGGGCACTGGGCTGAGGCCGCGCCGCCCAGCGCGGAGGTCCTCGCTCAGTTGGCGCGCGAGGAGGCCCTCGAGCTGGAGGCAATGAAGCGGCGCCTCCCGCTCGCCCTGGGTTACCTCCATGGTGGCAGTGCCCGTTCCAAGGCCGCCTCTCCCGCTCCAGCAGCCCAGGCTGCACCAGCCCCCAGCGCTGCCGGGGAGCCCTTCACCTACGACCTGTTCGGCGAGGAGGCACCGGCAGGTGCAGCGGGAGAGGCCTTGCCCTCGAGCCAGCTCGGCGTGCCGCCAGCAGAGGCCTGGATGCAGCCGAGTGGCTCGCAGACGACCGCCGGTTCTGCCGGTGCAGCGGCTGCGGCGGGGCCGCAGGCCTCGGGCTCCGAGTCGGTCACCGGACGGGGTCTCAAGGCCGGCGGTCTCGTCGCGGCCGTCGATCCCAACGCCTCGCCGGCCATACCCGAGCAGCAATGGCTGCAATCTCTCGGCTACGTCGGCGTCGCCAAGACCGCCACGACGGTCGACGGCGGCGAGGCCGACGACGCCCGCCTCCGCGAGAGCCCCACGTCTCCGTCGGCGCCGCAGCCCGCGCGCGAGTCGTACGCGGCCATCCACGAGAACCCTTTCGTGCCGCTCACGGGCGACCCGCTCTCGGCGCTCTCCACCTTCGGGCTGGACGTCGACACGGCGTCCTACGCCAACGTGCGGCGCTTCCTCAACCGCAACCAGCTGCCGCCGGCCGATGCAGTGCGGCTCGAGGAGCTGGTGAACAACTTCGACTACGCGCTGCCGCAGCCGGACGATAAGCACCCCTTCGCGGTGTCGGTCGAGTCGGCCAGCGCGCCCTGGGCGCCCCAGCACCGCCTGGTGCGCGTCGCGCTCACGGGGCGGCAGACGGTGGAGGCCGAGCGTCCGGCCAGCAACCTCGTGTTCCTGGTGGACGTGTCGGGCTCGATGAACAGCGCGGACAAGCTGCCGCTGCTCGTGGCCTCGCTGCGCCTGCTGGTGGAGCAGCTGGGCGGGCAGGACCGCGTGGCGCTCGTGACCTACGCCAACGGCACGCGGCTCGCCCTGCCGTCGACGCCGGGCAGCGAGCGCGCCACGATCCTCGCCGCGCTCGACGGCCTCTCGGCCGGCGGTTCCACGCACGCCAGCGCCGGCATCCAGCAGGCCTACGAGGTGGCGAAGCAGGGCTTCCTCGCGGGCGGCAACAACCGCGTGCTGCTGTGCACCGACGGCGACTTCAACGTCGGCATCACCACGGAAGGCGCGCTCGAGGACTTCATCACCGGCCAGGCGAAGAGCGGTGTGTTCCTCACCGTGCTGGGCTTCGGCACCGGCAATCTGCAGGACAGCAAGGCCGAGATCCTGGCCGACCGCGGCAACGGCGCCTACGCCTACATCGACTCGCTCAACGAGGCGCACAAGGTGCTCGTCCGCAACCTCGGCGCGACGCTGCAGACCATCGCCAAGGACGTCAAGCTGCAGGTGGAGTTCAACCCCGGCGCCGTGGCTGCGTACCGGCTGCTCGGCTACGAGAACCGCGCGCTCGCCGCGCAGGACTTCCGCGACGACCGCAAGGACGCGGGCGAGATGGGCGCCGGCCACACCGTGGTGGCGTTCTACGAGGTCGTGCCGGCGGGTCTGCCCGGACTGCCCGGCACGGCGGACCTGAAGTACCAGAGCGCGCCACCGCCGGACGCCGACGGCGAGGTCAGCCCCGAACTGCTCACCGTGAACGTGCGCTACAAGCTGCCCGACGAAGACAGCGGCCGCGAGTTCGCCGTGCCCTTCGTGGACGGCGAGGCCGGATTCAGCGACGCCAGCGAGGACTTCCGCTTCGCCGCCAGCGTGGCCGCCTTCGGCATGATCCTGCGCGACAGCCGGCATCGCGGTGACGTCGACCTCGAGCGCGTGCACGCCTGGGCCGCCGCCGCGCTCGGCAGCGACCCGCACGGCGACCGCCAGGAGTTCCTGCGCCTCGTGCGCGCCGCCCAGGGCCTCGTCCGCCGCTGACCTGCGGGGCGCGCCTGCCTGGAGTCGCGAGGCGGAGTGAGGAGCGATGCAGCCGGTGTGAGT
>Ga0315912_10001226_pt1 | contig 33231 bp, 22 predicted proteins | sample VfabasoilMG_FD_204469 | JGI IMG/M metagenome (GOLD analysis project Ga0315912, IMG submission 204469) | Garden soil microbial communities collected in Santa Monica, California, United States - V. faba soil | ecosystem: Environmental > Terrestrial > Soil > Garden | place: USA: California... | reverse complement strand
GGGGCCAGAGGGAATTAAGTCTGCAGACTTAATTCCCTCTGGCCCCTTTTTACCCCCCGCTCCGGGACAGACCCGGAGCCCCACCGACGAGAAGGAGCTTCCGTCATGAAACACCTGCAAAACCTCATCCTCAACACCGATTCGTACAAGACCTCGCACTGGCTGCAGTACCCGCCGGGCACGGATGCCACGTTTTTCTACGTGGAATCGCGCGGTGGCGTGTACGACCGCACCGTGTTCTTCGGCCTGCAGGCCATCCTGAAGGAATACCTGGGCGAGCTGATCACCCACGCGATGATCGACGAGGCGCGCGACCTGCTCGCCGCGCACGGCGAACCGTTCAACGAGGCGGGCTGGCGCGGCATCGTCGAGCGCCACGAGGGGCGACTGCCGGTACGCATCCGTGCCGTGCCCGAGGGCACGGTGGTGCCCACGCACCACGTGCTGGTGACGATCGAATCCACCGATCCGCAGTGCGCGTGGCTGCCCTCGTACCTCGAAACGCTGCTCCTGCGCCTGTGGTACCCGGTCACGGTCGCCACGATCAGCTGGCACGTGAAGCGCACCATCCGCGAGTTCCTGCTCAGGACCAGCGACGATCCGGACGGCCAGCTCCCGTTCAAGCTGCACGACTTCGGCGCGCGCGGGGTCTCCAGCGCCGAATCGGCGGGCCTGGGCGGCCTCGCGCACCTGGTGAACTTCCTCGGCACCGACACGCTTTCCGCCGTGCTCACCGCGCGCGCCTACTACCACGAGGCGATGGCCGGGTACTCCATCCCCGCGGCCGAGCACAGCACGATCACGGCCTGGGGCCGCGAGCGCGAGGTGGATGCGTTCCGCAACATGCTGCGCCAGTTCGGCAAGCCCGGCGCGATCGTCGCCTGCGTCTCGGACAGCTACGACATCTTCCACGCGATCCGCGACATGTGGGGCCGCGAACTGCGCGACGAGGTGATCGCCTCGGGCGCGACCGTGGTGATCCGCCCCGACTCGGGCGACCCCGCCGACGTCGTGCACCAGAGCCTGCTGCTGCTCGACGAGGCCTTCGGCAGCACCGTGAATGGCAAGGGCTACAAGGTGTTGAAGCACGTGCGCCTGATCCAGGGCGACGGCGTGAACCCCACCAGCATCCGCGCCATCCTCGAACGCGTGACCACGGCAGGTTATGCCACCGACAACATCGCCTTCGGCATGGGCGGTGCGCTGTTGCAGCAGCTCAACCGCGACACCCAGAAGTTCGCGCTCAAGTGCTCCGCCGCGCGCATCGATGGCGGCTGGACGGATGTCTACAAGCAGCCGGTGACCGATCCGGGCAAGCTCTCCAAGCGCGGACGGCTGACGCTGCTGCACCATCCCGAGTACGGCACCTGGCGCACGGTGCGCGTGCCCGACGACCTGCTGGATCCGGCCGACCACGTGCCCGAGCCGGGCTGGCAGTGCGCACTGGAGACGGTGTGGGAGAACGGCGTGCTCGTGCACGACCAGGCTCTCGCGGACATCCGCGCGCGCGGCGCCCTCGCCCTGACGCGCTGAGGACGACGACCATGCTCGGTCTTCGCTACCTCAAGGCCAATCCCAGCACGCACGTGATCCAGTACCGCAACGGACGTGTCGTGCGCGAAGGCGCCGGCCTCTCGTTCGTCTACTTCGCGCCCAGCGCCTCGCTCGTCACGGTGCCGCTGGAAAGCGTGGACGTGCCCTTCATCCTCAACGAGGTCACCAGCGACTTCCAGGTCGTCTCGGTGCAGGGCCAGGTCGTGTACCGCGTGGCCGAACCGCGCACGCTCGCGGGCCTGATGAACTACACGGTGCGCAGCGACGGCGCCGGCTACGCCGCCGACGATCCGCTCAAGCTGCCGCCGCGCGTGGTGAACGCGGTGCAGGTGCAGGTGCGCTCGCAGCTGCAGGGGCTCACGCTGCAGGCGCTGCTGCGCGGATCGGACGCGCTGGTGCAGGCGGTGCGCAAACGGCTGGCCGCGCCGGACGGTCTCGCCGCGCTCGGGCTCGCGCTCGTGGACCTCTCCATCCTCGCGATCCGACCCACGCCCGAAACGGCCCGCGCACTCGAGGCCGAGGTGCGCGAGCAGATCCTCAAGCGCGCCGACGATGCCACCTACGAGCGGCGCAACGGCGCGATCCAACAGGAGCGCGCGATCCGCGAGAACGAACTGCAGACCGAGATCGCGGTGGAGGCGAAGAAGCGCCAGATCCGCGAGGCGCAGATGGACGCCGAGCGCTCGGTGCTGGAGAAGCGGCAGCAGATCCAGGACCAGGAACTGGAAGGCCGCATCGCGCTCGAACGCAAGAACGAGGCGCTGACGGAGCTGCGCGGCGGCAACGCGCGGCGCGAGGCCGACGTGCAGGCGTATGCGCTGGGCGTGGTGATGAAGGAAGTCGCCAGCGTCGATCCGCGCGTACTGCAGGCGCTCGCACTCGGCAGCGCCGACAGCGGCACGCTGATCGCGAGCGCGTTCCAGGGCCTCGCGGAGAACGCGAGTCGCATCGGCGAGCTCAACATCTCGCCCGACCTGCTCTCGAGGTTGATGCCGGGCAAGCCTGGCAGGAACTGATGGACGCCGGCGACCGCCGCATCGTGCTGGTGACGCGCAGCACGAGGCTGGAGGAATTGATCGCGCGCCACAACACCGTCGCCCAGGCCCGTTTCCAGATCGAGCACCTGGGCGCGGACTTCTCCGACTACGAACGCGAGCACGCGAGTTACCTCACCGCGCTCACCGAGGTCGAGGCCGTGCTCGCGCGGCTGGCGAAGGTGCAGCGGCTGGATCGCCGGTACCTGCCGAGCTTCCTGTTCGCGCCCGATGCGCTCGTGGTCGTGCTCGGGCAGGACGGGCTGGTGGCGAACACGCTGAAGTACCTCGACGGCCAACCCGTGCTCGGCGTGAACCCCGAGCCCGCGCGCTGGGACGGCGTGCTGCTGCCGTTCCAGCCCGCCGACCTCGCGCGCATCATGCCCGAGGCGTTGCGGCGCCAGCGCGCCACGCGCACCGTCACCATGGCGCGCGCGCAGCTCGCCGACGGCCAGGTGCTGGACGCGGTCAACGACCTGTTCATCGGTCCGAGGTCGCACCAGTCCGCGCGCTACCACCTGGCCGTGGGCGGACGCGAGGAGGCGCAATCCTCCAGCGGCATCATCGTCTCGACCGGGCTCGGTTCCACCGGCTGGTTCCGCAGCCTCGTCTGCGGCGCGCTCGCCATGCAGGGCGCGTCGGCCTCGACGGACCTGGCGACCCTGCGCGACCACGGTTTCGCCTGGGACGCGAGCCACTTGCGCTACACCGTGCGCGAACCGTTCCCCAGCCGCACGAGCGCGGCCACGCTCGTGTTCGGCGAAATCGACGCGGACGTGCCGATGGCCGTGACCTCGCAGATGCCCGGCCACGGCGTGATCTTCTCCGACGGCATCGAGCAGGATTTCCTGGAGTTCAACGCCGGCATGCGCGCGGAGATCGGCGTCAGTCCCCGCCACGGGTGCCTCGTCGTGTAGCGCGGAGTGCGCCGCAGGCGCTCCCCGCGGCGCTGGCGGAACGGGACACCAATGCGCCGGAGAGCGCGCGATGCGCGCCCTCCGGCCCACGGGGTGCGAGCGGGGGACGAGGTTCCGCCATTGAGTCCGCCTCCACGCGCGGGCATGATCGGTGCATCGAGTCGTGGCCGTTCGCGGGCGACGGCATCGCGAAGGGAGGAACGAATGCGCGTGGGGATCGGTCTGGTTCTGGTCATGGTCGCGGCGTGCGCTCCCGCGGTCGCGCTCGCGGCGCCGGGCACCGCCAGCGGCACGCTCAACTACCAGGGCGCGGAATGGAAGGTGGCCGACGGCATCGCCTACGTGCGCGGCGAAGGCAAGGAGGCGAAGACCGTGGTGACGTTCTCCTCGGTCCCCTACGACCGCCGTGATTTCGCGCGCGATCGCGTGATCGACGAGGACGATCTCCAGGCGCACTGGCAGCGGCACCCCCAGGCGCGCGGTTTCGAGCTCAGGATCCCCAACGCCGCGCGCGAGGATTTCTCCATCGCGCACTACTACGAAGGCGGCGCCAGCAACGGCACCTCGATCCCGCGCAGCCGCACGGTGAAGGTCGGCACCGGCAAGGGCGCGCGCGCGAGCGGCGCCGTGGTGGATCCCTACGACGAGAGCGGACGCGTCACCTTCGACGTGCCGGTGGAAGGCGAGGTGCCGCCGTCGGTGGAGTACCTGCCCGACGACGGCGGCGAACCCGGCGTGGTGGTCGTGGCGTTCATGGAGGCGCGCACGCAGGACCAGTACGCGCGCATGGCGAGCCTGATCCACCCGCGGCGGGAGGCACTGCTGGATCCGGCCAAGCCCGCGGTGTCCCGCTTCTTCCGCGCCGCCCAGCGCACCACCGGCTGCCGCAACCTGATCGGCTTCCGCGGCGGCTACACCTACGACGACGAGGCGCTCGTCGCCTACGGCTGCCAGTACGGCAACGAAGGCGAGCGCGAACTGCGCGGCGTCGCCGTGCTGGCCAGGGCCGGCACGGCCTGGCGCATCGTGGGCTTCCTGACGGAGCGCATCTATGAATAGGCTCGCCTCCGCCGCCGCGGTTTCCCTGGTCTCGCTCGCCGCGGTCGGGCTGGCCGGCTGCGGCACATCGACGCCCGAGGCGAAGGTCCAGGGCTGGATCGAGAAGGCCGAGGGCGACTGCTCGCTGCCGCGCACCGAACTCAAGCACGGCGTCGCCTACGTGGACAGCGACCTGATGGACAAGGGCGTGGCGCCGAAGATCTCGGTGATCCTCTCCGCCGAGCCGCTCGACGACATCGAGATCGAACGCGGCTTCAACCCGCTGTTCGGCGCCGAGGCGCTGAACCGCCGCCTGTACGTGCTGAAGGACTTCCCGCTGCACGGCCTGGGCAACGACGAACTGGGCATGGTGCATCCCTCGAAGTCGTGCATGACGAACGTGGGTGAGAGCCGGGTCGATCTCGAGCTCACCGCGTTCGACACCGGGCGCGTGCAGTTCACCGTGCGACCGCAGGGGCCGGGCGAAGGCGAGGAGGCGGGACCGCGCGATGCGGCGCAGCTCGACGTGGAACTGCCCATCCAGTGGCCGAAGAAGACGCCCGCCGGACTGCGCGAGCGCATGGTCGCGGAGATGGCGACGCGCGTGAGCTTCGAGCACGAGGCGGTGATCGCCTACCTCGGCTTCGTGCGCGACGTGAAGCAGGGCGACGTGCCGGGCGTCGAGAAGCGCCTGGTCCGCGACGGCTACTCGCCGTTCGACAGCCTGCTCGAGGAGATGGTGTTCGGCGAGCCCGCCTCGCGCGAGCAGCGCGACGGCGTGCTGCCCATCGTGACCGCGCTCGAGCCCGAGAGCTGGATCTTCACGCGCGAGGCGACCAAGCCCGACGTGGACTGGGAGCTCAAGCTCGAGGTCTGCGCGCCGGGAGCGGAGCCCAAGCGCGGCGTGATCACCATGAAGCGCCAGCCGGACGGTCGCTGGCTCGTCGGCGGCCAGGGCGACGCGGACGAGGCCGCGCGCACCTTCGGCGCCAAGGCGCCGCCGTGCGTCGCGGGATTCGTGGGGGCCGCGGCGGCATCCTGAGGAGACGCATCCTCAGATCGTGATCATCCGGCTGCACGCCCAGGCCGAGACGTAGAGACCCAGGCCGAACACCGCGTGCGTGACGAGGCTGTGCACGCGCGCCGCACGCGGATCGGGCGTGCGGCTGGCGAAGTATCCGGCACCCATGCCCGGCTGCATCAGCAGGAACGGCGCCGCGACGGTCGCGATACCGACCGCCAGGGCAGGTCCCGGAACCGGCGCGCGCAGCCACGCAATGCCCCAGACGGCCGGCAGGATGGCCGCGAACGCCACGCCGATCAGGTAATGCGCGAACCAACCCATCGCGCGCTCGCCCGACACCGGCTCCGCAGCCTTGATCGCATCGTGGCGGAAGCGCCCGCGCCGCATGTGCGCGAGCCAGCGCCCGAGCAGGGCGTAGTCGGGCAGCGGGACGCCGAACAGGCGCCGTCGCAACAGCGTCCACAGGTCGACGATCGCGGTCGCGCCCAGGCCCGCGACCAGCGTGCGCACGACGATTTCCATGGCCTTCCCCATCCGCCGGTTCCCCGACGGCAGGGTATCGGATCGATCAGGCCGACGTGCGCCGCACGCCCACGAGCGCGCCGACCACGCAAGCGCCGAAGATGCCGCCTTCCACCGCGCCGAGCGTCGCCTGGGTCAGGGTGCTGAACTGCGGTTCGCCGAACAGGCGGCCGAGCGGCGTCATGTCCAGGCGCGAGCCGTCGAACGCGGCCGCGACGCGCGCGAGGCTGGTCGCCATGCCGCTGCCACCGGCAAGCGGGATGAGCGCGCCGGCCAGTGCCGTGGTCGCGGCGGCGAACAGCGCGGGACGACGCGCATCGCGTGCCGCCCAGCCGCCGCCGAGCCGCAGGCCGGCCGCCACGGCGAATCCGATCGTGGCGCCTTCCAGGCCGCCGGTGATGCCGGCCGGCGCCTGGCCCACGAGCAGGGTGAACGCGTCGGAACCCAGCAACTTGGAGATCCCGCCGACGCAGAGCCCGCCGAGCGCGCCGCCGGCGAGCGTCCAACCGGCACCGCCGCCGATCCGTCGTCCACCCGCGAGGCCGGCGCCGACGCCGAGCGCCCCGGCCATGCCGACGAGCATGCACAGTGCCAGCAGCACCAGCAGCACCGACAGCGAGCCCAGTCCCTGTGACCCGGGCGCGAACGCGAGTGCCGAACCGTAGAGCAGGCCACCCGCGAGCCCGGCGAGTCCGCCGCCGGCCGTGGCCGCGGCGACCTCGACGAGTGCGCGCGACAGCGCGGCCGGCATCGGGGATTCGATGGCGGCGTCCCGACGCTCGTCCACCTGTGCGGTCATCTCCAGACCCGGGACATCCGACGACGCACCGGCACCCTCGCTGGCCGCCGCCCCCTCCTCCACCACGGTCGCGATGAAGCAGTAGCCGTGCCCTGGCACCGTCCGCACGAAACGCGGATCGGCCGCGTCGTCCCCGAGCAGCCGGCGCACTTCCTTGATCGCCTGGGTGAGCGCGGCGTCGGTCACCACGCTGCCGGCCCAGACCTCGTCGAAGAAGCGCTGCTTGCCCACCAGCCGCCCGTGCTCGCGCACCAGCAGCGCGAGCGCATCGAAGTAGCGCGCGTTCAGCGCCACGGGCACGCCGTCGCGGAGCAGGCTGCGGTTCGCGCTGTCGAGCACGAAGTCGCCGAAGCGGTGGCGGCAGGGCTGGCTCAAGGACGGCTCAACGAGGGCTCAGGGGATGCTCACGACATGCTCATCCGGCGCTCACGACGGCGGACGACGCGGCGGGAGATCGTACATCGCATCCCACCGACGCCCGGAGCGCCGCCATGATCACCCGTGGAATGTTGAAGAAACTGCTTGCCCTGCTCGTCGCCCTCCCCGCCCTGTTCCTCCTGCTCGCGACCGTGATCATCCCCGCGGTGTTCTACGCCACTGCCGGGCGCGTGCATGCCGATGCCGCCGCGGTGCCTGCCCAGGGCGAGGCTCCCGTCGACCCGCGCTGGGCATTCGCCGCGGCCGAATCCGCCCGGCTCGCGCGCGCGCGCGTGGCGAACGACAACCTGCCCGGCCTCTCGGTCGCCGTGGGCGTGGACGGTCGCCTGGCCTGGGCCGGCGGCTTCGGCTGGGCCGACGTGGAAGCGAAGCGACCGGTCACGCCGGATACGCGCTTTCGGATCGGCACGCTGTCCCAGCCGTTGACGGCGGCCGGCGCGGGCCTGCTGGTCGCGCGCGGCACGCTGGACCTCGATGTCCCCGTGCAGCGCTACGTGCCGACCTTCCCCGGGAAGTCCTCGCCGATCAGCATGCGGCACGCGATGTCGCACACGGCCGGGTTCCGCCATCCGCATATCGAGGATGCCTGTCGGCACGACGCGCGCGATGCCGGCCCGAACCCGGGACTGGCCCTGTTCGCCGACGAACCGCTGCGGTACACGCCCGGCACGGCGTTCCGCTATTCGAGCTACGGCTGGATCCTGGCCAGCGCCGTGGTGGAATCCGTCGCCGGCGAACCGTTCGCCCGTTTCCTGTCGAGATCGGTCTTCGCGCCGCTGGGCATGCACGGCACCGTGCCCGACGACGCGGCGCAACCGCCGCCCGAGCGCGCGCAGCTCTACCACCCGCGGGCGAGCGCGGACATGGCCACCGGGCTCGAACATCCCGACTTCACCGACTACGGCTGCTACGCCGGCGCCGGCATGTACCTGTCCACCCCATCGGACCTCGTGCGCTTCGGCCTCGCCATGGACGGCCACGCCCTGCTCGATCCGAAGACGACCGCGATGCTGGAGTCGCCGGTCACGCTGCCGTCCGGCACGTCCACCGGACACGGCATGGGATGGTGGGCTTCCAAGACGGCCTTCGGCGCGGGAGACACGCTGCTGCTCGACCACCCGGGCATCACCATCGGCGCGACGAGCTCGCTGCAGCGCTATCCCGAACACGGCATCGTGGTGGCGGTGAGTTCGAACGTCACGTTCGCGGACGTGGCGCCGCTCGCCGCACAGGTCGCGGCGCTGTTCGCGTCGGCACGCGCGGCCGCGCGCGAGGTCGAGCGCGAGTCGCCCACGATTGCCGCGCCGGTGGCCTCTCCCGGATCCTGACGTCATCATAGGGCGCGCCCCGGCGCGCTTCCGCGCCGGGGACGATCCCAGGAGACGCATGTCGTCCCAGTCCGCGTACCTCTACGCCCTGATCGTCGGCTGCGAGGTCGGCTTCTGGCTCGTGCTGGTGCTCGCGCTCGCCGCCCGGTACCTGTTGCGGCGCGAACGGCTGAGCCGCGGACTGCTGTTCGCGCTGCCCGTGGTGGACGTGCTGCTGCTCGCGTTCACGGCGCTGGACCTGCGCTCGGGCACGGTGGCGACGTTCGCGCACGGCCTGGCGACGGCCTACGTCGGGTTCACCGTCGCGTTCGGCGGGATCATGGTGGACTGGGCGGACCAGCACTTCGCCCACCGTTTCGCCGGCGGCCCCACCCCCCGACCCGCACCCTCGCGCGGCTGGGCCGCGGTGCGCTACGACTTCATGCTGTGGGGCCGCAGCATCGTCGCCTGGCTGATCGCCCTCGCGCTGCTGGTCGCGCTGATCGCCTACGTGGACGATGCACAGATCACGCAGGCGCTGTTCCAGTGGTTCCGCTATGCGTTCGGATCGGTGGTGCTGTGGTTCGTGTTCGGGCCGGTTTGGAGCGTGGTGTTTTTGTGGCGGAAGTAAGCGACGTAGACAGTCGGCCCGGGGCGCGATTCCGTATGGACACGAAAGTGCGAGGAGTGATCCGGTTGCCTCAGGTGGCCCCCTCTCCCCCGTGGGGAGAGGGTGGGGGTGAGGGGGTGGCCGCGACGCTTCAAGTTGTCGCGGACGTCGAGCGCTGCAATTCTGCCGCTACCCCCTCACCCTAGCCCTCCTCGCGCATCCTGCGCTCGCTAGTCCGGCCGGCGCATCCCTGCGCCGTCGTTCGCGGGCGCGCGACTGTGTCGCGCGAAAGCCCCGCTCACCCCCACGGGGGAGAGGGGACCTGTCGAGGGGACTGGGCAAGGCATCGCGCTGAAAGGACGCTACTTCGCCGGCTTCTCGAACGTCGCGGTTTCGGAGAGGTAGTCGACAGTCACGCGGAAGCCTCGCAGCGCATTGCCACCCAACGCACCCACGATCGGCTGGTCCATCCACTGCGACATCCACTTCCCGAAATTGTCGTCGGGTCGCACGGCGAACCAGACCGGGCCGGTGGAGTAGCCGCCCACTTCCACATCGGCCGCGCGCACGAGGTCCATCTTCGTGCCCTGCTCGCCCTTCTCGATCACGAGCCAGTCCGGATGGCGCTCGCGCCAACGCTTGGCGGTGGACGTGGTGATGAAGCTCGAGCCGCGCGTGGCGGCGCCGCCGTCGGCGATCGTGGCGAGCGCCTCGGGCGTGAGTGCGGAGGTCGCACCGGTATCGAACAGCAGCTCCAGCGGCTCGCCGTCGATGCGCACGGTGATGCGCGGGAAGTGCGTCGTGTGCTTGCCGTCCTCCGCCTGGAAACCGAGCTTCACCTGGTGCCCGATGGCAACCTTCGGCAACTTCCCGTTCGGCAGCAGCGTGAGCGTTCCGGCCGGATAGTCGAATTCCCAGCAGCGATCGGCGAACCACGGCGCACCGAGCATGCCGCCGCCGAGGTCCAGGCCCTGGTTCGGTGGCGGGATCAGCACCGGCAGCTTGCCGTCCAGCTGCGCAGGCGCCGGGATCCAGGCCTGGTCGCCGAACGTCGGCCACGCGATCTCGCCCGCCGGATCGCCGGGCTTCTCCGGCTTCTTCACCTCGATGCCCAGCGCCTCGGCCGTGGGCGGCGTGAACAGCAGGCCGCCGCCGGTGTCGGTGAACAAGTGCAGTGCCTTGCCCGTGTCCGTCACCGGCTGCACGAAGAAGCGGTTCGCCACCAGCGTGGCCGGCAGCCGGTACGGCAGCGCAGGCTTGTCTGCGGCATGCGTGGCAGAGGACAACACGACCGCGCATGCGCTGATCATGCGGGCCAGCATGCTGCGTCGCTGCAAGACCGCACCGGATTCGCCCATCACGGCGGGCCGGCGTCGCACCCGTGGCGTATGACCTGGACAGGCATGGTCTTGCATCGTGGAAATCGGGCGATTCGAACTCACGGACGGCTCCTTCGCAGCGACAGGCATGCGACCAAAAACGAGCATAGGCCGCCCCATGGCGCGCCGCCTCGCCTGCAAGTCATGGTCCGGCGCCGGTTCAGGGGCGCGGCCGCCACGGCGCGATGGTGGCCTCGAGCAGTACCACTGAGACCACCTGGCGGTGTGGAGGTTTCGTCGCTTCGCTCATGAAAGATCCGGGCTAAGGCGCACTGACCGCCTCTGACCATCAGCCGCACCTGATAGTGGGTGCGAGACCTCGTACCATTGATGATGCCTGTCCACATTCGCGCGGTCCCCGAACGTGGATACGAGACGTCGTACAAATCGTGGCTGAACAGTTTCGCGTGTCCTCCGGCTACACGCGCCCGCTCAAGAACGCGCGCCAAAGCGTTTCGATAGGCAGTGGTGCGCAGGCGGTCAGGTCACTCGTGAACCGAATACCACTTACTCCGGCCGGAATCGGTGGACGAATTCCCGGCACTGTCCTCAGATCGAAGAGTTGCAGACTTTGCTCAGCGAGAGCTTCATCGTAAGTGCGACGAAGTGACTCCGCCGTGCTGGAACCAAGTGTGGCCGTCACGTTTAGGAACACCTTTTGTGCTCCCTCTGCGCCGCACTTGGATGCGATGCGCGTAGCGAGGTCTCCCAGCGAAAGCCCACCCCCAACCTGCTCCACAAACATCGACGCTGCGTAAGCTTCAACCCCGGCTGGGGGCGCGCACTGCTCCATCGAGAACGAATGCATCCGTCTTCGGGTTGAACTCGACTTGCACTCGACTCTTAGGTTCCCGAGATTAAAGTCGAAGTGGTCACTGAGCCCGTCCCGCCACGCTTGGATAATCGATGCCGTATCCGGCGATTGGTCGATTAGGAATAGCTCTGCGAAAAGCGCCTGAGGCACCGTACTTGGCGGCACTTGTAGGCGCTCGAAGAGCGTGACGAGGGACTCTATCGATCGGAAGACCGAGGACTCGTCCATCGGGCCGGAGTTGACGCCGAACATGCGGAGCGAAACCGCGACGAAGAACTCGTCGAGTCCCGGGTCATCCGACAGGCATTCCACGAGAGTCACTTGGCACCTTCTGGACGTTGCTCCCAACTCCAGCTCGCAAGCAACGGAGAACTCCGTTCGGATATGGCGCAATACAATCGGAGCCCGAACCCTTGCGCCAGCTAAGCTCGCGAATACCAGAACTGGTCGCCCCGAAACCGCGCGGCCGACATATCTGCCATGTGGCGAGATCTCCAATACTGACAAGGTACGCGAGTCACCCGTCGGCGTGGGACGAGGGAGCTTGGACCACGAGTCAAAGGACTCGCTCATGCTTCTACGACCCAAGTCTTCATCAAGCGATGTGGTACCCAGATTGCGAGTGCTCGAACCCCCGTTGCAATTGATTCGCCACCCCGCTCCTTCGTCAGCGTCAGTGAGATCACCTGGACACTAACGCGGTCTGGATCCTTGATAGCTGCGTCACCAGGATAAACGGAGCCACGTTGCTGTCGTGGCTGGACAGGCGCCTCACCTTGGTGAAGCTGCTTGACCTTGAAGGTCTTCTCGTCCACCGATCGCCGTCGGTCCTCACCCGGGCTCATGACTGCCACGTAGCAGCTCTCATTCGGATTCTGCCGGAGCGCAAAGCGGAGTTGAAGCAGCAAGCCAGTCATCTCCTGAGCGTCCTCTGGAGCGACAGCGTAAGGAACAAGAAGCTCATCGAGAACCGCGCTCAGTGGGACGTCCGAATCGACTTGGTGCCGCTGCGCTGACGTACGCTCGTCATGCCCCTCCATCTCAGTGAGGTTACGGCGACCTAGGAAATCAGAGACAACGGTCCTGTTTTCCTGCAGGCGGTCGCCCGCTAATAGAGGGAAATTCTGCTTCCACCACTCATCAGAGAAGAAGTCCTGCATGTAGTCGAGTGAGACTACGCCCAACCGGGTCGGGTTGAGGCCGTCCGCCATGATGAACTCTCGCTTCCAGTCCTTCAATGACCTCCCCTCTCGCTCTTGACGGGAAAGCGCATTGTGCATGTCTTGTTCGTGGTCGACGTAGGAACGGAACGCCGCAAGCACGTCCGCAGGAAGAAAGATTCGGCAGTAACCGAGATAGTGCTCCTTGTATCCGAAGAACCTCCCCCTCTGCTGCAACGTATCCGCGTTTCCCACACCTCGTCCGCGGGGCATGTACGTAACGGTGAGGCCCTTCACCGTGAAGCCTCGATCTACTGCTTGCCCAGCGACCAGGATCCACGAGTAATGAAGGCTCCACTCGATCGTTGGTGTCTGGCCCCGCCTGGCATTCACCTCTTCCACGTGGGTAAGGCGAATCGCTCTGCTTAGGTTCTCTCGGACCCCGGTCCATTGGGGGAGCCCGTCTTGAACGGTCCGGGCGAGATCCAGGTATGCCGCCTCAAACTCTTGCAGGAGTTCCTGCGCAGCCTCAGTCTCAGAATGGTCTAGAAGGTCTTCCCAATGCTGTTTTAGACGCCGAACCCAGTTCGCATAGACCCCGTGCGAGTCCCGTCTATGAGACGGGTGCACAAGCATCGAGCGATTACCGGAAGGGTTTCGGTCCACATACTCGGCTGCCACGCCAATAAAGAACAGGCGCAGAGCGCTGACCAGGGACGGACAGGGATCGACTATTTGCGTGGGGTCATCGTGGAGGTCGTCAGCAGGGATAGCGCGAACAACGGCATCTGTACCACGCGAAAACAGGTCCTCGCCTCCAACGTACCCGTCCCCGGGCTCTAAGACCTTTACGAAATCGGGACTGAGCGTGTCGGTAAGCGCGATCAAGAGTGGTGCCTGTGGTGTGGCGGTGTATTGAACGAAAGTGTGCCTAGGCAAGAGATTCCGAATCTGTCCAATACGGCTATATGTGGGACTCTCCAAATTCGCTTTGACCATAGTGTTCATACTTGCTTGATCCGCCTCGTCGTCGATGACAAGTGCAGTTATCCCGCGAAGGTCGAGCTGCGACAGCAGGTCGCGTAGGTTTGCGAGGTGAATGTGATTCTTCATCACGGTCAAAAGAACCGATTGCTTGAGCTCAGGTCGATATCGCTTATCGGCCCAATCACGTAATACTTGAGTCAATTGCCTAGCTGACTCGGTCTTGGGGTTATGGAGGAGCAGCCATTTTCGGTCGCGCTCGGTGTCCAACCGCAAATCCTCGCGAAGTCGAGCGTCAGACTGATTCGCTAGAGAAGTCGATGTCCCAGTTAGCGCAACAATAAGTTCGTAGTTGTTGTCGCGGGCTAGCGCTGCCACGGCCGTGAACGATAACGTCTTGCCACTTTGGACCTGCCCAACGACGAGGCCGGTCTGAGCCGCTCCGCCATCGCCCCGCGGAATGCAACGAGACAACACTGCAACTGCGTTTTCGATTACCTCCAGCCGCTTCCTTTCAGAATCTGTGTCTTCCCCGAACTTTGTCCGGACCAACTCCCTCACTTCGGCACCAACTTCGGGCCGCCAGACTGCGCCCGGCGGAAGGACCGATTCCAGGACAACTGCGACCCCTGTTGCAAGGGTACTTGGCACACTGATGTTAATGGTCATGGCTCCGACAAAGCCTCCCCGATAAGGTCGTTTGCGTTCTGAAGAAATATGGTCGCGCCCTTGTAGCCAGCTTCGCGGGTGACGACTTCGGAAACGGCCATTGCGGCGGCGAGCCTCAGGATCGCATCGATCGCAGCAGAATCGGTTCCGGCGAACCTGACCATAAAGGGATGAGCAAGCGAAACTCTTATCCCGAGAGTGCGCGGGCCCTTGTCGAGAGCGCTAGGTCGATCGCTAATTTCGACGAAGTCCTTGGCCGCCGGGTCATTCGTGAGTTCCAAGGAAATGGACCAGGGTTCCCCGCGGAAGCGAACGTTGATTCCTCTCTTCGCAAGTTCGTCTGCTGGCGCGGGAAGGGCTTCCGGTGGGCCCTTGTCGTCGCGCGGGCTCTGATCAATGTGGTCCAGCGCCTGGCCGAGGTGCGAGGCCAAGGCATCGGAGGCACTTCCGACGGCCTTATCCGCCGCTCCGACCAACTGGTCACGGTTCGAGCGAACACGGTAGCCCTCGGCCTGGCGAAGGAGCGGCAACTCATCGGAATCGATTTGGTCTCGAAGCAACTCAAGGAATGGTTGCTCGTTTTCGTCCCACCGAAAGCCGTCCTTCGTATGCGAGACATCAAAGCCTTCGAGATGCAATTCGCCGAACACTCGTTGGTATCGGTAGCTGTTGCTGCCGCCAAAAATGTGGGGCGGCCGGTACCCATCGTCCGCGCTACCCTGGATCAAGCGGCCGCGACGAAACAGCGCTAGACCAGCCTTTGCAACGTTTGCACGCTCTCGAATCGCGACAAAACCCTGCACTTGGAGTCCAGCACCAAAGTCAAAGTCGATGGCCTTTCGCCATTCGAGGGCCGGACCACTCATGTCCTTGAAGTGGGGCGCCCGAAGGATTGCCGGCGATTCATAGATAAGGGAGGTCGGGCCAAGCCGAAGGTCTAGTTCCCCATTCCTTACGAACACCCTATAGATATCTGTGAGGTGGTCCTTGATCTTCCCGATCGTTCGTCCGGCTGGGCGGTGGTGAAGATCAATGAGGCTGATCTCGGTGAAGTGCTCATTGGTAGGAGCGGGCTCTTCTCGAATCGTCAACTCGCTAATATCGTCCTTGACGATATGGTCGATATCAAACTCGACCGTACGCATCACTGTCTCACCAAGCGCCGATGTCCGAACGCGCCATCTCGGCGCGAACCAGCACGCGGCGCTTTTCATCCCCATGCCGAATTCGGACAATCCGTGGCGATCAGGCGGTATGGCCGCGGGGCGGAATGCCCTTTCATAGTCGGCTGTTGCTATGCCGGCCGCGTTGTCACGAACAACCAGCGAGTTGTCATCCCGCAACTCAATGGTGACCCTGAGGCGATAATGGTCGCCGTGAATCTCGCGCAAAGGCGCACCGGACACCATGTAGCTCTGCAGAGCGTTGTCGACGAACTCAGCGAGCGCGAACCAGGGCTGATAGTTGAGGTGCCTGAGGACACTCAGGACGCTGACGCCCGGGCGAATGCTTACTGTCCGAATATTCATGCGGCTACCTCGCGACAGTCTGTCTCCTCCCGTACACCTCGACGCAGGAGTGCGCACGCAATTGCATAGACGACATCTGCATTTACGGCGTTGCCTAGTGCCCTGTAAGCAGCAGATGCCGTCACCGGTAGGTGTTCGAGGTTTCCGAGGCTCTGGAGGCGCGCGCACTCTCGGGCGGTCATGAACCTGCTCTCCCATCCGATGACGGGCACTTGGCTAGTCGTCATCGCGACTAGTGATGGCGCAGATGTCGGTCGCTTCGCTCGGATTCCGGACGCTCGAAACTGCAGGATGGTCTGTCGGAGGTCGCGCGGTCCGCCTTTCCAGTTCCATTCGAGCTTTTGGAAACTTGGGTGGAACTCGAGAATTGAGGGGATCCACTTATCGATGACCCGCCGAGAAGCTCTGTAGAACTCGCGGTTTTGCTCTAGGAATAGTGATTTCCATCTGGGGAACGATTCCTCGTGCCCACGCGCATATACAGGGAGCCTCGCAATGAACTCGTCTCGTGACTCTGCAGCCAGAGAGTTGCCGAACGCGCCTCGTGCGTTCCGCAGGGTCGATCGTCTTCGGCGAAGTGGGGGCTTGCCCCACGCCGGATAGGTCGCCCCCCATTCCATGGCCCATAGCGGGAATGATGGCAACTCGATCGACTGCGGAAGTGCATCGAGTAATCGCTGCCAAGTGTCTACGTAGTGCTCAAGCTTCTGACTTAGCGGCTTCGCCTCCGACGGATTACTGTCCAGCACTGTTCGGATATCCGTTTCATTGGGCTTATGTGTGTGTAATGGCCAACTGAAATGGGATAAACCGTGTCGCGACCCTACGATGAAGATCCGATGCCGAACTTGAGGGATACCGAACATGTGCGGCGACAACTCGCACGCGTCGGTCTCGTAGCCGAGCCGTCTCAGCCGAGCGCGAATTCGTTCCCAAGTGCGTCCGTCGTCGTGCTTGAGCAGATTGGGAACGTTTTCAAGAATGAGATATGTGGGCCTGCGCTCTCTGAGAATCGCCAAGACGAAGTTGAATAGGTCCCCGTCGGTTGGGCACAGAAATCCCAACTGATCGCCAGCCTTTGAGAAGGGTTGGCATGGGAAGCCGGCACAAAGCACGTCGTGCTTGGGAACTCGACGATAGTTCCGACGTATGTCACCGGCCGGAGAGAGATTGAAGTTCTTACGATATAGTTCGACGAGTTGTGGGTCCATCTCGCTCGCGAACACGCACTCGCCCCCGAGTCTCTCAAGGGCGACATGAAACCCACCTAAACCGGCGAAGATGTCGACGAAGCGCAAGGTGATTCCCGACTGGCTTTCCGGAGGCTAGTCTAGCCCCGGACGCTAGGCGTCATCAGTCTCAGAGCTTAGGACGTGGACGCTCGACCCTCGCGGCCAAGTCTTTGGCCGGCGACCGGCATAGCCTCGATGGGTACGGCTCGCCTTGAATTGAGGGTGCTCCAAGTTGCCGAAATTTCTCCGGACGTCCGAAGCCCCCTTATACCCCCGCCGGATTCGCCTTCCCCACATCAATCCCATACATCTCGATCGCCCTCGCGCTGTCTTTTGCCGTGAGCTTTCCCTCCTTCACCAGTGCATCCACGGTCGCCTGGGCGATGTAGTTGCGGTCGACTTCGAAGAAGCGGCGCAGGTTCGCGCGGGTGTCGGAGCGGCCGAAGCCGTCGGTACCCAGCACCGTGTAGCGGGTGCCTTCGGGGAGGTAGGCGCGGATCTGGTCGGCGTAGGCGCGGACGTAGTCGGTGGCGGCGACGACGGGGCCGGGGCGGCCGAGCAGGCATTCGGTGACGTGTGCGAGGCGGGGATCCTTGGCTTCGGGGTGGAGGCGGTTCCAACGCTCGACATCGGCGCCGTCGCGGCGGAGTTCGTTGAAGCTGGGGCAGGACCAGATGTCGCAGGCGATGTTGAAGTCGCGTTCGAGCATGTCGGCGGCGGCGATGACTTCGCGGAGAATGGTGCCGGAGCCTAGGAGTTGGGCGTGGAGGGTGGTCGCGGGTTGCCCCTCACCCGCCGGCCGCTGTGCGGCCGGCGACCTCTCCCCGTTCCGGGGCGAGGTATCTGAGGCACCGGCGGCGGCGAGTGTGGACGGCTTCAGCAGGTACATGCCCTTGATGATCCCCGCCTCCGCACCGGCCGGCATCTCGGGGTGCGTGTAGTTCTCGTTCATCAGGGTGACGTAGTAGTACACGTCCTCCTGCTCGGTCAGCATGCGGCGCATGCCGTCCTGCAGGATCACGGCCACCTCGAACGAGAAGGTGGGGTCGTAGCTGATGCAGTTGGGGATCGCGCCGGCGAGCAGGTGCGAATGGCCGTCCTCGTGCTGCAGGCCCTCGCCGTTCAGCGTGGTGCGTCCGGCCGTGGCGCCGAGCAGGAAGCCGCGTGCGCGCATGTCGCCGGCGGCCCAGCACAGGTCGCCGATGCGCTGCATGCCGAACATCGAGTAGAAGATGAAGAACGGCAGCATCGGCAGGTTGTTGCTGCTGTAGCTGGTCGCGGCCGCGAGCCACGAGCACATGGCGCCGGCTTCGGTGATGCCTTCCTGCAGCACCTGGCCCGCCGCGTCCTCGCGGTAGTACATGAGCTGGTCGGCATCGACCGGCTTGTACAGCTGGCCGAACGGCGCGTAGATGCCGATCTGGCGGAACAGGCCTTCCATGCCGAACGTGCGTGCTTCGTCGGCCACGATCGGCACCACGCGCGGACCCACGGCCTTGTCGCGCAGCACGAGGTTCAGGGCCTGCACGAACGCCATGGTGGTGGAAATCTCGCGTTCGCCGCTGGCCTTGAGCAATCGATCGAACACGGGCAGCGCGGGCACCGGCAGCGATTCGTCCGCCTTGCGCCGGCGCTGCGGCAGCGCGCCGCCGAGCGCGGCGCGACGCTGCAGCATGTACTGCACCTCGGGCGAATCGGCGCCCGGGTGGTAGAACGGCACTTCCTCGAGTTGGGCGTCGGGAATGGGCAGCTTGAAGCGGTCACGGAAGGCCTTGATCGAGGCCGTGTCCATCTTCTTCTGCTGGTGCGTGATGTTCTTGGCCTCGCCGGCCTCGCCCATGCCGTAGCCCTTCACGGTCTTCGCCAGGATCACCGTGGGCTGGCCCTTGTGCTTCACGGCCGCGTGATAGGCCGCGTACACCTTGTGCGGATCGTGGCCGCCGCGGTTCAAGCGGCCGATGTCCTCGTCGGAGAAGCGCGCGACCAGTTCCTTGGTCTCGGGATACTTGCCGAAGAAATGCTCGCGCGTGTACGCGCCGCCGAAGGCCTTGCAGTTCTGGTACTCGCCGTCCAGTGTCTCCATCATGAGATCGCGCAGCTTGCCGCTGCGGTCCTGCGCGAGCAGCGGATCCCACAGCGATCCCCACACCACCTTGAGCACGTTCCAGCCGGCGCCGCGGAACACGCCCTCGAGCTCCTGGATGATCTTGCCGTTGCCGCGCACCGGGCCGTCGAGCCGCTGCAGGTTGCAGTTGATGACGAACACGAGGTTGTCCAGGCGCTCGCGCCCGGCGAGCGAGATCGCGCCCAGGGACTCGGGCTCGTCGGACTCGCCGTCGCCCATGAAGCACCACACCTTGCGGTCGGACTCGGACAGCATGCCGCGGTGTTCGAGGTACTTGAAGAAGCGCGCCTGGTAGATCGCGCCGATGGGACCCAGGCCCATCGACACCGTCGGCGTCTGCCAGTAGTCGGGCATCAGCCACGGATGCGGATAGCTCGAGATGCCGTGGCCGTCCACTTCCATGCGGTAGTGGTCGAGCTGGCCTTCGTCCAGGCGCCCCTCGAGGTAGGAACGCGCGTAGATGCCCGGCGCGCTGTGGCCCTGGATGTAGAGCAGGTCGCCCGGATGGTTCTCGTGCGGCGCGCGCCAGAAGTGGTTGAAGCCCACGTCGTAGAGCGTCGCGGACGAGGCGAAGCTCGAGATGTGGCCGCCGAGTTCGCCGGGCTTGCGGTTCCCGCGCACCACGGTCGCCATGGCGTTCCAGCGCAGGATCGCGCGGATCTTCCACTCCAGCTGCGAATCGCCCGGGCTCTTCGCCTCGTGCGCGGGCAGGATGGAGTTCACGTATGCCGTGGTGGGCTGGAACGGGATGTGCCCGCCGGCGCGCCGCGTCTCGTCCACCATGCGCTCGAGGATGTAGTGCGCGCGCTCGGGGCCGTCGGCGCCGATCACCGCGGTGAGCGCCTCGATCCATTCGCGCGTTTCCGCCGGGTCGAGGTCGGACTCGATCAGGTCCTTGAGTGCATCGTTCATGTGGATCTCCCGGCAGCGGCATGGCGACGACCGGGTACCCGGGATCACGGGCGGACGGCGTCGATCAGACCGGAAATGATACGCCAGGGAGGGGGTGGGGCTGGGGAGGCGTGGGCGAAGCCGAGGACATCAGCCATTTGGTGCGCGGTCCCCTCTCCCCTGTGGGGAGAGGGCTAGGGTGAGGGGGTAGCGGCAACGTTTGGGTGTTCAAGCAGCATGAAGCGTGAAGACGTGCGAGCGTGAGGAACTGAGGCCACCCCCTCACCCCCACCCTCTCCCCACGGGGGAGAGGGGGTCGACTGAGGGGGTGAGGGTGGACCGCCTCAGAACACCGCCCGCACCGTCAACGTCCAGCGCCGCGACGAACGCTCGCGTTCCACCTCGTACGCGTCCACGTCGAATGCCGCCTGGTTCTCGAGGATCTCCGCGCCGTTGTCGCCGTCGAAGCCCGATTCGGCCTGCAGGCTGCGGGCGTCGAGCAGGTTGTTGCCGGTGAGGCGCACCACGACGCGCTCGCCGATGCGCTTCTCGATGAACAGTTCGAGGTTGCCGTCGTAGTCCTGGCTCTCGATCTCGCCGAAGGTGACGAAGCGCGATTCGCCCTGCTTCTGGAAGCTCAGGCCGAAGCTCGTTTCCCAGCTCGGGATGTTCTGCGTCACGCCCACGTTGTAGACGTAGGTGGGCTGGAAATCGATCTGGATGTCCTCGCCCGTCGCGGGATCGGCGCGCTCGGACTTCAGGCGCGTGTAGTTCGCGAACACGCCGGTCTCGGACAGGCCGATGAAGTCGAGCGGCGTGGAGAGGTCGAACTCGATGCCGCGCACCTGTGCATCGCCCAGGTTGCGGTAGGTGTACAGGCCGCCGGGGAAGTCCTCGGGATCGAGGCCGAGCTCCTCGACCGATTCGCCGGAATTCACCAGGCCGATCAGGTCGGAGATGTCGCGCCAGAACAGGTTCACGCCGAACACGCCGCGCTTGCCGATGCGGTGCTCGTAGCCGAGGTCGAAGCCGAGCGAGGTCTCGAACTCGAGGTTGGGATTGCCGATGGTGACGTCCTCGTCGCCCGGCGATTCCAGCGCGAACGCCGGCACCAGTTGCTCGATGTTCGGGCGGCGCACGGTCTTCGCGACCGAGGCGCGGATCTGGTCGGCCGGGGTGAGCTTCCACTGCAGGTGCGCCGAGGGATTGACCATGAACTCGTCGTTGTCGGCGTTGCCCTGGCTCGCGTCCTCGAGCTCGCCGGCCTCGAAGAAGTCGGTGCGGTAGCGCTGCGTGGTGTCGGTGCTCTCCGCGCGCAGGCCGGTCTCGGCGGTCAGCGTCGGCCCGATCTCCCACTTCACCCGTGCATACAGGTCGCGGCGCTCCTCTTCATACTCGAAGCGGCTGTCGGACAGCGTGACGTCCTCGTCGTCGTCGAGGTCGTCCTCGACCACGAGGTCGAAATCGCGGTTCTTGTTCTTGAACACGGCGCCGACCTTGAGCTCGGCCCCGTCGAGGCCGAGGGCCGAGGCCACGCCCGGCATCTGGTGCGTGAGCGAGGCGCCGATCAGCCACTCCTTGTCCTGCGTATCGATCGACTCGCGCTCGACGATGTTGTCCGGCTCCTCCTCGAACGTGGATTCCACGCTGTCGTCCTGGAAGCGGTTGAAGCTGGTCTCCAGCTGCAGCGTCGTGCGCTCGCCCAGGCGGTGGTCGAACACGGCGGCGAGGCCGTAGCTGTCCTGGTCGAAATCCGCGTCCTGGAACTCGAGCTCGCCGTCGTCGAGCTCGAGCCCGCCGACGCTGCCGTCGCCCTCGTAGATCACCGTGTCCTGGTGCTCGTCCCGGCGCGTGCTGAGCGCGAAGGCGTCGAAACGCAGCTTGCTGTCGTCGGACAGCAGCAGGGTGAGGTCGCCGTTGAACGAGAGGTCGCGCGAGTCGCGGCTGTCCTGCTCCTCCACGCGCTCGATCGCCACGGAGTTCGCCCGATCGTCGAACTCCACGAGGCTGCGTCCGCTGCCGCGGCGCGCGACCTCGGCGTCGAAGCCGACCGAGTCCTCCTCGAACACCTCCTCGACCACGTCCTTGTTGTTGTAGCGCTCCTGCGCCTCGGCGGTCAGCGAGAACAGCGCCGTCTGGGCCTCGTTGCGACCCGACCAGGACACGGAACCGTTGCCGCGCGTCTCGCCGCCTTCGGTGGTGTAGGTGGCGCCCACGCGCGCGATCACGCCGGGCGGCAGGCTCTCGCCGTCCTTGAGGATGATGTTGATGGTGCCGCCCACGCCCTGGCTGTCGATATCGGCGGACGGCGAGCGGATGATCTCGATGCGATCCACGATCTCGGCCGGGATGCGGTCGACGAACACGGTGCGGTCGTTGCCCGCGCCGGGGATGGGACGGCCATTCACCAGCACCTGGGTGAAACCCTGGCCGAGGCCGCGCAGCTGCGGGGAATCGGATTCGCCGATGTCGCTGGTGAAGGCCACGCCGGGCACGCGCCGCAGCTGGTCGCCGACCGAGACCGGCTCGAACTTGGAGAAGAACTCCTGGTCGTAGACGAGTTCGGGCGCGACGGTATCGGTGCGGTCGCGGTACTGGATCTCGCCGCTGACCACGGTTTCCTCGAGCAGCGTGGGCTCTTCCTTGTTCGCGGGCGTGTCCTCCGGCTGGTCCTGGGCCATCGCCAGGCCCGCACTCAGGAGGAAATGACCGGAGATGAACGCTGCCAACGCGGTGCGACGGATCTTGCGCATGTCCAGTCCCTCCCAAGGACGCCGTGACACGAAACTGCGATCCACCCTGGTGGGTGGCTGGAATCGAGAATACGAACAAACATTCCAAATTGCAATCGAATTGGAAGATTTCTTGCCGATTGCTTCCGGCTGTGGGACGCTAGCAGCCGACGTGCCGCGCGCAGGCGTGCGGTCGAAACTGAAAACCTACCTGCCTTCGGGGAAAGAACGATGACAACCTGGCAAGCAATCGGATCGTTCGCACTGGGCCTCGCCGCCTTCCAGGCCACGGCCGCCGAACCCGCCGCGCCGCCGGCGCTGGGCGCGGTGCTGCAGACCGAGGCGACGCGTTCGGCCAAGTCCAACAGCGCCGTGTTCGTGCTCGACGCGGCCGATCCCGCCAGCAGCCGCATCGTGGGCACCGCGGCGCTCGAAGGCCTCGAGGTCTACGACCTGGCCGGCAAGCGCGTGGGATCCGCGCCCGCGGGCGACGTGGCGAGCGTGGACGTCGCGTACGACGTTGCACTCGGCGGCGCGAAAGCCACGGTGCTCGCCGCACTCGATACCACCGACAACAGCCTGAGGTTCTTCTCGATCGCCGGCGCCACGATCACCGAGGTCGGCGCGCGCAGCGTGCCGATGGGATTCGCGGTCGAGGGCGTGTGCCTGTACCGCAACGCGCTCGACCAGTCGCTGTACGCGTTCGTCGTGGGCGATGGCGGCGAGATCGACCAGCAGCTGGTGTACGCGAATGCCGCCGGCAGGCTCGATGCGCGCCAGGTGCGCCGCGTCAGCGTGCCCTCGCCGCTCACCCAGTGCGTCGCCGATCGCGATGGTCGCGTCTACGCGGCGGAGGAAGGCGTGGGCGTGTGGCGTCTCAACGCGAACGCCGAGGCGGACGTGGCGGCGCGCGTGGTCGACGGGCCGGGCATCGGCCACATCGAGGAGGAAGTGGCTGGCGTGGCCCTGTACGACGGCGGCGACGGCAGCCGCTGGCTGCTGGCCTCGGACTCCAGCGGCGGCCGCGTGAACGTGTACGACCGTGCGCAGGACGACGCGTACCTGGGCAACTTCTCCGTGCTGCCCGCCGGCGGCACCGAGGCCGTGGGCGAACCGGGCACCCTGTACGCCACGTCCATGGCGCTGGGCACGCGCTTCCCGCACGGCGCGCTGCTCGTGGCCGACGAGGATGGCGGCGACTACAAGCTGCTCGCGTTCGATGCCGTGGCCAGGGCGCTGTCGCTCGCGCCGGGCTCGCCGCAGGATCCGCGCCGCGCCATCGCGCCGCCGGTCCCCGTCGTGGTCGCCACGGTGGAGACCGCGCCGGCCGGCAGCTACGGCGACGCGGCGGACGATCCGGCGATCTGGGCGCACCCGACCGATCCCGCGCAGAGCGTGGTGATCGCCACCGACAAGAAGGCCGGCCTCTACGTGTACGACATGCACGGCAAGGTCGTGCAGTTCCTGCCCGTGGGCAAGATGAACAACATCGACCTGCGCGACGGCTACTCCCTCGGCGGCAAGCCCGTCACGCTGGTGACCGCGAGCGATCGCACGCGCAAGGCGATCGGCATCTTCCGCTACGACCCCACCGCACGCGAGCTGGTCGACGTGGCCGACGGCGTGCAGCCCACGGGCCTGCAGGACCCCTACGGCCTGTGCATGTACAAGAGCCCGAGGTCGGGCAAGACCTACGTCTACATCAACAGCGGCGACGGCCCGATGAACCAATGGGAACTGGTCGATGCCGGCAACGGCCGCGTGCGCGCGAAGCTCGTGCGCGAGTTCCGCTTCGAGACCCAGACCGAGGGCTGCGTCGCGGACGATCGCGCCGGCGTGCTGTTCGTCGGCGAGGAGGACACCACGCTGTGGCGCTTCGATGCCGAACCCAAGGGCGCGACCACGGGCATCGCCGTGGACACCGTCGCGGCCAATCCCGCGATCAAGGACGACATCGAGGGCGTGGGCATCTACGACCTCGGGAATGGCCGCGGCTACCTGGTGGTGTCGAGCCAGGGCAATGACACCTACGCCGTGTACCGGCGCGAAGGCCAGCGCGAATACCTGGGCTCCTTCGCCGTGGTCGCGAACGGCGCGCTCGGCATCGACGGCATCAGCGAAACCGATGGGCTCGACGTGAGCAGCCGCAACCTCGGCCCGGGCTTCGAACACGGCGCCATGGTGGCGCAGGACGGCCGCAACGTGCTGCCGGTGGAGAACCAGAACTACAAGATGGTGCCGTGGGAGTCGATCGCGCGCGTGCTGAAGCTGGAGCTGCGCGGCGACGCGAAGCCGGCGACGGCGCGCTGAGCCCGCATCATCAAACTCCTGCACCCGTGAGATTGGAGCAGAACGCCCCACTCTCCCTCACGTCGCCCCCGCGCAGGCGGGGGCCCAGTGACTTTCGCTTTCGCTGCACCCTCGCGAGCGGAAGAGCAAAGTCACTGGGCTCCCGCCTACGCGGGAGCGACGAATCGTTTTCGCACTGATCCCGATTCGCGCGCCATGCGACCGCGCGCCCTCCTGCTGTCGCTGCTGGCCTTCGGGTCCGCCACCGCCGCGCGTGCGCAAGCGGACGCTGACGCGACGCCCGGCATCACGACGTACAACGCCGATTTCTTCTCCGATGCCGCCCCCTCGACCGCGTACGACATGCTGCGCCGCCTGCCTGGCTTCAGCCTGGTCGAGGCGGACGCCGACGTGCGCGGCTACGCCGCGGCGCAGGGCAACGTGCTGGTCGACGGTGCACGTCCCGCGAGCAAGCGCGAGAGCATCGAGGACCTGCTGCGCCGCATCCCCGCGCAGGCGGTGGTGCGCATCGAGCTGATCCGCGACGGCGCCGTCGGCTTCGACCTGCTCGGCCAGGCCGTGCTCGCGAACGTGGTGCGCCGCAAGGTCGACGCGGAACGTACGGGCGCGGCCGAGGCCGGTGCCCACCTCGTGGCCGGCGACGGCATGGAACCGGTGTTCAAGGGCGAGTACGCGCGCACGCGCGGTGACCGCGCCCTGGAACTCTCGTTCGGAACGGAGCCCGAACTCGACGACAAATCCGGCGACGGCCGCATCGTCGAGCGCGCCGCGGATGGCACGCTGCTCGAACGGGGCGACCTCGACACGCACCACCTGCTGCGCGTGACGCAGGGGACCGCCAGCTGGCGCCAGCCCTGGGGCGGGGGACGGCTGCGACTGGATGCGGCGGTGCGCGACTCCCGCGATCGCGAAGGCACGCTCGAGCGCACGCGGGAACCCGGCGACGCCGAGGAGCGCTCGCGCGAGGACGAAACGCTGCAGGAGCTGGAGGTCGGCCTGAACTACGCGCGCGCGCTGGGCGAACGCACGCGCCTCGAAGTCGTTTCCAGCCAGCAGCTGGGCTGGCTCGACGGCCTTTCGAGGTCGGTGGAGGACGACGGCGACGAGCGTTTCGAGCAGCGCACGCGCAGCGGCGAAGGCATCGTGCGCGCCGACCTCACCCACGCGCGCTCGGCGCGGCTGAGCCTCACGCTCGGCGCCGAGCTCGCGCGCAACACGCTCGACGGCGATGCCAGCCTGTTCGAGGACGGCACGCTCGTCGCGTTGCCCGGATCGCGCGTGCGCATCGAGGAGCGTCGCGGCGAGGCGGCCGTCGGCGCGCAATGGCAGGCCGCGACGAACTGGCGGGTGGAGCCGGGCCTGGCGTTCGAGCGTTCGGAGATCCGGCAGACCGGCGACACGCCGCTCACCCGCCAGTTCGACACCACCAGGCCCAGCCTCGCGCTGCGCTGGCAGCGCGATTCCCGGGAACGCTGGCGGCTGTCGCTCGCCCGCATCGTCGGACAGCTCGATTTCGAGGACTTCGTCGCCTCCGCCGCGCTCGACACCGACGTGGTCAGCGCCGGCAACGCGGCGCTGGAACCGGAGAAGACCTGGCGCAGCACGCTGTCCTGGGAACACGACGTCGGGCGCGACGGCGCGCTCGTGCTGACCGCGACGCACGACGAAATCAGCGACGTGGTCGATCGCGTGCCCGTGGCCGCCGACGACGAGCTGTTCGATGCACCGGGCAACATCGGCCCGGGCGTGCGCGACAGCCTGCTGCTCGAGTTCGGCGGCTCGCTGGACCGGTTCGGCCTCGCCGACGTGCGCATCGACGCGAAGGTGGTCTGGGTCCGCGGACGCGTGCGCGATCCGACCACGGGCCTGTCGCGCCGCATCTCGGAGGAGCATCCGGTCGAGGGCGAGTTCGGATTCACGCACACGCTCGCCGAGCGCGGCCTGCGCTGGGGAATGTCGGTGGACCTCGCCGAGCGCGAGTCCGAGTACCGCTTCGACGAGATCGCACGCGAGCGCTCGGACGCCACGCTGTCCCTGTTCGCCGAGCGCAACTTTCCCGGCGGCTGGCGCGTGCGCGCGGAGCTAGCCGACATCGGCGGATCCACCATCGAGGAATCGCGCGAGCGCCACGACGGCCCGCGCGCGGAAAGCCCCATCGAATCGATCGAGGTGCGCCGGCACCGGGTGCCGACGCAGGCGATGATCACGGTGCGGCGGGAGTTCGGCGACTAGCCGGTCACGCATCCCGCGCCTGCGGACCAGGCGAACCTCGTAGGGCGGAACCCGCAGGGGTTCCGCCGCACGTTCGCGCCAGGATGCGGCGGAACCCCTGCGGGTTCCGCCCTACGGGCTATCGAAGCGACCAACGCTCATAACAACGAACTCAAACCCAACAACCTCTGTCGCCCCCGCGAAGGCGGGGGCCCAGTGACTTTGCCTTGCTCATGCCGACATCAAGGACAAAGTCGCTGGGCCCCCGCCTTCGCGGGGGCGACGAGAGTGTGAGGTGGTCGCGGAGACGCGGCGGATGCCCTCTCCTGGACCTTCCAGCATCCCGAGCCCTGCAATCGCTACGACTTGGCCTCAGGCTCCGGATCGAACCCGTAATACCCCTTCCCCGCCTTGTGCCGCTTCAGCCGCTCCAGCTCGACCGGATCGGACTTCGTGTCCCAGGTCCGCACGCCGTTCTTCAGGTCATCCGGCGTCAGCACCAGCGGCGCCCAGACCGGCTTCCCGAGCACGTCGTGCAGCGTGTACGTCAAGGTCGGCGTCTCGCCGCGCATCTGGAAGCGCATGAGGCCCACGTTCACGCTGCGCGTCCAGGTATCGCGCACGCGCACCTCGGGGACCTGCCTGAGGTTCTTGTTCGCCGGCATCTGCGCGAGCGGCGAGGAGCACAGGTCGTAGATGTCGTAGCCGCCCACGTCAGAGCGCGGGATGCAGTTGAGCTCGCCCATGTGCGAATCGCCCGAGATGCAGAGCACGCCGCCGATGCCGTGGTCGCGGATGAAGTCGAAGATCTCGTTGCGCTCGGTCAGGTACGCGCCCCAGGAATCGCTGTCGCCGTCGCTCTCGGCCGAGGAGAAGCCGCCGCCGCTCACCAGCACCTTGAACGGCGCGCGGCTCGCGCGCAGTTCGCGCTTGAGCCACGCCTTCTGCGTGGCGCCGAGCATGGTCTTCTCCGGGCCGTCCTTCGCGCTCGACGGCGTGCGGTGGTAGCGACCGTCGAGCACGAACAGGTCCACGCCGCCGTAGTGCTGCTTGAAGTACACGCCGGGATTGCCCGCCTCGCCGTAGGACGGATTCGCCCAGAACTGCTTGAACAGGTCCAGCGCCTTCGCCTTGATCGGGTTCGTGCCGTCGGAGGCGTTGAAGCCGAAGTCGTGGTCGTCCCAGGTCGCCAGGTGCGGCGTGGAGCGCAGCAGCGGCTCCAGCCGTTCGACGGTGCGGCTCTGCCCGTACAGCGCGGTGATGGCGCCCGCATCGTCGCTGTCGGCGTAGATGTTGTCGCCCAGCCACAGGAACAGGTCGGGTTCCAGCGCGCGTACGGCATTCCAGATGCGCTGTTCGGGATCGGTCTGGATGCGGCAGCAGGAACCGAAGGCGAGGCGGAAGTCCGCGGCCCCCTCGGGTGCCGTGCGTGCGCGATAGGGCAGCGGTTGGTAGCGGTCGCTGCCGCCGTCGTACTTCAGGCGATACCAGTACGCGGTATCGGGTTTCAGGCCCTGTGCGCGCAACACCACGCAGCACTCGTCGTCGGCGCTGGCCACGATCGTCGGCCCCGGGATGACGGTGGTGAAGTCGATGTCGGTCGCGAGTTCGAGCCGCACCTCGCACTCGCCGGCCGCGCGCACCCACACCGTGAGGTGGTTCGGCCCCGGTGCGCCGAGCATCGGTCCCTGCAACGCGCGTGCGTAGCCCAGCATCTTCGCGAAGGCGCGCGGCGCGGCGGCGAGCAGGCTGGCAAGCCCGCTGATGGCGAGGAAGCTGCGACGCCGGAAGGTCATGCGTGCTGCTCCGTCTGCAGGGCGAAGTTCAGCTGTTCGACCAGCGCCTCGTGCAGCACGCCGTTGGAGACGCAGACGTGCTCGCCGTGCAGGTCGAGGTCGCCGCCCATCGCGTTCGTCGCGCGGCCGCCGGCCTCCTGCACCAGGATCACGCCCGGCGCCATGTCCCAGGCCTTGAGCGCGCGCTCCCAATAGGCATCCCAGCGCCCGGACGCGACGAAGGCCATGTCGACCGCGCAGGAACCGGTGCGTCGGATGCCCGAGACGCGTGGACTCAAGCGAGCCATTTCGCGTGCGAACAGATCATGGTCGGGCTTGCCCGCGAACGGGATGCCGCAGGAGAGCACGGATTCCACCAGCGTCGCGCGCTGCGACACGCGGATCCTCTTGCCGTTCAGCCAGGCGCCCTGCCCCTGCTCGGCCACGTACATCTCGTCCAGCATCGGCAGGTAGGACACGCCCGCGACGACCTTGCCCTCGCGCGCGAGCGCCACGTTCACGCCCCACAGCGGGCAGGCGAACAGGAAGTTCGTGGTGCCATCCAGCGGATCGACGATCCAGGTCTGCGCCCCGTCGCCCGAGCCGCCCGAGGCCGTCTCCTCGCCGAGGAAGCCGTAGCCCGGTCGCGCGGTCGCGAGGATCCCGTGCGCGGTGCGCTCGGCCTCCTCGTCCGCGATGGAGACGAGGTCGGCGGGTCCGCTCTTCTCGCGCACCACCAGTTCCGAGAGCTGGCCGAAGCGGCGCTTCAAGCCGGTGCCGGCCGCGTTCGCGGCCTCGATCATGGTGAGCAGATCTTTTGACGGTTCGTACATCTCAATCCCGAAGTCGTGTGCGCCAGAGACTGGCGGCGAGCAGCATGGAAACCACCGACGAGCCGATCCAGAACCAGATCACCGGGTCGAAATCATACGTGCGCGCGTCGCCGAGCACGGTCATGCCGCGCTGCACGAGCGCGCCCGACACCTGTTCCTGCACGCCCGCGCCGATGTAGCTGAAGATGCCGATCACGCCCATGGCCGCACCGGCGACGCGCTTGGGCGCGATGTCCACCGCGAACAGGCCGCCGAGCGAGGTCACCAGGCCCGTCATGCCCATGCCGAACAGCAGCAGGCCGAGCACCAGCAGGGGCGTGGAGCTGGGGCCGAAGAAGATCAGCACCATGCCGATGAGTTCCAGCAGGCCGAAGATCAGGTTCGCCGGCGGCCGGCGCGCGCCGAAGTACTTGTCGGAAATGAAACCATAGCTCACCGCGCCGAGGATGCCCGCGAGCGTGCTGATCATGAGCAGCGTGCCGGCCATGGGCAGCGAGTAGCCGCGCGCCTCCTGCAGGTACAGCACGCCCCAGGAGTTGATCGCGTAGCGCGTCACGTAGTTCGTCGCGCTCGCCAGGCACAGGATCCAGATCGCCGGGATCTTCAGGATCGAGAGCTGCAGGCCGAGCACGGACTTGATGCCGGGCTTCGGCGTCTCGCTGTAGTGGTCCTGCCGGTAGTCGTTCACCTCGGGAAGGCCCAGCGTGCGCGGTCGATCCTGCAGCAGCAGGTACACGGCCACCGCGGCCGCGATGCCGATGATGCCCGGGCCGAGGAACCCCCAGCGCCAGCCGAGCCACGCGACCACCGATCCCACGACGAGGAAGGTGAGCCCCTCGCCCATGGAGTGCGCCGTGCTCCAGATGCCGTACATGCGCCCGCGTTCGGAGTTCGAGAACCACGCCGTCATCGCGACCACGCCGCCAGGCGCTCCGAAGCTCTGGAACCAGCCGTTCAGGCCCCACAGCAGCACGGCGGCCCACAGTGCCGTGGTGAAGCCCATGCACACGTTGATCAGCGCGGTGACCAGGAACGAGAAGGCGAGGAAGCGCTTCATGTTCGCGTGGTCGGCAAGGAAGCCGTTCGTGAGCTTGCCGATCGCGTAGGTGTAGAACAGCGCCGAGCCGATCAGTCCCAGTTCCGTGGGCGAGAACACGCCGGCGTCGATCAGCGGCTTCTTCACCACGCCGAGCGCGAGCCGGCAGGTGTAGATCAACCCGTAGCCGAGCGTGATCGCGAGCATCACGCGCAGGCGATGGCGCCGGTACTGGGCATCGATGTGCGCGCGATCGCCGACCTCGGGGAGATCCGGGCCTGTGGTGAAGTACCTGAGCAGGGCCTTCATCGGGTCAGCGCATGGTCGGGATGACGAAGCCGTGGTCGGCCGACACGCCGCCGCTCGGCCAGCGCTGGGTGATGGTCTTGGTGCGGGTATAGAAGCGCAGGCCGTCCTCGCCGTACTGGTTGAGGTCGGCGAATCCCGAGCGCTTCCAGCCGCCGAAGCTGTGGTACGCGACCGGCACCGGGATCGGCACGTTGATGCCCACCATGCCCACCTCCACCCGCTCGGCGAACTCGCGCGCGGCCTCGCCGTTGCGCGTGAAGATCGCGACGCCGTTGCCATACTGGTGGCGCGAGGGCAGCGCCAGCGCCTGCTCGAACGACTCCGCGCGCACGATCTGCAGCACCGGGCCGAAGATCTCCTCGCGGTAGCTCCGCATCGCGTCGGTGACGTGGTCGAACAGCGTGGGGCCGAGGAAGTAGCCCTGTTCGTGGCCGGCGACGACGAGGCCGCGGCCATCGACCACGAGCTCCGCGCCCTCGTCCACGCCGAGCTGGATGTAGGCCTCGATGCGCGCCTTGTGCGCGGCGGAGACGACCGGACCGTAGTGCGCGCCGGCATCGAGCGAGCCACCGACGCGCAGCGTGGAGATCGCCGCGACCAAGCGCTCGCGCAGCGCGCGCGCCGTGGCCTCGCCCACCGGCACCACGACCGGCAGCGCCATGCAGCGCTCTCCCGCGGATCCGTACGCGGCGCCGAGGATGTCGGCGACGACCTGGTCGAGATCGGCATCGGGCAGCACGATGCCGTGGTTCTTCGCCCCGCCCATGGCCTGCACGCGCTTGCCGTGCGCCGCGCCCTTCGCGTACACGGCCTGCGCGATGTCCGACGAGCCGACGAAGCTCACCGCGCGTATCTCGGGATGCTCGAGGATCGCGTCCACGACGTGCCTGTCGCCATGCACCACGTTCAGCACGCCCGGCGGCAGGCCCGCCTCGATCATCAGTTCGGCCAGGCGCACGGGCACGGAGGGATCGCGTTCGGAGGGCTTGAGGATGAACGCGTTGCCGGCCGCGATGGCGGGGCCGAACATCCACATCGGGATCATCGCGGGGAAGTTGAACGGCGTGATGCCGGCGACCACGCCCAGCGGATGGCGCACCGAATGCACGTCGATGCCCGCCCCCGCGCCCCGCGTGAACTGACCCTGCATGAGCTGCGGGATGCCGCAGCAGAATTCGATCACCTCCAGCCCGCGCTGGATGTCGCCGCGGCTGTCGGCCAGCACCTTGCCGTGTTCGCTGGAAAGCAGGTGCGCGAGCTCGTCCAGGTGCGATTCGAGCAGGCGCACGAAGGCCGCCATCACGCGCGCGCGGCGCTGCGGGTTCACGGCCGCCCATGCCACCTGCGCGACGAGCGCGCAACGCACGGCCGCGTCCAGCTCGGCCGCGCTCGCGTTCGGCACGTGCGCCTGCACGGTGCCCCGGTTCGGGTCGAACACGTCCGAGTGCGAGACGGCGCTGCCGGCGATGCGACGGCCGTCGATGAAATGGTCGATGCGGCGCACGCTCACGTGCCGGGCTTCCGCACGATCCACGCGTGCGCAGGATCGTTGCGGAAGATCCACTGGCGCGTGGGTCCGGCCATCACATTGAGGTAATAGAGCTCGTAGCCGTGCGGCGCGCCGACCGGGTGGTAGCCGCGCGGCACCATCACCACGTCGCCGTCCTCCACGCACACCGTCTCGTCGAGCGAGCGATCGTCGGTGTACACGCGCTGGAAGGCGAAACCCTGCGCAGGGTGCAGGCGGTGGTAGTAGGTCTCCTCCAGCGCGGTCTCCTGTTCCGCCGTCGCGGTGTCGTGCTTGTGCGGCGGATAGCTCGACCAGTGCCCGCCGGGCGTGATCACCTCGACCACGAGCAGGCTGTCGGCGGGCCGGGACTGCGGCAGGATGTTGCGCACGTAGCGCGTGTTCGTGCCGGTGCCGCGCACCTCGCGCGACATCTCGTCCTCGCCGATCAGGCGTGCATCGCCCGGCGTGCTCCCCGGCGCGGTGCACACG
>Ga0315912_10001225_pt1 | contig 33251 bp, 23 predicted proteins | sample VfabasoilMG_FD_204469 | JGI IMG/M metagenome (GOLD analysis project Ga0315912, IMG submission 204469) | Garden soil microbial communities collected in Santa Monica, California, United States - V. faba soil | ecosystem: Environmental > Terrestrial > Soil > Garden | place: USA: California... | reverse complement strand
ATTTGCGACGTCTGATTTCGATTCCACCCGGGTGAATGACTATGAATTTTCGAGCAAAGTCCTCATCGTATCCCACAATGAATTGGTGGTACCGGCCGGCTATAAAGTGGATTACCTGCCGGAAGCCGTCCTCCTGAAGCAGCCTGATTTTTCTTTTGACCTCAGCTATAAACAGGCGGGGAATAAGGTCACCCTGGAAAAGAAAATCACCATTGACAATGCCATTATTCGCCAGAAGGATTTCCAGGTATGGAACTCCTATGTAAAATCCATTAAAAAATTCTACAACGACCAGGTCGTTTTGGTTAAAACCGGAAAATAAATATTTGTCACTATGAAGCACTATAAATTACTCTGTTTCCTGCTGGTATTCGTATGCTGCCTGGACAACCCGTTGCCAACGTTGGCTCAGCATATGTCCCCGTCAGAAATGCGGAAGAAAAAGCAACAGGAAGAAGAAGACAAGAAGAAAGAAGAAGGTTCCGAACCGGAAGAATCAGACAAGCCCAGTGAGCGGCGGTCCAAAAACAAGACGACCTCCAGTATGAGCGCCCGGTTTTCCGACGATAAAAAATTCGACGTAACGGCCATTCCGGATAAATGGAAGAAGGAATCTGCCGTCGTCATTTACCAGAAGCAGGAATATTCCTATCTCCGCAACAACAAAGTCGTGGAAGTCGATGAAATTGTACGCAAGCGCATTAAACTGATTGACAAAGCCGCTGTCAAAGAATTCTCCGAGCTGTTTTATATTAAAGGATCGGAGGGCAGTGAAGTAGGGGTCTCCATTGTCAAAGCGGACGGAAAAAAAGTGAAGGTATCTACGGATAAAGCGGTGGAAGTTTCGGAAGGAATTCCCCAATTTTACAAAGCGTACTATCTCTACCTGGAAAAATACTATAAGCTGGCCATACCGGACCTGGAGCCGGGTGATATCCTGGATTATTTCTATTACAACCACAGGGAAATCAGCAATGCCACCATCGAATATGCTTTCGCCCCTTTTACGTTTACCCTGAGTTCCACGTACCCGATCCTAAGCCAGGCTTTCACCTTTAAGGTGGACCGTGGCTTTTTTATCAACTTCAACTCTTATAACGGCGCCCCGGCACTGAAAGAAGGGGAAGCCGGGACCGACCTTCACGGCCGGAAACGCGCCATGATTAAACAATATGAGCTGACCGACAGCGACAGGGAAAAACTGCCCAAGGATATCTGGATTTACAAGTTCCGTACGAGTGCCGTCGTGAAGTTCCAGGTAATGTATGAATCGGGCGGCAACAAGGACGATGCGAATGCGTTTATCGGTGAAATCGGCGAAGCCAAGGAAACCGTTACCCCTGAAGAAGTGCAGAAGTTCATTGGCAATAAAGTGCGCGATGAGATCGGAACGGATTATGCCGGTGACGTGCTTAGTTACCTGAACAAAAAAATGCCGCATGAAACAAATCCTGAGAAAATTGCCAGGGCAGCCTATTATTACCTGCGTTATAAATTCCTGGATTACTATTATGTGACCAGCCTGGCATTGACCTACGACAAGGACCGGATGGATTATTTTACAGCGGATGATTACAAATTTGCCAGCATCCTTCTGCAGGTATTTAAAAAGAAAGAAATTACCGCCGAAGTGGTGGCCACCGTTCCGCGGAGCCAGGGTACGCTGAAAGACCTGCTGCTTCGGAATGAATTGAGCATCTTTATCCGCGTGAAGAGCAAAGGAAATGATTTGTATTTGTTCCCTTTCCATAACCATTCCACGTTTGATTATTCCGACGATGACCTGGAAGGAGTGGAAGGTATCGCATTCACGCCGGTGCGGAACCCGAAAGTATTTAACTACAAAAAAGTTAACATCCCCGTAACCGACAGCAAGAAGAACCTTTTCGCCTGCTCCGAAGAAGTTACGCTGGATGACCAGTTTGAAAATATCAGCATCAAAAAAACCTCCAGCATGACCGGCCTTTACAAGAGCCCCAGCAGCTCGGGTTTGTACCTGCACAATTACGATTACCTGACGGATGAACAGCGGAAATACAATCCGAAGTTCAAGGAAAGCAGTGTGCAGCGCGGCAATAAGACAAAGGTGGCCGAAGAAAAGAGGAAGAAAGAATCTGCCAAAGAGGATAAGGAGAAAGCACAGATGGACCGTTTAAAGAGCGACCTGGAAGAAGATTTTGATGTGGTCAGCTACGATAACTACGAAGTGTTGAACCCCGGACGATTTGATGAAGATCCTGTGCTCAAATACAAGGAAGAGTTTAAAGTAAAAGGCCTCGTCAATAAAGCCGGGAAGAACTATATTTTTGAAATCGGTAAACTCATCGGCAAGCAAATTGAACTGAAGGAAGAGGATATGAAACGGACGACCGATGTCTACCTGAGTTTCGCCAAAACCATCACGAATGAAATCAGTGTCACCCTCCCTGCAGGATATAAAGCGGAAGGTCTGAACGAAATGAATTTCAATGTGGATAACGAATGCTGCGCCTTCATCAGCACGGCCAAGCAGGAGGGCAACGTGGTAAAAATAAGCACGCAGAAAATCTACAAGAAGAATTTTGAAAAGAAGGAGAACTGGGGAAAGATGTCGGAAGCGCTGGAAGCGGCATATAAGTTTACCCAGAAGAAAGTGATTCTAAAGAAGGCTTGATAACGTACGCTGGAAACTTTTCACAAGAGAAAACCAGTTCCTCGCAGGAAGACGAATAGAGTAGGCAAGGAAGAAAATAGGCAAGCATTCCATACAGGATACGTTGCCTACTTTCTTCCTTGCCTATTTTTTTCTTACTTCAAATGGCTCTTCAAAAACTGCACGGCCATGGTATGCGCCGCTTCGGCCGCTTCCTTGTTGTAATTCGGGTTGCTTGGATTGGCGAAGGCATGGTCGGCAGTGAATGTTTCAATTTTGATTTGCTTGCCGTTTTTCTTCATCGTTGTAGAGAATTCACTCACCAGCTCCGGTGTAATCCATTCGTCCTTTGTAGCAAAGATGCCTAATACAGGGGCCTTCAGGGCCTTTATTTTTGTCGTGTCCTTTTCCGGCATGCCGTAATACATCACGCAGCCCGCACCTTGCGGTCCGGCCAGGATGGAGGTCTGCAGGCTCCAGCCGCCGCCAAAGCACCATCCGATGGTTTCGATTCGGGCGTCTTTCCCGGCATAGGCAATTCCGGCTTTTAAAATATTCCGGATTCGCTTTTCACTGGCATTTTTCATGTACTTGCCTGCATCCCCGGCATTCGTGGCAACTTTGCCGTCATACAGGTCCAGGGCTACAACATTGACATTCCCCAGTTCCTGCTGCAGCTTCTCGGCCACCTGTTTGATGTAATCATTCAATCCCCACCATTCATGGATGACTAGCAGGTAGTTCTTCGTAGGTTTTTCCGCGCGAATCTCGAAAGCATTTGCCGGAGTGCCTTTGGCCACCGGCAAGGTGATCATTTTTCCACGCGGGGACTGGTATTCAAAAGGCAACGGATCGGCATGCGATGACAGGAAATCCTTTTCTTCGGCCAGCATGGCAAAACGGGCGGAAGATGTCAGCGAACAGCAGGAGGGAGCCTGTGCCCGGCCGGAATGTATGACAGACAGGAAGCTCACGATGAATGCAATGTTCTTTTTCATGAAATTTTGGTATTAAAAAGGCATCCTAAAATTACAATTAATAGCCCGGGGTTTCAACCCCGGGTCGTTAGCGACGAAACCCCGGGTCGTAATGCAAAATGAATAGCCCATGTTTTCAACCCCGGGTCATTATGGATAAAATCCCGGGGGATTGAAGCAATATTTATAGCACCCCGGAAGTCATTCAGGCTTTCAACGATTCCATCCGCCCAAAGAGCCCGGTTGGGGTAAGGATATTTATTTAACTTGGGGAACCATTTTTACATGAAAAGAGGCAATTTCTTCGTATTCCTTTTTTTCTTCCTGGCTTCGCTTTCCATGCTGGCCCAGGATAAGATTGTAAAGATTAACAACGATACCATCCGGGCCAAAGTGGTGAAGATCACAACCGACAAAATTATTTACCGGTATCCCGGCACGCATCCTGTAAAATTGCCGGAGATTTCGAAAAACATGGTGAAAGAAATCATTTATGAAAACGGCAGCAAGCTGAAAATCATCTACAACATCTACGAAGTGTCTTCCGACCTCCTCGTCAGCGGGCATACCTTCCTGGTAAAGGCCGATGTTGGTTCACCGTTCTTCAATCATATTACCCTCGGTTTTGAATACAGCCTGACACCAGGGAAGAACATCGAAGTAAAGGGAGGCGTCATAGGACCCGGCTTTAACGGTCAGCTGGAAAAAGCCGATGGGTTCCTTATTAAGGCGGGATTAAAATTTATTAAAACAGGCACCAGCCTTTCAAAAGGCAGGTCCTACATCGACCCGTTGAAGGGCAATTATATTAAGCCCGAATTCATGTTTAGCCAGTTTAATACAATAAAGAACGACCAGGATGTGCGATGCACGAATTATGCCTTAAACTTTGTGCTTGGCAAACAGTTTATTCCCGGAAAGCGGATTTTGCTTGAGTTTTTTGGAGGCCTCGGCTTCGCGCTGCAATCGACGACCTATGTCCCTACATCAACGTATGATAAAGGAGTTGATTTCAATTACGTGTATTCGCATATCTATTTCGGCGATGAATTGCCGGTTGTAGTCAGCGGCGGACTGATGGTTGGCTTTGCATTTTAGCTGCCCGAATTTCCGGGTACCGGTTTCGTCATGGCTCCCTGCATTTTTTGAAAAAACACCTGCATCCATTTCCTGTTGAACAGCAGCTTTTCGCAACAAAATATCCCCGACACGCCACAGACGATTCCTGCCAGCACATCCAGTATGTAATGATGAGAAAGGTAGACGGCCGAAAACCAGATACCGGTCATGACGATGACAAAGGCCACCGATATCCACCGGCGCGGCTGGCGCAGGCTGTAAAACAAACCCGCAATTGGATAGGCCGAATGCAGGGACGGCATGGCGGCAAAAACATTGGATCCCTTCGAATAAATACCTTCAAAGAGGCCGAAGCCCAGGATTTTATCGGCGCGCAGGAGCCCGGCGGCATTGCTTTTCGCGGAAGCGTCAAACGTAAACCCGTATTGCTCCACATACCAGGGCGCAGCGGCGGGATGTGTGTAATAGACGACGAACCCCAGCAGGTTGATTACAAAAAAAGCGAGGGAATATTGCAGGAAGAGCTTTTTATCCTGTGCAAACAGATACATGGCAAAAGCCAGGGGTACCGGTACCCAGCACAAATAAAAAAGCGAGGTGAGCAGGTCGCCGGCGGCCCCGTGGTGAAGCTTGAAATATTCACTGGGAATGAGCGTGACGCCGTTTTCTGAAATGCCAAAAAGTTTCCTTTCCAGGTGGTACAGGTTACGGATATCCACTTCATGGAAGTAATAATTCGGCCAGGCCTTCATGGAATCATAGAGGATCCAATACGCAATAAAGATGGAGAAGCCGGCCAGGAACCGCCGGGTTGTGCCGGAGAGAAAATAAAGGACATTCACCAGGACGACAAGAAAGAGATGGTCGCTGCGAAAACCCGTGGTGTATTTGGCAAAAAAGTAATAAAGCACGGAAAGCAGGGGCACTACCCAGGCCGTTCTGAGGTCAATGAAACCATGCCCGGCAACCATGCTATGCGGTTTATTCATCGTACCGGTTTGAATCGCTCCGTAATGGATTTCTGCGTGGCCATGTCATCGCCAACAATATCCACATATTCCACGTTGGGAAACCAAAAAGTACCGCCGTTAATCTGGAGGAAAACCCGCTTCATTTCGGAGTAGCGGCCGTTGATCATGGTATACGCTCCGTAGTGTTTTCCATCGGGCTTCTTCACCAGGTAAATGAGTTTCTTTTCGTAAGCATTGAAGGTGACGATGTATTGACCGGGTTTGCCGGGATACGGTTTGGCCTTTACGCCGTAGGCGAATTTCTCCTGGACATAATTGAGCGGCTCCATCGTACTGTCCACAGCATAACGAATCCAGTAAATCTTTATGGGTTCCTTCGCATCCAGTGTGCCGTCGGACTTGACATTGGCATCATACACAATGGAATTCGTATTCTTGCTTCGTTGAATATAAAACAACGAATGGTCGTTGGGAGGCGGGGTTGGATAATGAAGGGGGGCAGATGGATCTTTTCCGTGCGCAGGAAATACCGGCGCCAGGAATAGTAAACCGGTAAGCAGGCTGGATGTTTTCAGTATGGATCGCATGTTTATTTTGTGTTCGTTTCGATGGGTTGCTTTTCCAGGTATTTGTAACAGAAGCGCAGCCTTTGGAAAGCCGTATAGTTGGCAAGTACAGCCACGACGGCCAGGGGCACAACAAAAACAGAAATGGACTCAAACCCGGCATTCGGGAATGCGGAAAGAATCCAGTTGCTGCTGCCGCCATAATAATGCCAGTTAATACCGCACAGCAAAGCCGATACCCCGATGATGACAACCCGCTCCGGCCTTTGCATCAACCCGTCCTTGCAGGGAATGCCCAGTCCCTCGGCGCGCGCGCGGGTATAGCTAACCATCATGGAGCCTATAAGCGCCACGAAGGCAATCATCGAGCTGATAAAATAATGATGCGCCACAAGGAAATAGCAAATGCCTAAAAACATGACCAACTCGCTGTAACGGTCCATCACGGAATCAAACAAGGCTCCGAAACGGGAACCCATATTTCCCAGGCGGGCAACCTGGCCGTCAAGCATATCAAAAATTCCCGCGAACAGGATCAGGGCGCCCCCCCAGCCGACATACGACAGGTCGCCGCGCATTCCTTTCTCAGCTCCCAGGATAAAGATTCCGGCGACGCCAAGATTCAGGATCACCCCAATGGTAGTTACTATATTGGGCGTAAGTCCCATGGAAATTAATAAACGCACGACGGGTTCCAGGATTCCATGAATCACTTTTTGAAGCTTGTCGCGCAGGGTCATAAGGCAAATATCAGAAATCAACTTTAAACCGGGCCCGGACACCGAATTCAGACACTACGGGATGGTCAAGGTAGGTAATCCGTTTAATGACGTCAACCCGGAAGATCTTGAAGATATTGGTGACTCCGGCGCTAACTTCCACATAGGGCCTTTTATCAAGGGAATAGGTAAGCGGGGTTCCATCTTCCATGACAGGGAATTTAAATAAGTCAGGCTGGTGATCCGGGTGATTGGCTTCCGTGACCGTCCCGTAGATCATTTTACCGGAAACTACCTCACGCCATTTCAGTTTTTTGAATAAGGGAATTTTATTGAAGAAAAAACCATTGAAGAAATGATCCACGTTAAGCGCTACGTACCGGTCGCTGACGAACTCCAGGAAGTTCATCAGGTTATAAGATGCCAGCTGCAAGGAAAAGGTCTGGTTGGCACGGTGTATATCCAGCAGGGGATAGGGAACGGTGCCAAATACGATACCGCCTTCAGCAAGCACGTCGGTGAATCCGAAGGGCGAAACAAAAAAGCGTTTAAAGATGTCAACGGTGACCTTGTGGTAATCGTACTCCCCGTGTAGAAAATCCTTCACGCCCACGAAATACCGAAGCTGGAAGATTGGGTTTTGGTTGTACATGGGAGTCCGGAAATTTTTTCCCTGGTAAAACTGTTCGCCGGGAGCGTAACGCAGCGTGGCACCGAATTCCGAAGTCGTGATGGAACTTACATTGGTGGCCGGGTTTTCGTAATAGGATACGGGGTTGAAAAACAAAACCCCTTCGGGATGGTTGTTCAGGTAATTGGCCGGCGTCTGTACAAGATAGTTGAACGAAAAATCCCAGGAGAAATGACTGGGAAATTCACGGATATAGTCCAGGGTGAACAGTTTGTTGTACAGCAGTTTGTTGTTTTCACCCCGCTTGATAGACAGCAGGAGATTATCTTCCTGTACGAACTGCAGTTCCTGCCCGGGTATTTTTGTTTCCTGCTGGTAGGAAACCTTTAAGTTGTGAAGGGGCCATTCGTTATAGGATTTCTTACCCAATGCGTAGGTAGTCCCCACGTAATATTTCCATTGCTCATCGTTGATGCCGTAGGCAACGTAGGTCTCAAAATTGAAACGGGGGTTGAACTTCCGCGTGGTACGACCGCCGAAACGGAACCGCACGCCTTCAATCGGGTTAAAGCTGTAAAACGTATTCACCGGGCCGATTTCAAAATCCCCGAAATCCTTATAGCCTGCTAGGATTAACACCATCAGGTTCATGAACCGTTTGAATGCCGGTATGCTTTGAACACTGTCGATCATCGTAATGACCCCTTTTTCGGAACGTGTCAGTTCGCCGTGGCGCATTTGGTCCCAATAGTCGTCACTTCTGAATTTGGCCGAATCGTCCGTCACTTTATCTTCTCCCTTATAAAACTCATCCGGCCTGGGTTCGTTGAGCACGAAATTCTTAAAAGACAAAGCGCGCTGGCCAAACAATCCCATGCCTTCCCTGGCAATGCCAAAATCAATGGAAATCTCGTCTTTCGTAAGCAGCCAGGTATTGGGCCGGCATTCGTTAAACTCCTGGGTGATGCGCAAATCCTTCACAAAGTTCAGGTTGATGTCGGCACTGATGGTCAGCTCATTCTTTTTGACGGCGTAGTTTGTGTCATAGGTAATGTACAGCGTACCCATGAACTGGAAGTCCGATTTGTTGCGGGGGTAGAAGGCCATCTTGTAACAGCGCGTGCTGTCTACCAGTACCGTGTCGAGAATGTAATACCGGTAGAAGGTAGGTCCGGCATCGGCAATCGGGCTGATGAACTGGTTGGTGAGTACAACTACGTTGTTGTCGTAAATATCGATGTCATTGTAGAGGTACTGCACAAACTGTGAAACTCCCTCATTATCGATAAAGTCCTGGAACTCTACCTTTTTAACTCCTTTGATAATCTCCTTCTGGTGATTGGGTTTCCGGTAATACACGTCCGACAATGTTTCGGCCAGGTACATCGGCAAAATTTCTTTCCCGGGAAGCTTCGTCGTGTCGAGATTTTCAAAGATGAACTGGAACTTCTGCAGGTATTTTTTCTTCTTAAACTTCTCCGAGATGTTGCTCAGGGCAAACTGGACCTTCTCGTATTTTTCATACTGGTAAGCGTCGATCTGCTCTTTACGGTTCGAGTCCTTGTGATCGATCACCCGCCGGATCAGGTCGACAGCCGGGTTGTCGCGGTTCTTATATTTTTTCTTTTTGTCCTGAATGGTGACTTCGCCCAGCGTTTTCACATCCCTGTTGAGTTTCACATGCACGGTTTGCTTGTCGCCGTTTCTCACCGGCCGGAATTCCGTTTTGTAGCCAAGGCAGGAAAACTGCAGGCGCGTAGTGGTATCCGACGTCTGGAAATTATACTGGCCGTCAAAATCGGTCGTTACGCCGTACGTCTTTCCCGGTGAAGTAATGGTGACAAAAGGCAGGGGCTCGCCGCTTTGCGCGTCACTGACTTTTCCGCGTACGATAGTCTGGGCCGGAACGGAAGTCCCGTATGCCAGGATCATGAGCAGGATAAAAAACGCGTATTTATTTATTCGCATCAGCCGTGAACACAAAGGATTTTAAGACAAAGTAAGAATAGGTGATGCCGACAAGGACTGCCACCAGGACCTTGGAGAGGAAATAATGGCTATGGAACAATTCCGTGACCAGGTAGGTGCCTAACGTATTCAGCAGCGCGCTTCCTCCCAGGGCCACCAGGAAACGGAAAGCCTGGGTTCCGGCATGGCCGTTCCGGGCGCCAAAAGTCCAGTTCCTGTTGAGCAGGAAGGCCGTCACGGCCCCGCACCCGGCGCCAAGACTTACGGCTGTGACATAATGCATTCCGAGTAATTCTTTTGTAAAAAGGGTTACGGCAAAATCAATTCCAGTAGCTGCCAGGGCCACCATTTGCGCACGAATGTACCTGCTTTTAATTTTATCCGTGAATAAAAAATAGTTCAGCGACATAAAGTTTTTATTTCAAAATACACAAATCAGGAACTCAATATTCCCAGCCACAACAAAAGATTTACACAAACATTTGCATAAACGCCTGCCAGCACATCGTCGAGCAACACCCCGGGCGCCCCGTCCATTTCTTCGAGCTTACGAATGCCCAGGGGTTTGAAGATGTCGAAGAACCGGAAGAAGATCAGTGCGGCCAGTAAGGCCCACAGACTGTGCGGGAGCAGGAGACAGGCAATCCACATGCCGGCTAATTCGTCAATCACAACCTGCGAAGGATCGTCGCCCCAGGCGGCCTGCACATACGGAATGCTGATCAGGCCTGCGGCAAGGCAGCCGAAGACGAGGAGCCAGGGCAGCCATGCAAACGGAGCAAACCAACCCTGGGCCACATACCAAAAGGCTACGCCTACCAGGGAAGCCCAGGTTCCGGGAGCTACCGGCAAAAAACCAACGCCCATGACAGAAGCTACAGCATGGTGCATTCTGAAATTCATCAGGCCTCCATCAATAACTGGTAATAATCAAGGCCGAGATGCGTAATAAGGTCTTCTCCCTTCAGGTGCCGTAGTGTATTTTCAAGTTTCATGAGCTGCTTAAAAATATCGTGAACAGCCGGAAGGCCGGGCGGCGTCTGGGGCGACTTGAAATAAAACGACAACCATTCCTGGATGCCGCTCATGTTCGCACGGTGTGCCAGGTCCAGGAACAGGGCCAGGTCGAGGACAATTGGCGCGGCCAGGATGGAATCGCGACAGAGGAAATTGATTTTGATCTGCATGTTGTAACCCATCCATCCGAAGATGTCAATATTATCCCAGCTCTCTTTGTTGTCGCCATGGGGAGGATAATAATTGATGCGCACTTTATGGTAGAGATCCTTGTATAATTCAGGATGACGGCCGGGCTCGAGAATGTTGTCGAGCACACTTAGCTTGGAAACTTCCTTGGTCTTGAAACTGTCAGGATCATCGAGGACTTCCCCGTCGCGGTTGCCTAATATATTCGAAGAGAACCATCCGCGCACGCCCAGCATACGTGCCTTCAGCCCGGGAGCAATGATGGTTTTCATCAGGGTCTGCCCGGTTTTAAAATCTTTGCCGGCAACAGGAACTCCGTGGAGTAGGGCCAGTTCTTCCAGCGCAGGGATGTCGCAGGTAAGGTTGGGAGCGCCATTCGCGAATGGCACGCCGGATTTGATGGCGGCATAGGCGTAAATCATGGACGGAGAAATATCCGGGTGATTTTCACGCAGTCCTTTTTCAAAATCCGCTATCGTGGAATGAACCGCTGAAGCTTCCGTAAAAACTTCCGTAGAAGCACACCAGATCATTACCAGCCTGTCACAACCGTTCTCGTCGCGGAACTGGCGGATGTCCTGCATGATCGCAGCGGCTTGTTCTAACTTGGAGGTAATGTTCTTTACATGGGTGCCGTGAAGATTGCGCACATACCGTGGTTCAAAGACGGCTTTCATGGGCCGGATGGCCGACAATTCCTCCCGGATCGGATGCAGGTGCCTGAGGTCATCGATGACACCGGCTTTGAGAGCGGCCTCATATGCATTGTCGCTGAAAAGGTCCCAGCCGCCAAAAACGAGATTTTCAAGGGCAGCCAGTTCGATAAAATCTTTCACCAGCGGATTTCTGTTGTCGGTGCGTTTCCCCAGGCGAATCGTTCCCAATTGCGTATACGAGCCGATGGGTTTTTCCAGTCCTTTCCGCATGGATAAAACGCCTGCCATAAACGTCGTAGCGACGGCGCCCATGCCTACGGTAAGTACTCCCAATCTTCCACTTGCTGATTTAATTTCCGTTTCCATAGTCATTTGTTTTTCTAAAAAATTTTAGTGATTGAAAATTTTTCCTTGTCTTCTGCAGAAAGTGAATCATATACAAAGCGACAAATTTCCCCTTTTCTAACCTGGATAAATTCCTTGTATCCATCTTCGCTTAAATCCATCATGGCCTGGATCATCGGTTTGGCCAAAAATGGGTAAACCGTCAGGGAAACTACATGGATAAAAAGCTGGTCCGGATCAATTTCCTTGATGCGTCCTTCTTTGATCTCCGTTTTTACCAGCTCCCTGAAAAGCAGCCGCAGGTTGTTGTTATGCATGCATTTTACTTCCGACCGCGAGCAGGAGACCTGTTGGGCCAGTTCATTCAGCAGGAACAAAGGCAATTCAGGGCATTCGAGGAAAGTTTGGATTTCCTGTTCAACAAACCGTTCTATTTTCTCAAAAAAGGAAAGGTCTGAAGTGAAAATAGACTCGAGATTAAAAACAAATTCCACCAGTTCCTTTTCGAAAATCTGGGCGAACAGTTTGTCTTTTGATCGGTAGTAGTAGTGGAGAAGTGCCTTGTTGATACCGGCTTCATCTGCGATATCCTGCATGCGGGCACCGGAAAGGCCCCGGGAAAGAAATATTTTCCTCGCTGCATCCCAGATTGCTTTTTCCGGATTCTTTGACATTCCCAATTAACTCTTCGGTTTAACCAAATGGATAATTACAAAATTATAAAATATCCTTGGTGTCAAAGACCGGAAAATCTCAATTAATTAAAATATAATATGAGTGAATACCAACAGGTTACAAAAAAACCGACCGGCAAAACCTATTTAATGGTCTCAACAAACAGCAGCTTGTGCGTTGGCCATCATTTTAAGATGCAACAGATGCGAACGAACGGCTTTAAAGAAAGTAGGATACTGGTTATAGGGAATACCATACTCCTTGCATGTTTCCTTCACCAGTGGACTGATGGCAGGGTAGTGGACGTGGCTGATCCGGGGAAACAAATGATGCTCGATCTGGTAGTTCAGTCCTCCTGAAAACCATCGGATGAGGTAACTGCGTGGGGAGAAATTCACCGTCGTCATGACCTGGTGTGCCGCCCATTCTTCTTCAATCTTTTGCGTAGCCGGATTGGGTTCAGGAAACTCCGCATGTTCGACTACATGCGCAAGCTGGAAGATGGTGCTGATGATGACGCCGCAAACAAACTGGATGATGCCGAACCCGAGCAGGGTATACTCCCAACCGACAACATAAACGGGCACTACCAGGGCCGTAACTACATAGAGCGCTTTGGTGGCCCAGAAACCCAGGTGTTCATGCCATTCCATCCTGCGGATTTTAATTGGTCCTATGTATCCGCCGAAGTATTTTTTGAAGTCCAGGTAAAATACCCAGATAAAATACGTGACGCCATAAAATAAAAAGCAGTAATAATGCTGGAAGCGGTGAAACCAGTAACGCTTCTGCTTTTCATTCACACGGAAGAAAGGCTGGATGTTAATATCGTCATCCATTCCTTCAATGTTGGTATAGGAGTGGTGGATGATGTTGTGTTTGATCTTCCACATGAAACTGCTGGCGCCCATCAGGTTCAGGCTCAGGGCCATGATGTTGTTAAGCTTTTTGTTTTCCGAGTAGCTTCCGTGCGCCGCATCGTGCATCACGTTAAATCCAATGCCTGCCAGGGTAAATCCCATCACAATACACAGGAGGATCGACAGCCATAAAGGAGGCGTGAAGAAAACGAGCAGCACATAGAGACAGGCGGCAAGCGTAAGCAGGATGGTGCTTTTCAAATATAATTTCTCATTGCCGGTAGATTCTACTTTGTGGTTTTCAAAATAGGATTCCACTTTGGCCTTGAGGCTGTCAAAAAACGGACTGGTCTTGTTGTTAAAGGTTACTTTTTGCATGTTGATTGAGAATGGAGGAGCGGTATTTTGACAATTTAAACGCAGGTACAGGTAAATTGTTTTCCTGCGAACTCCTCTTTCGGCAGACAAAAGTAGCTATAAAAAATCAGATAAAACCGGGTATAAAATTCAAATAATAGCGGAGTTTGCCAAGCCCCTAATTAAACCTGCAGCATTACTTCAAGTGAAAATTGGTTTTTTGGGCCGGAGAAATAAAATAAAAGTTATTAACAAAAAATGATGTGTGATTTATGCATTTGCCATTTCGGAACCATTCGATTTCCGGGTTTAGCATGGAGGGTTTAAGCAACTTCATGCTAAATAACGATGAATGAAATGTTTTCTGCATGCAACCCTAATTGTCATGCTGGAAGCATCTTGTCTCTGCTTATCCGGATGATTCTTTCATTCCTAAACTAGTTTCTTCCGGAATGACAAAAGCAAAGCAAATGCCGATATGAACTAAAAAGCAGTTCATGAGTAGCTCACGGAGAGCACGGAGATACTTTGATTGAATGATGATTCAATCCTCTGTGAGCTCCGTGCGAAACAATCCACCTGCCACGAAGCAGCAATTCACTATTTACCGTCGATTCGATTCACGGTTAGAATTCCATTAATCTCCTTTAGCTTCTTCATCAGCTTGGTGAGGTGATCCGTATCGTGTACAAAAAGCATGATGTTGCCTTCAAAAATTCCGTCGTTGGATTCGATGGAGATGGAACGCATATTTACCTTCAGTTCGCTTGAAATAACTTTCGATATCTTATTCACGACACCCACATCATCCAGTCCCGTGATTCGTATGCCGGCAAGAAATGCGATTTGCTGCTGGCCCGTCCATTTGGCTTTCACAATACGGTAGGCGTAATTGCTCATGAGCTGGATGGCATTCGGACAGTTGATGCGGTGAATTTTAATTCCTTCGCCCACGGTAATAAATCCGAAAACATCGTCACCGGGAATGGGATTGCAACAGGGAGATAACTTGTAATCAATTTTGTCGAGATTTTCGCCCAGCACGAGCATGTCGTTGGAGGATGCGCCGCGTACATTTTTGACGATCTGTTCGAGCGTGTTCGGTTCGACCCGTTTGGGACCACGGGCCTTCAGCGCACCCTGGTTGTTCACGAATTCGCGCAGATCGCTGATGTCCAGGAGATCTTTCGCGATACGGTAAAACAGTTCCAGCGTACTGGGTATTTTATAATAAGCCAGGAGCTCGTTGATGTTGTCTATCGTGAAATCCACTTTGAGGTGCCTGAACTTCCGGATCAGGATTTCCTTTCCTTCAGCGGCCACTTTCTTCTTTTCCTCCTTCAGAGCCGATTTGATTTTGGATTTCGCTTTGGCCGTCACTACGTAGTTGAGCCAGTCTTCTTTCGGCGTCTGCTTGCTGCTGGTGAGAATCTCCACCTGGTCGCCACTGTGCAGGGCATAGCTGAGCGGTACGAGCTTGTGATTTACTTTGGCGCCGATGCATTTGCAGCCGATGTCGCTGTGGATCTCAAATGCAAAATCGAGCGCTGTCGCTCCTGTCGGAAGCGTTTTCAGGTCACCGGAAGGCGTAAAAACAAAGATCTCATCGGCGAAGAGGTTAAGCTTAAAGTCGTCCAGGAAATCAATGGCGTTGGATTCGGGATTTTCCAGCAGCTCGCGTACTTTTTCGATCCATTCATCCAGGGCGCTTTCCACGGCGGCAATGCGGTCTTTGTATTTCCAGTGTGCCGCATATCCCTTCTCCGCGATTTCATCCATGCGCCGGGTCCGTATCTGTACTTCCACCCAGCGGCCATTCGGACCCATCACCGTCGTATGCAGCGATTCATAGCCGTTAGCCCGGGGAGTCGATATCCAGTCGCGAAGCCTGTCCGGGTTCGGGTGATAAAAATCCGTGATGATGGAGTAGGCTTTCCAGCAGGAAGCTTTCTCTTCGTCGTCGGGCACGTCGAGAATGACGCGGATGGCGAAAATGTCGTAGATCTCTTCGAAGCTGACGCCCTGGCGTTTCATTTTATTCCAGATGGAAAAAACGGACTTCAGGCGAGCCTTGATTTCGTATTTAAATCCCTGCTGGATAAGCTCGGCATTGATGGGCTCGATAAATCCGTTGATGAAACGGGTACGTTCGCGTTTCGTCTCCTTCAGCTTGTCGGTGATCGTATGATACGTGTCCGGCTCCATGTATTTCATAGCCAGGTCTTCCATTTCCGTCTTGATGGCATACAAGCCCATGCGGTGGGCCAGGGGAGCATAGAGGTAGGAAGTTTCAGATGCGATCTTTAATTGTTTATCACGCTGCATGCCGTCGAGCGTGCGCATGTTGTGCAGGCGGTCGGCAAGCTTGATGAGGATTACCCGCACGTCATCGGAAAGCGTGAGAAGCATCTTGCGGAAATTCTCTGCCTGCAGGGAACTCGTGTGATCAAAGACGCCGGAAATCTTGGTGAGTCCGTCGATGATGGAAGCTTCCTTTTTTCCGAAATTTTTTTCGATGTCGGTCAGCGTCAGGTGCGTGTCTTCCACCACATCGTGCAGGAGGGCACAGACAATAGCGGTAGGGCCCAGGCCGATCTCTTCGGCACAGATGAGGGCTACATTGATGGGATGCAGGATGTAGGGCTCGCCGGTTTTCCTGCGCATATCCTTATGCGCTTCCATCGCCATTTCGAAAGCCAGGCGGATCCGTTTCTTATCGCCTTTATTGAGGCTGAGACGGCAGGCACGAAGCAGCGAACGGTAACTTTTGAGGATGAGCTGCTTTTCTTCCTCTTCACTCAGCATATGTTCTACAGGTTCGGCCATCGGGTATTGCCTGCTTAAGATACAACTATTTCTTCTTCAAGGCAAGAATGGAAAAATCGGTAGCCTCTTTGCGGATGGTGTTTTTTAATCGTCCCAGGCCTGTGATTTCCATTTCCACGACATCACCGTCTTTCAGCCATTGAGGCTTAAAAGCGGGGTCGTTGAGCAACCCGGTGCCATTCAACTCAAGGAAGCAGCCTGTACCTACCGTACCCGAACCGATGACATCGCCGGGCAGGATATCCACCCCGTAAGCACAACGTTCAATAATTTCGGCGAAGGTCCAGTCCATATCTCCCATATTGCCTTCACTGACAAGGACACCGTTTACCCAGCATTTCATGTCCAGCTTATAGCGGTTGCCGGTGTGATTCTCTTTGGGCGGCACTTTATAGGGTTCCAGTTCGTCGGGTGTGACCAGCCACGGGCCGATGACCGTAGAAAAATCCTTTCCCTTTGCCGGGCCCAGGTTTAAAAGCATTTCCTCCATCTGGAGGGTGCGTGCGCTCATGTCGTTCATGATCATGTAGCCGGCAATGTAATCGTCGGCATCCGCCGCCTTTATATTTCTTCCTTTTTTTCCAATGACAACGGCAGCCTCCAGTTCGAAATCAAGTTTCTGAAAATGATCGGGCATGCAGCGTATATCGCCGGGACCCTGGATGGCATTGTGATTCGTGAAATAGAAGATGGGATAGTGGTCAAATTCTGCGATCATATCAACCTTCCTGTTTCTCCGCGCCGCAGCCACATGCTGGCGGAAGGCATAGCCGTCACGGCAGGAGGTGGGATTGGGAACCGGGGCCAGCAATGACGCATCGGAAAGGCTGCCGGCAGGCTTTATTTTCGGATTCCTGTTTTGAACGGCTTCGTTTACTTCCTTCGCCGCAGCCATCGCTGTCTCTCCGGCAACCAGGAATTCCTGCATCGTTGCAGGCAACGGTGCTTTTCCCAGCAGGCGGGCGTTTTCATTGAGGTCATAGATTGCATCGTTGAATACAAGGCCCAGGTTTGTACCCTGCCGGCCCACATACGTAACTAATTTCATGTTTGAAAAGGATTGGGCCGCAAAGGTAACAAAACACAAAAAACAGGAAGAGCTGTCCCACACAGGTGGAACAGCTCCTTAATTCTACTGTTTCATGTTAAGAAAAAGTGGAATGTCTTAACGTCCGCTGATCAGGAGACGCTCTTTAAATGTCTGTGCCGCCGAACGCGCCGTTACAATAAACAACCCGCCATGGGATGCATAGGCCGCATCCAGCGTCAGCTTCACTTCGCCATACCGTTCGCTGGAAGCTACATGGGAGGGCACAATCTTGCCGGTAATATCCTGCACGTAGATTTCGAAGTTATTCAGATCGGCATCGTTAAAGGATAAGGTAACCGATCGGTCTGCGGAAGGGTTAGGGAATATGTCAAATTTGGCTTTTTCAGAATTATAGATGGCAATGGTATTAAAGGTCGTGGACTGGCCATCGAAATCTGTTTGTTTCAGGCGGTAATACGACATTCCTGTTAAAGGCCGCTCATCATTAAACAGGTATTCATGCCTTTGAGAAGTTGTTCCGTAACCCGTTACTGTTGTCAGCTCTTCAAAGCGGATATTATCAGCCGAACGCTCCAAAGTAAAGTAATCGTTGTTCAATTCAGAGGCCGTGACCCAGGTAAGCTGTACCTGTTTATTGATCAGGCGCGCATTGAAACTGGTGAGTTCGATAGGTAGCGGGTTTCCGCCGCCCGGAGGGTTACCCAAGGCAAAAAAGGTATTGAAGTTGCTGAACAGGGAAGAAGTAATGCTTCCCGTTCCGTTAGCCGTTGCCGTTCCTCCATAATTCTGCCATTGCGTGGCGCCGTTATCATGTGCTACAAGCAACGAGGTGTAATCCAGCACGCCGTCGTCGGTATCGTAATACATCTGTATTCTTCCGCGGAAGAAATTGGCCACATTCTGACGGGTGAACTGAACATATCGGACCGTAGATACGTTGGCAATGGTGGGAGGGAGGGTGTACGGCAAACCGGATGCCGGGGAATTGAATATTTCCGCACGGTAGGTTACCGAAGTATTGTTCGTATGCTGCGTGGTGAGTACCACCGGCCGGTAGGAACCGTTTTTACCAATGGGATAGGTTTTGGCAATGCTGGCAGAGGTGGCCACCGTGTGTACCATGGGTCCGTCCACATACGTGTTGCTGGCACCGATGGAAGCGGAACCGTTGCTGAGAATCGTCAGCACGTTGGCATTCGTCGTGTAGAGTCTTCCGTTCACCAGGGAAAGGAAGTTCTGCACATTTTCAGCACGGGTCAGCGTGATGTGGTTGGCATTGTTGATCGACAGGTTATAGAAAGTCGATACCGTACTTCCGCCGATGGATTGCGTACCGCTCGTATTGAATGTCACGGTTCCGGTGCGGGCGATAAAGGTTCCGTTATTATAAAATGCATGGACACCATCCCACGTGCTCAGCAGCGTCATTTGCTTGCTGTCGCCGGGCGTATTGTTGATGGAGCGGTTGTCAAAGGTTTTTCCAAAATCGATATAGAGACTAAGCAACCGGTAATTGCTCGTGCTGTTTTGCGAAGGAGCCAGGGAAATGGCAGTTCCGACATTCCCGGTAATCAGGAAGTGCGGCTGGGTGACGGTGGCAAATGGTGCAAAGTTAAACCGTGAGTTTGCAGGCGTACTGCTGTTACCGAACTGAATGATACCGCCTGTAGAAGTTACCGTTCCGTTATTACCGCAGACGGCGAAGTCGGTAACGTTAATGGAGGAAACGTTCGGGCGCTGCAGGATCATGGTACCCCCGCTCATATCAAATACACTACCTGCTACGTCGTTAACGCAGAAGATATTCCGCACGGAGCTGCCGCCCGTATTCAGCAGGATGGTTCCTCCCGTCATTCTAAAGCTGAAACTACCGGCAGGGGCACCGCCACTGTAGGAAATCCCTGCTTTTACATCCAGGGTTCCCGCCGTAACTTCCAGGTAGGGAAGGACACCGTTGTTAAAGGTGGCAATACCGATATTACTTGTTGCCGAACCCACATTCACGGTACCGCCATGCACATACAGGTTACCCTGAAGGTAAAGCGTCGTTCCGGAAGGTGCGAAGTTCAGGGTTCCCTGGAGGTTCCTGAATCCGCAGGTTCGGTTGATGGTATAATTGGTGGATGTGCTGGGCACATTAAAGGTGCCGGCATTGTTATGCGTATAAAGTCCGCGCGTGTTATAGAGGACGCGGATGGCATTTTCAAATGCATTCTGCTGCGCTTCCACATAAGCTGTCAGTGAACTTTTGTTGACCGTTACGGAATTCAGGTCCCAGGTTCCGCTTCCGGATACAACGGAATTGGCTGTTGTGGTAAAGGAAAGATTCGCAAGCCTGGTAGAAGTTACATAAAGATCTACGGTGCCGAAGTTGCTGAAATTTCCGCCGACGATCAGGGATTTAACATTATCAACAAGCGAGGCGTCATTGAATACAGCGCCGGTATTAACGGTTACGTTTCCGGAGACAGTTAAGGAATTCGCGGCTGTATTCCGGAAGGACAGGGTTCCGGAAACGCCCTGGCCGATATTCACTGTTGTGGCGGTGGCATTCGCCGTAAGAAAAACGGTATACCCGTCGCCAATATTGGCAACGTCGCCGGCCGTCGGAAAGGTTCCTGTATTTACCGGGCTGCCGTAACCGACTGTCGACCAGGTAGAAGCTACGTTCCAGTTTCCGCTGGCTTTTGTATAATAGACCGTTGCATACGAAGAAGAAATCATGCCGGCAAAGACCAGCATGGCGGCAATCGCATGCATGTTTTTCTTGAGGTTGCTCAAAGTTTTTTTCACAGGCTTTCCCTTGGATTCTATCTTCTTCAGGGTGGAAATGAATTCAATAAGCACCTGGAGCTTTGACTTTTTCATGGGTGAATGATTAGTAAAAATTAAAGAATGGTCCTTAACTTATTTTTTCAAGTTATTCGTAACAGGGAGGCTGGGGTTATCATTGATTGTCCAGGGTTCTACATTTGTAAGAAAACCCGCGTCTATAGTCGGCTCCGGGGGCATTAACAGGCGCAATCCGTGTATGCAACTAATGGCCGTAAAAAAGCGTCTGTAATAAAAGAGTGGATTTTATTTTTTAACAAGTCTATCTTCGAAACAAGCCCGTTAACGGAAAAAGTATTACATTAAAAATGTAACTTTGGAACGTTAATAATCATCAAAATGCCACAATATTATACCTTGGGAGCTATTCCACATAAAAGGCACACGCAGTTCCGGAAACCCGACGGGTCTTTGTATTCAGAGGAATTGTTTTCCACGCATGGCTTTTCAAGCGTTTATTCGCTTATTTACCATTGTTATCCTCCGACCTTCATTAAGGAAGTATCTGAGCCTTATTCTGTTGAGCCTGAGATCGCTTACCAGCGCCACTTGAAACATGAGAGTTTTGCCGGTTTTTCCGTTTCCCCGGCCGACGATTACCTGGAAAGCCGGAAAGCCGTTTTGGTCAATTCCGATGTCCATCTTTCCCTGGCATCACCAAGAAAGTCTTTAACCAACTATTTCTATAAAAATGCCGATGCCGATGAGGTGATCTTTATACATGAGGGTGAGGGTGTTATGAAGTCGCTATACGGCTCTTTGTCGTTTTCCTACGGGGATTATGTAGTGATACCCCGTGGCACCATATACCAGCTGGAATTTAAGAATGAGAACAACAGGATGTTCATCATTGAGTCTTTCAGCGCCATAGAAACGCCCAAACGTTACCGGAACGCTTACGGACAGTTTGAAGAGCATGCTCCCTACTGCGAAAGGGATATCCGCAAGCCAGTCAACCTGGAAACACACGATGAAAAGGGGGACTTCCTCGTTAAAATTAAAAAGCAGGGGATGATGTATGAATATACGTATGCCACACATCCCTTTGATGCCATAGGGTGGGATGGAAATCACTATCCGTGGATTTTCTCCATCCATGATTTTGAGCCTCTTACGGGACGTATTCATCTGCCCCCGCCGGTTCACCAGACTTTTGAAGCCCACAATTTTGTGGTCTGTTCATTTGTACCCCGGCTGTTCGACTACCATCCGCAAAGTATTCCAGTGCCTTATAACCATAGCAATGTGGACTCCGATGAAGTGCTCTATTACGTGGATGGCGATTTCATGAGCAGGAAATCCGTGAGCCGCGGTATGATTACGCTTCACCCGGGAGGCATTCCACATGGTCCGCATCCCGGAACGGTAGAGAAGAGCCTGGGCGCCAAAGAAACGAAAGAGCTGGCCGTCATGGTCGATACTTTCAGGCCGCTTCACCTGACCGTAGATGCGCTCAAGATAAAATCCGATGATTATTTTAAGTCCTGGCTGAATTAAATACAAGACATTTATAGACCTGTCCTGCCTCCTGAATATTCGTTTGTAAATAAATAAAACACCCGTTTCGTTTAAATTATTAAAATTCTATATTCGCAACTCTGTAATTATTCTACGCCCAATGAAAAAACTACTACTCAGTGCCGCTTCCATTTTAATTCTCAGCAACTGCTTTGGCTACACCCAGCTATTCCAGGAGAATTTTGACGGAGCGCTTAATGTTTCCAATACCGGGTTCCCGGTGGGGGTCAGCAATTGGTTCGTCACATCGAACTTTCCGAACGGCAATCCAAGCAATACCAGCAGTCCGAACTGCTACCGCGACACCGTTCCCCAGGGTCCTGCACTGACTACCTGGAGCGGATTCCAGACTAACTCCTTCGATTGTTCCGGGATGAACTACGTGTCCTTCCAGTTCAATCATATCTGTAAGATCCCCGCCATCCAGCGTGCATCCATTGAAGTGTCCATCGATGGCATTGCCTGGACACAGTTGGATAACACCCATTACAAGACCAATTTCTACAGGCCGGGCACTTCGCCCTTCTTCGGTGTCGGCGGTAAAAACTACTTCTCTTCCGCAGCCTACCCGACAGCCTGGTTCCCTTTACAGCCTTTACGTATCCCTGATTCTACCTGGTGGAAAAATGAAGTGTTTGACATTTCAGCTATTGCAGCGAACCAGCCTACTGTATACATCCGTTTCAAACTAACCAACCAGGATGGCAATGGTCACAATACACGTGATTACGGCTGGCTTGTAGACGACATTGATGTAGAAGGCGGATTATATCCTCCTCCGACTATTTCGCTTGTCAATACCAACGCCGGAACTTTTACACTAGGACCTTTCAATTTCACTTTCAGCATCCCACAGACCAGTGTAAACTGCTGTAACAGCGCAGTGATGTATTATTCAGTGAATCATGCGCCTTTCGCTACAGCCACTTTAACGAATACGGCTTTGGACTTGTGGTCATGCACGATTCCTGCGCAAAACGATTTAGATACTGTTTGTTATTATGTAGTGGCTTATAACTGGGGTAACCTGGAAGGCTATTACCCGCCGTCCTACCTGCCTTATCAGAACTTCAGTGATCCGTTTGGCATTCCCGGAGCAGTCAATTGTTTTGGTGTCGCTTCCGGAATTCACTTTCCGGTCAATTATCATTTTGAACCGACGAACGACGGCTGGTATTGCGATACCGTGCAACCCGGAAGCGACTGGCAATGGGGTTCGCCAACCATTGGCGTAACCAATGCCCCGTATTCATCGCCATTTTGCTGGGATATTGATCTTCATGCCAGGTATGTGAGTAATTCGCATGCCTACCTGTACACGCCGATTTTCAGTATCAACCCATCCACCAGTAATATCAAATTATCCTTCTGGAGAAATAACGAAGTTCAGCCCGGGCGTGACGGTTTCCGCATGCAATATAATTTTGACGCCGGTGGCGGGGGTGTATGGAGTACACTTGGTTATAAGAACGATCCGTATGCTACGAACTGGTATGATACCACGATTGCCGGTAGCGTACCTACAAACCAGGACGGCTGGTCAGGCAATACAGGCGGCTGGCAGAAGTGCGAGTATTTCCTCCGTCAGTTTATTGGTTTCTCAGGACAACTTCAGTTCCGTTTTATTTTTGATTCCGATAATTTCGGTAACGTCAGCGGAGCTTCTATTGATGATTTTTCCATGATTGTTCCGCCGCCCAAAGATGCGGAGATGGTAGCCATTCTTAAACCGGGAAGTTCTTCCCCTGCCGCCATTTCCGACTCGGTTAAAGTAAGGATCCGGAATGTGGGTTCTACGACGCTGAGAAACTTCAACGTCCGGTACCAGGTTACTCCCAATTTAGGTCCTCCGGGCCCGGTTATTACGGAATTTGTAACCGATTCTGTAACACCTGCCGAATTCATGGTTTATACTTTTGATTCGACCTTTACAACTCCGGCAGGACAGTATGGAATCTGTGTCTGGACCGATGTTACAGGTGATGCCGATCGCAGCAATGATACGGCATGCAAAAATTCAATCGGTGTTCCTTTAATGACGCTACCTTATAAGGATAACTTTGATGCCGCCAATATCTGGTATGACAGTTCGAGTACCACCACCACCAGATGGGAACTTGGCACCCCGAATTATGGTGTTACAAATACTCCTTACAGCGCTCCGAAGTCCTGGGACATTAACCTGAATCTCCCTTATGGCAATTCCGCCAGTTCCGTATTGATTTCTCCGCTGTTTAATTTTACCAACAAGCGGGAGGTTACGATGCGTTTCTGGCAGAACCGTAACCTTGTTGAAGGTGAAGATGGTATGCGGATTGAATATACGACTGTTGGTGGAGGTGACGAAACCAATTGGCATTTATTAGATACCGTTGGGGTTAACCTGCAAGAACAAAACTGGTATACGAATTACCCCCCGAACCAGATTGAAGCCAGCGGACGTCCCGGCTGGTCTAATAATTCCTTTGGATGGAAAGAATCCAAACTGGTTTTACGCGAACTGGACAGCGCAGGCGCTTCCGTACAGTTCCGCTTTATATTCTCATCTTTTGTGAACCCTCCGTTGGATGGAATTTCTATCGACAACTTCTCCCTCAAAGCAGCCAGTCCGATTGATCCCGGTGTAGTGGAAGTGATTCACCCCGATATTAAAGGTGTAGCGGGTGATTCTGACTACGTTACCGTTATAATCAAAAACTACGGATTGGATACTATCCATACTGCCCAGGTACGATTCAGTGTAAACAACGGGGCTTATGTATCTCCTAGTGAAACATGGTCGAGCACGGCTGGATTAGGTATGTACCAAACTGATACCTTCCATTTTGTCGGAAAATACATGGTTCCATCCAGTTATTATACCCTCTGTGCCTATACGGTTCTCGGAACAGACGGCGATCATGACAACGATACCAGTTGCAGCAGGCCATTCGGTATTCCAAGAATGCCTATAGCTCCTGCCTATTCCGACAATTTCGACGGCAGCACGCAGAACTGGTTAGGAACTGCAATCGACAACGTTACCCAATGGGAATGGGGTACACCAAATTATGGTGTGACCAATACGACGCATTCCGCACCGAAAGCCTGGGATATCAACCTGACTACGGAGTATAAGAAGAATGCCAATGCAACCCTGTTCTCTCCGATCTTCAACTTCACCAACATGTACAATGCCCGCCTGGAATTCTGGCATAACTGGTCTGTACAAACAAGGGGAGATGGAGTGAAACTGGAGTACCGCACCAGTCTTGCGGATACGGCACCATGGATCCTTTTGGATACCTTGAAAAACCTGTACGAATTAAACTGGTACAACGACACGTCCAATTATGCGCCGTTAAAACCGGCTAACTGGACAGACCGTTCTTCCGACGTTGCCGGAAATGTGAATGGCTGGGTGAAGTCGAAAATGATGCTGAGGGAGTTGAATAATAAAGGACGCGACGTACAGTTCCGGTTCTCCTTCCTGTCCAATGCTACAGTGAACGGATCCGGCTATACGATTGACGACTTCTCCATTACGAAGGCTCCCGATGCCGATATTGCAGGAATTTCCATTGTCAACCCGCCGCTCATCGGAATTTCCGGTGATACGTATAGTTTGCAGGCCTGGGTGTACAATGCAGGGAACCTGCCTATCACAACCATGTCATTGCCGTTTTCCATTAATGGTGTACCGCAGACTCCGGGAACCTTCGTAGGCAATATTGCTCCCGGCGATTCGGCCCCTATTACCGTTGGACCAATGGTTGTTCCTCACGGGAAGTATTCACTTTGTTTCTATCCGACGGTGGCGAATGACGGCGATCATTCCAACGATACCGTTTGCGTGGATTTATTCGGCGCGGCAAAATTCCCGATCAGCTACTACGATACGATGAATGCCATTCCGCAGGAATTCTTTAAAACGAATGCGGATAACGAATGGGAATTCGGATTCCCTGTGTCTGCTGCCATCTATTATGCCTGCAGTCCTCCGTATTGCTGGAAGACGAAGATCGGCGGCAACCATTCCGCGAACCGCGACGATTACCTGTACTCTCCGTTCTTTGATTTCCACCAGGCCTATAAAGCCGAATTAAAGATGTGCCTGAATTATAAGACAGAGCCCGGTAACGACGGCGGCAGGGTAGATTACTCCCTGGATTCCGGAAAGACCTGGCATGTGCTCGGCGCACAAGGCGACGGTAAAGGAACCAACTGGTATACCACCAACAGCCTGTCCACTACAGGTAAAGCTGCCTGGACCGGTAACTCCAATGGATGGGTGAATGCGTCTTATAAACTGGATACACTTCAATATATGCCCGGACTGGTTCAATTCCGTATTCACTTCGCATCGAATGCAGGTGGCGCCAACGAAGGAGTAGGTATCGATAACTTTGAAATCTACAACCCGCACCGCTTCGACCTGGCCCCGATTGCCTTAGATCCTTTGCCGAATCCATACAATATGAGCGGTCCGCAGACGATCAAGGTGTATGTGGAAAACCGGGGATCCCTGGATTTGAACAAATACCAAATTACCATGACCAGTGATGGCGGTATAGTAGTCACCGACCAGGTAAATCTTTCACCTCCATTGCCATACCAGGGCATTACGGAGCATACCATGAGCCTTCCATGGATTCCGGATAACCCGGTTCGTGGCGGACATGACCTCTGCGTGTACACATCACTTCCGAACGATTCCAATGACCTGGATCATACGGATGATACGCTTTGCACGATGGCAGGAAGATTGGATTCCGTAACAGTAAACGGTACAAATCCCCAATACTGCAATGACTTCGACGGCACCATGACGAAATGGATCCCTGTAAATTCTTATACACAAACGGTTCATGGATCGAACTGGCAGTACGGTTTGCCTGATAAGGCCACGATTAACTCGACCTATAGCGGCAATGTAGCCTGGGCTACGCGCCTGACAGGCATGTATGATCCGATCGATTCCTCGGCGCTCTATTCACCGGTATTTGAAGTGGATTCCGATGGCTGTTACGAGGTAAGCTTCTATCATAACTTCCAGATGGAAGATTACCAGGACGGCGGTGTCATTGAATATTCCATGGATGCAGGTGCGACCTGGCATTACCTGGGTTACGGCTTCGACCAAAACTGGTACAACTCCGTATTTATCACCAGCCTGTCGCGGAATAACAACATTCCGGGTGTGGCGGGATGGACCGGTACTTCCAACGGCGGCTGGGTCTATGCGGCGCACAACGTGAAGTTCTACAATCCTACACATGCCGTATTCCGCTTCCGTTTCGGTTCCGATCCTTCGAAAGAAATGGAAGGATGGGCCATCGATAACTTCTGCCTGAAGAAGATCGGACCTTGCACCATCGGTATCAATGAAATTGAAAATACCGGTTTTGCCATGAGCCAGAACTTCCCGAACCCGGCAAGCCATATCACGACTGTGTCCTACATCATCCCGACGCATGGCCACGTAAAACTGACCATCTCCAATTTACTTGGACAGGAGCTGCAAACCGTGTTTGATGAAAACGAACCAGCCGGTCAGTACATGCGCGAAGTGGATGTAAGCATGCTGGCGAATGGCGTATACTATTATACCCTTGAATTCGAAGGCAAACGACTCGTCAGTAAGATGATCATCGCCAAATAAATTGATAGGGGCCGGTGAAAACCGGAAATGAAAAAAGGAAATCCGTTTGGGTTTCCTTTTTTCATTTAGTTGGGAGTTGGGAGTTGGGAGGAGTAGGTGAACTACTCTGTGAAACTCTGCGGTTTTATCTCTGCGCTCCTCTGCGTTTAAAACTAAATCTTCTTATAATCCAGGCTTCAATTTTTATAAGAAAGAAATTGGCCACAGCTAATTATGATGGTCAAGCGAAAATCATGATCTATCATGACCATCATGAAAATCTGTGGCCCCTTTTACACGATTGCCGGTTTCCTGGAATTATTTAATAAATTGAAAAAAGGTATCGCTGCGCAGCCCCAATCGCAAAGTTTCCAGTGCGATGATTTCATTTGGCGCGATGTTGCCGAGGTTGGCATTGGCTCCCAATAGCTTGATAAAATAGGCCTGCCCGGATTTGGCGGGCGTTTCCCAGATGATATTTTCCGCGGGAATCTTTGAAATGATTTTGTTGATCAGCACCACGTGCGCCTTTCCGCTGGGACGATAAATTCCCACGGTGCCGCTTTCACGCGCTTCGGCAATCACTTTCCAGGCGCCGGCATCCAGTTCCTTTTGCATCATCTCAGTCCATTTGTTGGGATGGATGATTATGCCTTCTTCCTTGGAACCTACTTCGGAAATAACGGTAACCTGTTTGCTCAGCGTAGTGATATACTCGCACTTTTTCTTGTGGCTTAAGGTGATGGAACCGTCGGAAATTTCGGCATGGGTTAATTTGTATTTGTCCAGCAGCTTGCGGTAATCGTCAAACTTGTCGCGGATGATAAAGGCCTCCAGCAGGGTGCCGCCGAAATAAACCGGGATGCCGGCATTGCGGTAGATATCCAGCTTTCGCTGCAGGTTAAGCGTCACATAGGCGCTTCCGAAACCCATTTTAATAATGTCGATGTATTCGCTTCCGGCTTCAACAAGATTTTCCGCTTCCCCGGAACTAAGGCCCTTGTCCATGATCATGGTCAGGCCGGAGCTCCTCGGCTTGGAAGCACGCTTTGGAATAGCGTCAAGTGAAAAATTCATACGTTTTTCTGATAAGAGTGAACAAGATCAACCACGACAGCGTCTTTTTCCATTTGCGGCATATATTCAAATGCCTGGTTAAAGAGCCGTGGATTTTTTTGCAGCGCGGTTTCTAAATAAAAAGCTGCTTCATGAGTATGGTGCGTGCCGTAATAATAGCAGGCAAGTCGGTACAACAGTTCGGGGTGATCGACATGATAGGCGAGACCGCTTTCAATGACCTGGATGGCTTCATCTGGCCTGTCGTCTTCGTAAAGCAGACCTGAATATTCCAGCCAGATCTGGTAATTCTCCGGCTCCAGTTCAATGACTTTCTTATAGGCTACTTCTGCGTTCAGGTTATTCTTCAGGTGCGTTTCGGCTTCTCCCAGGGCGAACCAGAATTCGGCGTTGGACTGATCCAGCTCCAGCGCTTTCTTGATGTAATGGATCGCTTCAAACCAGCGGTCCTCCGTCTGCAACGTAATGCCAATGCCCAGCCAGGCTTCTGCCAGTCCGGGTTCCATCTTGGTAGCCTTCTTGTAATATTCGCGGGCATGGCTGTAATCTTCCAATTGCTCGTAACATTCACCGATATTGTAATAACTCAGCGCATCGGGCGCTTCAAATTCAAACGTTTTCTTGTAGCTGTCAATGGCATCGTTGTAGCGCCCGATATTCGCCAGCGAATTGCCCATGTTAAAATAGGCCGATGCGAAATCATCTTTAATAAGCAGGCAATACTCATAGGCGTGAAGCGCTTTTTCGTATTGCTTCTGCCGGTTAAAGATGTTGCCCAGGTTATACCAGGCCGTATAGGAATAGGGGTCCCTGTCGATAAACTGCATGTAGAACTCTACGCTTTCATCGAATTTCTCGGCGAACTCAAAACAAAAGGCCAATTCATAAAGGGCCACTTCGTTATTCGGGTTTTCCAGCAGGCTTAACTTGAGATTCTCAATGGCTTTGTTGTAGTCGCCCCAGCTTTCGTATGCATAGGCGATATTCAGGTACAGGATGTCTCTTTCATCGGACAGGGGAATGGCCCTGTTAAAACTATCAATAGCCAGCTCAAATTTATGCTGCTGGCTGTAGATGCTTCCCCGGATCATGTGGAGATCCGGATCGGTAGGGGTAAGGGTTTCGGCGATTTCCAGGATGGAAAGGGCTTCGCCATACCGTTCTACCATGGCCAGCAACTGGGCCTTCCGTAATAAAAATTCCACGGAAGCCGGGTGTTGCTGCTGTGCAAATTCTACAACGGCCAGCGCCTTCACCGGGTCGTTCTTTTCAATGTAGGAATCGATGATGTTGAGGAATGCATCCACATCGAAGAAATAGGCATCCTGGTTGCGGAGCATTTCTTCATAACGTTGAATAGAAAGGTGGATGTGGTTTTGGTCGTCGAGAGGGTTTTCGAACTCTTCCATGAACGGGTGTTAGCGACTTGAAATCTTAAACAAAGATAAGAAAAATGCCTCGCAGTTCTTTCATCCCGCCAAAGTTATTCACAGGCTGAGGTTCATACCGAAAGCCCGCTAAAGCACGTCAATTACGGGATCTATGAAGCACGGACTTTTCACATACTCTTCCGTTTTTCCGTTTTCAAGCATGGCTTTCACACGAAGCGGCTGACCGGGTTCGTAGTTGCGGATGAGAATAGACTTACCGTCAGGCGCCAGTTTCCCATGCATGGGTACTTTGCTCTTTTCGTATTCAATCCAGATGATGTCGATCACTTTTTCAGGCAAGGTAAAGCGGTACTCTTTAAAAACAGGAGGCGGCGCATGTTGGGAAGAATCGGAAAAAACCTGTGCATGCGCAAGACCAGCCGACGCGGTGAAGAAAAATAAGAGAAACAAAAAAGCGGTTCCTTGTTTCATAGCCATACCAAGGTACGAAAAAAAAGGCGGAAAACCTTTTTTGATTTTCCGCCTTGCAATAAGAAATTCCTTTTAATGGGAAATAACGAATTTACCTTTTTCCATCGTTCCGTTATCCAGCTTAAGCTGGTAATAATAGATGCCGTTCGGCAAACCTGACACCGGCAATGCAAGTTTCGACATTCCCTGCATCTCGACATTCATCACACGGCGGCCCAGGGCATCCGATAAGACAAGCCCGGTAGGATTCAGGCTGCTGTTCCATTTGAAATTCACTTCGCCGGCAGCGGGGTTGGGATACACAAACACGCCGTTGTCCGCAGCGGAAACCTGGTTTGTTCCAAGGAGGATATGGTTGAGCAGGTATTCGGAAGACACCGACGTAGTACCTACGCTGTCAGCTTCAATTCCCAGCAGGTAAGCTGCCGGACCATTCGTAACCCAGCGGTATGAAAACAACGTCGCTGTATCCGCTCCGAATAAGGTATAAAAGCCAAGCCCGGTTAAGTCTACAAACAAGGAGTCGTTGGCATGCTCGGCAATCTGCACACGCAGTGTGTTGTTATGCGTGCCGTTCGGCAGGATTAACGTTCCCCATCCATCACACACGAAGTTTGACGTGACATTATGAGAAATACGAATACCCAGCGGAGTACCGGAGGAGCTGTCAATCATTTCAATCACGGCGCGGGAATTGCTGGTGCGTGTACTGTTGTAAGTAAACGGAACAGGGATAAACAGGTTGGCAGGATTAAAGGAGATAAATCCCCCCGTAACCCCGGAATCGCTGATGCCATTCTGGTAAAAGCCTGTGCTGTTCGAAGAAAAGTAAGAATAACTTCCGTCAGACGGACTGTAGGTGGCCAGGTTAGCCGTTGGAAACTGGGCGGCATACGGCGTGCCTGCGGCGGCAAAGAATGCCACCGTGTCCTGGTTAAGATTAAGCAAGCCGGAATAATTCCAGGTTTGGTTTGCGCCACCGGCAGGAATCGACGCCACATAGTTGTCATCCTGTGCAGTGACAAATGCAAATCCGACCACAGGCAAATCGGACTGGTTGATGGTAATCTGAGCTTCCGAAATCGTCGTGGAAGCCAGTAAAACGCTCATCACTAAGTAGATTTTTTTCATCGGTGTGTAGTTTTTTTCAAAGGTACTCAGAAAGGAAACAATTGTTCATGGAACGGTTAAAAAAAAAGCGCTCTGTAGAGAGCCATTCAAAAAGCTTTTGCATATTTGCGACAGAAATAAGGAGTCATGAAAAAATTATTTTACACCTATGTAGGGTCTGGCGGAGCGGCAGGTTTCGCATTTGTTTACATCCTGGGTATTATCACTTTTATTTACTGCATTCTGCGCTGGGGCTGATTGCTTCGATACCTGGCGACGCCACGCCAGAACTACCAGGGTGCCTGATGGCACCTCAATTGAACAGTTCCCGGCAAATAAATGCCGTCACCCGCGTCCCGTAACCTGGTTTAGACATGTAGGGAAATGAAGTCTCTGTTTTTTATTGGGCTGGTTATTCCTGAACCTCTTGCGGGGGAAATACAGGAGATTAAAACGGACTTTTCATCCAGGCACCACACCAGGCATGGATTAGATACAATGCCGCATATAACCCTGAAACCACCGTTCAGGGAAACTTCTGAAAATGTAGAAGCGCTTAGTTCGGATTTAAACACTCTGTCGGAGTATTTAGTTCCATTTGATGTTTCCATTGATGGGTATGGCCATTTCAGAAATGAGGTGATTTTTCTGAATATTACAGAGAATAAGGTAATTGCCGATATAGCACAAGCAGTCAATAATTTAGACAAAAATGCCAAACCGTTAAAACCGAATCAATTCAAGCCACATATTACCATCGCGCACAGAGACTTAAATGATACTGAATTCAATATTGCATGGGATGCGCTGAAAAACAAGAAATACAAGGCTGCTTTTAAATGTGAATCCCTTTCAGTGCTTTGGCACAGAAAGGGATCCTGGGAAATCTATAAATCCTTTGAATTTGGGACTTTTTCTTGATTAGTCCCTGAAATTTTTAATTTTTTCGATATATTTGGCATCCTCGGCATAATAAGTACCCAAAAATGCCAGGTAACGGTCGTTCAGTTTAAAACATTCCTGCTGCCACAGTTTATAGTCTTTCACACAATCCTGCCATGAAGCATATACAGCATAGTGGTTTTCGGAACGGTATTTCATTAATTCTTCCTGCGTGCCCATGATTACCTTATTTTCAGCAGGCAGGAAGATACCAATCGCTGAAGTGGTCCTTTTAAAGGGAAACCGCATTCCTAACAAGTTATTGGCTCGTTTCACCAGGAATGAGTTTAAACGGCCTGATTCGAGCTGTATTTGAGCATAAACCTCATCAGCACAGAATATTTCCTGGCGATTTATTTCAAATTTGAGGTTTTCACCAGTTAATGGGATCTGGCCAACACCGGTTTGCATCGTCATCTGGGTAAGGCTAATGTTCGAATTTTCGCTAAAACAATAGTCATCATATGACCGGATGAAGAACAGCCCAAAAAAGGCCATTGCAACAAGGTATTTCATTACCGGGGACTTAATGAATCGGGTAGGTTTAAGGAAGTTATCGCATTGGTCATTTATGCAGATAACCTGGTTTTCCAGTACCGTGTAATTCTTTGAATGACAACAAGAGGTTTTCATAGCTTTTACGTTTTTATCTGTCTCTGCAATTCTCATGGGTGTCGTCGAAACTATAACCCCAAAATACCCGGGCCGCCGGGCGGACCTGAACTTTAGTTGGTAAAAGCTGATTATAGGTGGGTAAACGGAAAACCATC
>Ga0315912_10001224_pt1 | contig 33254 bp, 24 predicted proteins | sample VfabasoilMG_FD_204469 | JGI IMG/M metagenome (GOLD analysis project Ga0315912, IMG submission 204469) | Garden soil microbial communities collected in Santa Monica, California, United States - V. faba soil | ecosystem: Environmental > Terrestrial > Soil > Garden | place: USA: California... | reverse complement strand
CAAGCTTTCCATCGCATGGAAAGCTTTGTCGCTCATCGAGACCCCTTCGAGGCTCTCCCCATGAACCCCACCGACGGATCCCTCCAACGAAAGACGAGCTTTTACTTCCCTTTCCTTCTCCTGCCCAAGGAAAAGCGAACGGCCCTGGAGGCCCTCTACCGTTTCTGCTGGGCCGCGGACGAGATCGCCGATTCCCCGGGGAGCCTTCCGGCCAAGAAAGCGGAGCTCTCCACCCTTCGAAGGGGCTTGGACCTTCGCTTGGCCGGGAAACCTTCCATCCCGCCCTTCGATCCCCTCCTGGAGCCTTTAGGGAGGATCGGACTTTCCCGGGAACCCTTGGTCCGGGTGTTGCAGGGGGTCCAGATGGACCTCTCGCCCGTCGCCTTCAGGACCTTCTCCCAGCTCCATCGCTATGCCCTCTTGGTGGCGGGAGGACCGGGGCTTTCCAGCATGGAGATCTTCGGGTTCAAGGACGCCCGTCACCGTTCCTACGCCGAGAACCTGGGCGTCTTCCTGCAGATCGTGAACGTGGTGAGGGATTTCAAGGAAGACCAGGCCGCGGGACGCCGCTACCTCCCCCTGGAGGATCTCAAGAGGTTCCACCTCGACCCTTCCCATATCGAGGAGCGCAATTCCCACTGGAAACCCTTCGTGGAATTCCAACTGGACCGGGCCTGGGGCTTCCTGGAAAAAGCCCGCGCTTCCTTGACCCTTCAGGAACGTAGCGCCCTCCCGACCGCGGAGGCCATCGCGGCCGTCTACGTGAAACTCCACCAAAAGCTCCGCAACCATCCTTCCTGGATCCTTCGGGGGAGAGTGGCTTTGACCCCCTGGGACAAGTCCCTCTCCACCTTGGGCGCCTGGGGCCGTTGCCGTCTTTGGAGGGCGGGGGTGCCCCGTGCCTAAGGCCATCGTCGTGGGAGGGGGATACGCCGGGGTCTCGGCCGCCACGGCCCTGGCCGAGGCCGGGGTCACGGTGGACCTTTTGGAGTCCCGCGGTTTCCTGGGAGGACGGGTCTACTCCACGGCGCCCTCCGACCCTTTCCCCGCGCCGGTGGACAACGGACCTCACCTGCTCATGGGCTGCTACCAGGAGACCCTGCGCTTGTTCGAGCGCCTGGGGGAAAAGGAACCGTTGCGTTGGATCGATCCGTTGCGCCTTTCTTGGCTGGTCCCGGGCGGCGGCAAGGTCGCCCTCCATTGCCTGTCCCTTCCCGCTCCCCTCCACTTGGCGACGGGCCTTCTCTTCTCCGACGCCTTCCCGCCCGGGGAAAAGCTCCGGATGGTCACGGCCTTGAGGACCTTCGCCAAGCGGCCCTTCCGGATCGTCCCGGGCCTGGCGACCGTCGAGGACCTCCTGGACGCCACCGGGCAAGGACCCGTCTCACGGGAAAGGTTCTGGGGTCCCCTGACCCGGGCGGTCATGAACCTCCCACCCCAGACAGCCTCCTTGGAGGGTTTGGGCGAGGTGCTCCACCGGGTCTTCTTCGCCAAGCGCTCGGACAGCGCCTTAGGGGTGACCGCCAAGCCCTTGAGCGAGATCGGCTTCCCCAAGACCGCCGACTATCTGTCCGCTCGCGGCGGACAGGTCCACCTCCATGAGGGGGTGAAGTCCTTCGACCGCGACGGGAGGGTCCCCAAGGTCACCACCCAGTCCGGGAAGGACCTCACGGGGGATGTCCTTGTTTGGGCCGTGCCGCCGGCCACCCTCTCGGCCCTTTGGCCCAAGGAGACCTGGCTCTTCGCGGACCACGCGGGGGAATTGGGGAGATCCCCCATCGTCTCGGTCCATGTGCTCCTGAAGGAGCCCCTGCTCCAAGGGCATCTGCTGGGCCTCTCCGGGGCCAGGTTCGAGTGGGTCTTCAACCGCAATGAGAATTGGGGATGGAAAGGGTCAGGACCCTTGAGGGGCGCCCAATATCTCTCCTTCACCGCCAGCGCGGCGGAGGACCTGGCGCGCTCGAAGGACCCCGAGCTGGTGAGCCTGGCCCTCCAAGAACTGGCGCAAAGACTGCCCACCGGTGAAGAACTCAAGGTGTGCCATTCCAAGGTCACCCGCGAGATGGCCGCCACCTTCGCTTGGACCCCCGCGGCGGGTCCCTTAAGGCCCCCCTGTGAGACGCCGATCCCGGGGGTCTTCTTGGCGGGGGACTGGACCGACACGGCGCTCCCCGCCACCATCGAGGGGGCCTGTTCCTCGGGACACCAGGCCGCGCGGAAGGTGTTGGACTCCCTAGGGATGGGGACCCTCCCGTGAAAGGGATCCTTCAAAGGGACCTGAAGGTCCCCCAAGATCCCTTGCCCTATTTCCTATGGTTCTCTTTGGCGCTCGGTCTGCTGCCGTTCCTCGGGCTCACCGGGACGGCCCTGTTGGTCCTCTTGGGGATCGCCCTTCCCTGGGCGGGCCTGTTGCTTTCCCGCGGACCCTCTTCCCCCAACGATCTTCCCCCTCTCCCCGCCTGGGCCATGGCCCTCTTCGGTGGCCTGGCCTTTTGCGTCCTCTTCGGGGGCGTGACGAGCCAGGACCGATGGGTGGCAGGGGATGAGATCCAAGGCGGGATGCTGGCCCTGGAGCTGTCCCGGGGTTGGCACTGGGACCTGTTCCGGACCTTCGGTGAGATCAGCACGGTCCAAGCCAGGTTCGCGAGCCTGTTGTTCAAGGTCTCGGATTCCGCTTCCTTCAATTTCTTCTTCCCCTCCGCGCTCTTCGCCTTGGCCGCGGTGGGGGTCGGCTGCGCCGCGGCCCGGTGCTTCCTGCCCCGCAACACCTCCCTGGTGCTGGCGGTCTTCCTGGCCCTCCAATATTGGCCCCTGACCCTGGCGAGGCTCCACTACTCCGTTTCCCTTTTCCTCCTATGGGAATGCCTGTGCCTCCTTTGCTTGGGACGGTTCTTGGGGGCCCAAGGACCTTCCCGTCCCCGATGGGCGATGGGTTTGGGACTTTGCGCTGGGTCCGGCTGGGTGGGTTTCACCTGCTGGCCGGTGGTCTCCTGCCTGGTGCTCCTGATCGCGTTGGGAGACCTATGGAAAAAGAAGGCGTCGGGTTGGGGCCCTTTCCTCGGGTTGGGCTCCGGCTTGGGCTTGGGGCTCTTTCCCCTTCTCGTGGCCATCCTTCGACAGGACTATGGACGCCATATCCTGGGCACGGCCATCGGCCCCTCCATCGACCTCTCCCAACAAGCGCTCGTCATCTTCCGATATATCGGCGTCCTCCTCGGCGGGACCTCGGAAGGCCTATGCCTTCCCGCTTATGGGGGCTTCCTTTCGCCGCCGATGGGCGCCCTTTTCCTCTTGGGGACGGTGGAGCTTTGGCGCGGGAGGGCGAACCCCCTTCCCAGGGTCTTGGCGCTCGGTCTTCCTTGGCTCATGGTGCCGGGGTTCCTCACGCACGGCGTGGAGACCATGCGCGTCCTGGGGGTGCTCCCGTTCGTCCTCGTGACCTGCGCCCTGGGACTGGGACGCTTATTGTCCTCCTTTCCCAGGACCCGGAGGGAGGGAGGGCTCCTGGTCCTCCTGGCGCTCCTCTCCCTCCTGGACCTACAGAAGATCTTCGCGGTGGGGATGGAAAAGGCCCCCCTGCCCGAGAAGCGGACCTATCACCGGGTCTTGAGGGACCTTTCGGAAAGGACCGGACCCGGATACCTCCTGACCGGGATGGACCCTCACGAGACGGACCACTCCTTGACCTATTTCTCCTTTCCCTTCAACAAGGCCTGGAACCCGGGGTTGAAGGCCCGCCCGGCCGCTTGGCTGGCCTTCGTGACCGAGGGCCATTACGCGGCCCCCTTGAGCGCGCGCTTCCCTTCCCTGCGATGGGTAACGCCTCCTGGAGGGACGGGGGCCGCGCCGCGCCGCCTCTTGGGGATCCTTCCCTTGGACCCGTCCCTGGAGACACACTTGAAGCCCTGGGTGGACTACTACGGCTTCCAGCAGGGCTGGGACCTTAAGCTCATGGGCCTGGCGGATGGGGCTTGGTTCAAGCCGGTCTTGGAGGATATGAAGGCCCATTACCCCAAGGTCCCGAAGGACCCCTTCCTACAATCCTGCTATTTCGAGAAACTGCTCTTCAATTATTCGCGGGAGAGGACCTTTTATCCCGAGGACAGATCGATGGACCGGACGAATTACGGCGGGGTGCTGAAGGCGGCCTTCGAGGGAAGCTACCGCAACGAGTTCCTTTGCCAGAAATACGGGAGGCTCCTGGCCCTGGAAGGCGACCTGGAAGGGGCGAAGAGGGCCTTCCGGGAAGCCTTGCGCTCGCGGCCAGGGGACGCCTGGCTCCTGCAGCAATTAAGGGACCTGGAGAAGGGCGTCGACCGGCCATAAGGACGGGCCGCTCCGGGAACCTTGCCCTTATAATGACGCGTCGCTGGATCCCATCCTCTAGGAGGACCGCATGAAGGAATATAAGGCCGTCATCTATCAGGAAAGCATGTTCGGATCGCTCCTCTTGGGCCAATCCAAGGTGGATCCTGTCCGCCTGACCGAGTTCCTCAATTCCCAGGCCTCCCAAGGTTGGGAGGTCAAGACCCTGGAGCGGGAGATCCGGCGCATGCTGCTCTTCTTCAAGCGCGAAGCCTTGGTCTTCATCCTGGAGAGGGACAAACGATGAGGATCGCCGCCGCCATCACCATCGGGGCCATCGCCCTCTACTCCGTCCTGGGCCTGTTGCAGTTGTGGTTCACCATCATGGACGGGGAGGTCTTCCTCAAGGTCTCCATCACTTTCGGGGTGGTGGTCGTGGCCTCCGGTCTAGCGGCCCTCATCGGCCGTGAGTACGTCAAGGAAGAGAAGGACCGGAAGGACGGTTACATCGACTGAAGGGGGACCTCCTTCGTGCGGTCATGCCGCACGAAGGAGAGCCAAGCCTCCTTCACCGGCTTCTTGGAGACCTCCGTCAGCATCCTCGCGTAATGCCCCAGCTGTTCCTGATATTTACCCTCGGACCTTTCCATGTCCTGGTCGGTCTTGTAATCCACCAGGACCCAACCGTCCTTCTCGAGGAAAGCCAGGTCCAGGACCGCGTTCAGATAGGTCCCATCCCCATGCCGTCCCGTCATGGGCAGTTCCCGGAAGACCTTTCCGCTGGCCTTGGCCCTCTTGATGAGGTCGCTCCCCAAGGCCCCTTTGGCCCAACCAACGGCCTTCAAGATATCGGACCCTGAGAGGCCGGCCTTCGCGCCATAGAGCTTGGCGGCTTTTTGAAGGGTCGCCTCGTCCCAGTCCCACCCCTTTTCCAAGAGCAGATGGGTGAAGGTCCCCAATTCCTTGCCGCCCCATGGCGAAGCCGCTTCCGGCTCCTCAAAGGCCCTTTCTTCCCTTTCCGACTTTCCCGGATCGACCTTCAACAGGGAGGTCACGGACTTGAAGTCCCTCCTGCCGACCAGGCCTCGGAGCTTTTCTTCCCGGGCTTTCCTTTGCGCTGCCAACTTTCCCCTTTCAGCCTCCAAGGACGGACCCAAAGGGCCTTCCAGTGGGACCACCCAGGCGGGTGGGTCATCCAAGGGCTCCGCCCCTTCCTGGGTATCGGCCCAATGAACGATGGAACCTTTCCCCTCCAAGGCCTTGAGGAGCGGCCCCGGGAAAAGGTCCTCGTTCTTGAACTTGGAACCTTCCGACATCTGGAAGTGCGGCAAGAGCAAGCAATCGCGGGCCCGGGTGGCGGCCACATAAAGGAGCCGCATATCCTCGGCCCGACGCTGGACCTCTTCCTCTTGCTGCACCGCGTCGTAGGAAAGGCTCTTGAGGCCCAGTTCCGCCCGACCCGCCTTGAAAGCTCCTTTGGAGCCCTTGCGGTCCACCAAGCTCCCGGAGTCCTTGGGGTCCGCGGCCCAACCGGAAAGGAACACGATGGGGAATTCCAGCCCCTTGGCCTTGTGGATGGTCATGAGGGTGATGCGGTCCTCCGAGGGGTCCGGTCCCGGGGCCTCACCCTCGAGCGTCCCCTCTTCCTGTTGGGTGATGAGCCACTGGGTGAAGGCCCGGTAGGTGAAATGCTGGGAGACCTCCAATTCCCTCGATCGGTCCAGGACCTTCAGGAGGTTCGCCACGCGCTGTTCCCCGTGGGGCTGCCCGGCCGTGATCGCCAGGAGGTTCGTGCGCCGATAAAGTTCCAAGAGCGTGTCCGAGACCCCCAGGGAGCGGGTGGCTTGGAACCATTCACGAAGGTGGGCGAAAGCCTCCTTCATCTTTCCCTGGGCCTGGCCCTGGAAGCGGAAAGCCCCGCCCGCGGCGCGGTGGAGGAAGAGTTGCTCGTCGCTGAAGCCGAAGAGCGGTCCCCGGAGGACCGCCACGGTGGCCGCCTCATCGGCCGGCGAGCAAAGACAAGTGAGGAGCGTGGAAAGGGCCACGATCTCGGGGCGGTTGTAGAACCTTTTCCCCCCCACGATCTGATAAGAAAGGTCCCTTTTACGCAGGGCCTCCTCCCAGGCCTCCTCGTTCTCGTTGGAGAGGTCCCGGAAAAGCAGGGCGATGTCGCCTTTGCGCAGGGGTCGAAGCTGATGGGTCTTGGGGTCGGACAGGGTGTAGCCCCTATCCAATAGTTCCTTCAAGAACCCCGCCACCCGCTCGGCCTCCAGGAGACGAAGTTCGGCCTTGGTCGGCGCCGTCCCTTCCGGCACCGGCACCTTCAAGCCCCAGAGCAGGGGGAGAGTGCCTTCGGTCTTCCCCGCCTTGCGGTTGGCGCTCAAGGGTTGATAGCGGATACCGGTCCCCTCGAAGAGGGAGGGGAAACAGCCATTGACCCAGTCCACCAGGCCGCCCACGGTGCGGAAATTCTCGGTCAAGGCCTCGACCTTGCCCCCATTGGCCCGGATGCGTTCCTTGGCCTCCTCATAGATGGCCACATCCGCGCGGCGGAAGCGATAGATGCTCTGTTTGGGATCTCCCACCAGGAACAATTTGCCCGGTTCGAGCTTCACCTTGCGCCAATCCTTCTCGCTCTTGCGGGACATTTCGGAGAGGAAGAACACGATCTCCACCTGCAGAGGATCCGTGTCCTGGAACTCGTCCACGAAAAGGTGGTCGAAGCGTTCTTTCATCTCCTCCCGGGCCTCGGGATGACCCTTCAGGAGGTCCCGGGTCTTGAGCAGCAGGTCGTCGAAGTCCAGGAAGCCCCCTTGGGACTTCTGCTCCTCCCATTCCGAGAGGAACCCACCGACCCAATGGACCAAGTTCTGGAGGACGGCGTCCTTGAAGGGCGCGAAGGCGGCTTGATGCCCCTCGGCCAGTTGAAGGAACCTTTCGCGCAAGGCTCCCAGGCGTTCTTTCCCCCAATTGCCTTGGGCCCCCTTGTTCCCGACCTTGGGCACCTTGAGGTTGGCCAGAGCGAAGGCCAGGTCGGACGGATCGGTCGCGTCGATCGAACCGCATTGGACCCAAAAGGTTTCAAGGGCCTTGGCGAGGCTGTCCTCGGGATCCTTGCACTGGGTCGCTTCCTTCTTCGTCCAAGCCACGAAGTCCTTCCATTGCCCTTGGAAGGGGGTCACGGAAGGCAGTGGCCGAGGTTCGGGCCTTTCCAGGAGGGTGCGGTTGCGTTTGAGGAACCTTTTCAACTCCTCCACCTGTTCGAAACTGCCGCCCAAGCGAAGGAAATTGAAGAGAGGTTCGACGGGTTGGGACAGGTTCTTCTTGAGCCAATGTTCCCAGGCCTGGGTCTCGAAGGCGCCCGATTGCACCTCATCGAGCAGGGTGAATTGCGGGTCCACCCCCGCTTCCACCGGATATTCCCGCAGGAGCCCCGCGCAGAAGGAATGGATGGTGGAGATGGGGGCCCGCTCCATGTCTTCCAAGGCCTGGAGGACCAAGGCACCCTGATCGGTGCGTCCCGCCAAAACCTCCTCCAACTTGGAGCGAAGCCTCACCGCCAGCTCGGCCGCGGCCTTCTCGGTGAAGGTGATGGCCGCGATACGGGTCAAGGAGACCTTCTTCTCCAAAAGTAACGCGATGAGGCGGGAGACCAAAAGCGTGGTCTTACCCGTCCCGGCTCCCGCGTCCACCGCGAAGAGGGTGCCGTGCTCGTGGATGATCCGGTCCCGGATGGGTTGGTCGGAGATCTTCAAGGTTTAAGTCCTATCGATGTCATGGTTTTTGTATGCCTATCGTCGATTGTTGTGTGGCCTTAGGGACCTTGGTGATCACGGTCCCTGTTATTTTCAGACGAAGGGTTGGAGTCTTTGGATCATTGGTCTCCACCGAAACATACTTGGAAAAAGCTCCCGGCCGACCTCTAGTAATGTATCCATACTTGATGTAACAGGTCCCTCCAGGCGGAACTTCGACCGGGTATGAATCTCGCTCCAGACCTTCGATGCCACAGAGGTTACAACCACCGCTATCGTGGATCATCGTGATCATCAAGCCTGCGGTCCCTTCATTTCGGATCTTGAACTTATGGATGGGATCTGAACCTTCGTAAACCCGGCCGAAATCGAACCTTGTGGCCTTACAAACAATCCGGGGTACCCCAACTTTTCCTTTTTGAGGAGGTTCTGAAGTCCCAGCCCATAGGGTCGAGACACATAACAAAGTTAGTGCTATTGCGGCCGAATTCTTTTTCAAGGCAACTCCTCCAACCCGAAATAACCCGCCACCTTCCCGTCCTCGCGTTTCTTCTCGCCCCGCCTCTCGGCACCCGGTCCACAGAGGGTCCGATAATCACAGTGGTCGCAAGCCTTGGCCGCTGCGGGAAAAAGGCCTTTTTCCACGGCTTCGGCCGCCGTGGTGAGGAGCGCCGTGAGAGGACCCTCGACGCTCTTGGGATCGGAGGCGTCGAAGCCGATGGACCCGTAGTTCCCCTTGGCGGTCAGGAACTCATAGACGGCGCTCTGGGGTTCCGCCCCTGGGTAGAGGGCCCGGCAGGCCCAGAGATAAAGGGGCATCTGGATCTTGGTGCCTTCCTTCACACTGTCCTTCTTGAAGCCCTCACTGCTCCCGGTCTTGTAATCCACCACCCTCAAGCGCTTCCCATCGGGGGAGAGGTCCACCCGATCCATGAAACCCTCCAGCCGGAATCGGCCGGCCGGGGTCTGGAGGGTGACCTCGTCCTGGCCCTCGCGGCCGAAACCCTTCTCAAGGTCCACCGGGGTCCAATCCCCGTCCCCCAAGACCTTCTTCAGGGCGCGCGCGAGGTCCTGGCGCAGACTGAATTGGCTCCATTGCCAGAGGGCGGGGGAACCCGGAAGCCCTTCCTTCTCGAAGCGTTTGAAGGCCTTCTGGGTCTCTTCCTCGAGGGTCTGGACGGCCTTCTTCCCATCCTTGGCTTCCAGCCAGCCTTCCTTCTTCCCATGGGAAAGGGTCATCTCGAGGATCCTGTGCATCAGGTTCCCCTTCTCAGCGGGGTCCAATTGGAAGACGCGTTCCGGTTCAGGATGCACCTTGAGCCCCAGGACATAACGGTAGAAGTAACGGAGCGGACAGGCCGCGTAGGTCTCCAGCCTCGAGGCCGAGAGGGTCTTGTCCTTCAAGGAATGGCCGCGGCGCAGTTCTTTCAGGGCCTCGCCGTCCTGGAAAATGCCGTCATAGGTGGTGAAGTTGCGGCTTCCCTGGCGTTCCTTGAGAAGGAGCCTCGCTTCGGTGAAGAAGGGCTTCCCTTCCAGATAGGCCAGGGCGGGAAGTGGGTTCCCTTCGCGGGCTTCTTGGAACCGGCCCAGGATCTCCTCCAGGTCGTCCACCCTCGCCTCGTCCTTCACGCGGTCGGAGACGGTGACCTTCCTTAAGTAGGGGGATCCCTCCTCCCATTCGCTCCGGCGTTCACCCGTGACCACCCGCAAGGTCTCGTAGAAGTAGCTGGAAGGCACCCTCGGCGCGCCGGTGGCTGGGTGCAGGTGGGGAGCCGTGAGAAGGAGCGCCTTTTGGGCGCTACGGACCGCCAGGAGGAAGAGGAGTTTCTCTTCCAGCCTTCCCTCGGACTTTTCCGGGATATGGGCCAGGTCTCCCGAGCGGCCATTGAGGATGCGCCGTTCCTCGTCCAGCAAGAGCGGGTCCGGCCGCGGCACGCGGGGGAAACCCTGCTCCACCAATCCCGGCAGCACCATCACCTCGAAGGGAACGCCCCGGGCCTGCATGAGGTCCGATAGCTCCACCCCGCCCAACTCGGAAGCCTTCCAGGGGATACGCACCTCGTCCATGAGGCCGGAGAGAAGTTCCCCCAATTCCTCCTTCCCCACCGTGAAGGTCCCGGAGGAAAGGATCTCAACGCCCCGCCGCAGGGTCTTGAGCTCCTCCTTGGCGGGGGAGGACAGGAAGGTCACCTCCGCCAGCTCGAAGAGCACCCGGGTCTTCCCGACCCAGTCCCTTCCCTTCTCGAAGGCCCTCCGAACATCGAAAAGTTTTTGGAGGACCTTGGTGCGGAAGACCGAAAGGGAACGGACCTGCTCCTCGGAGGCCGCTTCTTCCCGGGGCGCGGACCGATCCTTCAAGCGGTCCATCCAGGCGCCTTCCCCCTCCACGATGCCGGCCTCCTTGGAGGCTTGGTCCCAAAGATGGGGGTCCCATTCCTCTTCCTTCACCCCGAAGCCCTCGGGATCGAGGTTGGGACAGGAGAGGAAGTCCATCAAGGTCTCGCGGGGGAATTCCCTTTGGAAACATTCCAGCAGCAGGAGGAAGGCCTTGGCCTCGGGCGTCTCCATGAGATAGACCGGGGGCTTGCGGGCCAGGGGGACAGACTGCCCCTCGAAAGCCGGGGCGATCATGCGGCGGTAGGTCTCGGGTTGCCGCAATAGCAGTCCGCATCCGGGGAAATGGGCCTGGCGCCTGCCGGCCTCCTGGGTGACGGAACGGACGATCTCGCGCATCTCCCGAGGTTCCCCCGGACAGAGCAGGAGCTTCACATCCGACTCCTCGAAGCTCATCGGGGCCTTTCCGGCCTTCCCTCTCTCAGGGAGAAAAAGGCCGTCCTGCAAGCGGCCCAAGGCGCTGTCCTTCCCGCTCTTGAAGGTCCCCTTCTTTTCCACGGTTCCCTTGGACCTCGCCCAATCCACGAAGGGCTTGGCGTAATCGAAGGCGGGATGCCCCTCTTCATAAGGGATGAACCAATGGCTCGGCCGCTTCGAGCAGAGCCGCTCCAGAACCTTTTTCTGGAGCACCGAAGCATCGTAGAAACCATAGGTCCAGATAGGATCGGCCGGGGGAGGAAGGGTCAGGGCCTCCTCATAGAGGTCCTCCCGGTCCCGCCATTGGTGCTTGGTTTTCCATCGGCCGAGCCCCTCCAAAAGACCCGCGAAGATGGCCAACTTCTCGGAAAGCCTCTTGCGACCCCGGTCCTTGACCACGGTCTTGGAAGCGTCCCTTAGGTCCTGCGCTGTGAAACCTCCTTGGCGTAGCTCCGAGAGGGTGGCCTGCAGGGTCTTATAGAACCCTGGCGTCGCCTCCACCGCGGCGAAGGGGCCGGGACCCTTGCGGGCGTTCTCCCGGAGCACCCAGGGCACGAGGGCCTCCGGCAGGAGTCGGGACCCTTCCCGAGCCCATTTTTCCCCCGTGAATTCGATCAGGTATTGATGGAGGGTGAGGACCCTCAGGTTGAAGGTGGAGCCGTTACGACGCGCTAGGTCCTGGGAGAGGTGGTGTACCAAGGCCCGGTTGGGGACGAGGACCACGAGGGGGGAAAGGTCGTCGGAAGCGCGAAAGTCCGCCACCGCGGCGGCCAGCTCCTCCTCCAGGAAGGGTTGATAGGGGCCTAAATAAAGGGAGAAAGACATGGACCGGATCCTTCTGGGTGGCCGGGTTTCATCCAACCGCCGGCATTATATATAATCCGACCTCGGACCCCATTCCCTTCGAGGTGCCCTTTGCCGCGTGAGATCCAAGTCGCCGCCGCCGCCGGTTTCTGCTTCGGCGTCAAGAAGGCCATCCAGAAGGCCGAGACCATGGAGCGCGCCTACATCTTCGGGTCCCTCATCCATAACCCCCAGGAAGTGGCCCGCCTGGCCTCGCTCAACAAGAACATCGTGCACTCGCTCGAGGACGTGAAGGACACCAAGGTGGTCATCACCGCCCATGGCCTGGACATCAACGTCATCGGCCAGATGCGGGAGCGCAAGCTCGAGATCGTGGACACCACCTGTCCCTTGGTCACGAAGATCTACAACGAGGGGAACAAGCTCCAGGACAAGGGCCTTCGCATCGTCATCATCGGCGACCCCAAGCATGTGGAAGTGAAGGGCATCGCCAGCCGCATGAAGGATCCCCTCATCGTCTATCACGAGGAGGATATCGCCCAGGTCCCGCAGGGCTCCAAGGTCGGGGTGGTCTGTCAGAGCACGCTCTTGATGGAGAAATTCGACCGCTTCGTGGAACTTCTCAAGGCCCGTTGTTCCGAGGTTGTCCCGGTCAACACCATCTGTAAACCCACCAAGGACCGCCAGACGGCCGCGGCCGCCCTCTCCAAGAACGCCCAAGTGATGATCGTCATCGGCGGGAGGAACTCGTCCAACACGCACAAACTGGCCGACACCTGCAAGATGAACCTGCCGAACGACACGCACCACATCGAAACCGCCCAAGAGCTGGACCAAAAATGGTTCGAGGGAAAGGCCAAGGTCGGTATCACGGCCGGGGCCTCGACCCCCGATTACCTCATCGACGAGGTCATCGCCAAGATCCGTTCTTACGACCAACTCGTCCCGGCCTAAGGTCGGGACCCTACCTCTCCCAATAAAAAAGGCCGGGTCCCTCTCGGGGCCCGGCCTTTTCTTTCATCCGATCTCAGTGATGATCGTGCCCGCGGTGGTCGTCCCGGCGGTCCCGCCGGTCCCTGCGGTCCATATGACGGATGTCGTACTGGTCCGCCGCCCACAGGATCGCCAAAGCCTCGTTGATCTTGCGGATGGCCCTCACGCGGTTCCCGCCGAAGTCCGGCCCGCCGGCGGCCCAGAGCTTGCGCTTGGCCTGTTGAAGGTCCTTCGCCGCCCTCCAGACCATGGGATTATGGCGTTCCCTCTGGCTCCTCTCGGGGGAGCGGAACTTGTAGTAATTCTCGCTGTCATCATCCACCGACAAGCTGAAGTCGATCCTGGCCGATTGGGCCTGGACCGGTTGGGAAACGCCCCACGCGGCCAGGAGCGTCAGGCCGAACAGCACGAACAACCAATGGCTTTTCATAAAGCCTCCTTACGATCAGGGTCGGCCGCAGGATGGGATCCCGGAGGCCGTCCCAAGGTTACGCCTGGGACCCTAGTGCCACAAGGCATAAAATCAGGGTCGATGCTCCCCACCCCGGGGTAAAATGCACCTCCTGACCCCCTCAAGGAGACCTCCAGTGGCTCGAAGGACGCACCTCCCCTCTCTCCTTTCCCTCGTGATCTGCCTCTTGTCGGCCACCGCCCACGGCGACGATGGCTACCGCCTTTGGCTGAAGTACGACAAGGTGAAGGACCCTGGGATGCTCCTGGCCTACCGGGAAGCGGTCTCCTCCCTGCTGGTGGAAGGCTCCACCCCGACGGAAACGGTCCTCAAGGCCGAACTGGTCCGGGCCCTGGAAGGTCTCCTCGACCGGCCCTTGCCCCTGGCCAAGAAGATCCAGGACGGTTCCCTTTTGGTAGGAACCCCCGCCACTTCCCCCTTGATCGCCTCCTTGAAGTTGGACAAGACCTTGAAAAAGCTCGGCCCGGAAGGTTATGTGATCCGCTTGGGGCTCGTGGACCTCAAGCGGGTCATCCTCATCGCCTCCGACGGGCCCGCCGGGGCGCTTTACGGGGCCTTTCATTTCCTCAAGCTCCTACAGACCCAACAGCCATTGGAGACCCTGGACCTCTCCGACCATCCCCGCGTGCGCCTCCGGGTGCTCGACCATTGGGACAACCTGGACGGGACCATCGAACGCGGTTACGCGGGTCCTTCCCTTTGGGATTGGAAGGACCTGCCCTCCCTAGGCCCTAAGCTCAAGACCCGTTTGACCGACTACGCCAGGGCCAACGCCTCCCTGGGGATCAATGGGTGCGTCCTCAACAATGTGAACGCCTCCGCCGATATCCTCACGGAGGAGTACCTGCGCAAGGTGGCGGCCATCGCCGAGGTCTTCCGTCCCTACGGCCTGAAGGTCTACCTTTCGGCCAATTTCGCGGCCCCCAAACGCATCGGGGGCCTGACCACCTCCGATCCCCTGGACAAGGGCGTCATCGAATGGTGGAAGAAGAAGGCCGATGGGATCTACTCGCTCATCCCGGATTTCGGGGGGTTCCTGGTGAAGGCCAACAGCGAGGGTCAATCCGGACCCCAGGACTACGGCCGCAGCCACCGTCAAGGCGCCAACATGCTGGCAGGGGCCTTGAAGCCCCACGGAGGGATCGTGATGTGGCGGGCCTTCGTGTACAACGCGGACCTCGACCCGGACCGCATCAATCGGGCCTATAAGGAATTCAAACCCGAGGACGGGAAGTTCGCGGACAACGTGCTGGTCCAGTCCAAGAATGGGGCCCTCGATTTCCAGCCCCGGGAGCCCTTCGCGCCCCTCTTCGGGGGGCTCAAGCGCACGCCCCTCATGGCCGAGCTCCAAGTGACCCAGGAATACCTGGGCCACTCCACCCACTTGGCCTACCTGGCCCCGATGTGGGAGGAGTTCTTCAAGTCGGACACTTTCGCCCGCGGCCCCGGTTCCACGGTGGCCAAGGCCGTGGATGGGAGGCTCTTCGGCCAGAAGCTCACGGGCGTGGCGGGAGTGGCCAACACGGGGACGGACCGCAACTGGACGGGGCATCCCATGGCCCAGGCCAATTGGCATGCCTTCGGGCGCATGGCTTGGGACCCGGAAGGGTCCGCGGAGGAGTTGGCCGTGGAATGGGTCCAGATGACCTTGAGCAATGAACCCAAGGTGGTGGCCACCGCGGCGGCCCTGATGTTGGAGTCCCGTCAGGCCTTCGTGGACTACACCTGTCCCCTGGGACTGGCGGGGGTCTTCGAGAAGGACCTTCACTACGCGCCGGACCCAGGCATGGTGGACGAGCGACGCGAGGACTGGTCGGCGGCCTATTACGTGAAGGCCGATCGGGCGGGCCTGGGCTTCGACCGCACCCGCAAGGGCAGTAAGGCCGTGGACCAATACCCGAAACCCCTCTCGGACACCTTCAACGACCCCAAGACCTGCCCGGACAAGTACCTGCTCTGGTTCCACCACGTGCCTTGGAACGAAACGATGAAGTCGGGCCTCCCCTTCTGGGAGGAGCTGGTCCTTTCCTATAACCGGGGGGTGAAAAGGGCTGAATGGATGAAGAAGGAATGGCGCTCCCTGGAGGGCCAGATCGACGGGGAGTTCTACGGGGCCGTCCTCAAGAGGCTCGAAAAGCAGGTGAAGGACGCCTACGATTGGCGGAACAAGTGCCTAGCTTATTTCCAAGGTTTCAGCCGTATGCCTATCCCTGACGGGATGTGAGGTTTTCGACGTGCTTTTCGCCGGTCCAGTCCCATTTTCGATACGGAGGTTCTTATGAGCGCCAAGTTCGAGATCATCCATCCGGGGGATTCCCCCGCCCTGAAGGTGGACCTTCCCCAAGGAGAATCCGTCTACGCGGAGGGAGGGGCCATGGTGTCCATGACCCCCGCCATCAAGGTCGAGGGGTCCATGAGGGGTGGGCTCCTGGGGGCCCTCTCCCGCAAGATCTTCCGGGGAGAGACCTTCTTCTACCAGACCCTGACGGCAGCCTCCGGGGACGGGCAGGTGCTGCTGGCCCCGGCCCCTCCCGGCGAGATCATCCTGCTGGAGATGGATGGGAGCCTCTCTTACCTGGTGCAGAAGGGCAGTTTCCTCATGGCCTCCCGCACCGTCACCCTGCAATCCAAGATGCAGAACCTCACCAAGGGCCTCTTCTCCGGCGAAGGGTTCTTCATCTCGGAGGTCACGGGCCAAGGCACCTTGGCCCTGAACTCCTTCGGGGCGGTGCACCGGGTCGACCTGGCCGCGAACGAGGAGTACGTCGTGGACAACTCCCACCTGGTGGCTTGGACCTCCACCACCTCCTATAAGATCCAGAAGTCCTCCTCAGGCTGGATCTCCTCCCTGACCTCGGGCGAGATGCTGGTGTGCCGCTTCAAGGGGCCCGGGACCGTCTATATCCAGACCCGCAACCCCTCCGCCTTCGGCGGCTGGGTGAGCGCCTATATCCCGACGAAGGGCTGACGGTCGGTCGATGACGGACGCCACCCTTCCCTATTTCAAGGCCGTTTGGTTCACGCCCGATGGGTCCGGCGGTGGCCGCGCCGCCCGCGTCACCCTCACACCCGAAGGCCTTTCCATCGACGCGGGCGAAGGCTACCGCGTGGATTGGCCCTTGAGAGGCCTCAAGTTCGGGAAAGCCGGTGAGGAGGAAGCTTACCTTCTCATCACCTGCCCCATCGTGCCGGGGCCGGTCGGGGCCCTCACCCTGACGGACCAGGCCTTCGCCCGCATCCTCGCCACCCGCGTCCCCCTTGTGGATCAGCCCCTCCTGGCGAGGTTCGCCGAGGAGAACCAGGGTCATGTCCGGCGCAAATGGCGCAACCTCTTCCTGGCCTCCCTCCTCACAGCGGCCGCCTTCGGCGGGGGCTATTGGGCCTTGAACCATTGGGTGTCGGACTGGGCCGCTAAGAAGCTACCCTTGGAGACCGAGAAGAAGTGGGGCGACCTCCTCATCCGTTCCCAATTGGTCGGGAAGACCGAGATCACCCAAGGCCCCTCTTACGAAGCCGCCCAAGCGATCCTCCGCCGCCTCAGGACCGGCGCCCCGAAGGACCTCCCCTACACTTTCACCCTGCACGTGGTGAAGGACCCGATGGTGAACGCCTTCGCCCTTCCGGGCGGTCACATGGTGCTCATGACGGGGTTGATGAAGGAAGCCTCCTCGGCCGAGGAAGTGGCGGGGGTGCTCGCCCATGAGATGTCCCATGTCACCCAACGCCACGTGGTCAAGCGCTTGGTGCAGTCCCTGGGATGGCGGCTCTGGTTCTCGCTCTTCTTCGGGTCGGGCGACCTGGGACAAGTGGCCTTCGGGATGGGGAGCTTGATGGAGATCTCGTACGGACGGGGCCAAGAAGAGGAGGCCGACCGGGAAGGCGCCAAGGTCATGGCCAAGGCCGGTCTTCCGGTGACGGCGCTAGGGACCTTCTTCGACAAGCTCTCCAAGAAGGACGGTACCGACAAGGTCCCGGCCTTCCTCTCCACCCACCCGGCGTCCAAGAGCAGGTCCGAGGCCATGAAGAAATTGGCGGAAGAATTGAAACCCCAGGCTCCCCGGCCCTTGGCCTTGGATTGGGCCGAGGTGAAAGCTTCCCTTAGGCCTTAACGCTCATCCGCTTGCGCGTCGATCATGCGTTGGATGAGCTTCCACTCCGCCTCCGTGACCGGTTGCACCGAGAGCTGGGATTGCTTGAAGAGGACCATGTTCCTGAGGCCCGGGACTTCCTTGAGCAGGCCGATGGAGAGGATGTTCTTGAGGGCCTTCTTGAATTTCACATCCACCATGTACCAAGTGGGCTTCGAGGGATCGCTCTTCTCATCGTAGTGGATGTCCTTGGGGTCGAAAGCCGTGGGGTCCGGGTAACCTTCCTTCACGATCTCCCCCACGCCCACGATGCCGCTGGGCTTACCGCCGGAATAATAAAAGAACATCCCGTCGCCCTTGCGCATCTTGTCACGCATGAAGTTGCGGGCGGTGTAGTTGCGCACCCCGTCCCAGAAGGTGACCTTGTCCTTACGCCATTGGTCGATGGGATAGACGGCCTCTTCGGCCTTCATGAGCCAATATTGCTTGGGCATCGTTTCAGCTCTCGATCTTTCCCGTGAGTTTCCAACCTTCGAACCCACCCCGGACGCTATAGACCTCCCGGAACCCCTGGTCCAGGAGGTAGGTGGCGGCCCCTTGGCTCGTATGGCCGTGATAGCAATAGACCACAATGGGCTTCGACTTGTCGGTGCCAGCCACGAAGGGTTGGATGTTGGTGTCGCTCAAATGGAGGGCCCCCGGTACGTGGGAGGCCTCGAAGGAAGCCGGGTCCCGGATGTCCACGAAAAGGGCCTTCCCCCCCTCCAGCAGACGGGCCGCTTCCTGGACCTCGATCTCCTTGAATTCGCTCATGGTCGTCTCCTTCAGCGTCCGAGGACGTGTTTCTCCCAAAGTTTGGCGTATTTGGCCAGGTCGTGGAAGGCCGAGAGGGAGCAAAGCACGAACCCGTGCCAGCCGTCCAGGAAACCCAATTTCAGCACGTACATCTTGAGGAAGGTCAGGAAGGGCCGGGTGAGGAGGTTCGACCTCCAAGAAGCCACCTTCCGGTCGCCCGGCCCCAGGGCCCCCACCGCCAGGTCCGAATAGCGGTCCATCTTTTGGAGGTAGGCCCCGATGGAATCATAGGTGAAATGGTCCAGGGGTTCCCTCAAGGTCTTGGTCTTGCCGGCCACTTCCAAGGCTTCGTGCACAGGCTGGGCGTTGAACCGTCCCCGTCCTTTTCGGAAGAGCCGGAGCTGTTCGTCCGGCCACCAACCACAATGGCGGATCCATTTCCCCAGGAAGAAGGCCCGTCGTTTCAGGAAATAACCGGATGTCTCGGCAGGGGCCGCCGACAAGGTCCTTTCGATCTCCGCCACCAAGGCAGGGGTCACGACCTCGTCGGCGTCCAGGGACAACACCCAATCCCCGCAGCAGCGGGAGAAGGCCCAGTTCTTCTGGTCGGAATAACCCTTCCAAGGACGCACCAAGACCTTGGCCCCCAGGGACCGGGCGATGCGCGCCGTGGCATCCTCGCTCTTGGCATCCACGACCAATACTTCCACCTTGGAAAAGACCCCGCCTTGGAACCGAAGGGCCCGGAGGGTCCGGGCGATGTTCTTCTCCTCGTTCAAGGTGATGAGGACAACGGATAGAACGGGTCTGGTGGTCATCGAACCCTCCGCCTTTCCAATAGTTCCCCATACCAAGCCAGGTGACGGTCCGCCACGGCCTTCAAGCTGAACCGGTCGGCGTTCCCCCGGCTTCCCTTGGCCAAAGCCCTCAAAGTGGAGGGTGCCTTCAAAAGACCCTCGATCGTCCTCGCCCAGGGGCCGGGATCCTCGGAGTCGATCATCTTCCCACCCGGGGCCTTCCCTCGGAAGATGTCCTCCACCCCACCGCCCTTTCGGGCCAAGACGGGTTTCCCACAGGCCATGGCCTCGACGATGGCCAACCCGAAGGACTCATGGGGCGCGGCATGGACCGCCAGGTCCAAGGCCGAGAGGAACGTGGGGACATCCTCGACGTAGCCCTCGAAATCGAAGCGGCCCTTGAGGCCCAGGTCATCCCGCAGACGCTCGAGCTTATGGACGTATTCTATTTCCTCAGGCGCCGCGGCGCCCGCCATTTTGAAGGTCAAACGCGGGTATTTCCGCGCCAAGAGGGCCGCGACCTTCAAAAGCAGTCCATGTCCTTTGCCGGAGGACAGCCTCGCCACCATGCCGATGACCGGCCCCTGAACGCCCCATTTTTTCCGGAGGGCCTTCCCCTCCCGGACCTTGGGGTGGAATTTCCCCGTGTCCACCGGCGGATGGCCCACGAGGACCCTCGCGGGATCCACCGGACAGGTCCGGACCACGTTGTCCCGCACCATGGTGGAACACCCGAGCAGAAGGTCCACCCGGTCGTAAAGGAACTTGTGGAAGGGGTCCTTTTTGCTCACCGACGACTCGATGTGCTTGGTGAGCACCAGGGGCCCCTTCCAACCAGCGGCCTTGAGGATGGGCACCAGGGCCCAAAGGTCCCGGGAATAGTGGACATGCAGGATATCGGGAGCGTCCTTCTCCAAGGCCCTTCGGGCCTCGAGATAAACGCGGGGATCGAGATGGGACCGGTGTCCCAAGGGCGACCGATCGAACCCGAGTTCGGCGGTCCTCCTGCCCAAAGGCGTCCGGGGGTCCGTCCAGAGAACCGCCGCATGGCCCCTTTCCTTGAACTCCCCCGACAAAAGAAGCGGCACCATCTCCCGGCCCCCCCAACCCTTGGAGGCGATGACCTGGACGATCTTGAGCTTGGGCTTTTTCATGGTCCCTCAAGGCCCAAGGGTCGGTGCTCCTTACGCTCGGGAAGCCGATGCCACCAAGCCCAGGCGATGAGCCCCATCTGGAAGGGGATCCGGGCCCAAAGGGCCTCCCGCGAGAGGGGAATGCCGGCCCCTCCGGTGGAGAGGATGTAAAGGTTCAAGGGAAGCCCCAGGGTCCAATAGAGGAGGAGGATATTGCAGGTCCAACGCCGGGCGGCGGGCCAGGCCAGGAACGCCCCGAAAAGCAGGAGCAGAAGACCGGAAAGCCGGACCATCAAGGCCGGCGCCGGCATGAAATCCGGTTGCAGGGAAAGGAAATAGTCGAACTTGAGGAAATGGGCCGCCCCGGCGAAGAGGTAGGTGAAGACCATGGCGCTGAGGGAAATCTTACGGAGCATGGGGGCATGATAAGGCCACGGGAAATCTTCCGAACATCCTTTTGTTGGGACAAAGAAGCCCCGGCTATCGCCGGGGCTTCCGTTGAACGATCCGCGACAAGTGGGACCTGGACCGCCCCTCAATCCCCGTTCTGTAGGAAGGTATAGAGCGTGGCCCCGTCGCGCCAGACGAAGAGCCTCAGGCCCTTGGTCATGTCGCTCTTCTTGAGGATGGCCGAGAGCTGTTTGGCCGTGTAGATGGCCTGGTTGCCGGCCTTGAGGATGACATCCCCCGGTTGGAGACCCGCGGCGGCGGCCGGCGTCCCCCTTTGCACCTGCAGGACCACCGGGCCTTGGGGAGCGCCCTCGGGGAGTCGCCCCTTCAACTCGGGGGTCTGGTCCTGGAAGGCGAGCCCCAGGCCCCTATCCCCCAGGTCCTCTCCCTCTTCATCCCCCTCATCGGAGGAGGGGTCCTTTTGGGCCGGCTTCTGGGAAAGGGCCTGCAATTTGACGGATGCGGTGCCCCTGTTCCCATCCCGAAGGAAAGCCACCTCCACCGTGTCCCCGGGCTTGTAGGTGTAAAGCTTGGCGATGAGATCGCCCGAGCCCGTGACCTTCGCCCCGTTGATGGAGAGCACGATATCCCCCGCCTTGAGCCCCGCCTTCTCGGCGGCGCTTCCCTTGCTGATGTTGGAAAGCAGGGCCCCCTCGGTGGTGGAAAGCCCGAAGCTCTTGGCCATCTGGGGCGTGAGCTCTTGCACCATGGCCCCCAGCCCCGCGCGCACCACCCGACCCTCGTTCACCAGGTCCTCCGCGGCCTTGCGGGCCATGTTGGAGGGGATGGCGAACCCGATCCCAATGGAGCCCCCGGATTGACTATAGATGGCGGTGTTGATGCCCACGACCTCTCCCTCGATGTTGCAGAGAGGGCCCCCGGAATTGCCCGGGTTGATCGAGGCGTCGGTCTGGATGTAGTTCTGGTAGCCCGACTCCTGGCCTCCCAGGCCACGGACCGACCGACCCTTGGCGGAGATGATGCCGGTAGTGACCGTATGGTCCAAGGCGAAGGGATTCCCGATGGCGATGGCCCACTCCCCGACCTGGAGGGCGTCCGAGTCCCCGAGGGTGACAAAGGGGAAGCGCTTGCCGGGGGCGTCGATCTTGATGACGCCGATGTCCACTCCCTCGGCCTTTCCCACCACCTTGGCGCTATAGGTCGTGCCATCCTCGAAGGTGACCGTGACCTTGCTGGCCTTGCCCAGGACGTGCCCATTGGTGAGGATGTAGCCGTCCTCCGAGATGAGGAACCCCGAGCCGAGGCTACGTTGCTTTTGCTTCATGGGGGCGTGTCGACGTTGTCCGCCCTGGGGACCGTAGAACCAGAAATTGAAGAAATCGTCCATGTTCCCCAGATCGTCCATCCCACGGACGTTCTCGGTCCATTCGGAACTGATGTTCACCACCGCAGGCGATACCGACGCCGCCACCTGGATGAAGGCGTTCTGCAGGGTCAAGGCAGGGCTACCGGCGGGGAGCTTCAAGGGGGCTTGGCCTTTCCGGAGATTGAGCGTGGCGGCGCTACCCACGATGGGTTGGAGCAGGACGGAAATCAAGGCCCCCAAGGCCACGAGTCCGAGGCTCCCCAGGATGGTCTTGTTCCCTCTCAAGGTCTTCATGCTTCCCTCCAGGGTTCGTCTTTCGATCCTTCCCCTTCCAGGGGAAAAGGCATTCGTTTGTCCCGTAACAGGCGGTCGATCTCCGGATGACTGTTGGAGAGGGTGATCACGATCCTCACCCCGGAGAGGTTGACGCCGCAGGTTTTGACGAGATAGGTGATGCATTCGAGTCGGTCGATATCGGCGCGGGAATAGAGCCGGGTCTTACGGAGGGTCCGACAGGGTGAGATGAGGCCGAGCCGCTCGTACTGGCGGATCGTCTGTTCATGCAGCCCCAAGAGCTGGGCCACTACGCTGATGGTATAGAGCGGATGGTCGGGCGAAAGTTCCATGTCATCCCTCGAAGCGGGGGCGATCATCGCCCCCTTGGATTCACGCCACGAAATCCCGCAACCGTTCGATGTCCGCCGACGCGCGGATCTTCCGCATGGCCCTCTCCTCGATCTGGCGGACCCTCTCCTTGGAGATCTTCAAGCGCTTGCCGATCTCATCCAAGGTGCGGCTTCCCCCACCATCCAGGCCGTAACGCCAAGTGAGGACCTCGCCGTCCCGGCGGTCGAGCCCCTTCAAGGCCCCCTGGAGCCTTTCCGTAAGGCTGCTGTCCATCAGGTCCTTCTCGAACTCCTCCAGGCCCTTGGGGTCCCGGATGAGATCCAATAGGGGCTTCTCGGTATCCCCGACCTGGGTGGTGTCCAGGCTCAGGTACCCATGGCCGTACTGTCGGACCTCGTCCAAGGTCTCCCGGGAAAGGCCCGCTTTTTTCATGACCTCGACATCGGAAAGGTTCCCACCGGCCCTTTGCTTGAGTTGGTCCATCCTCTTCTGGATCTTACGGACCTTCTTCGTCTGGCTCTGCGGGATGCGGACCATGTCGGCCTTGTCCAAGATGGCGGCCAGGATGGATTGACGGATCCACCAGACCGCGTAGGAAACGAACTTCACACCCCTCTCAGGATCGAAGGTCTTGGCGGCCTTCATAAGACCGAGATTCCCCTCATTGATAAGGTCGAGGAAGGAAAGTCCCCTGTTCCGATAACCCTTGGCGATGGAGACCACGAACCGCAGGTTGGCTTCGGTGAGATGCCGGAGGGCCTCCTCATCCCCTTTTCGGGCGGCCCGGCTGATGCTCTTTTCCTCCTCCGGGGTCAAAAGGGGCACCCGCGCGATCTCCCTGAGATAGGTTCCCAGGGATTTTTCCTCATTGAAGAAGGGTAGCTTTTCCATGACCGTCTCCTTGAACGACCAATCTAGCTTCAAATCGAAATACAGACTTTATTCATTTATGGTTACAGAATATATGAGCCAGCTCATATCAAGTCAATTAGCCCATAATAATGGCCTTATTCAATGGTTTTGACGCAGGACGAGGCAGAAGGGTTCGGCAGGTGATGGGAAAAAACCGGCTTTTGGGAAGGAAACCTAGGAAAGGTCGGGAGGTAGGTCGCTGGGGGCCGTCTTCTTGTGCTCCACCTGGGAACGCCAAAGGGTCCTCATGGTGTCCAAATAAAGCCCCGTGGCGATGGCCAAGGGAAGCAGGAAAAAGATGACCCGAAAAAGTAGGGCCGCCACCAACACCTGATTGAAGTCGTACCCGAAGGTCTTCAAGACCCAGGAGAGGGATCCCTCGGAGACCCCGAGACCGGCCGGCACCACATTGATGGTGGAGGTCAGGAACTCCACCGCGAAAGCCACCAAGAGAAGGCCCGAGGGCAACTCGACCCCTGCGGCTTGGAAGCAGAAATAAAGGGTCAAGGCCGTGAAGGTCCAATCGAGGGTCACCCACAACAACACCAGGAATAACCGGGCCCAACCCTGATGAAGATACCGGATGGAGACCTCGACCTCCTCCCGGATCTCTCGGAGCTTCTCGGGATGGCTGGGCTTCTTGAGGACCTGGCGGGTGAACCACCCCATGACGGAGAAGATCCTCTTCATGAACCAATCACGGAACCTTTTGTTGAAGAAGACGAGCATCATGGAAGCCACCACCCCGATCAGGCCCAATAAACAGAGGATCACCACGACCTGGAAGCCCTCGCTCGTGAGCTCACGGTGGTGATGGAGGTAGAGCACCCCTCCTAAACAGACCACGGACAGGACCAGGTTGAAGATCATGTTCTGCGCGAAGGAAAGCGGGATGCTCACGGAGTAAGGGACCTTCTCGTGCTTCAAAAGGAAGGACCTCACCGCCATGGTGGACATGCCTCCGGAGGAGATGATGTAGTTGAAGGTGGCCGAGATGAAGGTGATGCTCAAGAGACGGGGGAAAGGAACGCGATGATGGGCCATCTTGAAGATGGCGCTGAAGGAAAGCCCAAGGGCCACGTAGGCGGCTCCCATGCAGAGGATCGCCAGGAAGATGGAGGAAAGCTTCAATTGATTGAAGACCCTGGCCAACTCCCGGCCGTCGCTGATGAAGGTCACCAAAAGGGCGATGAACATCACCCCGGCGAAGGCCAGAAGGATGAGGTTCCGGGTAGGGTGTTTCTTGAAGGCGCTCATGTCCTGGCGTTCTTCCTTTTCGAGCGGGGCTTTCGAGGGCCCATTATGGGGTCCTCGGGAGGACGAACAAGCGAAATCCATGGACGGGGTGCAAAGACCCTCGGGACGACCCTGGTCCGATCATCCGGCCTTCGCTCGGCCCCCGATCGACCGCCCGATCTCCTTCCCTATTTGGACGAAAGTCAGGTGGTTCAAGGGGAATTCCAAAAGCACATGCAGGAAGCTCAAGAAGAACAACCATTTGAGGCCCAACAGGTAGTCGTGAGCGTAGATACCGATGGAAGCGCCCCAGACCCCGAGGATGACCCAGAGCCTCCTGCGGGGGATGAGGTGCCACCGAATGACCGATGTTTTGGAGAACCAATTGAGGTAATGATAGGTGTAAGCGAAGGCGATGAAGGCCGTGACCGCCAGGGCCGTTGGATGGCTATAAAGGAACTCGTTGACCTGGGGGATGAGGACCGCGGGCGATGGGTTCCCGAAGTCGTGCAGGCCGAAGTCCCGTACCAAGCTCAGGCTGAGGGAAGCGAAGGAACCGGCCAAGGTGCCGTCCTCCCGAAGGTAGCCGTAATTCTCCCTGACGTAATCCCCCGCTCGATAGGTCCCTGAGGGTGACAAGAAGAAGAAACTGACCGCGATCCCCACGAACACCAAGAGAGAAAGGATCCCCGAGAAGCTCTGTCCCTTCAGGGCGCCCGCTAGGATGAACAGCCCGGTGAAGATGAAAACGTGGATAAGGGTGGGAAGGAAAACGCTGAAGACTTCCTGGAAAACGGGGGATGGAGCAAGAACGAACCCCGCGAGAACCCCGATCCCCAGCACCCAGATCCTGGCCGCGGTCCCGGCGGTGGAACTGAAGACCAGGGCCCCCAAGAAGGCCAGGAAGGTCAGGGCCGCTCCCAGTCCCATGGGCGCCTTGGGAAAGATCCCCAGGAAGAGAAGGGTGATAAGGACCCCGGCTCCCACCAGGAACCAATGGTCGAACCTGCCCTTCACGTAATAATTCCGGTCGTGCAACCAGGAGATCTCGGTGAGGTAGTGGAGGGGACCCATCACGCCATAAGCCAAAAGGAAAAGCTCGAAGGGGAACTGGTAGGCGAGGAGAGCGGAGAGCCCCATGAGGGCGATGTTGATGTAATTGACCCGATCATGATCGGCCGGTGCGGTCATGGTCCCCTATTCGATCAGGTCCCCTTCGCCTTCCTTGTTCAGGTCCTTCACCATGGGTTTGCTGGCGTTCAGACCCCCAGGCGGCATACCGGGCGGAGGCAAGGGGGATGGGGGTTTCGGGGCTCCGGGAGGAGGCATGGCCGGACCGCCCACAGGGGGCTTGGGCGCGGCCCCCACGGGAGGAGGGGGAGCGCCTGGGACCGGGGGCTTCGCGGCGACGGGCGGGACGCCCGGACCCTCGACCTTGAAACCGTCCAAGTTGTCGAGGTTCAAGATACTGGGTGGGGCCACCGTCGGTTTCAGGCTCGTGGGGACCACAGGAGCGCCCGGCACGGGAGGCTTGGGCACGGACGGGATCGGGGGTGGCGGAGCCGAGGCGACGGGGGGGCTGGGAGGGATGGAACCCAACGAAGGAGGCTTCAAGGCCGGGGGAACGGCTCCGGGCGCCACAGCGGCAGGGGCCGATGGGATCGGAGGGGCTGCTTTTTTCTCAAGGAGCGATTCCAATCCTCCAGGCAAAGGGGAGGGTGGAGTGGCAGGTTTCGGGGCGGCTGGAGCCGTTGGCGTCGAAGGGACAGGCGCTGGCTTCTTGTCCAATAAAGAGTCCAAGATCCCGGCGCCGGCGGGAGGGACCGGTTTGGGGGTGATCGGGGGAGGGGCCGGCATCCCCGGCATAGCAGGGGACGCGGGGGTCGGAGCGGAAGGGGATGGTGGGACAGGGGAAAGGGCCGGGGGTTTGAGCGGAGCCGGCGATCCTGAAGCGGGAAGGGGAGGCTTGATCCCAGGAGCCGTGACCGATGGGACCTTCCCGGCCAAAAGCGAATCCAAGACCCCCGGACCCGCCGGTTTGGGAACTCCCACGGCCGGTGTTCCTGGAGTGGCCGGTTTCACCACCCCGACGGAGGGGATGCTGATCTTGGGGGGACCGGCCGGCGCAGCGATGGGCGCTCCCACGGAAGTCGTGGGCTTCGGGGCCGCCGAGGGGATGTTCAAGGAAGGCATGGCGCTGGGCCTCTTCACTTTGGTGGAGAAGGTGAGGATCAGGTTGGTCCCTGCTGCGGCTTTCTCGGCCACGGCCCCACCGCCATGGGCGGCCAGGATCGTCTTGATGAGGGCGAACTTCAGGCCCGTCCCCGCCAATTGAGGGGAAGCGGGGTGCTTGGGATCGTAGAACTCATCGAAGAGCTTAGGGAGACCCTCGGAGGCCACCGTGAGCCCCGGGTCGGAGACGGTCACCTTGACACTATCGCCGATCAACTCCACCGGGATGGTGATCGCGGCGCCACGAGGGGCGTCCTTGATGACCTGAAGATAAAGGATGTTCCAAAGTTGGTTGAACCGACGACGGACGATCGGGACCTTGGGGACCCCGGGTTTGGCTTCCACCTTGATCTTGATGGTCTTCACCTCGGCCTGCGCCTGGAAGTTGAACGCCAGACCTTCGATCTCGGAGGCCAGATTCACCTCCTCGTGCTTGGCGTCAGCCAGTTCGATCTCGACCTGGTAGATGTCCAATAGGTCGTTGATGAACTTCTCCAAGCGGGCGGATCGGTTGATGACCATCCCGAGGAATTCCTGCTGTTTCTCGCTGATGGTCCCCTGCTGGGTACCGAGGGCCGAAGAGACGTATCCCTTGATGATGCCAAGTGTCGTCTTGAGCTCATCGGACATGGTGCGGATGGCGGCCGCCCTGACTTGGGACACCTGGATGGCCGAAGCCGCCGCCACCGTCTGCAGCATCTTGGATTCCATCTCGATCAAACGACCCTGGGTCTCCACGACCTTCTTTTTTAGGTCGGAGGTGGCCTCTTCGGTGGCCGTGATCTGACCCCGGAGCTTCGCGTTCTCGGATTTGGCCTGCTCGTTCTGGCCCCGGAGCCCCTCGGACATACCCTTGAGGGCATCCAGTTCCCGGAGCTTATCGTTGAGGACCTGGTTCTTCTCGTTCAATTCATTACGGATGGACTGGGCCTGTTGTTGGGCCGTCGCCACGTCCTTCTCCGCTTCCTTGGTCTTCTCTTCCACCTGAGAGCGGGCCTTGCGGAGAGACTCTTCCTTCTCGGTGGCCGCGGCCTGCCGGTCCTTGGAAAGCTTCTCCAACAATGAGGAAGCCGCCTGCACCATCTTCCCCACTTCGTCGTTCCCGAACCTGCGGACCGTCTCGGCTCCCAAGGAACCTGAGCCGTTGGCGGCGGCCAAGACCACCTCGGCCGCCTTCTTCACCGGACTGGTGATGGAACCGGAGAAAAGGGACCCCAGGAGGAAGACCATGCCTAACGCTGCGGCGATGGCGATCACGATCGTCATGCCTTGGGAGGACTGCAACAGGTCAGGAAGACCCGCCAAACCCGTCTTGGTCGGGGCGGCAGGGGCTGCGGAAGCCAACGCCGAAGAAGGGATGAGATGCACGATCCCGGAGCCGGCGAAGGCCACGGGAGCGTAAGCCGCGGAACTGGAGCCTGGCCGGAAAGCGGAACCAGCCTGGCCGGCGGCCAGGTCGGACCGGATCTTGGAAAGCCAAGCGTCTTGGGAGGGGTTGAAGGAGGCGCTCAGTTGGGAGGGATCGGAATGATAGAAGTAATTCCCCGTGCCGGTTCCCAGGATGAATATCTCCCCACCCCGGAGGTCCACCCCTTTGAAGAAATGCCCGAAGTCGAAGACCAGGACGGCGGCACCCTCGGGTCCCAAGGGGACCACGAAAAGGAGGGCGGGATAACCCAAGCTTTGAGGGAAATAAATGTAGGGGTTCTTCCTCTCGATCTCAGGCAGGGCCTTCTGGAATTCCTCCGTGACCCCATAGGTCGCCTCCAAAGGCGGCTGGGCCGCCGGGAAGGACTTCCCCAACACCCCTTTTCGAGAGAAGACCGCCAATCCCCGGACCCCGGGGTGGTTGGTCACGAAATTCTCCAGGTCCGCGTCCGAATGGGCACCGGTCAGGAGCGGGGCATCCTCATTGGTCTTCTTGACGTTGGCGCTCAGGGAGGAAGCGATGGACCCCACTTGGGTCTCCACGCGGGCCAAGGCCGCTTGCGCCGCCCCCGGGTCCCCTTTTCCCGGGGAAGGGGCGGAAGAATGGAGAGCCGACCAAAGGAAGGCCCCGGCCAGGAGGAGCACCGGCAAAACGCCCGTGAAAAAGAGGGCTTGATAGTACTTACCCTTCATCGGCGCCCTCCTTCCCTGGATCGGGTCATTTCGTTTCGGCCTCTTCGTCCTTGGGAACGTTCACCACCGAGACTAGGTGATCGTCCTCGGACATTTTAATCAAGCGGACGCCCTGGGCCAAACGACCCGTGGTCTTGATCTCCTTGACCCTCTGGCGGATGACCTTCCCCTCGGCCGTCATGGCGATGATCTCGTCGGCGTCGGCCACGGCGGTGATGGAGATGGCCACCCCGTTCTTGGCCGTGGTCTTGATGTTGAGGATACCCTTCCCCCCCCTCCCCTGCCGGCGGTAGGCCTTCAGGAGGGTCCTTTTGCCATAGCCCTTGGTGGTGGCAGTGAGCAGGGATTTGGCGTCCTCCACAAGCACCATCCCGATGACCGCATCCCCCTTGCCCAAGCGGATGCCCTTCACGCCCTTGCCGGCGCGACCGACCTCCCGAACCTGCTTTTCCGGGAAACGGATGCTCTTGCCCTGGCGGGTGGCCAGGAGCACATCCTGTTTGCCATCGGTGATCTCCGCCGAGACCAACGCATCCCCCTTGGAGAGGGTGATGGCGATGATCCCGCCCGCCCGGGGTTTGTCGAAGGCCGAAAGCGACGTGTTCTTGATGAGCCCTTGGGCGGTCGCCATGAGCACCGCCATCTTCTCGTTGAATTCCTTGACCGGCATGACGGCGGAGATCTGTTCCCCTTCGCCCAGTTTCAGGACATTGGCCAGGGCCGTGCCCTTGGCGTAGCGGGAAGCCTCCGGGATCTCGTAGACCTTGAGCCAATGCACCTTGCCGAAGCTCGTGAAGATGAGCAGGTAATCGTGCGTGGAGGCCGTGTACATGCGCTCGATGAAGTCCTCCTCGCGCATGGTGGCCCCGGCCACGCCCTTCCCTCCCCGTCTCTGTTTGTGATAGGTGTCCGCCGGTAGGCGTTTGATGTAGCCGGCGTGCGAGAGGGTGATGACAGCCTGTTCATCCTCGATAAGGTCCTCGATCTTGAGGTCCTGGGCCTTGCCGATGATCTCGGTCCGGCGGGCGTCGGCGTACTTGACCTTGATCTCGGCGAGCTCGTCCTTGATGACCTGCCAGAGCTTCTTCTCGGAGGAAAGGATCCCCTTGAGGACCTCGATGGTCTTCAAGAGTTCCTTGTACTCCTCCTCGATCTTCTTGATCTCCAGGTTGGTCAACTGCCGTAGTTGCATCTCAAGGATGGCCTGGGCTTGGATAGGCGAGAGATCGAACTTCTCCACGAGGGCGGCCTTCGCCTCCTCCGTGGTCTTGGAGGAGCGGATGGTCTTGATGACCTTGTCGAGATTGTCCAAGGCGATGCGCAGGCCCTCGAGGATGTGGGCCCTCTTCTCGGCCTTGTCCAGATCGAAGCGTGTGCGCCGGATGACGACATCTTTGCGGTGCTCTAGATAATGATGAAGGAGGCCTTTGAGGTTCAGCACCCTCGGCTGGCCATTGACGAGCGCCAGCATGATGATGCCGAAGGAGGTCCTAAGCGAGGTCTGTTGGAAAAGATTGTTCAGGATGACCTGGGCGTTGGCGCTTTTGGAGACCTCGATGACGACCCTCATGCCATCCCGATCGGATTCGTCGCGCAGGTCCGTGATGCCCTCGATCTTCTTGTCCCTCACTAGTTCGGCGATCTTCTCGATGAGTTGGGCCTTGTTCACCTGATAAGGCAGTTCCGTGATGATGATGCGCTCGCGGTCCTTCTTGTCCGTCTCCACCCCCGCCTTGGCCTGCAAACGCACGCTCCCGCGCCCGGTGTTGTAGGCCTCCACCAAACCTTCCCGCCCCAGGATGAACCCTCCGGTCGGGAAATCCGGCCCCTTGATGTGGCCAATGAGGTCCTTGACGGTGGCCTCGGGATGGTCGATGAGGTGCAGGAGCCCGTCGATGACCTCCCCGAGATTATGCGGTGGGACGTTGGTGGCCATCCCGACCGCGATGCCCGTGGAACCGTTGACCAGGAAGTTCGGGAAGGCGCAGGGCAGGACCAGGGGTTCTTCCCGCGTCCCGTCATAGTTCGGGACGAAGTCGACGGTCTCCTTGTCGATGTCCTTTAGGAGCTCCTCGGCCAAGGGGGACATGCGAACTTCCGTATAACGCTCGGCGGCCGGTGGGTCCCCATCGATGGAGCCGAAGTTCCCTTGCCCATCCACCAGCACGTAGCGCATGGAGAAATCCTGGGCCAAACGCACGATGGTGTCATAAACGGCCACGGTACCGTGAGGATGGTAGTTCCCCGTCACGTCACCCGTGACCTTGGCGGATTTGCGGTAGGGTTTCTTGGAAGTAAGTCCCAGGTCGTGCATGCCCATGAAGATTCGCCGATGCACGGGCTTAAGACCGTCGCGCACGTCCGGAAGGGCCCGTCCCACGATCACGCTCATGGCGTAATCGAGGTAGGAATCCTTCATCTCGTCCTCGATGTTGGCGGGCTCTACCCGGCCCCTATTCCCATCGCCGCCATCCCCAGCCGCCGGAATGGGGATCAGGGCCTTCGGGGGTTCTTGTCCACCGTTCGCGACCGTTCCAGGGGCTTGTTTGGGGGTCTCTTTTTTCTTCTTGGGCCTGGCCATGGGTTTCCTTGAACTCCGTTAAATATCGAGGTTCTTCACTTGTTTCGCGTAGGTCTGGATGAAATTCCTCCGGGGTTCCACTTGGTCCCCCATGAGCACGTCGAAGACCTTGTCCGCCTCGGTCACATCCTCCAACTTCACCTGCAGGAGGGTCCGCTTTTCCGGGTCCATGGTGGTCTCCCATAGCTGTTCCGGGTTCATCTCGCCCAAGCCTTTGTAGCGCTGGATGGACAGGCCTTCCTTGCCGAAGTCCTTCACCTTTTCCACGACCTCGTACATGGATTCCAAGAGGTAATCATGACTGCCGTGGGCGATGGCGTATTCCGGTTTGATCTCTTTTTTCTTCCCGTCCTTCGCCTCTTCCTCCGGTGGGAAGAGTTCCGCCACCTCGACACCGCGCCCGGTCATGCGTTTGAGGATATCCTCCAATTGCTTGACCTCGGCCATGTCCTTGATGGCCCTGACCTTGACCATATCCTTGGCGTCCCGGCTCGTATCGTAGATGAAGTCGATCCCCTCGTCGGCCGACTTGCCTTTCTCGGCCGCCTTCTTCATATCCTTGACCTTCTTGAGCTGTCCCTCGTAAATGTCGTCCTTTTCCCTCTCGGTATAAGCGTGTTCCACGCCCAAGGGGCTCTCGATCTCATAGAGGGGTTTCTTTTTCTTGCCCGTGAGGGCCTCCATGAACTCCCGCAGGTTCAAGCCCACTTTCTGCAGGGCCGAACTGATGGACTCCAGCCTGATCAAGTCCGACACGAGGTCCTTGATCCTCTCTTGGGGGAATTCCGTCCGGGCCTTGCCCTTGAGACGGTAGAGCCGGATGCCTTCCATGCCCTCCTGCAAGAGGAAACGTGTCATTTCCGCCTCGTTCTGGAGGTACATCTCCTTCTTGCCGCGCTTCACCTTATAAAGGGGCGGTTGGGCGATATAGATGTAACCGTTCTCCAGGAGGGGTTTCATCTGACGATAAAAGAAGGTCAAGAGAAGGGTACGGATATGGGAACCGTCCACATCGGCGTCCGTCATGATGATGATGCGGTGGTAGCGGGCTTTCTCGACGTTGAAATCCCCCTCCCCGATGCCGGTGCCCATGGCGGTGATCAAGGTGCGGATCTCATCGTTGTTCAGGATCTTGTCGATGCGGGCTTTCTCGACGTTCAAGACCTTGCCCTTCAAGGGCAGGATGGCCTGGAATCTCCGGTTCCTCCCCTGCTTGGCGGAGCCTCCGGCGGAATCACCCTCCACCAGATAGATCTCGCTCTTGGAGGGATCCTCTTCCTGGCAATCGGCCAGCTTGCCGGGCAAGGAAGAGATCTCCAAGGCCCCTTTGCGGCGGGTCAGGTCCCTCGCCTTCCGGGCCGCTTCCCTGGCCTTGGCGGCCATGAGACACTTGCCAACGATGCGGCGCGCAACGGTCGGATTCTGCTCGAAAAAGGTCCCAAGACCGTCGTTGCAGGCCTGGCGAGTGATACCTTCCACTTCCCCATTCCCTAATTTGGTCTTGGTCTGCCCCTCGAACTGAGGATCCGGGACCTTGACGGAGATGACCGCCGTCAGTCCTTCCCTCACGTCATCCCCCGAAATGGGAGGATCGGAGTCCTTCACCATGGAATTCTTCTTGGCGTAATCATTGATGGTGCGGGTCAGGGCGGACCGGAAACCCTGCACATGGGTCCCACCCTCCATGGTGTTGATGTTGTTCACGAAGGAGAAGACATTCTCGGCGTAGGTCTCGTTGTATTGGATGGCCACCTCAACGACGACCTTGTCCTTATCCTTCTCGAAATAAAGGGGCGTGGCAAAGAGGACCTCTTT
>Ga0315912_10001223_pt1 | contig 33297 bp, 31 predicted proteins | sample VfabasoilMG_FD_204469 | JGI IMG/M metagenome (GOLD analysis project Ga0315912, IMG submission 204469) | Garden soil microbial communities collected in Santa Monica, California, United States - V. faba soil | ecosystem: Environmental > Terrestrial > Soil > Garden | place: USA: California... | reverse complement strand
CCGGCGGGCGTGCCGACGTCCGCGCTGGTCGCAGCCATGCGCCTGGACAAGAAGAACCTCGACGGCCGCCTGCGCCTAGTGCTGTGGCGTGGGATCGGGGCTGCCGAGGTGGTGCCCGACGTGGACGAGGCGGACGTGGTCGCGCTGCTGGACGACACCGGCGCCTGAGTCCGCGGCGTCGATCGAAGCGCGCATAGCGTCGGGCGGAACCCGCAGGGGGTCCGCCGCAACGGTCTGGTCAGCGGCAGGATGCGGCGGATCCCCTTCGGGTTCCGACCTACGGTGCCGGTCCCAGGCACTGGCGGTCCGGGCATCGGTCCGCGAGCACATCGAGCCGATCGCATCGATACAATCGACCCATGCGCATCTACCTGCAAGCGAAGCCCAACGGCACCGAGGCGCCGCGCTACGTCCATCTCATGCTGCAGCAGGACCTGCTCGGCGGCTGGCTGCTCACGCGCGAATGGGGCGTCCAGGGCGGGCGGCCGTCGGTCAAGCGCGAGGTCTATCTCGAACGCGAAGCGGCCGAAGGCGCGCTCGTCGCGGTACGCGATGCGCAGGTCAAGCGCGGCTACCAGGTGATGTTCAGTCAGGGCAACGATGCGCCCGAGGGGCTTCGATATGGCTGAGCGAGCTGCGGGTACGATCCTGTCCCTGGGGCTGTCCGTGCTGTTCGCGTCCGCGCCCGACGCGCAGGCCGCCAATGCCAAGTCCGACGCCGACGACCGTCGCGTCTGCGTACCCGCCGACGATGGGCGATCGTGGAACTGCGGGACGCCCGACCAGCCGCCCCAGGCACGTCCGGTGCCCAAGCGGGAGGCGCCGGCACCGCCACCGTTCCTGATGGATCCGAACCGGCGTCGCGGCGGCACGACCTTGCCGGGCGCGGCCGAGTCGTCCGACCCGGGCCCGCGCCCTCCCGTCATGGAAACCGAAGCGCGGGCAGCACCGGCTCCCGTCGTGGTTCCCGACGCACCGGTCGCCACCCAGGCGAGCCCCGTCGCGCCGACACCTGCGCAGGTCGCGACACCGTCCACGTCGGCCGCGGCTCCCGTTCCCGACGCCGCGGCGACCTCGGCCGCCACCGCAGGCAAGCGACCGGCACCCGAACCGGCGCAGGCGATGGCTGGCCAGGAACCCGAACCGGTCCGCGTGATCGCCCCGTTGCCCGAACCCGCGGCGCAGGCTGCGCCCGCCCCGGTGCCTGCGGCCACGGTGGGCGAAGCGGCGGCCTCCAAGCCCGCTGCGCCAGCGGTGGAGTCGCCGCCGCCAGTGTCCGCGCCCGTGTCCGCGCCGACGCCCGTGCCGGCCGAATCGCGACCCGCGGATCCGCCGAAGCCCGACCCGGTCGTGGCACCGGCGCCGATCCCCGCACCACCTGCTACCGCGCCGGTCCGCGCCGAGTCCGGCGCCACGCGCCGCACGGCGTCGCGCACCGAATCCGAATTCCTGCAACTGCCTCCGGGGTCCTACACGGTGCAACTCGCTCATGCCGATCGTCCAGATGGCTTTCCCGACCTCGTCGCCGCGCTGGGACTGGATCCGGACTCGACCTACCAGTTCGCCTGGCGCCAAGGCGGCAAGCGCAGCTGGTTCCTGTGCTGGGGAAGCTTTCCGACCCAGGACGAGGCCAGCGCCGCGGTGCAGGGCCTCTCGCGTCCCGCAGGCATGACGGGCACCTGGCCCCGGCGCGTGAAGGCGCTGCAGGACGAACTGCGCGCGTCTTCGCCGCGCAACGGAGCGGCACGTTGAACCCGCCGCTGCGGAACGATCGACTGCTGCGCGCGCTCCGGCGCGAGCCCGTGGACTGCACCCCGGTATGGCTGATGCGCCAGGCCGGCCGCTACCTGCCCGAATACCGTGCCACCCGCGCGCGCGCCGGCAGCTTCCTGGCACTCGCGCAGACGCCGGAACTGGCCTGCGAGGTCACCCTGCAGCCACTCGCGCGTTTTCCGCTGGACGCCGCGATCCTGTTCTCCGACATCCTGACCATTCCCGACGCCATGGGCCTGGGCCTGGGATTCGTGGAGGGCGAGGGTCCCCGCTTCGAGCGCCCGCTTCGGTCCGCCGCCGAGATCGCGAAGCTGGCGCCCCCGGACCCCGAGCAGTCGCTGCGCTACGTCACCGACGCGGTGCGCCTGATCCGGCGCGAACTGGCCGGCAGCGTGCCGCTGATCGGTTTCTCCGGCAGTCCGTGGACGCTCGCCTGCTACATGATCGAGGGCCACGGCAACGGCGTTTTCGGCCGCGCGAAGGCGCTGATGCTGGACGATCCGGCCACCCTGCACCGCCTGCTCGAGGTGCTCGCCACCGCCGTGCGCGACTACCTCTCGGCGCAGATCGCCGCCGGCGCCCAGGTCGTGATGGTGTTCGACACCTGGGGCGGGCTGCTGGCGAACCGGCACTACCGGGACTTCTCCCTGCGCTACCTCGCCCGTATCGCGCAGGAACTGCAGCGTGGCAGCGGTGCGGAACGCGTGCCCCTGATCCTGTTCAGCAAGGGCGCGCGCGACCTCGAGGGACTGGCCGATACCGGCTGCGACGGCGTGGGGCTGGATTGGGTCGAGGACCTGGGTGCGGCGCGCGCGCGCATCGGCGCCCGCGTGGCCCTGCAGGGCAATCTCGATCCGGCCGCGCTCTACGGCGGACCCGAGGCGATCCGGCGCGAAGTGGAGTCGGTACTGGCCGCATTCGGGCCCGGCAGCGGCCACGTGTTCAACCTGGGCCACGGGCTGAACCCGGACATGGACCCCGCGCACGTCGCCGCGCTCGTGGAGGCCGTGCACCAGTCATCCAGCCGGTACCACAGTTGAGGGATGGGCGGTAGCGGGCGTGCCGCCCGCCACCGATGTTTGCGTTTCTTCGCGCGCTGGTGAAAGATCGCGAGGTCGGGACCCACGATCCGGCACCGGCTCGAGCGCGTCCGAGGAGAATCCCATGTCGACCAGCGTCGTGAAGATCATCGAGGTCAGTGCCAACTCGACCGTCGGCTTCGAGGACGCGGTGCGGGGCGGTCTGGCGCGCGTCGCGGAAAGCGTGAAGAACATCCAGGGCGCCTGGATCAGCGAACAGAAGGTGGTCACCTCGCCCGACGGCGTGGTGACCGAATGGCGAGTCACCATGCGCGTCAGCTTCGTGGTCCAGTGAACAGCGGGAAACGATGAGCACCAGCGGACAAACCGTTTTCGAGTCGGGCGCCCTGTCGGGCGTCGCGCGTACCTTCGCCCTCCCGGCCAATGTCGTGGTCGGCGTGGTGGAGGACGATCCCGACCAGTCCGCGATGATCAGCGCCCTGCTCACCGACGCGGGCTGCCGCACGGTGTGCTTCGCCAACGCGCGCGACTTCCGCCGCCGGCTCGGCGCCGAATCGGTTGACATCCTGCTGCTGGACTGGATGCTGCCCGACCAGAGCGGCCTCGAACTGCTCGCCTGGCTGCGCAATTCCGCCCATCTCACCCTGCCGGTGATCATGCTCACCGTGCGGCGCGAGGAGGGCGACATCGTGGCTGCGCTGCAGGCCGGCGCCGACGACTACCTGGTGAAGCCCGCGCGCGAGGCCGAGCTGCTCGTGCGCATTTCCGCGCTGTTGCGGCGCACCGGCATCGGCACGGCGGAATCCGCCGCGGTCTCGCTGCCGCCCTACGAGCTCGATTCCGGCCGGCGCGAGGTGCGCGTCGCGGGCGAGGTGGTGTCGCTGACCGAGCGCGAGTTCGACCTGGCGTACTTCCTGTTCCGCCGGCCCGGACGCGTGGTCAGCCGCGACGCGCTGCTGCAGCACGTGTGGAACGTGGATGCGAGCGTGAACACGCGTACCGTGGACACCCACGCGAGCCGCATCCGCCGCAAGCTCGGCCTGGACGGCACGAACGGATGGCAGCTGTCGGCCGTGTACCAGCACGGCTATCGCCTCGAGCACGCCTGACGCCGTCTTCCCGGCGTCCGCCCCGATTCGAGGCCACGGCTAGCAATTTGCGCGCGATCCGGAGCACCATCGTCCCAGCCTTGGCCCAGGGGGTGATGCGATGACGCGGAGCGCGAAGAAGCCGGCCCGTACCGACACGCGGCGCCCGCCCGCCACGAAGCCCAAGGCGCGCGCGACCGCGAAGTCGCCGTCGCCACCCGCCACCGCGCGCCATCCCAAAGGGGGAACCGCCATGAGCGAGCAGAAACCCGCCGCACCCGAATCCGGCGGCGGCGACCGCAACGTCGACCAGATCCGCGACATCCTGTTCGGCGGCCAGATGCGCGACTACGAGCGCCGCTTCCTCGAACTGAGCCAGCGGCTCGAGCAGGAGAGCGCCCGCCAGCGCGGCGAGACCGACAAGCGCCTCGCGGCGCTGGAGAAGCGCCTCGACGACGGCATCGAGAAGCTCGCCCGGCAGCTGCGCCAGGAGACCGCGGACCGCGGCCAGTCGCTGGACGACCACGAGTCGCGCCTGCTGCAGGCCCTGCGCACGCAGCGCAACGAGGGCAACGTCGCGCTCGACCAGCTGCGCCAGGACCTCGCGAACGCCGACGAACGCGAACGGCAGGCGCTCGCGGCGCTGGAGTCCGCGTTCGGCGACGCGCAGGCGCAGGCCGAACGCGCGCTCTCCGCGGCGCGCGAGGAGCTGCGCGGCGAGAAGGTATCGCGCGAGGATCTTTCGGCGCTGTTCACCGAGTTCGCGCTCCGGCTGCGCGGCGTGTTCGAGCTGCCCGGCGCGAAATAGCGCGGACTCCCCGCGGTGTCGGAGTTCGAGCGCCTCAAGGAACTGCTGCTCGCGGACGAGCGCGCGGCGCTGGCCGACCTCGCGCGGCGGGTCGCCGACGAACGCGCGAGCCTCGAGGCGCTGCCCGCGGAGCTGCCGGGCCTGATCCGGCGCGCGCAGGAGCAGCGCCCCGACGGCGCACTCGGGCGCGCGCTGGTCGAACCGGTGGCCGATGCGCTGGAAGGCGCGGTGCGGCGCCGGCCGCAGAGCATCGTCGATGCCCTGTTCCCGGTGATCGGCCCGGCGATCCGCCGCTCGATCGCGGAGTACCTGCGCAACTTCGTCGAGGACTTCAACCGCGTCATGGAGGCGCGCTTCACGCGCCGCGGCATCGGCTGGTGGCTGGAATCGCGCCGCACCGGCACGCCCTACGCCATGGTCGTGCTCAAGCACACGCTGCGCTACAAGCTCGACCACCTGTTCCTGATCGAGCGCGACTCGGGCCTGGTGATCCACCGCGAATCCGCGCCCGACCTGCCCGACCTCGACAGCGACGCGATCGCCGGCATGCTGACCGCCATCGGCGAGTTCGTGAAGGACTCGGTGGGCGAGGGCGAGCAGGGTGCGCTCAGCATCGCGCAGGTGGGCGAGCACGTGCTGTGGCTGCTGGAAGGCCCGAGCGCGAACCTCGCCTGCTTCCTGCGCGGCGTGCCCACGCCGGCGCTGCGCGCGGTGCTGCAGCAGCGCCTGGAGGAACTGCACGGGCGGCTGAACGATCCGATGTCCGGCCTGCAGGCCGGGCGCGCGGAGCTGGGTGCGTACTGCGCGGAGCGCCTCGCGATCGGATCGGTCGACGTCGAGGCGCGCGCCGGCGACGATACCGCCGCGGCGCAGCCCTCGCGCACGCCGGCGCTCGTCGCCGCGCTGGTGGTGCTCGCGCTGGTGGCGTGGGCGGGCTGGTCCGGCGTGCGCAGCTGGCTCTGGCAGCGCGACCTGGCCGCCCTGCGCGAGTCGCTCGCCGGCGTGCCGGGCTTCGTGCTCACCGGCATGGAGGCGCGCAACCGGGACCTGGTCATCCTGCGCGGCCTGCTCGATCCCTCGGTGAAGGCGCCGGTGGACTTCGCCCGCAGGCAGCTGCCCCCGGACACCGAACTTCGTTTCGAGACGCGAGGCTACCTGTCGACCGACGACATCGTGCTCCAGCGCCGCGCCGCGGCCCGCGTGCAGGCGCCCGCCGGCGTGCGCCTGCGCGTGTCGGAAGGCGTGCTCCACGCCAGCGGCTACGCCCCGGCCGACTGGATCGCGGCCTTCCCGGCCGATGCCGCGAACGTGGCGGGTCTCGCGGGCGTGGATGCGAGCGCGCTGCGCGCCGATCCCGCGCAGGCGCTGCGCCTGCACGCCACCGCGATCTCCGGGCTGCTGGTGCCCTTCGCGCCCGGCGCGCAGGCGATCGAGGACGTCGCTGCCGTCGATGCCCTGGTCGAGGAGATCGAACGGGCCCGCGGCGTGGCGCGGACCCTGGGCGTGACGCCGCGCCTGCGCTGCTTCGGCGTCACCGATGAACCGGGCTCGGCCAGCACGAATGCGAGCCTGCGCGTGGCGCGCGCCGAGGCACTGGTGTCGATGCTGCGCGAACGCCTGCCCGGACTCGCGATCGAGCGCGCCGACGACGCCGCCATGGCGACCGAAAGCGATAGACTGGCGCGGCGCGCCGCCCGCGCGGAGCTCAGCTGGGACGGGTCCGAACCACCATGATCGAACGCACGCGCAAACTGTGCCTGCTTGGCGACTTCGGAGTGGGCAAGACCAGCCTGGTGGCGCGCTTCCTGCGCAACACCTTCTCCGACAAGTACCTGACCACGGTCGGGGTGAAGGTCGACAGCAAGGACATGACCCTGGCCGACGCGCGCAAGGTCAAGGTCGTGGTCTGGGACATCGCGGGCAAGAGCGCGCTCGACTCGCTCAACCAGAGCTACCTCAAGGGCTCCAGCGGCCTGCTGCTGGTTGCCGACGGCACGCGCGAGTCCACGCTGCGCTCGGCGCTGTACCTGCAGATCCAGGCGCAGAGCCTGCTCGGCGAGGTGCCCTGCGTGCTGCTGATCAACAAGCTCGACCTCGCCGACCGCTGGGAGGTGCGGCCCGAGACCGTGGCGGAGGTGCGCAAGACGCTCGCCACCTTCGAGACCTCCGCCAAGACCGGCGACGGCGTGGAGGACGCGTTCGGCATACTCGCCGCGCAGGTGTTCGCATGAGCCGCATCTTCGGCCCCCTGGTCGAGACCGAATTGCGCCGGCTGCTGGTCGATGCCGCGGCGCCGCTGCTGCTGACCTTCGAGAGCGACTGGACGCTGCGCGGCCTCTCGGGCGATCTCGCGCGCTACGGCCTCGAGGGACGCAATCCCGACGAGGCGGTGTCGCTCGTGCGCCAGCTCTTCCTAGGTTCCGACGCGACGGTCGCGCAGTCGATCGAGTTCGTCGAGCTGCCCTCGGGCGTGAGCGCGCACCTGCACCTGCTGCCCGAGCCGCCGATGCTGCACGTGCTGGTGCTCGATGCCACGGCCGAGGTCGGCCGCCAGCGGCTCGCGCAGCAGGCCGGGCACGAGGCCCAGCTCGCCGGACACGAGAAGTCGCGCGCGCTGAAGCGGCTCAAGCACGCGCGCACCGAACTCGAACGCCAGCGCGAACAGCTGGCCGAGGCCGACGCCTTGAAGGGCGCGCTCATCTCCACGCTCTCGCACGAGTTCCGCACGCCGCTCACCTCGATCTTCGGCTACCTGCACCTGGTCGAGCGCCACGCCTCGCCGGAATGCCTGATGGCGCTGCGCGCGATCCGGCGCAACGCCACCCACCTCGAGGCGCTGGCCGAGAACCTGCTGGAGTGGGGGCGCGGCGAGGCCGGCGGCACGCTGCTGGTGCCGCGCACGTTCCCGCTTTCGGAACTGGCCGAGGACATCGGCCAGATGTTCGAACCGATCGCGCGCGAAAGCGGCCTGGGCTTCGGCGTCGAGGTCGTGGCGAGCGGACCCACGCGCGCGTGCTTCGACCAGCTCAAGCTCAAGCAGATCCTGATCAACCTGATCGGCAACGCGATCCGCTACACCCCCGCCGGCCGGGTCGACACGCGCCTGGACTTCGACGGCATGCGCCTGGTGCTCGAGGTGCGCGACACCGGCGTGGGCATCCCCAAGGACCAGCACGAGCGCGCGTTCCAGCCGTTCCAGCGCGCGAACGCCCAGGACAGCCGCGGCGCGGGCCTCGGCCTCGCCATCGTGCAGCGGCTGGTGACGCTGATGAAGGGCACGATCGATCTCGATTCGGAACCCGGCCGCGGCACGCGCATCCGGGTCACCCTGCCGCAGGCGGCCGAGGTCGATCCGGTCGCGAGCGCGAAGGACGAGCGCGACCGCCACCATTGGGCGCGCGGGGTGAAGGTGCTCGTGGCCGACGATGATCCCGACGTGCGCGAGCTGCTGCGCGTGCTGCTGGCCGAGCACGGCTTCCGCGTGCTGCTTGCGAGCAACGCCACCGAGGCGCACGAGCTGGCGGTGCGCGACCAGCCGCCGCTGATCCTGATCGACCTGCAGATGCCCGGCCTGCCCGGCACCGCCGCGATCTTCAAGCTGCGCGCGGAGAAGCATCCCGGCCGCATCGTCGCGCTCTCCGCCTCGCCCACCGAGGAAGCGCGCCGCAGCGCGCTGGGCGCCGGGGCAGACCTGTTCGTGACCAAGCCGATTGACATCGAAGGGCTGCTGGCCGCGATCGAGCATCTCGCTCCGTAAGGGGGGTGGTGGGAAGGCTGGCGCGTCCGAGACGCACCCTACGCTCGCATCGTAGGGTGCGTCTCGGACGCACCGGTTCTCGACGCAGCCTCCGCCATCGCGATCCCACGCACGCCACGACGGGCGTCGAGCCGAACGGTGATGTGCGCCGCCGCCGGAAGCGTATCGAGCGCATGCTCGGCCCACCGCTGCATCAATGCGGTGAAGTGCTGCAACGCCGCCGCATCCATGGAGGCGTGCCCGGGGCGGGCCTCCGCCATGCGCCGTTCCGCGTCGCGCCGCCACCGGCGCATCGTCGCGAAGTCCGGCGCGAGCAGTGCCACCAGCAGGTCGAGCTTGCGCCAGGCGTCGCCATAGGGGCCCGACATCGCGCGGTGCACGAAGGCGCGCCAGCGTCCGTCGGCATCGAATCGCCGTTCGAGCGTGTTGCGGGGCGAGGCGAGCGTCGCGCGCTCCGGTGCCGGTACGCCGACCAGCCACCCCTCGACCAGCACGACGCGCGGTCGGGCGGTGAGGACGCGCCAGCGCGATGGCGGCAGGCGGCGATCGGCGAGCCGGTCGTAGCGGGGCCAGCCGATCGGCAGCCACGGTCCCGGTGCCCCGATCGCGTCGAGCAGCGCCGACAATCGCGCCAACTCGTGCGTGCCGGCGACGCCACGCGTGCGCAGCAGCGGATGCACCTCGCGCGCCAGCGTCGCGCGCGCGCGGCGACCCAGGTAGAAGTCGTCCAGCGATACGACCACGGTGGCGAGGCCGAGCGCGTCCAGGCGCCGCGCGAGCCTCGCGGCGAGCGTGGTCTTGCCCGAGCCGGGCAGCCCGCTCAGTCCCACGAGCAAGGGTCGTCGTCGACGGGTGCAGCGCGCCTGCACGACGGCGGCGAGCCGGGCGGGCAATGCGTCGGTTTCCTCGCGCGCCGGCGCCCGTCCGGTGCCCGCGCCCACACGCGTCGTCGCGGGTCGGCGCCTGCGCGTTGGTACCATGGAGTCCGCAGCCACGAGCGCCCCTCTATGAGCCTGAGTCCCGAAATCCTCGACACGTTCCGGCAGCTGTTCCGCGAAGCCGCCGCGGCCGGCGAGCCCGAACCGAGCGCCATGGTGCTCGCCAGCACCGGCGCGGACGGACGCGTCTCGGCGCGCACCGTACTGCTCAAGCAGGCCGATGCCGACGGTTTCGTGTTCTACACCAATACCGAGAGCCTGAAGGGCCGGCAACTGGCGGCGCATGGCGAGGTCGCGCTGCTGTTCCTGTGGAAGCACCTGCGCGACCAGGTGCAGGTGCGCATCGAGGGAACGGTCGGCTTCGTCACCGAGGCCGAGGCCGACGCGTACTTCGCCTCCCGCCCGCGCGAGAGCCAGATCGGCGCCTGGGCCTCGGACCAGTCGCAGGAGCTGCCCGATCGCGAGACGTTCCTGCGCCGTTACGCCGAGGTCGAGGCGCGCCATGCCGGCCGGGACGTGCCGCGCCCGCCGAACTGGACCGGCTATCGCGTGACGCCCGATCGCGTCGAGTTCTGGTACGGCGTGCGCTTCCGCCTGCACCAGCGCGACCTGTACGTGCGCGACAGCGACGGCTGGCGCAAGACGCTGCTGTATCCGTGACTGCCGCGACGGGCACGGCGACCCCTCGTCACGACGACGGTTATCCGAACCGCATCGTCTGCCTGACCGAGGAACCCACCGAGGTGCTCTACGCGCTCGGCGAGGAGCGCCGCATCGTCGGCATCTCCGGCTTCACGGTGCGCCCGCGGCGCGCGCGCCGCGAGAAGCCGAAGGTCAGCGCGTTCACCTCCGCGAAGCTCGATGCGATCACCGCGCTCGAGCCCGACCTGGTGATCGGCTTCTCCGACATCCAGGCCGACATCGCCGCGGACCTGATCCGGCGCGGCATCGAGGTGTGGATCAGCAACCACCGCTCCGTCGCGGGCATCCTCGCCTACGTGCGTCGCCTGGGCGCGCTCGTGGGCGCGCACGATCGCGCCGAGCGCTACGCGAACGAGCTCGAAGGCCGGCTCGCGGCCGTGGCGGATGGCGCGCGCACGCTGGCGCGCCGGCCGCGCGTGTACTTCGAGGAGTGGGACGATCCGCCGATCACCGGCATCCGCTGGGTCTGCGAGCTCGTGCGCATCGCCGGCGGCGACGACGTCTTTCCCGAGCGCAGCACCTGCTCGCTCGGGAAGGACCGCATCCTCGCCGATGCCGAGGAGGTGGTCCGGCGCGAGCCCGACATTATCCTGGGTTCGTGGTGCGGCAAGAAGTTCCGCCCCGAGCGCGTCGCCGCGCGGCCGGGCTGGCAGGCCGTCCCCGCCGTGCGCGACGGCGAGCTGCACGAGATCAAGTCGCCCGATATCCTGCAGCCCGGACCCGCCGCACTGACCGACGGTCTCGATGCGATGGCCGCGATCTTCCGGCGGTGGTCGGAGCGCCAGGGCGGGCGTAGAGGGCCCGACCCTTCAGGCCGCGGGCGACATCAACCGTCGCAGGAGCCCGCGTGAGCGCGCGAAAGGCCTCGCGACGGGTCGATGCGTGGCGGGATTGCTTCGCGCGCTCGCGCGCGCTCCTACGCAGGAATCTGCGCCGGTGTGATGGCGCGGCTAGAGCTGGGCACATGCGCATGGCGTTCGCCACGCCGCATCGGACCCGCCATTACTGCTTGATGACGGTCGACAGGAACTCCCGCACCGAATCCGGATCGCCGAGCTTCGGCGCATCCTCGTCGCGATAGCGCTGGGCCTTCCCCGAGCGCACGAGCACGGCCTCGGCGAGCTTGCGCTTGAGATCGAGCATCCAGACGGCGGCATCGCCGTTCTCGCCCCGGCCGGCGGCGACCAGCAGGCCGTCCGCCCGGGAGATCGGTTCGCCCTTGGCGAGCGCGGCGCGGAAAGCGTCGTAGTCGCTGCCCGTCAGCGCCTGGGCATGCCAGCCGAACGCGGCCATGTCGACCAGTCCCGACCCGACCGGTTCCTGTCCGAGCAGTTTCGACACGGTGTCGGCATCGATGTCCGGCGCGGGCCCGCAGCCCGCCATGGCCGAGCGCACGGCGCCCGCGCCGCGGGTGGCGGCGAAGCGCGCCTCGATCGCGCGCTCGCCGTCGCGCGGGTCGCGCACGCGCCAGGTGACGGCCGTCGTCGCCGGCCCGATCGCGTCGGCGACCAGGGCCACGTCGGAGGCGTCGTCGGCGTCGGCGGCAGCTTCCAGCACGAACGAGTTAGGCCGGTCGGCGTGGTAGTAGCCGGTCTGCGGGAGCTGCGCGTTGGGGTGCAGCATGCCGCCCTCGATCGAGATCGTACTCAGGGCCTGGTCCATCGCGACCGCGTCGGGTCCCTCGAAATCGTCGAACGGAAAACCCTTCATCGCCGCGTTCGCGTTCTCGATCTCCAGCCGCCAGGCCAACGTCCCCTGCAGGCCGGGCTTGCACTGGAGCTGGAGGCGCGCCGGCGTGCGGGCCTTGCCCAGCGTCGCCTCGCCGCGCACCTCGGCGCGTCGCAGGCCGTGCGCGTTCACCTCCAGCGTCCATGCCGGGCCGGCGGCGTCGACCGGCGGCGCGCTGGCGGCGAGCAGGCACAGGGCGGCGAACGGGGCGCGGGCGGTTCTCATTGTCGGGTTCCCTTCCGATTCACGCGACGAGCGCCGCGCCGAGCGCGGCGACCTGGCGCGTCATGCGGCCGACCTGCTCGGCGCGCGCGTTCGAGGCGTTGCCCTGTTCGGCGCGCTTCGCGACGCCCTGCGCGATGGCGGCGAGCCGGAAGAAGTTGAAGGCGAGATAGAACGGCCAGCGCGCGCCGGGATCGCGTCCGGTGAGCTCCGCGTAGTGCGCCACGATTGCGCCCTCGTCGGGGATGCCGAGCACCGCCCGATCCTGCCCGAGCAGCCCCGGCAGCACGGGATTGCGCGGCAGGCGCAGCGCCATGCAGTAGTACGCGAGGTCGGAGAGCGGATGGCCGAGCGTGGACAGCTCCCAGTCCACCACCGCGAGCACGCGCGGCGCATCGGGCGCGAAGATCAGGTTGTCGATGCGGTAGTCGCCGTGCACGAGCGCGTTCGCGCCGTCGTCGGGCGGCACGTGCGCGGGCAGCCATGCGAGCAGCGCTTCCATCTCCTCGATGCGTCCGGTCTCGCTCGCGCGGTACTGGTCGGCCCAGCGCGCGAGCTGGCGCGCGAAGTAGTTGCCCGGCTTGCCGTAGTCCGCGAGCCCCACCGCGGACGGCTCGACGGCGTGGATGCGCGCGAGCACCGAGACGATCTCCCGGTACGTGTCCGCGCGCATGCCCGCCTCGAGTTCGGGCAGCGCGGGGTCCCAGAAGATGCGCCCGTCCACGTACGTCATGAGGTAGAACATCGAGCCGATCACCGACTCGTCCAGGCACAGGTGCACCGGTTCGGCCACGGGCACGCCGCGGCCATGCAGGGCCTGCAGCACGCGGAACTCGCGATCGACGGCATGCGCGGAGGCGAGCAGCCGGCCCGGGGGCTTGCGGCGCAGCACGTAGCGGCCCGAGGCGGCCGTGATCGCGTACGTCGGATTGGACTGGCCGCCGCTGAACTTCGTGGCGGTCAGGGGTCCCTGGAAGCCCGGGACCGCGCCTTCCAGATGCTGGGCAAGGGCGGCTTGGGGCAGTGCGAGCGGGTCGGTTTCCATGGCGGCATTGTGACCGCTCGACGAACGGCCGCCAATCGCGCGCGGACGCCCGCCATCGAGGTCCGTCACGCCGCGTTCAGTAGTACGTCCACAGCGCGCGATCGGCCGCGCCGGCCAGGTGCGGCAGCGCATTCCAGCTCTGCAGCAGCAGCCTGCCCTCGTGCACGCGGAACTCCGAGATCGCGCTGTTGCGCAGGGTCAGGTTCAGTTCCACCGAGGTCTCCGCCGGGATGCCCAGGGCGAGGCGTGCGAGCTGGGAGATCAGCCCGCCGGAACTCACCACCAGCACCGGCCGCTCGTCCGGCGCCAGCGCTCCCAGGCGAGCCGCTGCGCGCGTCGCGCGCGCCGAGAACGCGTGCCAGCCCTCGTGCAGGTCGTCGTCCAGTTCCCCGCGGCTCCACACGCCCAGGGCCACGCGCAGCATGCGGTAGACGTCGCGCGGATCAGGTGGCGCCCCGCTGCGGGCTAGCGCGGCGAGGTCGGCGCCGGCGCCATGCCGGGCGAAGGCGCGCAGCACGGCATGGTGGTCGAACTCGTCGAACGCGGCGTCGCGCGCGGCTTCGGGCAGCGCGAGGTCGGCGTCGCGGAAGGCTTGTGCGATGGTCGCCTCGGTCTCCCGGTGCCGCCGCAGGTCGCCGGTCAGCACCTGCGCGAACCCCTGTGGATGGTGTGCCGCCAGCCACGCGCCCAATCGCCTCGCCTGGTCGAAGCCGAGCGGGCTCAGCTGGTCGTAGTCCGCCTCGCCCGCGGATGCCTGCGCATGCCGCACCACCACCAGCCGCGTGCTCATCCCAGCACCGGGGTGCTGGCGGACGCCACCATGCCCTGCAGGGCGAAGTCGAGCAGGCTGAGTACCAGGATCGCGATCACCGGCGCGAAGTCGAACGGCCCGAGCTTGGTCGGGACCAGGCGCTGCACCAGCCGGCAGGGCTGCACGCCGATCAGGAACACGAGCTCCACCAGCGGATTGCCGCGCCGCGCCTCGACCAGGCTGAACAGCCACGACAGCGCCACGTAGCCGATCACGGCCCAGATCCAGTACCACAGGATGAAGCTCAGCACGTCCACCAGGGCGAGCAGCAGGCCGAACGCCGAGAGCGCGGCGAGGCCCTTGAGCAGCAGGAGCTTGAGGATCGCGACGGGGAACATCAGCAGGAGCGCGGACAGGCTCGCCTGGCGCCAGCGCGGGACCACGCGCTCGAGCGGCCGCAGCAGGGGGTTGGTGCTGGTGTACACCCATTGCGCGATGGGATTGATGAAGGGCGCGCGCAGCAGCTGGAACACGAAGCGGCTGTACAGGATCGCGTACACCAGCGAGAACGCCAGCGTCACCAGGTAGAGGTAGAGCGCGCTCAGCATCGTGGGGTCTCAGCCGTACTGGTCGGACAGTTCGCGTCCGCGCTCGGCGGCACGTGCGACGGCGCGCGCGAACAGCGCGCGCAGCCCGCCGTCTTCGAGCACCTCGATCGCGGCGGCGGTGATCCCGCCGGGCGAGGTCACGCGCTCGCGCAGCAGCGAGGGCGCTTCGGCGCTCTCGCGCGCCATGCGCGCGGCGCCCAGGCAGGTCTGCACGACCAGTTCGCGCGCCGCGCGCGGCTCCAGGCCCTCGGCGATCGCGGCCGATTCCAGCGCCTCGATCAGCAGGAACAGGTACGCGGGCCCGCCGCCGGAGACGGCGGTCACCGCGTCCATGCGCGACTCGGGGTCGAACCAGAGCGTGGGACCCGTGCTCGCCAGCAGCCGCTCCACGCTGGCGCGCGCGTCGGCATCCACCAGGGGGCCGGCGCAGAGGCCCGTGATTCCCGCCCCGATCAGCGCCGGCGTGTTCGGCATGGCGCGCACGATCGGCAAGGGCGTGCCCAGCCAGCCCGCGAGCTGGTCCAGGCGCACGCCCGCGATGATCGACACCACCAGCGGCCTGCGCCCGGCCAGCGCCGGCGCCAGTCCCTCGCAGACCTCGCGCGCCACCTGCGGCTTCACCGCGAGCACGATGCGATCGGCGCGTCGCGCGAGATCGGCGTTGTCGTCCGCCAGCCCGATGCGGAAATCGCGGACCAGGGCGTCGGCGAGCGCGGCCTGCGGTTCGGAGACCAGGATCCGTGCCGGATCGTGGCCGGCGGCGACCAGCCCGCCGACGAGGCAGCGCGCCATGTTGCCGCCGCCGACGAAGGCCGTGAGGGACGGGGAGGGACTCGGGTTCATCGTGCCGGGGACGGGGAAGGAACGTCCGAGAGTGCCACAAGCCGCGCGAGCGAACATCCGCGGATCGGCACCGAACCCGGGTGCGTCAGCGGCGCGTCGCCGCTGGCCGCGGACCGAACAACGCGGTGCCGATGCGCACCATGGTCGAACCTTCCGCCAGGGCCAGCTCGAAGTCGTCGCTCATGCCCATGGACAGCGTGTCGATGCCGTCGTGGCCGGCCTGCAGCGTCTCGAACATCGCGCGCATGCGCCGGAACGATGCGCGTCGGCGTCCGGGGTCGGGCACGGGTTCGGGGATCGCCATGAGCCCGCGCAAGCGCAGGCAGTCGGCTTCGGCCACGGCCTGGGCGATCTCGCCGACCGCGTCGGGCGCGCAGCCCGCCTTGGTGCGCTCGCCGTCCACGTTCACCTGGATCAGCACGTTCAGGCGGATGCCCGCGTCGCGGCAATGGCGCTGCAGCGTGGGCACGAGCTTGATCCGGTCCAGGGTCTGCAGCCAGTCGAAATGTGCGGCCAGGTCGCGGCACTTGTTCGACTGCAGCGGCCCGATGTGGTGCCACTCCAGCGACAGGCCGGCGAGCGCCTGCTGCTTCGCCAGCGCCTCCTGCACGTAGTTCTCGCCGAACGCGACCTGGCCGGCGCGCGCGAGGGCGCGGATCTCCTCCGCGTCCCGGGTCTTGGAGACGGCCACCAGCGCCACGGCCCGCCCGGGCGCGGCGTGCTCGATGCGGGTGCGGATCTGCCGCAGCGTGGAGGCGGGGTCGTTCATGCGGATCGCGCATGGTATCCGCAACCGTCGGCGTCCACCTCGCCCGCGTGCGGGAATCGGGCCCGGCGCACACGCCCGGGCTGGAAGCGCAGGCTATACTGCCGGTGGCTTCCGCCAGGCCCCTGCCGGACGGGAGCATCTCGCACGAGGATTGCCATGGATATCGCCGAACTGCTGGCGTTTTCGGTCAAGAACAAGGCGTCGGACCTGCACCTCTCGGCCGGACTGCCGCCGATGATCCGCGTCGATGGCGACGTGCGCCGCATCAACATCCCGGCCCTGGACCACAAGCAGGTCCACTCGCTGGTCTACGACATCATGTCGGACAAGCAGCGGCGCGACTACGAGGAATTCCTCGAGGTCGACTTCTCCTTCGAGATCCCCGGTCTCGCGCGCTTCCGCGTGAACGCGTTCAACCAGAACCGTGGTGCCGGCGCGGTGTTCCGGACCATTCCGAGCGAGGTCTGGACGCTCGAGGACCTGGGCTGCCCGAAGATCTTCAAGGAACTCATCCAGCAGCCGCAGGGCCTGATCCTCGTCACCGGACCCACGGGTTCGGGCAAGTCCACGACGCTGGCCGCGATGATCGACAGCGTGAACAAGAACGAATACGCGCACATCCTCTCGGTCGAGGACCCGATCGAGTTCGTGCACACCTCGCAGAAGTGCCTGATCAACCAGCGCGAGGTGCACCGCGACACGCACGGGTTCAACGAGGCGCTGCGCTCGGCGCTGCGCGAGGACCCCGACTACATCCTGGTGGGCGAGTTGCGCGACCTCGAGACCATCCGCCTGGCGCTCACCGCCGCCGAAACCGGCCATCTCGTGTTCGGCACGCTGCACACCAGCTCCGCCGCGAAGACCATCGACCGCATCATCGACGTGTTCCCCGCGGGCGAGAAGCCGATGGTGCGCTCCATGCTCTCCGAGTCGCTGCGCGCGGTCATCTCGCAGACGCTGCTGAAGAAGGTCGGCGGCGGGCGCATCGCCGCGCACGAGATCATGGTCGGCATCCCCGCGATCCGGAACCTGATCCGCGAGGACAAGGTCGCGCAGATGTACTCCTCGATCCAGACCGGCCAGAGCCACGGCATGCAGACGCTGGACCAGTGCATGCTCGACCTCACGCGGCGCGGCCTGATCACGAAGATGCAGGCGATGGGATACGCGAAGGACAAGAAGATTTTCGAGTGACGGAGGGCTGAGGGCTGAGGGCTGAGGGCTGAAACGATGGGACGCCGCGGCACACCCTAGTTTCAGCCCTCAGCCCTCAGCCCTCGCGCCCCAGGCAGGTCGCAAGCGCGGCCCAAGGGAGTACGCATGAGCAGCATCGACTTCACCTCCTTCCTCAAGCTGATGGTGCACAAGAAGGCGTCGGACCTGTTCATCACGTCCGGCATCCCGCCCAGCATGAAGGTGCACGGGCGCATCGGCCCGATCACGCAGCAGCCGTTGACGCCGCAGCAGGCGCGCGACCTGGTGCTGAACGTGATGACGCCCTCGCAGCGCGAGGAGTTCGAAAAGACGCACGAGTGCAACTTCGCGATCTCGCTCGCCGGTGTCGGCCGCTTCCGCGTGAGCTGCTTCTACCAGCGCAACCAGGTCGGCATGGTGCTGCGCCGGATCGAGACGCGCATCCCCACGATCGAGGAGCTGAACCTCCCGCAGATCACCAAGACCCTCGCGATGACCAAGCGCGGGCTGATCATCTTCGTCGGCGCCACCGGCACCGGCAAATCGACCTCGCTCGCCTCGATCATCGGCTACCGCAACCAGAACTCCACCGGCCACATCATTACCATCGAGGACCCGATCGAATACGTGCACAAGCACGAGGGCTGCATCATCACCCAGCGCGAGGTCGGCATCGACACCGACACCTGGGAGAACGCGCTCAAGAACACCCTGCGCCAGGCGCCCGATGTGATCCTGATCGGCGAGGTGCGCACGCGCGAGACCATGGAGCACGCGATTGCGTTCGCCGAGACCGGCCATCTGGTGCTGTGCACCCTGCACGCGAACAACGCGAACCAGGCGCTGGACCGCATCATCCACTTCTTCACCGAGGACCGCCGCCCGCAGCTGCTGATGGACCTCTCGCTGAACCTCAAGGGCATCGTCGCCCAGCAGCTCATCCCCACGCCGGACGGCAAGGGCCGGCGCGTGGCGATGGAGGTGATGCTCGGCACGCCGCTCGTGCAGGACTACATCCGCGACGGCGAGATCCACAAGCTGAAGGAAGTGATGAAGGAATCCACGAACCTCGGCATGCGCACCTTCGACCAGAGCCTGTTCGAGCTCTACCAGGCCGGCGAGATCAGCTACGAGGACGCGCTGCGCCACGCCGATTCGCAGAACGAGGTGCGCCTGCGCATCAAGCTCTCGCAGGGCGGCGACGCGCACACCCTGTCGCAGGGCCTCGATGGCGTGGAACTGATCGAGAACTGACCAGGACCGACAGGGCCGCGAAGGAACTGTAGGAGCGCGCTTCAGCGCGCGATGTTTTGATCGGGCTGGCGCGGAAAGGTCGCGCGCTGAAGCGCGCTCCTACAAATACTCCCAAGCCCACCGCTGGCACGGAATGCCCGCGACGAACGCGAGCGACGTAGGGAATGATCGAGCCGGAGACGCAGCCTAGGACTGCGCGCCGATCAGCTTCGCCATCACCGCCATGCGCACGAGCAGTCCGTTGGAGACCTGCTCCAGGATTACGGACTGGTGGCCATCGGCGACGTCCGAATCGATCTCCACGCCGCGGTTCATCGGGCCCGGATGCATCACGATCGCGTCGCGGCGCGCGCGGCGCAGGCGCTCGGGGGTCAGGCCGTAGCGATGGAAGTAGTCCGCCTCGCTCTCGATCAGCGCGTGCTGCATGCGCTCCTTCTGCAGGCGCAGCATGATGACGACGTCGACGCCGTCCAGGGCGTGGTCGAGGTCGTCGAAGATCACCACGCCCGGCTGTTCGATGCGCTCGGGCAGCAGTTGCGGCGGCGCACAGACGCGGATTTCGCCGGTGCCGAGCGTGGCAAGCACGTCGAGGTCCGAGCGCGCCACGCGCGAATGGCGCACGTCGCCCACGATCAGCACCTTGAGCGCGGAGAAGTCGGCGCCCTTGTGCTGGCGGATGGTGTAGGCGTCGAGCAGGCCCTGCGTGGGGTGCGCGTTGTTGCCGTCGCCGGCGTTGATCACGGCGACGCCCGGGCGCACCTGGCGCGCGAGGTTGCACGGCGTGCCGTTCTCCTTGTGCCGCACCACGAACAGGTCGCAGTGCATGGCCTCGAGCGTGCGCAGGGTGTCGAGCAGCGATTCGCCCTTGGTGGTGGAGGAGTTCGCCACGTCGAAGTTCACCACGTCGGCCGACAGTCGCGTGGCGGCGAGTTCGAAGCTCGTGCGCGTGCGCGTGCTCGGCTCGAAGAACAGGTTCACCACGGTGCGCCCGCGCAGGATCGGCAGCTTCTTGACCTTGCCGCCGGTCGCCGCGGCGATCGCGGCGGCGGTGTCGAGCAGTTCGCCGACCAGCGCGGCGGGCATCCCGGCGAGCGTGATCAGGTGGCGCAGGCGGCCGTTCGCGTCGATTTGCGGGTCGATCATGGCGGGTGTTCGGCTTGAATCCGGAGTCAGCGGGCGTGCGCGCGGGGCGCGAACTCGAGGCGCAGCGGCGACGGGCCGCGCAGCTTGAGCGCATGCCCCGGCGGCGGTTCCAGCGCGATGCCGCAGGCGTCGGCCTGGATCGGCAGTTCGCGGCCGCCGCGCGCGGCAAGCACGGCGAGCGTGACCGTGGCCGGCCGGCCCCAGTCGAACAGCTCGTTCAGCGCCGCGCGCACCGTGCGGCCGCTGTGCAGCACGTCGTCCACCAGCACGACGTGGGCGCCGTCCACCGGCCAGGGCAGCATGGACGGCCGCACCGTGGGGTTGAGCCCGTGGTGTTCGAAATCGTCGCGATGGAAGCTGATGTCGAGCGTGCCCATGGGGTCGGGCAGGGCGAGCGCGGCATGCAGGTGGCGCGCGACCCAGGCGCCGCCCGTGAGGATGCCCACCATGCGCGGCGTCGTGATGCCGCGCGCCTGCAGGTGCGCCCGGAGCTCGCGTTCGAGCTGCGCCAGGCAGTCGTGCGTGTCGGGCAGTTCAGTGCGCATCTCAGTCCGCCGCCGCGCGCGCGTGCGACTGCAGGAAATCCTCGACGATCACCTGCGCGGCCACCGCGTCCAGCAGCTCGGCATCGCCGCGCCGGCGCGTGCCCGCGGCGCGCGCGGCGGCGAACCGGCGACTCGCCTCCTGGGAACTGTGGCGTTCGTCCTGCGTGCGCACGGGCGCGGGGAAGCGCTCCGCGAGCGCGCGCGCGAAGGCATCGGCCGCGCGCGTGATCGGCTGCAGCCCGCCCTCGAGGGTGAGCGGCCGCCCCACGACGAGCAGGTCGGGCGCCCACTCGCGCACCAGCGCCGAAACGCGGGTCCAGTCCGGTCCGGCACTGCCGTTGGGAACGACCGCGATCGCCTGCGAGGTGCCGGTGTAGGTCTGCCCGAACGCGACGCCGATGCGGCGGGCGCCGTAGTCGAACCCGAGCACGCGCGCCGGTGCCGCGGGCGAGGCGGATTCCGCGCTCATGCGTGCCCGGCGTAGTCCGAGAGGGTGGCGAGGTTCACGCCGACGAGCTTCGCCGCCGCGTTCCAGCGCTGCTCGAGCGGGGCATCGAAGATCAGGCCCAGCGTCGCGGGCGTGGTCAGCCAGGCGTTCTCGCGCATCTCCTGTTCCAGCTGGCCCGCGGTCCAGCCCGAATAGCCGAGCGCCACGAGCGCGCGCCGCGGTCCGCGACCCTCGGCCATCGCGACCAGGATGTCGCGCGAGGTGGTGACCGCGAGCGTGTCGTTGATCCGGAAACTGGAGTCCCACTCGCCGCCCGATTCGTGCAGCACGAACCCGCGCTCCTGCTGCACCGGCCCGCCGATGTAGACCGGGGCATCGCCGATTTCCGGCAGCTGCGGATCGAGCTTCATCTGCGCCATCACGTCGCCGAGGCGGAAATCGGACAGGCGATTGATCATCAGCCCCATGGCGCCGTCGGCCGAATGCTGGCAGACGTAGGTGACCCCCTTCGCGAAGTTCGGATCGGCCATGCTCGGCATGGCGATCAGGAAATGATCGGTGAGCCAGGTCGCTTCGGTCATGGCGTCGAGTCTAGCGGAGAGGGCGTGAGCAGGGCGGACGGCTGAAACCAGCCCAGGTCTTCCGTGGTGGGAATCGGCAGCGACACACCAAGGTCGTCGCCCCCGCCTTCGCGGGGGCGACGGATTTGAAGGATTTCGGCCAGCCCGTCCATCGACAAAAGCACAGCCGGGATCCAGCCCTCGGCCCTCGCCTTACTGCGTATCCAACGTCCCCCCCGGCAGGAACTGCCACGTCCGAGTGATGTGCAGCACGTCGACCTCCTCGCGGTTGCGGGGCAGGGGCGGGAACGGGGCGGCGAGGTTGACGATCCGCAGGGCGGCGTCGTCCAGCATCTTCTGGCCGCTGCCCTGGATCACGTCCACGCGTTCCACCACGCCGTTCTTGCGCACGGCGACGGTGAGCACGAGCTGGCCAGTCAGCCCGCGCTGGCGGGCCTCCTCGGGGTAGTTCAGGTTCCCCACGCGCTCGACCCGTGCGACCCAGGCGCGCATGTAGTCGGCGTAGGCGTATTCCTGCGTGTTCGCCGAGATGAACTTGCGGCGCGGCCGCTTCGCGTAGGCCTCGGACTGGCGTGCGATCTCGGCCGCGAGCCGCGCCATCTCCAGGCTGCGCTCGATCAGTTCGCGCTCGCTGACGCGCGTGAGTTCGGGCGTGACGGGCTTGCTCTCGCTGCGTTCCACCTTGTAGCGCGTATCGCCGCCGCTCAGCACGGCCTGCGGGCTCGGCGGCGCGGCCTTCGGCGCCTTCTCCCGGCGCGGCGTCGGGGCGAGGCCGTTCAGCGCGGCCGGCGCCAGGCCCGAGAGCGGTTCGCGCGGGCGGCGCGATTCGGTGTGCTCGCCGCCGCCGCGCTGGGTGGCGTTGGCGAGGAAGTCGGCCTGGTCGGGCTTGGCATCGGTCGCGCTCGGCACCAGCACCACGTCCAGCGTGGGCAGGCTGGCGGCGGGCTTCTCCATGGTGAAGGCGAGCCCGAGGATCAGCACGGCGTGGATCAGGCCGGAAAACAGCAACGTGACGCGGAACCGCTCCGCCGGGCCGATGACCGGCGCTTGGCTCACGCGCGGCCCTCGCGCCGCCGTCCGAGCTCGCGTTCGAGCGCGTCGAACAGCTGTCCGGCCACGTTCAGGCCGCACTGCGCGTCGAGTTCCCGGATGCCGGTGGGGCTGGTGACGTTGATTTCGGTGAGATAGTCGCCGATCACGTCCAGGCCGACGAACCACAGCCCCTGGCGCACCAGTTCGGGACCGACCTCGGCCGCGATCCAGCGGTCGCGCTCGCCCAGCGGCTTCGCCACCGGCTTGCCCCCGCGCGCCATGTTGCCGCGGAACTCGTTGCCCTGCGGGATGCGCGCGAGCGCGTGCGGCACCGGTTCGCCGCCGATCAGCAGGATGCGCTTGTCGCCGTCGACGATCTGCGGCAGGTAGCGCTGGGCCAGCGCCATGCGCTGGCCCTCCACCGTCAGCGTCTCGAGGATCACGTTCAGGTTCGGATCGTCCGGGCGCGCGCGGAAGATCGACTTCCCGCCCATGCCGTCGAGCAGCTTGAGCACGGCATCGCCGTGCTCGGCCACGAAGCGGCGCAGCTCTCCCGGATCGCGCGACACCAGGGTCGGCGGCGAGCACTGCGGGAAATGCAGGGCGTAGAGCTTCTCGTTCGCGTCGCGGAGCGCGCCGGGGCGGTTCACCACGAACAGGCCTTCGCGTTCAGCGAGGTCCAGCACGAGGGTGTCGTGCAGGAAGGTCTCGTCCACCGGCGGATCCTTGCGCATCAGCAGCAGGTCCAGTTCCACCAGCGGACGCCATCGCGTTTCGCCCAGCGTGTACCAGTCGGCCGGATCGTCGCGCACGGCGAGGGGGGCGAGCAGCCCGTAGGCCCGGCCGTCGCGCAGGGAGAGGCCCTCGGCCTCCAGGTACCACAGCGCATGGCCGCGCCGGGCAGCCTCGAGCAGCATGGCGAAGCTCGAATCCTTGTAGGTCTTGATGCCGCCGATGGGGTCCATCAGCACGGCAACGGCGAGGCTCATGGGAGTGCTTCCGTCGGTCGCGCGCGCGGCCCGCGCGCGGGGACGCATCTTCCTCGCAACCACCCGCCAGCGGCAAGCAATCGGGCCCGCGCCGCTCGCGGCACGCGGCACGAAAGTTTTCAGCGCCACCTGCGGTTGCGAGGTTTACTTGACATGCTTTCGCACCTTAGCTAAACAGCCCAAAGGGGGCGTAGCCGCGCTGCGAGCGGGCTGCATCAGCGTCACACGGCAATTCGCCGTCGAGACGGGCGACACGAACCGCGGGGGATCTGTGGAAGCGACCCAGAAGGAAGGCAGTCTGTCCGGCCTCAAGGTGATGGTCATCGACGACTCGAAGACCATCCGCCGCACGGCCGAAACGCTGTTGAAGAAGGAAGGTTGCGACGTGATGACCGCCGTCGACGGCTTCGAGGCGCTCGCCAAGATCTCCGACCAGCAGCCGCACATCATCTTCGTGGACATCATGATGCCGCGCCTGGACGGCTATCAGACCTGTGCCCTGATCAAGCACAACCAGATGTTCAAGGCCACGCCCGTGATCATGCTGTCCTCGAAGGACGGCATCTTCGACAAGGCCAGGGGCCGCATCGTCGGCGCCGAGCAGTACCTGACCAAGCCGTTCACCCGCGAGGAGCTGCTGGGCGCCATCCGCAAGCACGTGGAGGGCCGCGCCTGAGTTCCGGGGCGGACGCTGGCATGGCACACATCCTGATCGTCGACGACTCGGCCACCGATGCGAAACTGTTCTCGGCCATGCTCGAGCGCGCGGGACACCGGGTGAGCCATGCGATCGACGCCGAGTCGGGCATCACGCTCGCGAAGAGCGGTCGCCCCGACCTGATCCTGATGGACGTGATCATGCCGGGCATGAACGGCTTCCAGGCCACGCGCAGCCTGAGCCGCGACCCGGTCACCTCGCACATCCCGGTGGTGATCGTCACCACCAAGTCGATGGAGACCGACCGGGTCTGGGCCCTGCGCCAGGGCGCGAAGGATTTCGTGGTCAAGCCGGTCGGCGAGAAGGACCTGCTCGGCCGCATCCAGGCCCTGTTGCCGGCCTGATCGACCCCACGGAGCCCAGCCACCGCATGAACGAATCCAGCACCCCGCTCGGCGCCTTCGAGATCCTGCTCGAGTACGAACGGCTGAGCTTCGAGCACGCCGCCGGCGTGGCCGAGCAGGTCGAGGCCCCGGGCCTGTGGCGCGGGATCGGCTTCCGCATCGGCTCCACGCGCTACATCGGCGGCATCCAGGACGTCAACGAAATCCTGTTCATGCCCTCGCTCACGCCGGTGCCCGGCACCAAGTCCTGGCTGCTCGGCGTGGCGAACGTGCGCGGCAACCTGGTGCCGGTGGTGGACCTGCGCGGCTACGTGGAGGGCGAGCGCACGCCGATCGGCGACCGCTCGCGCGTGCTCGTGGCGCGCCAGTCCGGCGGTAACATCGGGCTGCTGGTCGACGAGGTGCTCGGCCAGCGCAACCTGACCGACGAGAACGCGCCGCTCGAGGATGCCGAACAGGATCCCCGCTACGCGCCGTTCGTGACCTCGCAGTACGAACTGGACGGCGCGGTATGGTGTGTCTTCAATCTGGCTGGACTGGTACGCAAGACCGATTTCCTGCAGGCGGCCGCGTGATGCGGCAGCTATCCATCATGAACATTGCAAGTCGGGTGAGGTGAGGCATGAGCGCGACGGGAGCGGGAGTTGCTCGAGGTCCTGGGCTGAGATTGTGGGTGGGAATGCTGGTCATCGGCGTGGTGGTATTCGCGCTGAACTTCCTCCTGACCACGCGCAACAACGACGAGGACAGGCGGGCGATCGAGAAGATCACCGAGGTGCAGGTGCTCTCGCAGCAGATCTCCAAGGTGGCCTCGGCCGCCTCGGCCGGTAACCTCGACGCCTTCAAGGACCTCAAGACCACGCGCGACGGCATCGAGGCCAACATCAATGCCGTGCGCGACGGCAGCGACAAGGACGGCATCCCCGCCTACGCCGGCGAAGCCAGCGTCAAGGACCAGCTCGCGCGCTGGGTCGATCGCTGGAAGCCGCTGCGCGACGCCGCGGACAAGATTCTCAGCCGCTCCGAGCTCGTGCTCTCGATCACCGAGACGGCCGGCGACTTCAACTCCAAGATCCCGCAGTTGACCCAGCGCATGGACGAAATCGTCCGCGTGCTGACCGACCGCAACGCGCCCGGTCGCCAGATCTCCATGGCCTCGCGCCAGATGCTGCTGGCCGACCGCATGCTGCGCCGCGTGTCGGACATCCTCAAGGGCGGCGACCAGGCCGTCGGCGCCGCCGACCAGTTCGGTCGCGACGCGCAGATGTACGGGCAGGTGCTGAACGGCATGCTGAACGGTTCCTCCGAACTGAACATCTCGTCCCTGTCCGATCCCCAGGCGCGCAACATCCTGGGCGAGGTGCAGAACCTGTTCTCGGAAATCGGCAGCAACGTCGACAAGATCCAGAGCGCGTCCACCGAGATGTTCGAGGTGACCGAGTCCGCCGACTCCATCGGCATCGATTCGCAAGCCCTGCTCGACCAGTCCAAGAACGTCGCCGCCGCGTTCGCGCAGCTGCCCAGCAAGCGCGCGTTCCCCGGCCTGCTCTGGGCGATCATCTCCGGCGGCCTGATGCTCACCGCCCTGCTCGCCATGGGCTGGTTGTACCAGGCCAGCCAGCGCCGCCAGATCCGCGAAACCGAAGCGCTGAACAAGCGAAACCAGGACGCCATTCTGCGACTGCTGGACGAAATGGGATCGCTGGCCGAAGGCGACCTGACGGTGAAGGCGACGGTGACCGAGGACATCACCGGCGCGATCGCGGACTCGGTGAACTTCGCGGTGGAAGCCCTGCGCTCCCTGGTGACCACCATCAACGAGACGGCCGTGCAGGTGGCCGCCGCCGCCCAGGAAACCCAGGCCACGGCGATGCACCTCGCCGAAGCCGCCGAACACCAGGCGCAGCAGATCACCTCGGCCTCGGCCGCGATCAACGAGATCGCGGTATCCATCGACGAGGTCTCCAAGAATTCCGCCGAATCGGCCGACGTGGCGCAACGCTCCGTGCAGATCGCCACCAAGGGCGCCGAAGTGGTGCGCCAGACGATTCAGGGCATGGACTCGATCCGCGACCAGATCCAGGAAACCTCGAAGCGCATCAAGCGCCTGGGCGAGTCGTCCCAGGAAATCGGCTCCATCGTCGAACTGATCAACGACATCGCCGAACAGACGAACATTCTTGCGCTTAACGCCGCCATTCAGGCCGCATCCGCCGGTGAGGCGGGTCGCGGATTCGCGGTGGTGGCCGACGAAGTGCAGCGACTCGCCGAACGCGCCTCGGGCGCCACCAAGCGAATCGAAACGCTGGTGCAGACCATTCAGTCAGACACCAACGAAGCGGTGACCTCGATGGAACAGACCACCGCCGAAGTGGTGGCCGGTGCCCGACTCGCCGAGGACGCGGGCCTGGCGCTGGGCGAGATCGAAAAGGTGTCGGGCGACCTGGCCGACCTCATTCAGAACATCTCCGAAGCCGCGCGCCAGCAGTCGGCCGCCGCCACGAACATCTCGGCCACCATGAACGTGATTCAGGAAATCACCACCCAGACCTCCGTGGGCGCGAGCCAGACGGCGGAATCCATTGGAAACCTGGCGCAGCTCGCCGCCGACCTGCGCCGGTCGGTCGCGGACTACAAGCTGCCGGGCTGAGTCACGCGGAGGGCGGGACAAGGGACGACAGGTGCAGTGTCGAATTGGTCTCCAGCTGCAGTCGCCTCGAGCATGGACGACGGCGAGTTCGCTCGCTGGGTGGACCTGCTCGAACGACGCACGGGGGTCGTGGTCCCGCCCGGACGCAAGACCTTCCTCGTGACCGGGGTGCGCGCGCGCATGCGTGAGACCGGCCACCAGAGCTACCGTCAGTATTTCGAGGACCTGCTCGCGGGCGCGCGCGGGGCGATCGAATGGGCGGCGCTGGTCGACCGCCTGACGGTGCACGAGACGCATTTCTTCCGGCACCTGCCGTCGCTGGAACTGATCGTGCGCGACTGGCTGCCGGGACACCTGCAGCGGCTGGGTGGGGAGCCGTTGCATGCGTGGAGCGTGGGATGTTCCACCGGCGAGGAGGCGTATTCGCTCGCGATGACGCTGGACGAGGGCATCCGCGCCCTGGCCGCCGAGCGCGGGCGCTTCGGGGTGACCGCGACCGACATCAGCGCGCCGGCGCTCAGCGTCGGGCGCGCGGGCGAGTACCCGCTGGGCAAGATCGGGGAGATCCCCGAGCGGCATCGCAACGGTTATTGCGAGGTGGTGGACGACGAGACCTTCGTGGTCGTGGAGAGCCTGCGCAAACGCGTGGGCTTCGCACAATTCAACCTTGTTGACGTGGCCAAGGCGCCGCTCAAGCGGCTGGACCTGATCTACTGCCAGAACGTGTTGATCTACTTCGCGCGCGAGCGCCGGGTGGACCTGATGGATGCCCTCGCCGAACTGCTCAAGCCCGGTGGCTTGCTCGTGGTGGGCGCGGGCGAGGTGATCGGCTATACCCGTTCCAGCCTGACCCGTATCGGAGGGCCGCAGACCTTGGCCTTCCAGCGCAGGACCTGACGCGGCGCACCGGCGCCTCGGGCAGGGCAGGTCGGAAACGACCCGCGAACCGCGCGATCCGCGCGGGCTATACCCGGACGGTCGAGCCGTCCGGGCACGATCGCGATTCCCCAGCCGTGGGGCGCGACCAACAGTTGAAGGGCGACCATGCGACTCCAGGAAGATCTCGACTTCACCACCCTGAACTGGGTCAAGCAGGAACTGGACGAGACCCTCAAACAGGCCAGCCAGTCCCTGGAGGCGTTCGTCGAGGACCCCTCCGACGCCAGCCAGATGCGCTTCTGCGCAACCTACCTGCACCAGGTGCAGGGCACGCTGCGCATGGTGGAGCTGTACGGCGCCGCGATGGTGGTGGAGGAGATGGAACGCGTGGCGCAGGCCCTGCTCGACGGGCAGGTGCGCCAGAAGGACGACTCCTACGGCGTGCTCATGCGCGGCATGATGCAGTTGCCCGACTACCTCGAGCGCCTGCAGAGCGGCCACAAGGACATCCCCATCGTCCTGCTGCCGCTGCTGAACGACCTGCGCAGCTGCCGCGGCGAGAAGCTGCTGTCCGAGAGCGTACTGTTCTCGCCCGACCTGACCGCACCGCTGCCGCGCTCCGCGGCGGGTCCCGAGCGTCCGGTCGCCGAGCTCGAACTGCGCGCGCTCGCCAACCGCCTGCGCACCAACTTCCAGACCGGCCTGTTGAACTGGATCCGCGAGCGCAATCCCGACGAGGCCATCGGCGGGCTGATCGGCACGCTCGAGCGCCTGCGCTCGGCCACCATGCAGGAAGACGCGCGACGCCTGTGGTGGGTCGCGAGCGGCGCGCTCGAGGCGCTGCAGCTCAAGGGCCTCGATCCGAACGCGACCATCAAGCTGCTGTTCGGCAAGGTCGACCGCGAGATCAAGCGCCTGGGCGAGCTCGGCGAGCAGAGTTTCCGCGTCGATCCGCCGCGAGAGCTGACCAAGAACCTCCTGTACTACGTCGCCCATTCCCGCCTCGGCGGCGAGCGCGTGCGCGACATCAAGGACCTGTACCGGCTCGACAGCCTCATGCCGACCGAGCAGGAGCTGCAGCACGCGAAGGGCAGCCTCGCGGGCAAGAACCGCGCCCTGCTCGACACCGTGTCGAGCGCGATCAAGGAAGACCTGCTGCGCGTGAAGGACGCGCTGGATCTCTTCCTGCGCACCCAGAACGCGAAGCCCGAGGAACTCGCCGGCCAGACCGACGTGCTCGACCGCGTGGCCGACACGCTCGGCATGCTCGGCCTGGGCGTGCCGCGCCGCGTGGTGCAGGAGCAGCGCACGCTGCTCGCGAACATCTCCATGGGCCAGCGCCAGGTCGAGGAAAGCACGCTGCTCGACATCGCCGGCGCGCTGCTCTACGTGGAGGCCTCGCTCGACGAGAACATCGAGACCCTGGGCGGCGGCGAAGCGCCCACGCCCGAGGTCTCCAGCACCGAGCTCGACCTGCCGCACGCGGAGATCAAGAAGATCCTCGACGCGGTGATGAAGGAGGCGCTGGCGAACCTGCAGCAGACGAAGAGCGACATGGTCGCGTTCGTCGAGTCGCCGTGGGACCACGCCAAGGTCACCCAGATCCCGCGCATGATGGAGGAGATCTCCGGTGCGCTGCGCATGCTGCACCTCGACGAGGCGGTCGAGCAGGTGGTGGCGCTGAACAAGTTCATCGAGGTCGAGCTGTTGCGCATGAAGCGCGTGCCGTCCTCCGAGCAGATGGACCGGCTCGCCGACGCGCTCGCCTCGGTGGAGTACTACGTCGAGGCCACGCGCGACCAGCGCGCGGGCCGCGAGAAGATCCTGGACGTCACCCGCCGCAGCCTCGAGGCGCTGGGCTACTGGCCCGTGCCGGCCGAGGCCGACGAGATCCTGCGGCATGAGGCCGAGCCCGATGCCGCGCCCGCCGCTCCGGCCGCGAGCACGCCCGCTGCCGCGGCAACGGGCTTCGCGCTGCCCGACCGCGTCGCGGCGAGCATCGATGCGGCGAACGCGACCATCAGCGGTCGCGAGGCGCTGAGCCCGCACGTCGAGGCGCCGGCGGAGTCCACCGGCTACATGCCCTCGCTCGACATGCCCGGGTCGGAACAGGTCGCCGAATTCGTCGCGCGCATGGAGCGCGGCGAGCAGGAGATCACGGCCGAAGTGCCCGCGATCCCGCAGCCGCCGGCGCCGCCGGCCGAGTTGCGCAGCGTGGTCGAGATCGGCAAGGGCAGCGATCTCGCCGACCTGATGCTCGGCGATTCCGCCGCGCAGCCGCTGTCGCCGCCGCCGCCGGAAAGCGACCTGGCCGGGCTGCGCTATGCCGAATCGGCGGACGCCTCCGACGAGGACGAGGAAGAGTTCGACTGGGTGGAGATCGAGGAGGAGGTCGAGCTCGATGCGCCGGTGGAGGTCGCCGCGGACGCGAGCTTCCAGGCCGCCGCTTCCGAGGACATCGACGACGAGATCCGCGAGGTCTTCGTCGAGGAAGTGCAGGAGGAGATCAACAACATCGGCCGCCAGCTGCCGATGTGGCGCGCCGACGTGCTCGACCTCGAGCGGCTCAAGCCGCTGCGCCGCTCGTTCCACACGCTGAAGGGTTCCGGTCGGCTGGTCGGCGCTTTCGCGCTCGGCGAGTTCAGCTGGAAGGTCGAGAACATGCTCAATCGCGTGCTCGACAAGACCATCCAGCCCGCGCCGGCGATGCAGGCCCTGCTCGACCATGCCGTCGGGGCGCTGCCCGAGCTGCTCGCCGCGCTGCGCGGCGAAGGCACGCCCACGTCCGACATCGCCGGGATCATGGCGGTGGCCGACCAGATCGCCCAGGGCGAAGAGGCCTGGCTGCGCAAGGCGGAGAAGGTCAAGGTCAAGCAGGTGCGCCGCGTGCAGGTTCCGCGCGCGCGCAAGGTCGTGGTGTCGCGGCCGGTCGAACTCGACCGCACGCTCGATCTCGGCGTGCCCGCCGAGTTCGAGCTTGCCCCCGCGCCGGTGGTTGCCGAGGCGCCTGCGCCCGCGCCCGCCGAGGCCGTGTTCGAGCCCGCCATGGCGGCCGTCGTCGGTCCGCCGATGCCGGACATCGAACCCACGCTGCGCGAGATCCTCAAGAGCGAGCTGGAACAGCACCTGGCCACGATCCAGGGCTATCTCGACCAGTGCCGCATGATGGGCTTCCCGATGCCCGCGAGCGAGCCGCTGCTGCGCGCGGTGCACACCATGCACGGCGCGATCTCGATGGTGGACCTGCCGGTGATCGGCGAGGTGTTCGGGCCGCTGGAGAGCTACATCAAGCGGCTGCGCGCCCAGGAACAGGCGCCCGATGCGCGCGGCCTGAACGCGATCGAGCGCTCGGCCGACCTGGTGACGACGGCGCTGTCCCAGATCGAACGTCCGGGCACGGCCATTCCGGCCTCGGAGGACCTCATCGCCGACGTGATCGCGCTGCGCGACCACCTGCCCGAGCCCGCGAGTGCGCTCGCCGCGTTCGCGCTCGACATGGACGAGGACGAGCAGCCCCCCGTGGCGGCCGTCGAGCCCGAAGCGCCGGCCGCGGTTCCGGTCGAAGCCGAAGCCGCGCAGGCTGGGGACGAGCAGGCGACGGCGGAGTCCGGGCCGGTCGCCGCCGACGACACCGAAGCCTTCGCCGGGATCGGGTTCACGCCCGAGTCCCAGGCTTCCGCGCCCGAGGCGTTCGCGCTCGAGGAGGAACTCGCGCTCGAGGATGGCGGTGCGGCGGTGGACGCCGGCCCGCTCGAGGACGCGCTGGCGATCGACGATGATTCCCAGAACGCCGACGAGCCGGTGCTTTCCGACCTGTCCGGATTCGAGTCCGGCGCCGACAGTGGCGCGTTCGCGCTCGAATCGGTCGAACTGGGTGCGGACCAGGCCGAATCGGCGGCGTTCGAGGTGGATTCCGATGCAACGCCGGTGGAAGACCTGGCCGCGTGGGACCTGGCGTTCGGCGAGGCCGTGCCCGAGCCGGAACCCGAACTGCCCACCGACTCGGACGTGGCGCTCTCCCTGACCCTCGATTCGGTCGAGATCGAACCCCCCGTGGTCGATGCGGTCGGCCTCGAGCCCGAGGCCGTCGAGCCCGGGTCGAGCGGGGACGACGTGGTCGAGTCGATCGCGCTCGATTCCGATGCGCCTGAATCCGTCGGGTTCGCCGAGCCCGAGGGCGATGCGGTCCCCGTCGAGTCCGAGGCGATCGAGCCCGCGGCGTCCGAGGCTGCACGCGAGGATTCCGGCTCGGATGCCGAGGGCGAGCGTCGTTTCGCCGCCGTCGACTCCGACCTCGAGATCTCCCTGCCCGACCCCGTGGCGTCGGAACCCGCCGGAGCGCCGTCCAGCGCCTCCGCACCGGAATTCGAGGCCTGGTTCGCAGCCATCGAGGAAGGCAGCCAGTCCGCTCCCGAGGCGATGGTGGGCGACGATGACATGCTCGCCGCCCTGGTCCAGGCCGAGGAACAGTCCGCGCCGATCGAATCGGTGTCCGAGTTCGCCGAATCCGCTTCCGCGTTCGACGATGCGGCGATCCGCTACGGCGACGAGGAGGTGCCGGCCGCGGCCGCAACGCCCGAGCCGGCGCCCCAGGCGCGCGAGCGACTGCCGTTCGTGCCGCTGCATATCGCGGAGGATCCCGATCCCGCGGGCCCGCTCGTGCTCAGCGACATGGACGACGACCTGCTCGAGATCTTCGTCGAGGAAGGCGCGGACATCCTCGATCGTTCCGACGCCCTCGTCGCGCGCCTGCGCGAGACGGGTGACGAACGCGAGGCCGTGACCGGCCTGCAGCGCCACCTGCACACGCTCAAGGGCAACGCGCGCGCCGTCGGCCTCGCCGGCATCGGCGACCTCAGCCACGCCATGGAATCGGTGCTCGAACGCAGCAGCGCCGAGGAGATCAGCCTCGACCGCGTCGCGGTATCGCTGCTGGAACGCGGCTTCGACAAGCTGCACCACCTGGTCAGTCGCGTCGCGAAGAAGCTCGCGGTGGGCGTGCCCGAGAACATGATCGGCCGGTTCGAGACGCTGGCGGCCGGCGGCACCATCGAGATCGCCACCGACGAGGAGGCAGCCGGCGCGGAGGCCGGGACCTCGGTCGAGGTCGTGGCCGTGGACGACGGGCAGGCCGCCGCCGCCATGCCCGAAGTGCCGGCCTCGTGGTTCGAGGCCGAGATCGGCACCGAGCCCGCGGAAGCCGCGGCGGAGACGGCGGAGTTCCTCGAGGCGCAGCCCCAGGCGCGCGCGGAAGCGGCGCCGGTGCCCGAACGCGAAGCACCTGCGCCGGTGCGCCGCGCCGCGCGCCTGCTGCCCGAACCGATCCCCGAGGAAGAGGCCGCGCGTCCGCAGCAGGAAATGATCCGCGTGCGTTCGGACCTGCTCGATGCGCTGGTGAACTTCGCCGGCGAGGTCTCGATCTACCGCTCGCGCCTCGAGCAGCAGATG
>Ga0315912_10001222_pt1 | contig 33300 bp, 26 predicted proteins | sample VfabasoilMG_FD_204469 | JGI IMG/M metagenome (GOLD analysis project Ga0315912, IMG submission 204469) | Garden soil microbial communities collected in Santa Monica, California, United States - V. faba soil | ecosystem: Environmental > Terrestrial > Soil > Garden | place: USA: California... | reverse complement strand
TGTGACCCCCGGGCCACGGTCCGCTCACGATACACGCTCGCGATCCGTACACGGTGACGTAGGGCTGAGTTCGGGGACGGAGCTTCCTCGTGACGTGGGCCCCCGATCTCGATGGCCACGGACGACACCACGCTACTATTGGCCGACGGGCGCTACCCCGCGCCAGAGGAGGAGAGCGCGCCGCTGTCCGTGGCCTACCGCAAGGGTGAGCTGATCGGCGACAAGTACGAGCTGTGCGGCCTGCTCGGCGAGGGCGGCATGGGCGTCGTCTGGCTCGCGCGCAACCGTGCGCTCGACTCCGACGTGGCCATCAAGCTCCTGCGAGCCGGGCCGCGCTCCGCCACGCTGGAGCGCCGCATGCTGAAGGAGGCTCAGGCGGCAGCGCGGCTCGGGCACCCGGCGATCCTGCGCGTGTTCGACTTTGGCACGACGCACCGGGGCGATCCGTACATGGTGATGGAGGTGCTCGACGGGGAGGACCTGGGACGGACGCTGGAGCGCAACGGCCGGCTCAGCCCGATCAAGGCCGTGCGCACGATCCTGCCCGTCTTGCACGCACTGGGCGCGGCGCACCAGAAGGCCATCATCCATCGCGACCTGAAGCCCGAGAACATCTTCCTCACCACCACCGATGGCGGCTACGTGCAGCCGAAGCTGGTGGACTTCGGCATCGTCAAGACGAGTGAGCCGGAGCTGGACCGGCTCACGCGGGTGGGCGCCGTGATCGGCACGCCCGCGTACCTGAGCCCCGAGCAAGCGCGCGGCGAGGACGTCGACCGGCGGGTCGATGTCTGGTCGGCCGCGGTGGTGCTGTACGAGATGGTCACCTGCCGCCTGCCCTTCGAGGCTGGCAATTACAACTCCCTGATGCGCGCGATCATCGAAGACGCGCCGCCACCGCTCTCCACGTTTGGCATCGACGCCGAGCCGCTCTGGGCGATCCTCGAGCGCGGGCTGGCCAAGCGCGCGGATGCGCGCTGGCCGAGCATGGCCGCGTTCGGCGGTGCGCTGGCGAGCTGGCTGCTCGCGCAGGGCGAGACGGACGACATCTCCGGGACGTCGTTGCGCGCCGCGTGGCAGCAGGGGCCGGGCGCAGCCCATCCGGATGATCTGTACTCCGCGCGCCCGCACCGCACTCTGGACCACTTGCCGAAGGCTGCGGGACTCGCTGCGCTGCACGGCGGGTCGCGCTGGCGCCTGCCCTGGCTCGCGCTGGGACTCGCGCTGAGCGGCTCGGCGCTCTACGCCGCCCTGCTCCTCGTGCCGCCACCCGCGGAGCCGCGCAGGGCCCTCACGGTGCAGCCCGTCGCCGAGCCGCCCGCCGCCGAGCTATCCGCAGCCCCGCCGAGCGCCACGGGGCCAGCGGCGGCGCCCCGTGCCGAGGCATCACCGCCACTGGCTGCAGCGGAGCTCAGCCCAACGCTGCCGGTGCGCTCCGACCACCCAGCCACGGGCCAGCCGCAACGCACGACCACGCCCTCCGCGCCGACGCGCAAGGCGGCGCGCGTACGCTCTACAACCGTCAAGGCCGGCGCTGCCGCGACCGACGACCTGAAGACCCTCCTGTGACTGGGCGACTCTCCCTCCTCCTGCCGGCCACGCTCTGCGCGGCGCTGCTGTGCCCGCCGGCGTCTGCGGCGGCGTCCTCGGCGTCCGACACCGCGGACTCGGTCAAGAGCCGTGCGCAGGAGCAGCTCGCCCGCGGGATCGACGCCTTCCGGGCGCGGCGCTACAAGCCAGCGATCGACGCCTTCCTCGCCGCCAACGAGCTGTACCCGAGCGCGGCCATCTCCTTCAATCTGGCGCGCGCCTACGAGAGCATGAAGGATGCGCCGGCCGCGCTGCGCTTCTACCGCGACTACCTGCGCCGTGCTCCGAATGCACCCGACGCCGAGCGCATCGGGCAGCGCGTGGACGGCCTGGAGGATGAGCTGCGAGCGCGCGGTGTGCAACAGGTGAGCATCTACTCGACGCCCGCGGCCGCGACACTCGTCGTGGACGGGCGTGCGCTCGGCCTCACACCGTGGACCGGTGAGCTGGCTCCCGGTACCCATCGGCTGCAGCTGGAGCGCGAGGGATACGTGACTCGGCAAGAGACGTTCGAGCTCGCGCCGCATCGAGCGCTGGAGCTGGATCTGCCCCTGGCGCTCGAGCCACCGCCGCCGCCAGCCCCGATCGCCGCAGAGCTGCCCCCGTTGCCTGCGCCGGTCCAGCCGCCTGCCGGCGCCATGCCGCGCGCGAGCGGCGGAGAGCCCGTGTTGCCCTGGATCGTGCTCGGCGGGGCTGGCGTGGCGCTGGGTGGTGCGGTGTACTTCGAGCTGGCCAGCGCGGGCGCCGAGCAGGACGCCCGCAACGCGCGCACGCAGGTGGAAGCGCTGGATCACATCGGCTCGATGCAGGGCGCGCGGACCACGGCACGCGTGCTGCTCGGGGCCGGCGCGGCGCTGGCGGTCACGGGCGGTGTCTGGCTGTTGTTGAGCGGCGCAGAGCCCGAGCAGCCGGCAACGCTGGCCGTCGGCTGTCGAGGCCTGAGCTGCGACTTGCGGGGGGCCTTCTGATGCTGCGCACGTGGGGCCTTGCGAGCTTCGTCGCGAGCGTGCTCGGCGTGCTCGGCGTGCTCGCGGTGGGCTGTGGGCGCCTGAGCGAAGACGAGCTGCTCGAGGGCAAGTCCTGCGCCTCGGACAGCGACTGCGTCGGCGGCTACGTCTGCGACCGCGCTGCCAACCTGTGCGTGCGCGGCGTGGCAGTACCGGGCGAGAACATCCTGACCGGCGCTGCCGGTAGCGACAGCACGGACGGCAGCGGCGGCTCGGGTAGCACGGGCGCGGGCGGCACGGACGGCATCCCCGAGGGCAGCGGCGGGGACTCGGGCAGTGCCGGTGCGAGTACGTGGAGCGCCCCCGACGTCTGCGAGGACACCTGCACGGGCGACCGCCTGTGCCTCGGCAGCCAGTGCGTCCCGCGCTGGCTGCCCATCGCGGCGGCGCCGACCGAGCTGGGCGCGCGCTCCAAGCCGGCCTTTGCCGTGGGTAACGGCAAGCTCTTCGTCTGGGGCGGCGTCGACGGTGCAGGTGTCGATCTGAGCAGCGGCGCCATCTACGATCTCGCGCAGGACCGCTGGGAGTTGACCACCATCACGGCGGAGACACCCAGCCCGCGCACCTTGGCCAACGTCGCCTGGACGGGCGCTGGCTTCCTGGTCTGGGGCGGTCGCCTCAACTCGGGCGAGAGTGATTATCGCAGCGGCGCCGTCTACGATCCGGCCACGGGCGTGTGGACACCCATGCCGACGGCGGGCAATCCGCGCGTGGCATCGCTGCTGCTCAGCTACGACGGCCAGGTGCTGTCGTGGGGTGGCTGGAACAAGGCCGGCGCGGTCCTGGAGCGCTCGCAGCGCTTCAATGCCGGCACGAACAAGTGGCTGAGCAGCACCGACGACCCGCTCGGCAAGCGCGAGCACGTGGCCTGGGCGACGCTAGGCGCGCGCCTGTATATCCTGGGTGGCCGCAGCAGCACCGGAACGCTGCTCTCGGACGGCTTCGTGTACGACATGAGCACGGCGAGCTGGAGCTCGATCCAGTCGCTGCCCGCGGGTCGCTACGGTAGCTTCACTGCGCAGGATGGCAGCGGGCTCTTCAGCTGGGGCGGCCGCGATCTGGATGCCGTGCACGACGATGGCCTGGTCATGAACGGCTCGCTGTGGACCTCGATCAACGTCGAAGCGGGGCCCAGTGCTCGCTGGGCACCCCACCACCAGTCCGGCTGGTCCTGCGCCCTTGCCGGGGAGCGCGTCGCCATCACGGGCGGCCATGACGTGACCGGCCTGCCGCAGCTCGATGGCGGCGTGTACAGCCGGATCGAGAATACCTGGAGTCCACTGCCCGCCTCCAGCGAGGCGCACGAGTGGGGGGTCGGCGCTTGTATCGACGGCACGCTCGTGCTCTGGGGCGGCACGCACGACGGCACGGCCAGCGCGAGCGGCGAGCGGATCACGCCCTGAGCGGCGCTCCGCTCTCGCTCACCTCTGGTCGGCGCAATTCCGCGGCTCTCACACGTGCGCTGGAGCCGAGGAATTGAACACTGGCACCCCTGGATGGATCAGATCCGTCGCGCTCACGCCGAGGAAGAGCGCGGCGGAGATTGCGCTCAGCAGAGCCGCGCTGGACCGGGGACGGACGCGCGGCACGAAGGCGAACGACGAGCACAGCGCCCAAACCAGCAGGAAGAGCCGAAACTCGAGGCTGGAGCGCGCCGGCAAGCCCGCCGGCAGTACTCGATTGGCGGCAAAGTAGGCCGCGCTCGCCACCACACAACCCAACGCCACCCCCACCGTGGCGCGCTCCATCAGGCGGTTTCCGGCGTGGCTGCGCCGCGCGTCGCGCCGCTCCAGCCAGATCAGGTTGCCGGTGATGGCCACGGCGCAGAACGCCAGCGGTCGACGCTGACAGCATGAAACAGTGCGCTCCAAAGGGCTTCGACCGCGCGCTCAGACCCGGGCCGGGGCTTCTGGGCCAAACCAGCGATCAAGCTCTCCCTTGACTATCAGAACTGATAACGATTATCAACACTGCATCATGCTGTACTCGGGTTGGAGTGCTGCTCGCCCCTGGCCGGGGGCAGCGCTGATCACCGCCTTCCGCTCCTTGGCTTGCGTCGCGGCCTGCTCGCTAGCCGCTTGCAGTGGCGACCATTCCGATGTCGTATCGGCCGGACCCGTACAGGCCGAGCCCATTCAGTCCGGCCCCGAGCCGCTGTACGTCGTGTCGACCACGGTCTCGGCGGGAGGCGTCGATCAGGGCTATCTGGTGCCGGTGCGGTCGATCGAGGCGGGTGCGACCTTTGACCTCGAGCAGGCGATGGAAATCTCGGATTCCACGATCGCCGCGCAGACCGGCAGCCCTTTCTTGTACGTGGGCTCCAGCGCCGAACCCAGCATCACGCGCTGGAGCCTGCAGCAAGATGGCTCGCTGCTGCGCGAGCGCACGCTCAGCCTGAGCAATTTCGGATTGAACCGCGCCCTGGTGGGCTCCGAGCTGTTTCACTCCAGCGAGAAGGCGTACCTCCCGGACGACGCCAATCAGCAGCTCATCGTCTGGAACCCGGCCGCGATGGAGGTCATCGGCAGCATCCCGCTGGGCACCGACCGGGAGGGGGCGCTGCAACCGTCCATGTCCGTGACGGTGCGCTCCGATCGCGTGATCGTCGTGGTCTCCTGGCAGGGTGACTTTGACGACGACTGGTCCGTGTTTGGCCGGCGCACGCGCGTGATCAGCATCGATCCGAACACCGATCGCGTCGTCGGCGCGTCCGACGAAGAGCGCTGCAACTATCTCTTCTGGGGCAGCACCAGCTCCGACGGTACGGCGTACTTCTCGCCGCTCTCCTACTACTCGCCCATTCGTTCGATGTTGGGCGGCGATCGCGGTGTCGACTCCTGTGGCTTGCGCATCGTGCCGCCGGGAGTGAGCTTCGAAGCGGGCTACGAGGTGGACTTGAGCTCGCTCGTCGGCGGCCGACCCGCGGGCAACCTGTTCATCGTCGACGATTCGGTCGCATTCCTGCGCGTCTGGCATTCCGAGCTGGTACCGCCAGTGCTCGCCGACAAGTCCAACTGGCAAGACGTGATCAACGAGTCCGGCTTCCTGTGGTGGCGCTGGCGCATCGGCTCGCCTACGGCGGAGCAAATCCAAGGGCAAGAGCCAGGCGCGAGCGAGACACCCGGGCTGTATGTGGTGGATGGTCGCAAATTCCTGCCGCGCGTCGCCGCGGACTACTCGTCAACCACCCTGGATGAGCTCGAGGCGAGCGGAGCGCTGCGGCCCACGCTGACTGGGCCCGGTAATATCTGGGGCATCGTGCGCATGCGCTGAAGCGAAGTCAGCCCAAGGATCCATCCCATGTCGACACCGTTTTCGATGACTCACTGCGACCACTCCGGGCGCGCCCGTTGCCGTCCTGCGCTTGCGCTGGCCGTCGTTCTCACGTTGCTGCCCGCGTGCGGTGACGACAGCACGCTGACCACCGTTCCTGCCACCCCGGAGCCCACGCCCGTGCTGCAGGACGATTCATCCATGCAGACCCCCGCCCCGCAGCCACAGCCGCTGTATGCGGCGATGGTCAACGTCGGGAGCCCGGAGGGTGACGTCTCATACCTGACGACCCTCGGTTCGCTGGATGCCGGCAACGTTCTGGATCTCAGCAACGGCATCGAGTTCCCCGGGACCAAGGCCATCCTCGGCATCTCGGGTCGTCCCTCGGTGTGGGTGACCAGCTGGGATGAGCCGACGATCCAGCGCTGGGACCTCGACGCGGACGGCAGCTTCCAGCGCGGCCCCACCGTGAGCTTCGCGGCGCTGGGGGTCACCAACACCGGCTACGTCTCCCTGAGTCGAGCGTTTACGCCGGAGCGAGCCGCTTTCTACAGCAGCGAGATCGGCGAGCTGATCCAGTGGAACCCCCGCACGATGGAGATCATCGGCACGTTGCCGCTGGACATTCCGGACCTCGTCATTTCGGGCGCTGGCGCGATCCCGCCCGGCGGCGGCTGGGTCCAGCTGCGGCCCGACAACACCGTCGTCGTCAACTACTACTATCTGGATGGCGATTTCGTGCTCGGCGACCGCGTCGGCATCAAGGTCGTCGACTGGGTCGACAATGAAGTGATCGGGAGTGACGAGTGGATCGGCTGCAACTACCTGGGGCGCGGCGCCCAGACGAGCGATGGCACGCTCTACTACACGGCGCTGGCGCAATGGGTTCAGGACGGCCTGGTCTGGCCGGGGGAAGCCACGACGGCGGTGCCCTGCGCGCTGCGCGTGTCGCCGGGTGACTCCCAGTTCGACCGCTCCTTCCAGCCCAACGATCTGGGTCGACTGGTGGGAGGCCAGGCGGTGACGGGCAGCCTCGAGATCCTGAACGATCATCGTTCCTACTTTGTCGCGTGGGACGAGGCGCTCGTCACTCGGCCTCTCACCGCCGACAACTTCGATGACCTGCGCTACACCACGCCGGCTTGGCGCTGGTACACGTGGGACCTCGAGTCCCCCGAAGCGACGCCCGTGGATGCCGAGCCCTTCGCCAGCCAGCCCGACATCCTGTGGGCGGATGGGCACGCACTGTTTCGCGATCAGCGCCTGACCGCGGAACGAGGGGGCCGGGGCGTCACCCCCATGTATGAGCTGACGGCCGAGGGCACGCTCGTGACCGCGTTCACCGGCTACGGAACAGTCGATAGCATCGTGAAGGTCAGGAACTGACCTCGTCACTCTCGCCGCAAGCCAGCTCCGGGCCGCGTGCGATTTATGATATTGCGTCAAGCTACGCTGACCATGGAGTGGGTCGTCGTTGCCCAGGGCCCAGCGGTCGACAGTCGTCCCGGCGCCGTCAACCACCCAGACCGCCGGGTGGCCTTCGAGGCCTTACACATGCCCCATCCGGCCTTCGATGCCATCCTTGGGATTCACCCGGTCTTCCGGTTCGCAGAGTTCCGGGAGGCGCACCTGTCCGTGGGGACGCGCAGCCCGGAGACCACGGCGTCGGTACTCAAGCAGCACGTGGCAGCAGGCAACCTCCTCAACGTGCGCCGCGGGCTCTACGCGCGGATCCCAGAAGGTGCCCGCGCCGCGACATTCCGGGTCGACCCGTACCTCTTGGCAAGCCGCCTCACCGAGGACGCCGTGATCGCCTACCACAGCGCCCTGCAGCTACTCGGTAAAGCGCACTCGCAGTCGCAGCGGCTTACGTACCTCAGCGCCCACCGCGCGAAGCCGTTCACATTCCAGGACACCGAATTCGTGGCGGTCCTCGTGCCAGCAGCTTTGCGCAAGCTGCCTGAGCTCGGCGGCGGCCTGCGTGAGGAACGACGCGACGGGCTCGCCGTGCAGGTGACCGGATACGAGCGCACGTTGGTCGACGTCCTGGACGCCCCCGAGCATGGCGGAGGCTGGGAGGAGATCTGGCGCTCGCTCGAGGGGATTGAGTTTGTCGACCTCGACTTCGTCGTCGACTACGCGCTGCGCCTTGGGTCGGCACTCACCGTCGCTCGCGTCGGCTTCTTCCTCGAGCAGCACAAGGACGAACTGCTCGTGGAGGACCGGCACCTCGAAGCCCTGCGCGCGTGCGTGCCGGCGCAACCCCGGTACTTCGAGCGACGACACCGCAAAGGTGGCAAGCTGCTCCCGCGCTGGAACTTGATCGTTCCGGAGCAGGTGCTCACGCGCTCGTGGGAAGAGGTCGCATGAAGTTCGGCGCCGAAGAGATCATCCGGGACCACCCCGGCCTCCAGTGGAAGGCGCTGAACGTGAAGAAGCGCTTCGGCGCCGCCGCCGGCGACGAGGAACCGACCGAGTAGCTTCTGTCCCCGTCAGGCGGTGGGCCAGCGTGGAGCGCTGGAGCGGTCAGTAGGAACGAGCCGAGCCCGAGCGGCGTTGGTCTAGACGCTTCTGGTAGAGCGCACCGGGTCTTCTTCCACGCAGACAACCTCTGGCCCGCTTGCACGGACGGCCTGGCAAGTAGATGCGGTGGAGTCGCCACCAGCAATCTCCCGACACACCGCAGAGGCGAGCTCCACCAGTGCTCTGGCTTGGCCGTCATCCAAGACCGCGAGGCAGAGCCGCCCCAACGCCGTGGAGTTCATCACCGCCCTCGCAAGGGCCACACCGTGCTCTCGGGGAATGGGATCTCTGAGCGCTGCACGCCTGAGGATGTCGAGCGCCTGGGGCCCTGCCCCAATCGAGGTGCCTCGAGGTGCTTCCTGAGGCCTCACGCTGCCCTCTAAGTCGCTGAAATGACTCGATCGGACGGGGCCTAGACCGCTTGAGGTGCTAGCGGGGTAACTCCCGTCGAGGTTCGAGTCCTCTCCTTCGCACGACATCAGATTCACTATCGAATCGCTTGCCTCAGACGGCCGCCAGCGGGCGGCCGTTTTGCGGACTGCCCCAAGCGCCTCCCCCACGTGATTGCCCAACGGCCTCGGCGCGAGCCGTGGCGGCCGAAGGGCGGTGTCCCGTGCCTCGCCCGCGGCAAGCAGCGCGCGGTTTCTCGTTCGCTCAGTGCGGCGTGCCGCCAGAAGCAGAGCCTGCGGCGGAGGAGCGCACCTCGGCCGGCGCGGGGAGTTCGCACAGGATCGGTTCGACCAGGCCGACCCTGAGGTGCACGTTCTTCATGCGCTGCAGCAGCGCGTCAGACACGACCTGCCCGTGCGCCATCATCAGCATGCCGGCCTTCGACTTGACGTCGGCAGCCAAGATCATCCCGCTCTCGACCTGTGTCAGAGGTAGGCGTTTGAGTACCGGCGCTCGCGGCTGGCAGGCCGCCACCAGTGCCTCGACCACCGCGGCGGGGTGGCGGCCCGCTGCACGCAGGTCACGAATGGCGGCGACCGTGTTGGACTGCTGCTCCAGTATGCCGAACTCCACGACAGCATGCAGAACATGTGCCTGCAGAGGTACGGGCTCATTGCTGGCCTGACGCGCTCGCAGCGCGTCGTAGCTCTGCAGTAGAGCGCGCACGCTTTCCAGGCGCGGTATGAAGGACAACACGCGCTCGACGACGCCTGGCATCTGCTGCGCCATCTCCAGCTCCTTCGGCTCGAGCAGCGTGCCCGCACGCAGCTTGGCCGCCACCTCGCTCGGCAGCACGACATAGCCGACCGCGGAGAGCATCGATGCCACTTCGACCTGCCAGGCGTTGGGCAAACGTAGCCCTTCGCAAACGGCGCGGGCGCGCGCGTGCTGGCGCATGCTGGGCCCGAAGACCTCGGGGTCAGCGAGTGACAACACTTCACTCAGCGCACGGACGCTGCCAACGAGCGTCTGCTCGAGCAGCACCCTTTCGGAGCTGAGCAAGCGGTGTTGCTCGACCGCATCGTTGAGTGCGGACTTCAGCTCGTCCGGTGCGCAAGGTTTGGTCAAGAAGCGGAAGACCTGCCCGCGGTTCACGGCGGCAACGGCGGCGTCGATGTCGGCTTGTCCAGTCAGCAGGATTCGCGTCACATCCGGGACCCGCCTGCGGAACTCCGTCAGCAGGGCGGCGCCATTCATGTTCGGCATACGCATGTCGGAGGTGACGACTTCAAACTGCGCGCCGCTATCCAGCAACGCCAGAGCAGCGCTGCCGCTCTCTGCTGTGGTGATATCGAAAACCTTGAACAGCGACCGGCGAATGCCTTGCAGCACTTGCGGCTCATCATCCACGCACAGAATCCGAGGTGCACTCATGATGCCTTCCTTTCGAGCCAAGCAGCCGCTGCGACCTGGATCGGCAATCTTACGAAGAACGTCGTACCGGTGCCCAGCTCGGTTTCGAACCAGAGCTTGCCGCCGTGGTTCTTGACGATGGCCTGCGCCACCGCCAGACCTTGGCCAGAGCCACGCCCCGGCTCTTTCGTGGTGAAGAAGGGCTCGAAGATCCGGTCCCGAATGCCTTCTGGAATGCCGGTGCCCGTATCGCGGACCGAAATCAGAACCTGGTCCTGCTGTACCGCCGTACCAATCGTGATCACGCCGCGAGCATCGGTGCCACGGACCTTGTCTTGTACGGCGTGCGCGGCGTTCACGATCAAGCTGAGCAGGACATGGCGCAGGCCGCTGGCGTTGCAGGTGACCTGTGGCACCTCGGCCCATTCGAGCTTGACGTCGGCAACATGGCGGTACTCGTTGCGCGCCACGACCAAGGTATTGTCGAGCACCGCGTTCACGTCGACCGGGGCCTTTTCCACCGACGTCTGAGCAAAGGTCTTCATGGCCTTCACGATGCTGGCCACCTGCTCTGCGCCCTGGACCGTGCGCGCCAATGCCTCGGGAACTTCCGCCGTCAGAAACTCGATGCCGATGTCGTCCGCCTCGCCCTCGCTGTTTACCCATCGCAGCACGTCCCCGAACGCCTCGCGCAGGAAGTGGAGATTGTCACCGATGTATTGAATCGGCGTATTGATCTCGTGAGCGAGACCGGCTGCCAGTTGACCGACGGCTTCCAACTTCTGTGCCTGCCGCAGCTCGATCTCCATGCGGGCATTTTCGGCCAGCTCTGCCTCGAGCTCGGCGGTCCGCTCCTGTACCGCCGCCTCCAGGCCAGCGTTGGCGCGGTTCAGTGCGGCCGCGGCCCGGCGCAAGCGCAGGCCCGCGTAGGCTATGATGGCGAGCAGGGCCAGCGCCAGGGCGGATACGAAGTGACCGAACACCTTGCCGCGCCCGGTCGCCGTGTCATAGGCGAGCTGATAGCGCTCCCCCACTGCCTCGCGGGCAGGCCCCAGGGGAAGCTCCAGGAGTTGTCGGAGCAGCGAGTCTGTCTCGTGCTTGTGCGCGGCGACGGCTCGCGCGTGGGCCAGCATCAGCTCCAGCGTGCGCCGGTCTCGAGCGGCCACCTTGCCCTGCGCTAGTTGCACGACGGCCGCCAGCGCCTGCTGCTGGCCCGGCGCCAGAGCCGGGCCGTTCTGGAGCGCCAGACTGAGGGTCTTGCCACGCAGCTCATAGATGGCATGCTTCAGCGCCGCATCGGAGCTGCGCTCCAACATCTCGGAAACCAGCGTGGGCAGGTAGGCCACCGAGTTTTTCAACAGGGCATTCTGAGACTTGAAGCGCTCGACGAGCCGCCAGTATTGGCCGGTGAGCACGGAATAGCCTGCCAACCGCTCCTGGATATCGTGGCGCTCTTCTGGAGCCAGGAAGGACGGCAGCAGGCGCGAGATGTCCAACTCCAGCCGATGCAGATCGGAATCGTCTCGGGCCAATTGGTCATAGTTGGATACCAGCTCAAAGCGAGCCTCGAGGGCGTGCCTGGCGATCTCGTCGTCCAGTGCGCGGCGCTCGGCCAAGAGCGCAGTGAAGGCGTGGTGGGCTTCCTGGTCGGGTGAGGAACGCTCGACCAACAGGACCGCGATGGCCAGACCGAGGGCGGCCAGGACAAATAGTGTGCTGATCAGCCTCGCGCCCACGAAGGTGCGCTCAGCCAATCTTGTCCGCGTCCAGGACCTCGCGCAGCTTGGTAGCGAGGGTTGTCGGTGTGACGGGCTTCTGAAGGAACGCCATCCCTGCCTCCAGGACACCGTGCCGAACGATGCTGTCGTCCGTGTACCCCGACATGCAGAGTACCTTCATTTGCGGCTGCGTCGCGCACAAGCGCTTGGCCAGCTCTGGGCCGCTCATCTGGGGCATCACGACATCGGTGAGCAGTAACTCGATCTCGCCTTGATGCTGCTCGCTGAGCAGTATCGCCTCTCCGCCATTGCGCGCCACGATGACTTGATACCCCTGACGGCGCAGGGTGCTGAGCACGACGGTGCGGAGCTGGTCATCGTCCTCGACGAGCAGAACTGTTTCGTTGCCTCGGAGCGTGCTCGGAGCAAACTGCTGTCGAGGTGCGTCCACCGCGCCCTCGGCCATGGGCAGATAGATCTTGAACGTCGTGCCCTGGCCGGGCTCGCTATACACCCAGACCTGGCCCTGGCTTTGCTTCACGATGCCGAAGACCGTCGAGAGGCCCAGGCCGGTACCCTTGCCCAGCTCTTTGGTGGTGAAGAACGGCTCGAAGATGCGCGCCTGCGTTTCCCGGTCCATACCGATGCCGTTGTCGCTGACCGCGAGCACGACGTATCGTCCAGGCTTCGCCGATAGGTGGCTCTGCGCGTAGCTCTCCTCGAGCTCGATGTCCGAAAGCTCGATGGTCAGCTTGCCGCCGGTGGGCAGGGCGTCGCGCGCGTTGACGACCAAGTTGAGAATCACCTGCTCGATATGGCTGGGATCCACCGTCACGAGTGCGGTCGGCCGCAGCGTCACCAGCGCGAGTTCCACGTCCTCGCCCAGGATTCGCTGCAGCATCTTGTCCATGCTCGTCAGCACCTCGCGCAGATCGACGACCCTCGGCTCGATCACCTGTTGCCGGCTGAACATCAGGAGTTGCTTGGTCAGCCCAGCCGCGCGCAGCGCCGCCTGGTGGATCTCTTTCACGTCCTCCCGAAGCGGCTCGACAGGTTTCAGCTCCCCCAGGAGGTACTCGGTGTAGCCGAGGATCACCGACAGCACGTTGTTGAAATCGTGAGCCACGCCGCCCGCCAACCTGCCCACCGCCTCCATCTTTTGAGCCTGGCGTAGCTGCTCCTCACTTTGCCGGAGCGCGTCTTCCGCCAGCTCCCGCGCGGCCTCGGCCTTCCTGCGCTCGGTGAGGTCCACGATGAACGCGATGGCATGGGTGGCGTCCAGCATCGCAACGCCGATCAAGATCGGCACACGCCCTCCATCCTTGCGGAACGACTTGGTCTCCCAGGGTGTTGCGACACCGGACGCTTGCAGCTGCTCCCCCGCACGCGCGGCGTGGTGGGCCAATTCGGGCGGGGTCAGGTCCGACCAGCGAATGGACCCCTGCAACAATTCCTCGCGCGAGTACCCGACGAGCTTCAAGTAGGCGTCGTTGGCCTCCAGGATATTGCCGTGCAAGTCGGAGGTCACAATCCCAATCACTCCGGACTCGCTGAGCCTCCGGAACCGAGCCTCGCTCTTGCGCAACGCATCTTCGGCAGACCGGCGAGCGTTTCGCTCCCTGCATTCGCGCAGCTCCCGCGCGATGGCAGGCGCCAGGCGCCCCAGCTTGTCCTTGAGCACAAAGTCATGCGCGCCGGTGCGCATCGCCTCGACCGCGGTCTCCTCACCGATCGTGCCCGAGACGATGATGAACGGCAGGTCGAGCCCCGACGCCTTGACGACCTCGAACGCTGCCCCTGCGCTGAAGGTGGGCATGGCCCAGTCCGACAGCACCAGATCCCACGTCTTGCCCGTCAGGGCCGCGCGCAGACCTTCGGCGGTATCTACCCGCTCATGGTAGATGGCGGGATGAGTACGCCGCAGCGCCCGGAGCACCAACTGGGCGTCGAGGGGAGAGTCCTCGACGTGCAGGATTCTCAACTCGGCAGTCATCCGTTACTCCGAACGGCCGGTGCTTGCTCTTCATGAGCAGCCAGCATCCGCAAGTGCTGCGGCTGTCCGGGCAAGCTCGGAGGATTCCACGAGCTTTCACGGATCGGCGGCAGCATAGAGCTTAACGCTCACGTCCACGTCCCGTCGCGAGGACAGCCGAGCGACCGTCGCGGACAGTGCCACCGCGAGCGCGCTCAGCGCCAGCGCGCCAGGCGTGCGGCGCGCCGGTTCCAGGCGCGCGCCAGGGTGAGCTGTGCCACCAGCCAGTAACCGAGCGTGAGCAGGAGCGGAAAATCCAGCAGCGCGGGCGCCGGACGCACCAGCACGCGAGCACACAGCGTCAGCAGGATCGTCGCCAGGAGGCCAAAGGGCAGCCCGAGCAGCACCGCACCGGCCACGGTGCGCGCCACCCCGATGCGCTCTTGCTGGGCGGGCCGGAGGAACAAGAGCGGGCCCCAATTGGAGTCGCGGTCGCAAAACTCGGTGAACACACGGTCGCTCGGAAACACTTGGTCTGGAAGCATAGGCACGGCCGACTCGTTGCAAGAGACCACGCGTTGTCAGCGCGCGTCGCGAATTGCCACGCTAGCCGCAGCGCGCTCGCCCGGCAAGTGTAGGGGCCTCTCGGCCGCAGCCGATCCGGCTCCCGTGGCGTCGGCCAGGTCCCCTCTGCGCCGCTAGCGGATGCGGGTGTCGGCCGGGGTCGGTATCGGTGCGACACGCTTCCGACGGCGTCCGGCCTGTGGCGAGGCAGGCACGCACGTCGCTGTTTCACCGGGTCGAACAAAGGGGGCCTGGAGGGCCAGGAGCTGCCCAGCGCCACGTCCTGAGCGGCGCTGCGTGCTCCGCGTCTGCAACCTGAGGGTTCACTGCGCCGCGGAGTCAACGATGCAGCCATGTCAAGATCTAGACAGTACCGTCGAATAGTTTTGCTCTCAATGGCCAGCACGCGCGATCCGTAGGGTGAGGAATGCTGCCCGAATCCCTGGCCCGCGCCGAGTCCACTCTTCCCCCCACCTCGGCGCGCATCTCGCTGGCGCCACGCAGCGAGATCAGGCCGTCGGTGCACATGGCGGCACTGACCGACCAGGGGCGGACCCGGGCTCACAACGAGGACAACTACCTGCTCGATCGAGAGCTCGGCTTGGCGATCGTCTGTGATGGCATGGGCGGACATGCTGCCGGTGCTCTGGCCAGCGCGATCGCCGTGCAAGCCTTCCGCGAGGCCATCCTGGCTGGGAAGGAAACGCTGCGGGACTACATCGATTGTGAGAACGCCCCGGTCGAAGTCACCAAACATGACCTGGCCAACCTGCTTCAGCTGGCAGCCAACGCCGCCTCCCGGGCCGTGTTTTGCGAAGCCCAGCGCGACCCCGCGAAGCGCGGCATGGGCACGACGCTGGTCGCGGTGCTGGTCGTCAACAATCACGCCTTCATCGTCAACGTCGGTGACAGCCGGGCCTACATCCTCCGGCAGGGCGAGCTCGAACAGCTCACGCGTGACCACAACGTGTACAACGAGCTGATCCGCCGCAAAAAATTGCGGCCCGAGGCGCCGCACGAGGTGGCTCCCAAGAATGCCCTGACGCGCGCCGTGGGCGTCTACGAGCACTGCGAAGCCGAGACGCTCGTGATCGATCTTGCCGAGGGCGATCGGCTGCTCCTCTGTTCGGATGGCCTGTACCGGTATTTCGAGGCCCCCGAGGGCACGCCCGAGGAGCTCTGCCGGTCGCTCTCCGTCGAGGACGCCGGGGACGTCAGCCGCTCGCTGATCGAACGCGCCAATGCGCGCGGTGGCAAAGACAACATCACCGCCGTCGTCGTCACGCTGGGGCGCGTCGGGGATCATGACCCCCGGGTGCTCGCCAATCTATCTGCCAAGCGGCAGGCTCTGGCAAAATCGCCGTTGTTCGCTCTGCTCGATGAACGCGAGCTCCTGCGTGTGCTCTCGATGACCGAGGTCCAGCGCTTCTACCCGGGCAGCCCGATCATCGAGCAGGACACGCTGGGCGCGGAAATGTACCTGGTGCTCAGCGGCCTGGTCGCGGTGTACCGTGCAGAATCCAAGGTGGCGGAGCTGCGCGCGGGCGAGCACTTCGGGGAGATGTCGCTCTTGCGTGACCGGCCGCGTTCGGCGCACGCGCAGGCAGTGGAAATGACCGAGCTCCTGGTCATCCCGCGCGAGGCCTTCTACAGCCTGCTGCGCAGCGAACACGAGCTCGGCATGAAGCTCCTGTGGCAATTTACCGGAGTGCTCTCCGATCGGCTTGCCGCCACCACCAGCGATCTCGGCCTATCCCGCGAGGAACTGGCGACCGAAGATCTGTCGCACGAGGTGTTTTACGACGACGAGGACGACGCTCGCATCACGCTGCGGCCGCCCTCGTGCATGCCGTAGGCTGGCAGCTCACGGCGCGCCGCTGAACAGCTCCTCGGTCAGGCGGCGCGCGCGGTAGATGCGCTCCAGGGTGTGAGCAATCGCGCGCACGTCGAGCGCTACCGCGCGGTTGCGAGCGATATCGAAGCCGTAGCTTCCCCCGAGCGAATGCAGGTTGCCGTCGAAGATCAGACCCACCAGCTCGCCCTGCCGATTGAGCACGGGGGAGCCCGAGTTTCCGCCGACGACATCCGCATCGGTGACGAAGTTGAACGGCGTGTCGAGCTCGAGCTCGTGCCGGTGGGCGAGCCAGCTCGGAGGTAAGGCGAAGGGCCAGCGACCCGTCTGGCGTTCAAACGCGCCGCCGAGCGTGGTGAACGCCGGCACGACCCTGCCCGGCTCCCGCCAGCCCCGCACCGTGCCAAAGGCGAGGCGCGGGGACGCGGTGGCGTCGGGATAGGAGTTCATGCCGTAGACCTGGAAACGGGCCCGCGCGATCAGCTCCGAGTTCTGCGTCAGCACGGACTGGATCTCCTGCTCGAAGCGAGCCCGGAGCGCGCGCCCGGCGTCATCCATGCTACGCGCCAGCAGGATCATGGGGTCCCGGGAGGCGAGCACCGCCGCCTGCCCCCCCAGCCACAAGCGCCGGCGCTCCTCCACCCGGTGCAAACGCGTGCCCTGGACGAGGGAACGGGACAACTCCTCCGGAGAGGCCTTGCCGAGCACTCGTTTCACGAAGGGGTGATCCGCACCGAGCGCTTCGCGCAGCGTGCCCAGCCCAAAGCGAAGTTTCGCGATCTCGAACGCCTGCTCCAGCGGCTGCTCCGCCAGCAGGCGCTGCTCGAGCGCCGGCAGGCGCGCGTCCGTGAACTCGGGCAGTCGCTCCCCGTTGCCTCGCAGGCGCTCCGCGCCGGCGCGCACCAGCGTGCGGGCAAAGCCCAGGAGCGGGGTCTTGGCCCACGGAGGCCGAAAGCCCGGGGGCCCCTCGATCCAGAGCCAATCCTCCGCCAGGCTCGCCGCCTGCGCCTGGGCCTCGCGGATGGCGTCCCAGGCGCCGCCGTACGCGGCTTGCCAGCTCGGTCGCGACGCGACCCGGGCCCGGAGCTGGTTCTCTCGCTCGACCACACCAGCGAAGAACGAACGCGACGAAAGCGCGGCGCGCGCCCCCTCGAGCTCCTTGAACGTGTTCTCCACGCGATACCTCTCGGAGCTGGACACGCGCCTCGCCTCGGCGCCCCGTTCGGCGTATTCGTTCAAGAAGCCGCGATACTGCGCGAGCAGCAGCAGCTCGGTGACCAGGCCATGGTCGCGCAAGAACTCGAGCTCCGAGACGGTACGCAGCCGTTCGGTGGAACCCGGGTTGCCGGACACGATGCTGAGCTCGTTCGGCGCGAGCCCGGACCTCGACCAGGCGAGATGATCCGGCGTGAGCGCCGGCTTGCCGCCCGTGTACGCGCGCAATAGCGCGAGATCCAGATCATAGCGCGGAAAACTAAAATTGTCGGGGTCGCCCCCAAACAGGGCCACGTCGCGCTCGGGCGCAAACACCAGCCGCACGTCCGCGTAGCGACGGTAGCGATACAGCTCGTACAGACCGCCGTGATACAGGCTCACCAGCTCGCAGCTGGCGTCTGGGTCCGTCCTGCACTCTTGCTCGAGGCGCGCCTGCTCTGCGCGCAAGGCCTGCTGGAACGCGGCCCCGGCGAGGCCCTCCGTCACCGCGGCCACGCGCGCGGTCACGTCCGTGATCTCGCCCAGCTGCTGGATCGACAGACCGGGGCAAGCCAGCTCCTCGCCGGCGGTCCTGGCGTAGAAGCCGAGCTCCTGGTAGTCGCGCGAGCGGCTCGACAAGCGCGAGATGCAGTCCTCCACGCAATGGTGATTGGTGAGCAGGAGACCGCGACTGGACACGAAGCTGCCCGAGCCCCCGCCGATGCGCAGAGACGAGCGCTGCACGTGCGCCAGCCAGGCATCGCTGGCCACGAAACCGTACTTCTCCTGGAGCAGGGCTCGCGGCAGATGGTTGAAGGGCCACATGCCTTCGTCGCTGCGCGCGGGCGTGCCGCGCAGCAGCGCCGCGCACACGAGGGCCGCCAGCAGACCTCGAAACACCGCGCTCCGGCTACCCGAGCGCTCGCGCCCAGGCAGGGGCGGCGGCATACGCCTCCAGGCTCGCTCGCAGCGAACGGTAGTAGAAGGCCGTCAGGCCCTGCACCAGCGCGCTCACTGCCAGCACCACGCCGTACACGATCAGCGCTGCCATCCGAGCCCATCTGCCGAGCTCGCTGAAGCTCTCTCCGGTCTGGGAGCTCACCTCCCGCAGGGTTTCGCTCAGGCTGTCCGATTGGCTGGCGAGGGCATCCAGCGGATCGGGCCCCGTCCAGGCCTGATACGCGTTCCAGATGCAGTAGACGACGACGAGCACGAACAGCAACAGTTGGTTGAAGGCCAGCCGCCGGGGAGCGCGCGGGTCCACGGCGACGAGCAAACGGCGACCGCGCTCTTCGTTGTACGCCAGCGCGGCCAGGGCCAGACCCACCGGCGACAGGCTCAGGCTGAAGGCGCCCAGCACCAGGGTCGACGACGCCAGAAAGGCCAGGCTCACGACGTTGGTCAGCGCCACCCCGCGCGCCAGCCGCAGCTTCTTGCCGAGCGTGCGCGTCTCACCCAGCACGCGCAGTTGGTCTGCGTCGAGTGGGACCGCCACCGCACCCGCAGGGGGCAGGGGATCGGTGGCGCTACTCACGGGCACCTCCTCATGGGCGTGCGCCCGAAGGAAGAGGGCTGGCGAGCCGCAGGGCCGTGGCAATGCGCATGTGTTTCATGATCCTCGTGGACTGAGCCACCTCACTCGACAAGCGTGCCCCAATCGCTGGCAGCGCTTCGTCCTGTACGACGTCGAACGCATATCTGGCCAGCAGCGCGCGTAGCTCTGCGGCACGAAAGACCGAGCGCAGGGGTTCCCCGAGGCGGCGCAGCATCAGCCCGACGAACCATAGCAGTGCCGCGGGGCTGTGATAGACGACGACCAGGCGGCTCTCGGGCGCCGAACGCCTTGCCACCACGGCCAAGGTAGCCTCGATGTCGGCGAGCTCCAGGTACATCACCACACCCTCCCAGATCCAGGTGGTGGGACGCAGCGGATCGTGCCCGGCCGCGGACAGCGCCGCATCCAGAGAGCCCGCCCGGAAGTCCACGGGGACGAAACGGATCTCGCGCGCCGTCGGCGTCAGCCGGGCGGCACGCTCGCGCTTTTCCCGCTGCGAATCGGGGTGATCGACCTCGAAGACGACGGCGTCGGCGAGCTCCGGCATGCGCCAGGCGCGACCGTCGAGCCCGGCACCCAGGATGACCAGCTGCGGTGCCGCCGCGGCCCGCACCGCCTCATCGATCGCAACGGTGCGCGCCGCCATCATCTTGGCACGGTGCTCGAGGAAGACTCGCTCCTGACGGGCACGCCAGCTTCGCTGCTCTGCACCCTGGAGTAAGCTCTCCACGCGCCGCCGCTCCGCATCCGGCAGGAGCCAGAGCGCGGTCGGATCGGAGAAGCCCGCCACGGACGTCGCGCCGTGCGCGGCCGCGCGCGCCATGCACACGAGCACGGCGGTCTGGCTGGCGCGACCCGCTTTCATTCCCGGGACAGTACTCCGATTTTCGGCGCTGAGTCTGGCGCGATGAGCACCCCCGGGGCGACTGGCGCGTCCCGCCACCACGGGCTCGGGCCCGCGACGTGCTCGGGCTCGAAGGGCCGCCCCAGGAGCGGCGTGAGCACGCGCGCGCCAGCGGGCTCGGCCAGCGCCAGCAAGGTATCCGCCGGCTCGTTCCAGGCATGCAGCGCCAGATCGAAGGTGCCCCAGTGGATCGGCAGCAGCGTGCCCCCGCCCAGCTGCTCGAAGGCCGCGAGCGCGTTGGCGGGACCGAGATGGATGCTGCCCCAGGCCGGGTGCCAGGCACCGATCTCCAGCATCACCAGATCGAACTTGCCGAAGCGCTGCCCAATGCTCGCAAACTCGCTCGTCAGGCCCGTGTCCCCCGAAAAAAACAGGCGCCGGTGCTCGCTCTGGATGACCCAGGACGACCAGAGCGTGCGATTGCGATCCGTGAGGCTGCGCCCGCTGAAGTGCTGCGCGGGCGTGGCCGTGAAGGACAGCTGGCCACCGGCAAGCGTGTGCTCCTCCCACCAGTCGAGCTCCGTGATCCGCTCAGGCGCGATGCCGAGCGCCTCGAGCCGGGCGCCGACGCCGAGCGAGGTGATCACGGGCACCCTCAGGCGGGCCAGCTCCCGCATGCTGCTCGCGCACAGGTGGTCATAGTGATCGTGCGAGAGGAGCACCGCGTCGAGCGGGGGCAACTGGTCGATCCGGGCGGGCACGGGATGGAAGCGCTTGGCGCCCGCGAAAGAGACCGGCGACGCCCGCTCCCCAAACACCGGATCGGTCAGGATCACCACGCCGTCGACCTCGATCAGGAGCGTGCTGTGACCGAGCCAGGTGACGCGCAGCCCCGAAGACACGCGCTGCGCCCAGGCGGCGAGCGGACTTTCGACTGGCAACGGCGCGCGCGGCGCGCGAGCGGCTCCGCGAAAAAAGTAGTCCCCCATCACCGAGAGGGGGGAGCCGCCCTGCAGCGAGGGGCCGACGCCGCTGGTGTTGTGGAACGTGCCGTCCCGATATTGCTTGGACGCCCGCACGCGCTCGAGGCGTAGACCTTCCATCCGTGGCATGAATCGATATTGACAACTTGGACCTAATTTGTCAAGTTAATGCCAGATGTCCAAACGCACGCTTACCAGCTCGGCCAGCCGTGAAGCGCCGGCCGAGCGCCGCGAGGGCGGCCCCGGGCCGGAGGATGCGCGCCGGCGCCGTATCCTGGACGCTGCGCTCGCCACCTTCCTCCGCTACGGCTTTCGCAAGACCTCGATGGAAGAGGTCGCGCGCGCGGGCCAGCTCTCGCGGCAAGCGCTGTACCTGCACTTTGCGACGAAGGAGGAGCTGTTTGGCGCGGCGGTCCGCCACTTCCTGCACACCGGGCTGGAAGCGGCGTCTCTCGTTCTGGACAGTGAGTCCTTGCCGTTGGAGGCGCAGCTCGGCGGCGCCTTCGACGCCTGGGTGGGGCGGTATGTCGGCCTCTCGGGGGGAGACGTGAGTGATCTGCACCAGGCGAGCCTGGAACTGGTCGGCCCCCTGATCCAGGAGTACGAGGAACGCTTCGTCGAGCGCGTGGCGCGAGCGATCCGCAGCTCGGGTCTGCCGGCCGCGTATCGCGCGGCAGGCATCAGCGCCCGGCAGCTCGCCGACACCCTGAACGCCACGGCCCGCGGCCTCAAGCACGACGCCGCGTCGCGCGCCGAGTTCGGCGAGCGTTTTGCGATCGCCGTGCGCGCCTTGTGCCTGCCGCTGCGTGAGCGCTCGTGAGCGCGCAGCGGCGCTGGCCGCGGCGGCCGTGGTTGTGGTTGCTCGGCGGCGGCGGCGGCGGCCTGTTGGGCGGGCTCGTCCTGCTCGTGGCCATCGCGCTCGCCGGCGGCTGGACCGCGTTCGGCAAACGCGCCGAGGGAGCGCGGCAGGCGCGCGCCGTCGGTTCTCCCGAATGGGGCGGGCACGGCTTCGTGAATCCGCAGCCGCTGCGCAACGACCTGTGGCTCTCCCTCCGGGATGCGTTTCACGTCAGCCCGGATGCGAGCCCCACGCTGGCTCTGCCGCTCGTGCGCGAGGCCAGGGATCGCTTCGCTTCGCCAGCGCCGAGCGGCCTGCGCGCGACGTGGCTCGGCCATTCGACGGTGCTGCTCGAAATCGGGGCAGCCCACATCCTCATCGATCCCATCTGGAGCGAGCGCGCGTCGCCGTTTGCCAGCGTCGGGCCGCGGCGCTGGTACCCGCCCCCACTGGCCCTGAGCGAGCTGCCGCCGCTGGACGCGGTGCTGATCTCGCACGACCACTACGACCACCTGGATCGAGGGACGATCCTGGCGCTGAAGGAGAGCAACGCGAGCTTCGTGGTTCCGCTCGGCGTGGGGGCCCACCTCGAGTATTGGGGCATCCCGCCGGAGCGCATCATCGAGCTCGACTGGTGGCAAAGTACGAAGCTCCCAGCGGGCGCGCTCGAGATCGTCTGCACGCCGGCGCGGCACGCCTCCGGGCGCATGATCGTCGATGACGACTCCAAGCTCTGGGCCGGCTATGCGCTGCTGGGAGCGACCCAGCGCGTCTACTATTCCGGCGACACGGGGCTCTTCCCCGCGCTCCGGGAGATCGGCGAGCGCCTCGGGCCGTTCGATCTCACCCTGATCGAGATAGGACAATACGGGCGCGCCTGGCCCGACTGGCACCTCGGTCCCGAGCAGGCGGTGCGCGCCCATCAGCTGGTGCGCGGCAAAGTGCTGCTGCCGGTGCACTGGGGCGCGCTGGCCCTCGCGTACCACGGCTGGACCGAGCCCATCGAGCGCACGCTGGTCGCGAGCGAGGTCGCTGGTGTGGCCGTGGTCGTGCCCCGCCCCGGGCAGAGCATCGAGCCCGCGCTGCCTCCGCCTCTCGAACGGTGGTGGCCGAACCTACCGTGGAAGGCCGCCACGGACGCTCCGATCGTGTCGACGCAGATGGACTGAACGCCGACGCAGGCGGACCAAGCGCCTCGACCAGCCCGCGCTTCAATCCGCCTGCGCAGACGGAGCTGGATCGACGCCGCGGACCGGAGCCAACTCGGGACCGAGCTCCTGCGACAGCTGCGCGAGCTGGGCCCGCAACCAGTCGTCCCCCGCGAACAGCTTGAAGCTGGTGTCCCCGGGCTGCACCTCCACGCCCAGCGACAGCGGGGTGGCCCGAAAGAGCAGCGCCGCATGATTCTGCTCCTCGCGGCGAATCAGACGCCCCTGGATGTCGATGGTGTCGCTCTCCGCGTGCTCGATGACCACCTCTTGTCGTTCGGGGGAAAGATCCAGGCTGCCCCGCACCCGCAGATCGGGCATGGCCAGAAACTGACGGACCCCTGGCGGCAGCCCGCGCACGCCGAGCAGAGCGAGCACGGGGCCGGCGTCGTCGCCGCGCGCCAGAAACTCCGCGCGGAGCCGCTGCCCGAGCGGCGCCAGCGCGACGCGTTCGAGCTCGGTGCGAACCCACCACGAGTCGATCCTCAGATCGGGATGGACCAGGTGGACCCGCTGGAGCTCGAGCGCCACGCTGGACAGGTGGATCTTGTGGCCGGGCCCGCGCCAACTCAGATCGTCGAGCTGGAGCGCCCCGTCTTGCCGAAAGGACCAATCGCCGTAGGCGAAGCGCAGGCCGTGAAAGTCGAGCGCAGCCTTGCCCGTGAGCCGTTCACCTTGCCAGCGCCCGGACACACGTGCGCCGAAGCGGCCGCCGCCGGGGACGAAGTGGCGCGGCCAGGGCACGCTGCCGCGCAAGGCTTCCAGGCCGTCGAGCGCCAGACCGTCGAGCGTGAGTTCGGCGGCGCGCGGGGCTGACGGAGCAAGGCTGCGCCCGAGCTCGAGGCTGAGCTGGCATCGCTCCAGCTGGGCGATCGACTTGCCCTGCGCAGCGAGCTGGGCATGTTCCACCAGCAGGTTGGACGACAGGGCCTGCGCAGCCTGCGGCGCCCCGTCTCGCCGCGCCGTCCCGGACCAGGACAAGGCGCTCGTGCCCTGCAGGTCACCGCGCACATAGCGGAGCGCGGGCGTGGCGTATTCGAACATGAAATCTCCGTCCCACTGCCCCTCTCGTGCCGCTCCGCGCAGCGCAACGTCGCCGGCTCCTCCCGACACGCCTTCCAGCTCGGGCACTAGCGTCGACACGAACGCGACGTCTACGACGCGTGCCGATAGATCCAGGGCCAGCGAGACCTGCTCCCGCCAGCGCTGCGCCAGCTCCTCGGTCGGTGTCTCTCGCAGCTCTGCTTGCAGGCGCAGCTGGCGAACGTCGAGCACGCTGGCTTCCGGCCCATAGCTGAGCACGCCCGGGCTCAACACCACCTCGCTCGGATCCACGGTGACGCGCTGCTGCGGCACCAACTCAAAACCACCGCTGACCTTCGCCTGGCCGCGATAACGCAGCTCGGAAATCCAGAGTTCATCGTAGCTAGCGGACGTATCCGCGATGCGGATCGGCCACAGAAAGCCGGGCTCTCCCTGCGAGGGCTGCGGCACCGGCTCGGACAGCGGCGGCAATGCCGGCTGCCGGCGCTCGGGCAAGGATTGAAAGCGAGGGCGCAGCCGCAGCACGAAATGCTCCCCGCTCACGTCGCGCGCCGAGAAGTGACGCCGCAGCAGATCGCGCAGCAGGATGTTGGCGCGCCCAACGGGGACCTGGAGCTCGAGGTGAACGTTGCCGTCGATGACCTCGAGATGCAGCTGCCGTAGCTGCACCACACCGGGCCAAAGGCTGAAGCTCCGTCCGGTGTCGACCCGCACCACCCCCGTGAGGCTTCCGATCAGCGAGCTCAGCGCGCCGCTCCAGAGCAACGCGTTGACCACGAGCGCGTGCCACACGAAGAGCGCCGCCAGCACCAGCCCCGCGCGGTAGGCGTACAGACGAGCCCTGCCCGGCGACAGCCGTTCGGGAGCCCAGAGCTTTGCCACGCCCCGCCGCGCGGGCAGCACGTGCGCAGCAGGGCCCGTCCCGTCTGCACTCAAACCGCACCTGGATCCTGCTCGCGCCGCATGCTCTCCAGCGTAGGCTGGCACACGGCTCGGGCGGCCCACTCCGCAGCCCCGGGAAAACGCGGCGTTGTGGCCAAACGCGCCAGCCGCCATCGGGCCTGCGCACGCTCCGATCCCACGAGCCGAGCCATCCGATCCAGAGGTGGAGCGCCCGCGCCTGCGTGCCCCACCACGTCCTGCGGACTGCCGGCAACGGTCGTGCTGCGGGCTCCCCGCTGCGGTCGGGCTCGCCACCCGAGGGCTCACAGCCCGCCCGATCGGCCCGCACACGCCGCATTCGACTCGATTTGCGCGGCCGTCGAGGATGAGTGGCTCTGGCGCGCCCGTGCTACGCTACACTTCCGCCTTCCGCCTTCCGCCCCCGCTTCGTCGATGGTCGATTCCACCCTGCCCACCTCCGATCCACTCCGCGAGCCTGCCGCTACGCTCACCGAGCCACGTTCTGCGGGCGCAACGGGCACGGCGCCGGGCGCCGTCCGGGATGCGGAGGCGGACGTCCCCTCGGTCCCGCTCTCGGAGACGCTCGCTCATCCCCTGCCGCCCTCGGCTCGTTCGATCGCGCTGCTCGGTCTGTTGCTGATTGCGATGGGCACCGTGCTGTATCTGGCTCGGGTCGTGTTCATTCCCCTCACCTTCGCGCTGATGCTTTCGTTCTTGCTCAGCCCCGTCGTGACGAGGCTGAGCAAACTGCACATTCCACGTCCGGTAGGCGCGGCGCTCGTGGTCCTGGTGCTGCTCGGAGGAGCTGGCTTTGCCGCGCTGCAACTGTCCGACCCGGCTTCGGATTGGATCGATCGCTCGCCCCACGTGCTGCAAACGCTCGAGCGCAAGGTGCGCCCGTGGCGGCGCCCGGTCAAGGACGTGAGCGATCTGGCGGCACGCGTGGAGCGCATCACCCAGGTCGACGCGCGCAAGGGACCCCAGGAAGTCACGCTGGAGAACCCCGGCATCCTGCACGCCGCTCTCGACACGGTGTGGACGGTAGCAGCGGGCGCGCTGGTCTCGCTATTTGCTCTCTACTTCGCCTTGCTCAGCGGTGACGTGCTGCTCGCTCGGGTGATCGCCTGGGTGCCGGATCTGAAGGGTCAGCGCCATACCGCGGACGTACTCGGATCCATTCAGCGCGGGATGTCCCGCTACCTGGGCACCGTCTTTGCCATCAATCTGGCGGTCGGCTGCGCGGTGGCGCTCGGCATGTTCGTGTTGCACATGCCCAATCCGCTGCTCTGGGGCGCGCTCGCTTTGGTCGTCAACTTCGTACCGTACGTGGGACCGCTCGTCGGTATTCTGACGGTCGGGGCGGTGGCTCTCGCCACTTTCGACAAGCCCACCGCCGCTCTGCTGCCGCCGCTCTTCTATCTGGTGCTGGCCTCGGTGGAGGGCAACGTGATCACCCCCCTCATCCTGGGCCGCACCTGCGAGCTCGATCCCCTCGTGATCTTCGTCTGGCTCTTGTTCTGGGGTTGGCTCTGGGGCGTGCCGGGCGCCATCGTGGCGGTGCCGCTGTTGATGCTGATCAAGCTCACCTGCGAAAAGAGCCAGGTGCTCCGCCCCATCGCCGGCCTGATCGCGCGCGATATCCCGGCGCCCTAGGCCCAGCCTCCCCGGCCCTCGGTCAGAGCGCGCCGCGCAGCCACACGCTCGCGCCGTCCGCACCGATGCCCGCGCCGAGGCGGGTGCGCGGCGCAGGAGCGGGAGCAGGCGTGTCCGACGCACTGAAGTGCAGGTAAGCGGTCACACCCGCCGCCGCCGCCGCCGCAATGCCAAACACATCGGTGAGCAGCGCAAACGTGCGCAGCTTGGAACGGTGGGCCTCGATCTCATCGAGGCCGTCCGGGTAACTCGACAGGCTCTGATCGAGCTCCACCGTCTGGCGATAGGTGAGAAATCCAAACGTGGCCGTCGCCCCCGCGAGCACGCCCGTGGTGACGAGGCCGACCAAGAGGGCCGTCTTCGGCGACGGAGCGGGCGTGTCCGTGGGCAACGGCTCGGCGGGACCGGGCAGTGCCGTCAGCGCGCCGAGATCGAGCGCGGACGTGTCCGGCAAGAGCTCGAAGCGAACCAGCGGCGATTCTCCTCCGGCGACGGTCACGGTCTGGGTGACGGGGATTCGACCGAGCTTCTGCACGCGCAGCTGATAGACACCCGCGTTGATCGCCAATGGCCCCGGCAGCGGCAGCGACGCCGTACGCGAGTCATTGATGATGAGCGTGGCACCCTCCACGTTGGTCTCGATGTTCAGCTGGGCCACGCGCCGCCGCAGCTCCGCCATCTCTGCCGCCACGTCGGCGGCGCGCGCTTCCGACAGCTCCCCGCGCCCTTCGCGCGCAAAGCGCCCGAACAGCTCCAGCGCCTGGACATAGTCTTGCTGCTGCGCGCGGATCTGAGCCAGGTTGTACAAGATCCGATAGTTGGGTGCCGCTTCATAGGCACGCGTGAACTCGGCCAGGGAGGCATCGTACGCGCCGGAGCGGTACAGCTCGACACCGCGCATGAAATGCTCACGGGCCAGCGACACCGCCTCGGTGCGGCCCCCACCGGGACCACCGCGCGCTTCGCCAGCGCCGCTGTCATTGTCGGCGGCGCGCGCCCCGGCACGACCGCCCGGCGCGTCCCCTGCCAGGCTGGGACGAGCCGCGAGACTTGCGCCGCACAGCAGCAGATACAGCGTTTTTCTCATGGTTTTTTCCTCGCGTGCAGACCGGCCCGGGCCCGGCTCATTCGCCGTACGGATCGGCTTCGTCGATCGGTCGCGGAAATAGCGCGGCGCGCGCGCGCGCCTCTGCTGACACGGCTGCACTCTTGCGTTTGGCACGCCGTGGCTCGGGTGCAGGACGCGGCGCGGCCACGCGCTCGCGCTCGGAATGCTCCGTGACCGGAACGTCCTTTTGCGGGCGCTCCCGCTCCTTGCCCGGGAGCGGCTGCTTGGCGTCGTCCAGCGGCAGATCGCTCACCAGGAGCGGGGCCTCGAGCAGCGAGCCCGATTCGGACGGAGCGGCCTCCAGAAACGCCGCCGGTGCAACGGCCGCATCCGCGCCGGGCGGGAACTCGCTCGGCGGCGCGGCAGCGTCCCCGCCCGGCGTGCCGAGCGTTGCGGCGAGCGGCGTGACATCGAGCCGCGGAGCATCGAGCGGCGGCGTGAGGATCGGCGGCGCCTCCGTCAGCATCACCGGCTCCAACGCCGCCACGGCCTGGTCGACCGGCGGCGGCACGAGCAGGGGCTCCGGCGCCGTGTCGGAGCTGCGCACGGCCTGGCGCGCCAACTCCAGCTCGGGTAGCGGTGGCGCGGGAGCGGCGGGCCGCCGCAATAGCTTCGCTCCCTGCACCACCAGGAGCAACAAGACCAAGATCGCGGCGGGAACGGTCGCGCGCGACACCCAGCTCGGCTTGTGCGGGGGTGCCCGCCGTGAGGCAGACACGCTGGACGAGTAGGCGCGGTGACCGCTGGTATCCGGCTCGACCACATCGCGCATCGGCACCGCAGCGGCAACGGCGGGCAGCGGGGCAGCCGCGGGCAGCCCGGCGACAGAGGCAGGCACCGGAGCGACCGGCGCAGGGAACTCGAGCGTGGGTGCTTGCAGCTCCGGTAACTCGTCCAACTCCTCGAGCTCGGAGGACAGGTCTTCGAGCATCGACAACGGATCGGACTCGGGCTCGGGCTCACGCGCGGGCCAGCCCAGCGCCGAGAGCGGGAGAGGCTCCACCTCGGCCAGCTGGCTCTCGATGAACAGCAGCATCTCGGAGCGTTCCGCCGCGAACTGCCGTTGCATCAGTTCACCGAGCGCGCGGAGGCCGGCGCGTTGCTGCGCGTCGGTCTGGGTGTCCGAGAGGAAGCTTTCCAGATCGATCGAGAGCTCGAGCGCGTCCGCGTAGCGCTCCCGCGGGCTCACACACAGCGCCCGCCGGCAGATCTCTGCCAGACGTTCGGGCACGCGGGGCAGAACCTGCTGCACGTCCGGCTCCTCACCGCTCGTGCGAAGGCGCACCCGCTCTTCCAGGGTGTCGCCAAATGTGCGTCGCGCGCCTGCCAGGGCCTCCCACAACATGACGCCCACAGCGTAGACATCGCTGCTCGCGGTCACCGGATAGCCCAGGCACAGCTCGGGCGAGGCGTAGCCAATGTCCGTGAGCAGGTGACCGCAGCGTTGCTCCAGCGCTTCTATGCTGCGCTCAAAGCCGGCACCGAGCAGCTTGACCTGCCCGTCGTAGGTGACGAGCACGTTGTCGGGCGAGGTGTCTCGATGCACGAGGCCGTCGCGCCCCGGGGCGCAATCCCCCTGCCGGTGAAGATAGTGCAACGCCGACAACACCTCGCACAGGATGCGCAGATGCAATGCCAGGGGGAAGCTGCCCCGCCCTGCACGTTCCAGCACCCGAGTGAGCGGTTGCCCTGAAAACCAGGGCGTAACCCTGCCGCAAGCGTTGGGCTCCCGCAGCACTTCCAGCGTGCTCACGACATTGGGATGATCGATGGGCAGGGTCTGCGCTGCCTGGTCGAGAAATAGAGCGCGCAGCTCCTCGTCTTGGTTCCACTCGTCGCGCAGGATCTCCAGTGAGCACAGCTCCGAGCTCGACGTCGCTTCCTTGGCCGCTGCGAGGTACACGCGCGCCAGATGATTTTGCCCGAGCTGCCGCAGCACTCGATATCGGGAGATGCGGACGCTCATGTTCGACACGACGATCGGCTCCTCGCTGACCACTGGCTGGTCTACGCCGGTCTCGTACACCAGCATGACACCGAGCTCCTGGGCCCGCGCCTAACACTGCCAGGATGTAAGCCGCACCGTCTGCTGTCAATGACGATGCATGCACCGGAACAACTCGGCGCGGCTCGGCACTGGAGCTCGGCAGCGAGCCATTCTTTCTGCGCGAGTGGGCCGCATGTGGCGTACGTACTCTCGCTTTTCGTGATCCGTCGAGCTCACTGCCGGCATGTAGCCTGGTGCCGATTTGCTCCCAGCGCGATGCGCGCGACGCACACGCTGTGAGCGCACTTCTCTCGCACGGCTGTGCGCGAGCGAGGCGGGAAAACCGCAACGGGTAACTCGGGACCCGGCGCCCGCCGAGGACGATGTGTTCACACGAAACATTGGTGTGTCACCGCTCGGACTGATTTGTTGCAGGCGGCGTCCACGCCCTCACTAGCCTTCCGCCCCACTTCGTGAAGCGAACCGCTATAGAGCGCGAAGCGAACCGCTATAGAGCGCGAAGCGAGCAGCGAACGCGACGCGAACCGGTATCGGGCGCAACGCGAATCGGCGTCGGGCGCGACGCGAACCCAGCGGTAGGCCGCGGCGCGGGCGGCATTGCCGTGGCCTGCGCCATTTCGTGATCGCAACCGTCGCGTGTTGCATTAGTGCTCGTGGCGCCCAATCCTGAGACCCGACTCCCGGAGCGAGCAGAGTCGAGTCTGGCAGAGGTCGGCGCAGCGGCGAATCGCGCGCGCCTGGCAAACATGTTTCGGCGGCACGCGGGCCTGATTCACCGCAGCCTGCGCAGCCAGGGCCTGAGCTCGGAGGCGGCAGACGACGCCACCCAGCAGGCGTTCCTGATCACCTCGCAGCGCCTGGAGCAGATCCATCCGGACCGGGAGCGGGCGTTCCTATTTGGTGTGGTCCTGCGTCTGACATCCTCGAAACGTCGGCGCATGGCGCGCTACCAGTTCGAGGGCAACATGGACCTCCGAGCCGCGCCAGGCTCGCCACGGGAATCAGCCACGGAACGGGTCTTGGCCCTCGAGCTGTTCAACCAGGTCCTGGAGAGGCTCGACCAGGATCTGATGAACGCGTTCGTCTTGTTCGAGCTGCAGCAGCTTTCCAAGACGGAAGTGGCGACACGCTTGGGCATTCCCGCCGGTACCGCGGCCTCCCGCCGGCGCCGAGCGCGGCAGACGGTGGAGGCCGCGCTGGCGCGGCTCGGGGGACTCCAGCGCGAGACATCGGAGCCCCAGGAAACGTGACGCGAGCCCCTGCTCCGTCACAGCCGCGCGGGTCGCGGCGCAGGAGTCTTTCATGAACGGGGCGTCGGAAAGCAGCGGCATGAACGGTAGCGTGGGACAGGGCGCTCCGGGCTGGGGTTTTGCGAGCGGGCGGGTCTCGGACCTGATTCGCACACTGTGCGATGAAGCCGTACGTCGGGGAGTTCGGATCGTGGCCGCAGAAAAACGCGGCCATATCTTTTTCGACCAGGGCCATGTCGTGCACGCAGAGTTCGGGGAAGACGTGGGACTTGGGGCGGTGGTCGAGATGTTGCACGCGGGCATGGTGGAGTTTCGACCGTGCGCGCGCCCCTGGCCGAGCCAGCCCAGCTTGTTTTTTACAGCCGACAAGCTCTTGGCCGCCACGCGGCCCGGCGCCGTGCACCTGCTCACCACCGGCGTGCGCCGCAAATGGGACGCTTCGTCCGCGGCCCGCGGCTTCTCCGAGCCGCCCCCGCTGCCAGAGCTAGAGGAGCCCGTACCGCCTCCCGCCTCCACGGCGGCCCCTAGATCCTCGGCGCCGGCATCGGCTCCCTCCGCAGCCAGGTCAACGCCGGCCGCCGCTCGAGAGAAGGAGTTGCCGGACGACGAGCAGGCGGATCTGACGGCGCGGCTCGTCCGCCCCGGTGAGGCGGCAAGCACGCTCGGCGCCGCCTCGTCCGATCTGTCGAGGGCCGTGGCGGCAGCAGTGAGCCGCTCGACACAGGGCCGGAGCGCAGAGCCGCCCCCCTCGCAGCGGCCCAGCTCGCGCACGGAGCGGAACTGGCTCGAGCCCAGCGCGCCGGTGCCCAGCGCGCCGGTGCCCAGCGCGAACGGGTTGGCCGCCGGCACGGCAGCGCCCCGCGTGCTCAGCGCGGGTGTGGTCACGGCGCGCGTGGTCGCGGTCGCGCCAGCAGCCGTCGCGGGCGTACCGGCGGTGGTCACGGCCGCTGCTGCCGGGGTCGCGCCCGCCCTCGCTGGCGCCAAGGTCGCAGCTCCTGGAGCCGCGGTCGCGCCGGCCGCAACCGCGCTGGCAGCCGGCCCGCTCGCTCCCAGCGCCGTCGCATCCAAGCCTCCCCCGAGCTCGCGTCCCTCGACGGAAGCCCCCAGCGACGCTGCCGGCGCGGAGCTGGTCGAGCGCGAGCGCTCAGCCCCACCGCCCAGACCGCGACCGAGCGCGGAGCTGGTCGAGCGCGAGCGCTCGGCCCCACCGCCCAGACCGCGACCGAGCACGGTCTGGGTGGAACGCGCCGCCCGCCGCGAGGCCCCCTCGCCACTCGAGGTCGCATCGAGCGGCGCCACCTCGTCGCGGCGCTTTCGCCGCATCTTGCCCGGGGTAACGCCGCCCCCGACCAGTATGGTGCGCGTTTCGGCGCGCGGTGTGATTCTGGCGGCGCGCGGCGACGCCAGCGAGCAACTCGCGAGCGCCGCTGCCTTCATTCACAATCAGGCCAAGCTGATCGCCGCGGATCTCGGGCGACACGGGCGCACGGCGGTGCATCTGCGCGGCGGGGGGCTCAGCCTGTTGGTCGTAAAATCGGAGGTCAACGATATTGCCGCGGCATTGGGCCCCACGGGAAGGCTGCGTTCTCTGCTGCGAAAAGTGGGGCTCGGGTGAGGGGCGAGGACATTCTGAGTGTCCTCCAGGATGTCGAATGGGTGGTGGGAAGCTTCGTAGCCAACTCCGCCGGCGAGCTCTTGCTCTATCAGATGCCGCCGGAGTTTGGCGAAGAGGAGCTGAAGCGCACGACGGTGCGCCTGGCCAGCATCGTGCGCTGCGCGCAGCTCTGCGATCTAGGGGTAGAGCAGTGTGACTTCAGCCTCAACCGCTACCAGCTCTCGATGACGCAATTTCGAGGCGGCTTTCTGTGCGTGATGTTGGAAGCGCCGGTCAACCGTAGGGCGCTCGAGATGGCTACGCGCATCGCCGTCGAGAGCCTGCCCCAGCTGGTGGAGGCGCTCGAGGCCCGCACGCCGCGAGCCGCGAATGACGACGAGCTGACGCCCCACCCCGGCGCCGAGCGCGTGCCCACGCCCGTTCCGTTCGCTCCCGAGCAGGAGCCCGAGGATGAGGGCACGTCGCCGACCAGCCCGTTCGGGCCCCTCGATGACGCCACCTCCGACCCGGAGGCAGCACGCGGCAACGGCTCGGATGCTCGCCGGCCCGGCGACGACAAGCCATCCTAGAGCGGTGGGCGGCGCCGCGCCGAGCGCGCTCTCAGACGCGCTGCTGCCAGCCGCCGAGGTCGGTCACCAGACGATCGGCTTCGGGCGGGCCCCAGCTGCCGGAGTCGTACTCGTGGAGCGGTGCCGTGACCCGGAGCGCCGGATCGACGATGGCCCAGGCGGCCTCCACCACATCCTGGCGCGCGAACAACGTGGCGTCGCCCTCCATCGCGTCCCCGAGCAGCCG
>Ga0315912_10001221_pt1 | contig 33304 bp, 34 predicted proteins | sample VfabasoilMG_FD_204469 | JGI IMG/M metagenome (GOLD analysis project Ga0315912, IMG submission 204469) | Garden soil microbial communities collected in Santa Monica, California, United States - V. faba soil | ecosystem: Environmental > Terrestrial > Soil > Garden | place: USA: California... | reverse complement strand
AAACGTCTGCCCTCACGCAAGTCACTGAAGCGTAAAGGGAATTCGCCTTGAGCGAGGACCAGGACGAGCTGTTCCCAGGCGGACATGTCGTCAGCCTGGAGGACGGCGGCATCGTCGCGTCGATCTCCGCATGGGCGCGCGAGTTCGGCGTGCACTACGAGACCGTGCGCCGCGGTCTGATGGAGCGCGACGCGAAGCCGGTCGGCAAGCACCGCGGCCACGACCAGTATCTGTGCCGCGATGTGATCGCGGCGCTGTCGGGATCCGCCGAGCCGGTCGATCCTGAGAAGCTCTCGCCGTTCAACCGGCGCGCTTGGTATCAGGGCGAGCTCGACAAGCTGAAGCTGCAGGAGGGGCGGCGCGAGCTGATCCCGCGCATCGAGGTCGAGCAGGAGATGGCCGCCCTGGTCAAGATCCTAATCGAAGGCCTCGAGGGCCTGCCGGATATCGTCGAGCGCGACTGCGGCGGCACGCCGACGCAGCTCATGCGCATCGAGCAGTCCGTCGACAAGATTCGCGAAGCGATGCACAAGCGCCTCGTCGAGGCCGCTGGTGAGGCTTCGCAGTCGACTCCCGTGCAAGTGGATGATGGTACAGCCGCGGCGCCGGCCAGGGATCGGCCGCCCGCCGCAGCCAAGGCCGCGCCGAGCGCGCTGGATGCCGCCGGGCAGTTCCTTCGCGATCGGCTCGCTGCTGGCGCGCGGCTCGCGTCCGAGCTGGTCGCCGAGGCAGAGGCGATCGCCATCTCGGAGAAGTCGCTGCAGCGCGCGAAGGCGAAGCTCGGCATCGTTTCAAGGCGGTCAGGAAAAAACTGGGCGTGGGAACTGCCGCAAGATGACCAAGGCAGCCAGGCTGGCTGACCTCCTTGACCATGTTGGCCACCTACGCGAGTTCGCGGGAAGTAACGCGCGGGATCGCCGAGCTCGTCCGCCCACCGCGGCGCATGAAGCCGAGCGAGGCCGCGGCGAAATGGCTCCACAACGACAAGGGGCCCTGGTCGCCGCATCTGGCGCCGATGATGGTCGAGCCGCTCGACGAGCTCGCGAGCCGGCACTACACCGGCATCGTGTTCGTCGGGCCGCAGCGGACCGGAAAGACCTTCGGCCTGATCGACGCGGGCATCACGTACATTGTGACCTGCGCGCCAGGTGACACGCTCGTCGTGCAGATGTCCCAGGATGTGGCCCGGGATTTCTCGAGGATGGAGATCGACCGCGTCATCCGGCACAGCCCGGAGCTCGCGGCCAGGTTGTCGCCGCGCGCGCGCGACGATAACACCTACGACAAGTTCTTCCGGTCGGGCATCGCGTTGAAGCTCGGCTGGCCGGCACTGAGCCAGGTCTCCGGCAAGACGCTGAAGTACGTCTTCCTGACCGACTATGATCGCCCCGAGAACCGGGACGACGTCGGCGGCGAGGGGCCGCTCTGGGATCTCGCGCACAAGCGCGTGCAGACCTACATGAGCCGCGGCAAGTGTCTCGCGGAGAGCTCGCCCGGCGATCCGTACGAGGACCCCCAATGGCGGGCGCGATCGCCGCACGAGGCGCCGCCGGCGCGCGGCATCCTCGAGCTCTACAACCGCGGGACCAGGGCGCGCTGGTACTGGCCGTGCATGCACTGCGGCGAGTACTGGGAGCCGAAGCCCGGGCTCGCGCCGTTCGCGGTGCCAGAACTCGACGAGGTCAAGGAGCTCGTGCTCCTCGAGGATCCGTCGACGCTCGCGGCCAGGTTCGCGAAGGCAATCTGCCCGCACTGCGGCGCGGCACACGAGATGGATCAGCGCCCGGAGATGAACGCCCGGGGCCGGTGGGTACACGAAGGCCAGGTGATCGCCGCCGACGGCACCGTGAGTGGTGAGCGGCGCGATACGCCGTTCGTCAGCTACTGGATGGGCGGCGCTGCGGCTCCGTTCCAGCGCTGGGACGGCCTGCTCTACAACTACTTCCAGGGCGTCCAGACCTACGTCAAGACGGGCGACGAGGGGCCGCTGCAGACGACGACGAGTTCGGACCAGGGCGCGGCGTACCTGCCGCAGGCCATGGGAAAGCGTCGCGGCACCGAGGAGCTGACGCAGCGTCTCGAGGAGTCGGAGAAGGGTGTCGTTCCGGCAGATGTGCGGTTCCTGACCGCCGCCGTCGACGTGCAAGCGCACCGGTTCGTCGTCGAGGTTTTCGGCTGGGGCGTCGGGCTGCAGTCCTGGCTGGTCGACCGCTTCAGCATCACGGCGAGCAACCGGCCCGAGGGCGAGAAGTTCGCCGCGGTGGATCCGGCCGCGTATGTCGAGGACTGGATGGTCCTCGTCGACCAGGTCGTCGAGCGGAAGTATCCGGTGTCGGGCCTCGAGCTCGAGCTCGGCTCGCTGCTGACGTTCGTCGACTCCGGCGGTCGCGAGGGCGTCACCGACAAAGCCTACGAGTTCTGGCGCGCGATGAATGCGAAGGGACTCGGGAAGAAAGTCCGCCTGATCAAGGGCGTCGGCAATATCAACGCGCCGCGGGTCCAGGAGACCTGGCCGGATGCGCGCGCACGCAAGGATCGGAAGGCCGGTCGCGGCGACGTGCCGGTCTGGCTGCTCAACGTGAACGTCATCAAGGACGGCGTGCACGGGGACCTCGATCGCAAGGAGGTCGGGCCTGGCTATGTGCACCTGCCGACCTGGGTCGACGACGAATTCTTCAAGGAGCTCGTCGCCGAAGTGCGGACCGTGAAGGGCTGGGTGCGCGAGCACAGCATCCCGAACGAGGCCTTCGACCTGCACACCTACAACCGTGGGGCGTGCATCGTTCTGCAGGCAGAGGCAATCAATTGGGAAAAGCCGCCGGCGTGGGCAATGCCGTTGGCGGAACGTCCTGCCAGGGCGGAAGCGCGCGCCGAGGCGAAGAAGGAGCGCAAGAGCAAGCCGCGGAGAAACTGGGTAACGCAATGGTGAACCGTTGAACATTCCGCAGACGCTCACCGCCGGCGACCGCTGGAGTTGGACAGACTCACTGTCCGATTACCCGGCGACGCTCTGGGCGTTGACCTACTACTTCCGTGGACCGTCAACGATCGCGGCAGCGGCGGGCATTGCGTCGGGATCCGATCACGTAATCACGGTGACGTCGGAAACGACGAATCCGCTGAAGCCAGGCGTGTACGACTGGCAGGCGCGCGCCGCCCTGATTGCAACGCCGACCACAATCGAGACCGTCGCGGTTGGCAGATTGACGGTAGCGCCGAATCTCGCGAACGCAGCGGTCGATAACCGCAGTTTCAACGTCAGGGTCACGGAAGCGCTGCAGGCCACCATCGAAGGCCGGGCGACCACAGACCAGCTATCGATGTCGATCGCCGGCAGGAGCTTGAGCCGAATGTCCTGGGATGAACTGCTGAAGGCATACGACCGCTTCAAGGCGCTGGCCGCGTCTGAGAGTGGTGCCTCGCCGACTAGGTCCTACATCAGGTTCGAGAACGCATGAGTCTCAGCGATTGGTTCCGATCGGCTCCACCGCCGAGAGAGACGCCTGCGCCATCGATCGAGCAGATGGTCTCCGTGTCGTTTGATGCGGATTTCGCGATGCCGGCACTACCGGTCCCGCGCTCTATGCCCACGACCCAGGTCAAGCGCCAGTACGCGGCCGCGCAGTCGTCGCGACTGACGGCGGGCTGGGTTGCCGCCACGAACAGCTCAGATGTCGAGATCCGCAGCAGCCTGACGGCTCTTCGAGCGAGGTCGCGGCAGCTCTGTCGCGACAATCCGCACGCTAAGCGCGCCCGGGTTCTAACGATGAACAACGTCATCGGGAGCGGCATCGGTCTCCAGGCACAGGTGAAATCGAGCCGTTCGGAACTGCGTAAAAGCGTCAACGACGCGATCGAAGACGCCTGGAAGCGATGGTCGTGCGCTGAGTATTGCCACACGGGCGGCACGCTCCATTTCTCGGACCTCGAGCGCGCACTAATGAGCGAAGTGTTTGAGGCCGGCGAGGTCTTCGTGCGAATGCACATGACCCAGTTCGGTGGATCAGACATTCCATTCGCGCTCGAGCTCATCGAGTCGGAGCGCGTGCCCCATGAGTTTCAGGCCTTCGGCACCGGGGACCGGGCCCGGATGGGTGTGGAGGTCGATCAGTACTTCCGCCCGATCCGCTACTGGATCCGGGATCGGCATCCGTCAGACCTCCAGCCTGGCGGCATGCCCATGGACCAGGTCCGCCCTGTCCCTGCGGCGGAGATCATCCACCTGCGGCTCGTCGAGCGCTGGCCGCAGACGCGCGGGGTGCCATGGCTGCATGCGGTCGCCGGCACTCTCAACAACATGGGCGGCTACACGGAGGCCGAGATCGTTGCGGCCCGAGCGAGCGCGCAGCCGATCGGTTGGGAAGACCCGGCCGACTTCCCGAATCCAGAGGCTGAGGAGCAGGAAGACGGGACGTTCGAGACGCCCTATGAGCCCGGCTTCATCCATCACGGGAAGAAGCTGAATTTCTATTCACCAAACCGGCCGAACACAGCGCTGCCGCAGTTCATAAACCACCTGCTGAAAGAGGTCGGTATAGGTGCTGGCTACGGCGTTCGGTACTCGGCTTTGTCGGGCGATTACTCGGACGCGAACTACAGCTCCGAGCGCGCGGCCCAGCTCGACGACCGTGATGGGTGGAAGGCGCTGCAGCAGATCTTCATCCGCGGATTCCGCTTGCGCATCCATCAGATGTGGATGCAGCAGGCCGTGTTCGCTCGCCGGATCTCCGGGATCTCGGTCGAGGAATACATGGTGGACCGCGAGAAGTTCGAGGCCGTCAAGTTCAAGCCGCGCGGCTGGGGCTGGGTCGATCCGACAAAGGAAGTCGCAGCCTACAAGGAAGCCATCAAGGCCAACCTCACGACGCAGACGCGCGTGATCTCCATGACCGGCGGTGGCGACGACATCGAGGAGGTCCTCGAGGAGCGCCGCAGCGAGCTCGATCTGGCCGAATCCCTCGATCTCACGTCGGACGTCGATCCTGGCGCGGAGAAGCCGACTGCCGCTATCGCGCCGCCGGTGGATCCGGGTGACGAGGATCCGAAACCAGGCGATGAAACCGCCCCGGAGGGCGAAGAGGAGCAACAGCGCATGAGGGTCGTGAAATGAACACACGAGTGATCGAGCGCGCCGACGGCGGAGCGGACAAGAAAGACGAGGGATTCGTCACCCGCAGTTTCAGCATTGAACGATTACGCGACGAGGCGAAGAAGCAAACGACCTATCGCGTATCGCTGTCGTCCGAGACGCCGGTCAGAGACTTTCCATGGGCGCCGCCTGTCGTGTTGGTGCATTCGAAGTCCGCGGTAGACCTCGGCGGTATCGACGAGCGCGGCATACCCCTGTTCGTGAATCACCAGCATCGAGATCTCGGAAGTCTAGTCGGGCGGCTCGTGAATTTGCGGCTCGATGGAAAGCGAACAGTCGGCGAATTGAGGTTTTCGGAGGCCAATCCGCAGGCGGTATTGGTCCGCGGGATGGTCGATGAGGGAACCCTCACCGATATGTCTGTCGGCGCAGAGCGGATCGAATACGAAGCGGTAAGGGATCAGAACAACAACGTGACCTTGATCCGCTGGACGAAGTGGATTCCTCGCGAGGCAACGATCGCGGGGCTGGGTGCTGATCGGTCGGTCGGCATTGGCAGAAGTGTGGAAGTCGGAGTTCAAGTTCAAGTCAACAGATCGGCTGACGCCGAAGGAGCATCTATGGATGAGCAAGAGAGGCTTGCGGCGGAAGCCAAGGCGAAGGCCGAGCGCGATGCCGCTGCGAAGATCGACGCTGGCAAGCAGCAGCACGACAAGGAGTTCGCGGAGCGATCCGAGAAGGAGCGCATCGCGACGATCCGCAAATACGGCCAAGCGAACGCCATCAGTGAGGACGTCGTTCAGTCGTGGATCGGGCGTGCATCGTCGTGGGATCAGATCGCCGACGACATCCTGAAGATCCACGCGGAACGCGCGAAGGCCGGCACCGGCAATAACTCGGTGTCAGCTCTCGACCTCACGGACAAGCAGAAGAAGCAGTACAGCCTGACGCGCGCGATCCTGGCGGCCCACTCGGAGAAGTGGGAGGAGAACGGCGCCGGCTTCGAGCTCGAGTGCCACAAGGAAATCGCCGAGAGGCTGAACAAGATCCCCGAGAAGGGGCACTTCTTCGTGCCGCAGGACATCCAGCGTCGGCACATGGAGGTCGATCTCCTCGCGCTGGCGCAGCGTATGGGACTCCCGTACCTGTCCCGCGATCTGAACGCTGCAGACGGCGGCGCCGGCGGCTTCCTGGTCGGCACGCGGGTCATGGGCTTCGACGAGATCATGCGCAACACCTCGGTGTTCATGCGCATGGGCGCGACGTCGCTTCCCGGTCTGCGCGACAACGTCACGATTCCGCGGCAGAGTGCAGCGGCGACGGCCGAGTGGCTCACCCAGGAAACCTCTGGTGCCACGGAAAGCCAGCAGGCGTTTGTCCAGCTCGCACTCGCACCGAAGACTGTGTCGGCATACACGGAAGTGTCGCGAAAGCTGCTGCTGCAGTCGTCGATCGGCGTCGAGTCGATGGTCAATGCTGACTTGGGCGCGGTTGTCGGGCTCGCCGCGGATCTCGCCGGACTGTCCGGCACCGGCGCCTCGGGTCAGCCGCTCGGCATCGACAACGTCTCGGGCATTGGCTCGGTTACGGGCACGTCGCTTGCCTTCGATGACATCCTGGAGTTTCAGACCGACGTCGCCGGCGGCAACATCATGCCGGCCCGCGGCGGGTACGTGACGACTCCGGCGGTGGCCTCGCTGTGCATCCAGCGCGTGAAGTACGCGAGCACGGCGTCGCCGCTCTGGGAGGGCAACATCTGGAACGGCCAGATGCAGGGCTTCCCGGCGATGTCGTCCAACCAGGTCGCCGCGGCGGTCATGTACTTCGGCGACTGGTCGAAGATCGTCGTTGCCGAGTGGGGCACGCTCGAGATCGACACCAACCCGTACGCCAGCTTTGCGGCCGGCATCATCGGTGTTCGGGCGATCTACAGCCTCGACATCGGCGTTCGCTACCCGGCGGCGTTCTCTCGCGCGGCCTCGATCACCTAACCGGAGCATCAGCAAATGGCACTCAAGCAACAGACCGTCCAGGTCACGAAAGCCTTTCGCCACCGAGGCGAAGACCTGGGCGTGGATTCGGTGGTAGTCCTCGATGCGGCGCTCGCGCGCGAAATGCGCGATGCGAAGCGGTGCGAGTTCGTCGAGAGCAGCACGAAGCCTGTGGTCGTGCCGCTCAAAGCGAAGGTCAAGAAACCGACGTTCGAGGATCAGCAGCGGGAGGCGCTCGCGATTCAGGCGAAGCAGATCGAAGCGCTCACCGCGGCGACAGCAACGCTTGCCGATGTCGCGGAGAAGCTCGCGGCGGCGCTCAGCAAGAAGGGCAACAAGGAGTAAGCACATGTTGAACCACGTACTGGAATCGGCCACGGTCACCAAGATCGCGGCCTCGGTCTCGGCCGCCGCTACGGCCAACGCGTCGATCTGGTCGCCGGCGATCCCGCCCAGCGAGGGCATCGTGCTGCTCGTGCTGAGCGTCGGCATCATCACTGGCACGCTCGACTTCACGTTCACGACCAACACGGCCGCGAGCGACTCGGGCGCGAGCGCGATAGTGCCGATCGGCGGCACGATCGCGCAGATCACGACGTCGAACGACGACGCCGTGTACGTTGCGGCCTTCCCGGCCACGGCGTTGCGCGGCTTCGTGAAAGTCGTCGGCACGATCGGCACGGGTCCCGCGCTGATCAGCTACTCGATGATCACGATCCCGAAGTACGCCTCGTAGGTGTTCGAATCCGAAGCCGACCGCCTGGCCATGCTCCAGGCGGTCGGCGGCGAGGAATTCGACACCGGCCAGGCTACGCGCCTCTGGGCCGTCTTCGACATCCCGGCCATCGACAGCGAAGGCCTCATTCCGGTGAAGAGCCGGAAGCCCGAGCTGTCCTGCCGTGATTCGGACGTCGCCGCCCACAGCCTGATCAAGGGCAGCCCGCTCGTGCGCGTGTCGACTGGCGTCCAGTACCTGGTGCGCGAACTCGAGCCCGACGGCACCGGCATGACGGTGGTTCGCCTTGGCACATAGGGCGGACCAGGTCGTCGACGCGATCGTCACGGCGATCGACACGGCCGTGAAGCCGAAAGGCGTGCATGTCTTCGCCCACCGGCGCCTGACGCTGCTCGCCGACCAGGACGAGCTCCCGGTGATCTCCGTCGACTTCGGCGAGGACAATCCCGCCCAGGAGCTCACCGGCGCCTACTTCGATAGCCTGCTGAGCTGCCAGATCACCGCCGTCGCGGTGGCGCGCGAGGAAGCCGATCTGAAGACCGAGCTCCTCGACCTCCGCCGGCGGATCCATGTCGCGCTGATGGCCGACCGAACCCTCGGCCTCAGCTTCGTCGTGAACACACATTACGGTGGCACCGAAGCGCCGCAGATCGATGCCTCCGTCGACCCGATCGTCGGCGAGCTCGTGTCGGTCTGGAACGTGTACTACCGCATGAACATCGCGGACCCGGGAGATTGACCATGGGATCGAGAACCCTGCAGCCGGACGATCCGGAGGCGAAGCCCTACGAGGACCTGCGCAAGGAAATCGAGGAGCACGATCGGCGCGTGAAGGCTGCGCGTGTACACAAGCCGGCCCCGCAACTGGAAGAGAGTGAGGAGAAGCAGTAATGCCTGGTTACTCAGTACGCCAACAGGGCATCTTCGCCGAGATCGAGGCGGTATCCGGCACGGCCGAGACGATCGTCGCCGCGGACGCGCTTCTGATCGAAAACCTGACGTTCAACCCGGCCGAATCGATGAGGATGATCGAGCGGAATTCGATCAATTCGAGCCTGAATCCGCGTAAGTCGATCTACGGCGGGTCGCTGCTCGGCTTCCAGTTCGACGTTGAGCTCAAGGGCTCAGGCACAGCCGGTACGGCTCCGCAGGCGCTCGGGGATCTCCTCCGGGCCTGCGCTCTCTCGGAAACCATCGTCGCAGTGACGTCCGTCACCTACGCCCCGCTCTCGGACCTGAGCCTGCACGAGAGCGCCACGATCGCACTTCGGCAGGGCAGCAACTACCGGATCGCCCGCGGCTGCCGCGGCAATGTTTCCTTCAAGTTCCCGACCGGGGACATCTGCAAGGCCCACTTCAACATGGTCGGGCACATCCAATCCGAAGCACAGACGGCGGCGCCGACACCGACATTCCAGGCCGGCACGCCACCGGCCTTCATAGACGTCGCATTCACCGTCGCCGCGGCCGAGTTCCCGATCGCCGAGCTTGCCCTCGACCTGCAGAACAAGATTTCGATTGCCCCGGATCCGAACGCCACTCAGGGGTTCGGAGAGGTTCGCGTCACCGGCCGCACTTCGCAGCTCACGCTGGACCCTGAAGACCAAGGGATCAGCACCAAGGACTGGGTCGGCATCATGCGCGCCGGAACAAGCCAGGCAGTCGCCACTGGCACCGTAGGCGGAACGGCCGGAAATCGGTTCGCGCTCAGCGTGCCTCTGGCGTACGAGCGTCAGCTTGCCTTCGCAGATCGCGAGGAACTCGTCATCGCGCAGATCACAATGGGTTGCGAGGACACGAACGGCACGAATGATCTCGCGCTCGCCTTCACTTGATGGCGTAGCCGCCGCGACTCACGTCGATCAACGCGAATACGAACATCGCCGATCCGACCTGGCCTGGCAGCAGCCTGCTGCTCAGGATCCCGAAACCCTCGTAGAGACCGTCCTGCGTACTGCAGTGAAACAGGTCGAGCTCGAGGAAGTAGCCGTACTGCCCGATGTCGTTGATCGCGCCGTTCACGATGCAGCCTGCTCCCTGACCAAACACAGTGCCGTCCTGCCGAACATCGAATGAGATTGCACCTCTCATGTAGGCCGAGGTATAGACGCCGCGAAAGTCTCCAGTCGCAAGCGCAGCATTATTCACGCGTTGGCCGGTGAACGTGTGAGCGATGCCGTCAATCGTCATGCTCACGAGCAGGTCTGGCGCGGCTGACAACGCAGTCACTATCAGAGCGCGATCCTGCCCATTGTTGTAGTCGTGAAACGTTCCGCTACGTAACGGGCCTGCACCTTGAGTGTCTGCGGTAAGTGCCGCCATGGCATCACGCTGCCCGGATCCTCCGGCCAGAAAGAGCACACAAGAGAAGTCCCAGCGATCGCCACGACGCTCGTCAGTGACTCGACATACGGTTTCGTGATCTAGGCCAGAACGACGCATCGTCCCGAACCAGACGCCTTCCGTGCTCGCCGCCGCCGCAGGCGGTGGCGGTGGCGGAGAAGCAGCCGGCGATGGAGGGGATCCGCCGCCGCCACAACTGGCGACGAGCAGCACGCAACACGCCACCAGCAGCCTCATCGTTTCACGCCCCAACGACAGGAGAAGAAGGGCCACTATGCCAACTCTGAAAACAAAACTCACTCCGTTCTGGTACGAGCCGGAATTCCAGGGCGACGACAAGGTCAAGTTCCGCCTGCGCCCGCTGACCGAGAGGGACATGATCGAGCTGCAGGAATTCTGCGGTGCGAACGGCTCCCTGACAGCCAGGGCGCAGTATGAGGCCGGGATCAAGGCGATCACGGCGGCTGAAGGGTTCAGGGACGAAGAGGGAGAGGAGCTCCGGTGGCCAGGTTGCGCGCCTTATGTTGACAGAAACCTGATCACCCAGGCTGGCTTCCGCGCCGTCATCGCCCAGACCGGCGGCGACTGGGGCAAAACGATCGCTCGGATCCGCGCGGAGATCGACGGCGCGCCGACCGAGCCGGGAAGTCCTGGAGACGCGGAAAAAAACTGATCATCGCAACCGTAGTGGCCTGCGAGCCGGATAAGTATCTGTGCCACGCATGCAGTTGCGACTCCGATGGCCGCAGTCCGTACGGTGACCGCTGGAAGATTCCTGGCGTCATCGACTCCGACCGTTGTCTACGCAAGCTCGTGACAGCCGAGTCGGCTTTCTTCCTCAGCCTCTATCGGCACTACCAGAACGGATACCTGCCGTTGTCGGGCGGAATGCTCGATCAACCGCACTCGTTCTGCAGGGCGATGGGGATTATCGACGAATGGGTGAGCAAGAGTGGCAGACGCTAAAGCCGGCCTGGTAATTACCGCTGACGACCGCACAGCGTCCGCATTCCAGTCAGTCGGCGGCAAGCTCAACACCTTTCGCACGGAAGCGAATGCCGTCGCTCAGCGCGCTGCGATTGCCTTCGCTGCCGTCGGCGCCGGAGTCACCCTGCTGACGCGACAGCAGATGGCGTTGATCGATGAGCTTGCGAAGTCGAGCGACGCGCTCAGGATCCAGACAAACGAGCTGATCGGCCTGCAGCACGGTGCCGACTTGGCCGGCGTCAGTTCGGATCAACTCGCCACCGCGCTGCAGCGCCAGAACAAGACTCTGTACGATGCGTCGCAAGGCTCGCGGACAGCGACGGACGCGATCGAGCAGCTCGGCCTGAAGACCGAGGACCTGCTCGGCATGGACACGCACGAGCAGTTCCTGACGATCGCTGATGCCATCTCCAAGGTCGAGAACGCCACGACGCAGGCGGGCCTGGCGCAGGCCATCTACGGCCGTTCGGGCCAGGACCTGCTCCCATTCATCAACCAGGGGCGGGACGCGATAGAGGCCTACGCCGACGAGGCGGACCGCCTGGGCCTCTCGATCAGCCGCGTCGACGCCGCGATGGTCGAGCAGGCCAACGATGCGATCACCAGGGCACAGGGGCGCATTGCCGGGCTTGGTCGGGTCATCGCCGTCGAGGTCTCTCCGATCATCGAGGGGCTCGCCAATTACTTCATCCAGGCAACCGGCGACGCGGACACCATGCGTACCCGGGTTCAGGGCGCGCTAGATGGTATTGCGACAGGCGTCGGTCTGGTTGGGGATGCCTTCTATGGCTGGCGCCTGATCTTCGCCGAGCTCTCGCTCGGCCTCGAGACCTTCCGCTCGAGGATCGTCGATCTCGTGACGGACACGTCGACCTCCGGATTCGCCGAGCTGGCAGCCGTCATCACCGGCAACAACGTCCAGTTCCAGATCACGCAGACCATCGCCAGGGCCGCGGCCGACGAGGTCGAGCGCGCCAGGGCGGCGGCCGAAGAACATCTGAACATCTTGCTGGCCTCCGAGAAACCGAGCGAGCGCATAAAGGAGTTGATCGCGGAGTGGCGTGCCGCTTCCGAAGTGACCGCCCAGAACACCGCCGCGATCGCTAGTCGCGCGGCCGCACAGATCGGAACCGTCGACGTCGAGGATCCGGCTGCTACTGCGGCAGCGGAAGCTGCTGCGCGAGTCGCCGAGCAGCAGCGCGTTCAGCTGGAGAACGAGCTCGAGCAGGTCCGCGTCGGCCTGCTGACCCGTGAGCAGGTCGAGATCGAGGCAATCAACCGCCGGCAGCAGATCATTGCCGATGCGCACGCAGCGGATCTGATCGGGTACGAGCGCGCGACGCAGCTCTCGGCCGAGATCTCCAGGCGCGGCCAGGAAGAGCTCACGCGTATTGCCCAGGATGGCATGACCGAGCGGCAGCAGTTCGAAGCGATGAGCATGAAGCAGCGCACCCTGCATACGCTCGGCAGCCTTGCCGCGATGACCGCAGGAACCGCGCAGAGCAACGAGAAGATATTCAAGATCCACAAGGCCGCATCGCTCGCGCATGCGGCTGCGTCGCTGCCGGCGGCGATCATCGAATCATTTCGAAACGCCGGCGGCTGGCCTTGGGGCGCAGTCGCCGCGGCGGGCATGGCAGCCGCCGGCGCCGCACAGATCGCGGCAATCCAGTCGTCGACCTTCGGCGGTGGCACTACACCGTCTTTGGCCGGATCCTCGGGCTCTATTGGTGGGCAACCCGTTCCGGTCACTCCTGCGCTACCTTCCGTCGGCCAGCCGGCCGATCGCCGCGGCGAGATCCGGGTTGAGATATACGGCAACAACTTCAATGGCCCGGGCGGGCGCTCCGATCTCGAGGACCTGTTCAGGGACATCTTCTCGTCGGCAGCAAACGACCGCGACGTGGTGTTTATCTCGCACGAGTCCCGCCAGGCCAGCGTCATCCGGGGCGATTGATCATGCCAGTGATCACCTATGTCGCCGTCGACCGCGGCGAGCTTGTCGGCGGGCACACGGCCTCGACCGAGTACCAGATCGAGACGGACTTCGAACAGTTCCCGCGCCGACGCCTGCACAAGGGCGAGTTCGACGAGACTCTGAACGGAATGGCAGAGGGTTGGCTCGACGCCATCCAGTTCGACTACAACGTCGTCACCGACCTCATTCTGCCGGCCTCGCGTGCGAACTGGGCTGAGTTCTTCTCGTCCGTCGCTAACCGTGAACAGTTCCAAATCGACTTCACCGGCACAATCGCAAGCCCGGGAACCAGCATCGACGTCTGGCTCGTCAATGACACGCTCGACGAGCAGCAGATCGTTCACGTCGGGTACAAATACTCCTTCCAGGTTAAGCGCTGGCCATGAGGCAGGATTCCCCTGGTTCACTCATCGCCCAGCCGAACCGCGATCCTCGCATCGCCGTCGGCATCATCTACCCGACCGGCTCCATCTACATCACCAACCGGACTGAGTATCAAAGCCTCCCCCTCGTCAATCCCGGGTTCGAGAGCGGCAATCTTATCGGCTGGAACTTCTCCGCCGGAGGTTCCATTCAGAGCTCAGGCGGGGGGTATCAAAGCACGTACTATTTGAGCGTCCCGAACGGTTCAGGCGGTCCCAACCACATCGGGGTCCGCATGGACGCGCCTCCGGTGGGTTCGATAATGCGTCTTCGCGCTATGGCGCGCAGAGACGAGAGCAGCTTGCCCTCGACCGCGCAAAGCATTGCCGCAAGGTTCTACGACAGCAGCGACGTTCAGATCGGCATCCGATTTCTGGCCGCTTCTGCGTCGACTAGCGTATCGGGTTGGCAGGAAATCTCTGGCACCGTCACGGTCCCGGCGAGTGCGCGCTACTGGCGTTTCGATTTTGGTGAGGGAACAGGAACAGGAGCCTTCCACTGGGACTCTGCGTCTGCAGACCGATACATCGGCATCGCCAACGTGCCGGGCAACGTCGTGCACGGCTGCCTCAAGGACCTCTCCGCCTCGAGCCAGGAGCTGCACCCAGACCAGGGCCGCTCCACGATCGGCTCGCTTTCGTTTACAGCTGTCGATCTCGACAACGAGATCACCGATGAGATCCGCACCCAGCTCCTGACGAACGACCGAGGTCTCTGCCGACGCGAGGTCCGCGTAATCACCGGGGACACCGACGACTTCGCGGACTGGCAGGACCAGCGCGTTGATACCTATGTCGTCGACGGCGTCGTCCGCAGCGGCCGCTCCTACGTGTTTTCCTGCTCAGACCGCACCCGTGAGCAGAGGGTATCCATCTTCGAGCAGCAGAAGACGCGCCTGTCGGCGACGATCACCGCCACGGCTACGACGATCAGCGTGCTCAGCACTTCCGGCTTCGAGATGCTGGCGCATACGGCGGCGTTCACCGACTCCCCGAGCGCGACTGTGGGTTATTTCCGGATCCGGCAGACGGGCGAGGTCGCCCGGTACACCGGGAAAACGTCCACGAGCTTCACCGGTTGCACGCGTGGCGTCCTGAACACCGTGGCGCAGCCCGTCACTGTCGAGGCGACCGATGACGACCGCAAGCCGGAGGTCGAGGAGGTCATCTACCTCGAGATGCCAGGGCCAGAGATGCTGCACGCCATCCAGACCGGTGTGATTCTCTCGAGCTCGGCCACGCTGCCGCCGCGCTGGCACATGGACATGGACGAGGCCTACGTCGACGGCAATGGCTACGAGGCCATCGGGACGGACCTCTACGACCCGGCGAATCCGGCTGCCGGCTTCGTGCTCCGCTTCCTTCACCTGAAGAAGGAGGACGGAAAGAAATTTGTCGAAGAGCAGATCCATATCCCGATGGGGACCTACCCGACGGTCAACACCTTCGGGGTGCTCGGCATCCGCCGTATTGTTTCACTCGTCTCCGCCTCGTCCCCGCAATTCGTGCTCAACGAGGCGAGCGTCATCGGCCATGGCAACGTCCAGCATTCCCTGTCCCGCGTCATCAACCGGATCATCATCAACTGGAATTTCGACGGCGAAGACTTCACCCGCGCTAACGTCTTCCTGAATAACAACAGCATCGATGTTCACGGTGCATCGAAGCCGCTCACGCTGAATCTGCGCGGCCTCCACGTCTCGAACCACTCTCAGGCGACGATCCAGCGCATTGCCAATTACTTCTTCGAGCGCTACGGCGCGCCGCCGATCGAGGGGGAGATCTCCGTCTCGCGCGTGCTGAACCGGGTCGAGATCGGCGACGTCGGCCAGATCGCCCTGCCGCGCATCCAGGACTTCGCTGGCGCCTCGTACCTGAACCGCGCGATCGAGGTCCAGGGTCGGCATGTGAACTGGAAGACCGGCCGAGTCAGCCTCCGCTACTTTGCGTCGACGGCGCGCACCGTTCCTGACGCCGGCGGCGGCACCGTGGCGGTCCTGCCCGACGGCTACTACACAGGCACCGGTACGAACCTGACGTCTGTCCTGACGATCGTAGGCAATGCCGTTACGACCAACGGCACGATCACTGGAGGCTCCGACGCGCGCACGGCCGTCTTCTACTACAACGGCAATCTGACGATCAACGCCGGCGTCACGGTGACAATCACCGGCAACGTGCAGCTTCGGATCAAAGGCACGCTGACGGTGAACGGCACGATCGACGGGCTCGGGAACGGGCTGGCCGGGCTCACCGATCCGAACTCGGTCAGCGCAGCCATGATCAATTCGACCGACCAGGTCTCTGGTTTCATAGGAGCGGCACGAGGCTCCGCCGGAATGCGCTTCCGGCAGGCGTATGTGGACTCGATCGACCCGCCCATCTCCCGCGGCATCAACTCGTCTGTCCCGCGACTGAGCATTGCTGTCGAGGCAGGAGCGCTCGTGGGCCTTCCGTCTGAGCTCCGCGGTGCTCCTGGCGGCTGGGGTGGCGAGGTATTTGTCCTGCAAAACAACGGCACCACGACTGTCTTGGCGCTCGGCGGGGACGGCGGGGACGGTGGGGCAGGACTCCTTCTTATATGCCGGGGCCTGGCTTTCGGCGTTTCGGGTGAGATTGATCTGAGTGGGGCGCCTGGGTCGGTTGGCGGCACTTATGTCGGCGCGCCGGTTACCTGGAACGCCGGCGGCGGTGGGGGTGGAGCTCCTGGCGCCTTCTACGTGCTGCTCGACGGCGACAACGTGACCTATCCGGACCTCTCAAGCTCGTTCATCGCGAACCAAGGTGCTACGACACAGACTGGCACCCCCATGACCGAGCCTGTCATGACGTCCGCTGGGTTAGCTGCGCTTGGGTTGAACCGGACTGGGATGAATCTAGGCACCCCGGTCGAGGACCGCTGGGAAGCGAACAACCAGATCCACTACGTCCCCTCCGACATCGAGCTCGGCGAGTCCGACGACGAGATCGTGCCGGCGCCGACGGGACTGACCGCAACGGGCGACGTGTTCTCTGGCGTGATCCTGAGCTGGTCTTCTCCGCCAGCCGCTTTGCACGATTACGTCGAAGTGTGGGAAGCAACCACGAACGACCGCACGGGCGCAGTGCTGCTCAGCGCTCGAAAGGCGTCATCGCTCTTCGTGTCCAAAGCATCGGCGGTGACTCGGTACTATTGGATTCGCGCCGTGAAGCAGAGCGGCGGAAGCAGCAGCGGCGTCAGCGCATGGCATCCGTCCGGATCAACCTCAGGCGTGCCGGCCACCTACGGATCGCTTCAGGCGGTTGGCTGGATTCCAGACGCGAACGGAAAGCCGGCTGGCGTGCGCGGCGTCGATGACATTGCTAACAGAAGTCAGCTCTCGCTAGAGAATGGATGGCTACGAATTGTCGCAACTCCAGACAGCGTGGTCGGATACGGGCTGCCAGCGGTTCCGATTGATGAGGACGAAGAGTATCGATTCGTAATCAAGCATCGCTCGTCAGGCTCGTCGGCGGATGGGCTTTTCGTTGCGATGTTCGAGCTTAATCACGATCTGCCCGCAGGTAAGACGCACGCAGGCACCGCTTCAACTGGCGAGGCGATGGTCGAGTCTTACGATAGCAATGTGCTCTTCATCGCGGACGGACCAATGCCGGGCACGACGCCGGTTGTTCAGACATTCACGTATGCGCCAACCGCTGGCACCAAGCACGCGTCTGTCGTCTTTCTCGTCAATAATCCTGCGACGTTGGTGGACTACGAAGTGGCGTGGGTAGCCCTGACCATTCTTGGGAGCAACGTCGATCTACTCCCCGGCGTCAGATCTCCGGGCGCGACTGAGGATCTACTCCCGGAGGCGGCGACGTCGATCTTCAGTGCCTTCGATGCCGGCCCAGTGACCCGGAGTAATTAGTGGCCGCGAATATCCACGACGTGACCCTGCCAGCCGTTGCCGATGGCGATCACATTGTCGTCGTGACGTGTCAGTTCGACGCCAACGTCATCACGGAGGATGCAGCCAACATCGTGCGCGTCGGGTATCAGGGCTACGCTGGCGGCACGACCTACGGAGACTCTATCCACCCACGCCTCGGTCGGCACACGTATACGCTGACAGGAGAGTTCGCGGTGATTCAGCACGCGAGTGGCGGAGGCCAGGCGTTCTTGCATGAGGAGACTCCATTCGGGCCTGGAACGTCCGATGTGGACTACTACGACATGCACATTCAAGCGGTTTTGGTGAGGCGATGAGAACATGGTCCTTCTACGATCAGGAGACTGGAGACATCTCCGGCAAGCGCTTCCGCGCGATCAATGATCGAGTGCTCGCCGCTAACACTCCTACGGGATTCACGGCCATCGAGGGAGCATTCGACCGTTTGTCGCAGCGCGTCGACGTGGAGACCGGCAAGGTCATCGACTACCAGCCGCCAGCACCGGATGACGATCACGAATGGAACGCCACGCGCCGCCGTTGGGTGAAGAAGCCTGAAGTTCTCGCGGCCGAGCGCCGTGACAAGGCGGCGCGAGATCGAATCGCCGAGCTCGAGGCCAGCCAACTCCGTGCGACCCGTGAGCACCTGCTCGATCCGATCGATCCGGCGCCAACTGCCCGCCTGCGCGCGATCGACGACGAGATCAAGACGCTGCGGTCGGACCTGATTCAGGTGCGGGCATGATCGAGCAGCTCATCGATGACCTCAAAACGGATGAGGGTTTCCGACCAGATCCGTATCAATGCTCCGCAGGCTTCTGGACGATCGGCTACGGCAGCCTGATCGACGAGCGCAAGAAGCACCTGATTCCGGAACACGTCGCCGAGGCCTGGCTCGAGCACGACGTCCTCGTCAGGCTGGCCGAGCTCGAGACGAGGTTCCCGTGGCTCACGAATGCGCACCCCGACGTCCGCCGCGCGCTCGGGAACATGGCTTACCAACTCGGTGTCGCTGGCGTCGCGAACTTCAGCAAGATGGTGGCCGCGCTCGAGGTTGGCGATCGCACGACCGCTGCCGAGCACGCGCTCGACTCGAAATGGGCCAAGCAGACACCGCAGCGCGCCGCCCGCGTCGCTGCATTGATCAAGGGTTAAAAGGAGATTGTCATGGCTCTCAAGGGTCAACCATTCAAAAAAATCGGTGCCATCCTCAAGGGCATCGCCCCGACGGCAGTGGCGGCGCTATCCGGACCGTACGCGCCGCTCGCCGCGGGCGTCATCGGGAAGGTCCTCGGAGCCGACAAGACGGACGAGGGCAGCCTCGAGGCTGCGTTGCTGACGGCGGTTAGCGATCCGAATTCCGTCTCGAAGCTCAAGGAGATCGAGGCGCAGATCCTCGCCCAGGAGCAGCAGCTCGAGATCCGATTCGCCGAGCTCGAGGTCGAGGACCGGGCAAGCGCCAGGGCGCGGCAGATTGCCACGAAGGACACAATGCCGGCCCAGGTGTTCTACCTGACATCGCTGGGCTTCTTCGGCGCCCTAGGATTCATGTTCTTCAGGGGCATGCCGGCGAACGGTGGCGAGGCGCTCCTGATCATGCTGGGCTCACTCGGCACGGCTTGGGGCGCGAGCGTCGCGTACTTCGTCGGCAGTTCCGCCGGCTCGAAGCAGAAGACGGACCTTATGGCGGGCAAGCCATGACCGAGGCAGCGGCAGCGCCGAGGAATGACTGGCTGCAAAAGGCATCGATTCCGCTGGCCGCCGGTGTCTGCCTCGCTGCCCTGGGTGGCGTGTTCGGCATGTGGAACTCGGTCACGAAGATCGAAGCGCAGGCTCCGGTCCTCGATCGGCTCGAGCAGCGCGAGGAGCAGTTCCGCTCGTACGAGATAGAGCAGATTCGGCTCGGCCTCCAGGTGTTTGGCAACAAGCTCGACGTGCTCGAGCAGGAACAAGAGGACCTGGACGATCGGGTCCGCGTGCTGGAGCTAAGGCAATGAAAGCAGCATTCCTCGCATTGTGGTCAGGGATCATCTTCGGCGCCGGCGTCTTCTTGATGGCCTTGGCGCAGCAGACCGAGAGCGTCATCGAGATAGGCGAAGAACTCACGGCGGAACAGATTGCAGCACTGCGGGAGGAAGCCGCGGAGCGCGCCAGCAAGCTGCAGGCGGCCTATCGAAGTAACGCGGTCAGGGCGAACTGTATCGCGGAACCGACCGCACGATTCCCTGCCACCGTCGACGGCGAAGCGGTGATGATCGATTGCCTGTTCTGGACGCGCTGGTACGAGAGCGAGCAGGAGCGACTAAGGGAGCAAGCCGAAGCCGCGCCCGCACCATAGCTTGGGTCTACTCGGCCACCTTGCTCGTCAGTTGATTATGTGCTGAACGCAGAACGAGAAGCTCAGGCCTTCGTTCCTGCATTCATTCCACTGAAATGCAGTCCAAAACACTCCGAAGGAAAGTGCAGCCAGCAGTAAGAACACAACCACGGCCTCTTTGAAGCGTCTCATCACTCGCCGCCTCCATTAGACGCCGGCGTGGCGAACTCGACTATCCATGCGATAAGTCGATTCCAGCAGGCTCCGCAAATGTTGTACTTCGCGCACCTGTTCTACCTCGGAGGACCGAACACGAGCGCGGATGGTTGGTCAATACCAACCCCGCAATGAGAACACCTGACCTCCAATGCCATCTCAAGCCGCCTTCCGCTTCTTCGCGGCCGTCGACGTTGGCTTCTTCGATTGCTTCTTCGGCTCGAGTTCACGGCGTAGCGCCTTCACGTCGATCTCCTTGGCGGCCGCGATCGCGAGCAGCCTCTCCGGCTTCTTCCCCTTGTCCGGACCCCAGGTGACGACCTTGAGGTCTTTGACCAGCAGCAAATCGGTGATGGCCCGATCGAGCTGGGAATCGGACATCCTGTCGAAGAGCATCTCGAGCGGCCGCAGCTTCGAAGCAGCAACGCCAGGCTGCCAGAGCTCGGTCAATACCTCTTCATGGTCGTACTCGGCATCCTGTAGGATCATCGCGGCGATCTCCCGCTTCGTCGGCGCCTGGATCGGCGCCAGGGGCTGGACGAGCTTGAACAGGGCAAGTCGGAAGGCCTCCTCGCGCTTCTCCTTCTCATGTGCGGTGTTGACGGGCTTCGGTGCCGCGGCCGCACGCTTCGTCTTCTCCGCGTCCTTGCTCCGAATCAGCCTGTGGACCTCGCCAGTCACGGGATCCTGCAGCAGCGTGATCTCGGCCCCCTTTGCGGCCTTGATCTTTTCGCGCTTGTTGCCGTTCCACCGCTCGGCGCCGACGAGCAGATAGCCGGAGAGGTGCGTGTACTCCTGGACTTCATGCTTCCCGCCGACCACCTTCACGGCGTCCTTGCCGGTAAGCACGGGTTGCCCCGCGTCCATGGCCTTCTGCAGCTGCCTCGAGCCATGCGCCCTGATCTTCGCCTGGAAGCAAACCGGGTCAGTGCAGATGTCTGCACTCTTGACGTCGCCGAAGAGCTCGGGCTGATTCCCGGTCCGCTTTGGGCATGTGCCGCACGGGCCGGCGCCAGCGAGATCCGCATCGTCGACGGGGAAGGGCGCCCCCGCCAGGCGGAGCATGAACTTGTCCTGGATCCATTCGGCGGCGTTGCGATAATTCCACTCGCTTTTGAGAAGCCCCTGCAGCGCTTCGTCCTGCAGCTTCTCGACCGGGATCCGCGCGAGGCAGAGCGCGATTGAAGCGCTGATCTTCCCCTCGTAGAACGCCGCGCGGCCGTTCGACGACAGCGCGAGCAGTTTCATGCGGCCGTACACGTAGCTCCGTGATTTCCCCACCTTGGTGTAGATCTCCTCGATCGGGTGGCCATGCTTGTGCACGAGCTCGTGATAGCCCTCGGCCTCCTGCATCGGGTGAACGTCTGCGCGCTGCAGGTTCTCGATCAGCTGCACCTCGATGACCTGCTCGTCGGTGAGGTCCCGCACAACTGCAGGGATTTCTTCGAGGCTTGCCGCCTTGGCGGCCAGGTAGCGGCGCTCGCCGGCGACGAGCTCGAACCGCGGGCCGCGGAGGGCCTTCAGGTCGCGCACGATGATCGGCTGCAGGACGCCGTGAGTCCGAACGGATTCGGCGAGCTCGGCCATCGCAGCCTTGTCGAACCGTTTGCGGCGGGCCTTCTGGGCCTCGGTATCGGAGACGCCGATCTGCGCGATCGCGATCGACTCGAGTCTGGTGGGAATGGTTTGTTCTTGCATATTGGGTCCTCAGGTGATCAGGCGCGCTTGATGTTCTTGACCATGCCGTCGACGACCTGGTATCCGCCGTCCTCCTTCGTTAGGAAGCCCATAGCGGTCAGGTTGTCGCACTCGCGGTAGACGTTCGGTTTCGCGGTCGGGAAACCGACGCGTTTCAACTCATTGAATGCGGCATTGCCGGCGGTCCGCTGATCGAAGAATCCGTCGACGATCATCAGCGCCACGCGGCCGCGCAACGTCTTCGTGTCGATCTGTATGGTTTCGACGATCTCTTTGACCTCGATCCGGGAGCGCACCGCCAGCAGCTCGAGGATCTGTGGCGCCTCTCTCGCGAGGCGCGTCTTGATCGTTTGGTAGAGCGCTTCTGTATCCATCGGCAGCGGCGCCGCGGGAGCCACCGGCGAGCTCGCGACGGCGGCGTCGACGGCACTCTGGGCTGCCATCCCTTTCTCGACGAAGCGCTCGAGTACTCCGGCCAGGCGATCGATCTTGTTGTGCAGCTCGGTGTCCATGTCTTCTCCTGAAGTCTCTGGTTTTCTCGCGGCGGGCCGCCCCGGCAGGTCCTCGGCGCGCATCGTGCCCATCGCGACCTTGATGGCGTCGTGGCCAGCCCAGGCCGGCACGACGTAGGTCTTGATCACGCTCCGGCCGAAGCAGGCGAAGAACTGCCCCTTCTCGAGTAGCGCGATATCCGCGGCGCGCGGCTTGCTGACGCCGGCAGGGATCGCGTCGAGCACGCGCTTGATCTCATTGGCCTCGCGCTGGACGCCGAGCAGCCACACGGGGCACTGCCGGAGCAGCTCCTTGTCGACGCCGCCGATGTCCTGGCTGTCGATCCACACGTAGTTCCTCAGGCCCGCCCCCTTGCGCATGAGCTCGATCGCCGAGAGCTTCACCGGCGACCCGCGGCCCTGCGGGCAGAACTCCCAGGCTTCCGGGATGATCGTCACAGTGTCCTGGCAGTGCTCGTAGACCCACTCGAGCGCCGAGCGCATGACCAGCGACTGGAGCTCTGGCGGGAAGCGGTCCCGGTGGGAGACGTCGATCACGTTGAGCCCTGGCTCGAGCTCGAGGCTCGAGGCGAACTGGATCGTCGCAACACGGGGTACGACGATCGACAGATATTCGTCGAGCGTCAGGTAGACGTCTGCGCTCATGCCCTTGGCCTTCTCCATGGCCTTCTTGACGTTGGCGTGCACACCGGCGAGGGTCTTCGCGCCCTTACTGGCCCGCATGATCCAGGCGCGCTCGAACTTCATTCGCTCCCGCATCGTGGCCTCGAGCACCGATGCTACGAACTGCCAGTCGGCGCGCTCTCGGAAGTAGGGCGGCACACGCCGGGCGCCGCCGAAGGACTGTTCGCCGCGCTTCGTGACGAAGGCGATCGCCGAGACTTTCGCCCTGGCGATCAGCGCCTCGAGCGTCGTCGTCTTGCCGGCTTCCTGCGTCTGGCCGGTGACGACCATGTGCCGCAGCGGGATCTCGACAGACTTGCCGGTCCCGATCTCGTAGCCGAGATGGATCGTCTCAGCCACGCGCGACTCCGGGCGAAGGTACGCGCAAGGTGCGCGTGAATCGTGTAAGTGATTGTTTCCCGGTGTCGTCGGGAGTAGTGGCGAGTAGCTGGGAGTTGGCGCGAACGCTAGACTTTCCCCGCGTTGACATGGTGGGGGTCGTTGGTTCGATACCAATCGCGCCTACCAGATACCGTTCAAAGATCCCTGATTTCAGGAACTTGAAGGGCACTGGCGGCTTGTTTCGGTCCGGATCGGGCCGTAGAATGCCGCAGGCGTTTCGCATTGCGGAACGTTGACTAAGATCCAGGTGGCCGTGAGTTCGCAGATGCGCGGTGCGTAAGCGCCGCGGAGACCGCGAACTGCGGCCGCAGTTTTTTGTGCAAGCTAAAACTCCGGCCGGAAGCGGCCGTCAATCAGGGGTGCAATATCGTCCAATCCAAGCGTGTCCGGCGTAACGACGAAATCACGTCCAGCAAAGTCCGGGTTATCGGTGCCGAAGGAGAGCAGATCGGAATCCTGTCGATCAGACAAGCGCTCGAAAGCGCAGCCGAGAGCGGACTGGACCTCGTGGAAGTTGCGCCGAATTCCGATCCGCCGGTCTGCCGAATCATGGACTACGGCAAGTTCGTGTTCGAGCTGAACAAGAAGGCGCAGTCGGCCAAGCGAAAACAGAAGCAGATCCACGTCAAGGAAGTGAAGTTCCGGCCTGGCACCGAGGAAGGTGACTACCAGGTCAAACTTCGAAATCTGATTCGGTTCCTGACTACGGGTGACAAAACCAAGGTCACGCTTCGCTTTCGCGGCCGGGAAATGGTGCACAAGGAGCTTGGTGCGGAGCTGTTGCAGCGCGTACAGAAGGATCTAGAGGAATACGGAGCAGTAGAGCAGTCGCCGCAGCTCGAGGGGCGCCAGATGGTCATGATCATCTCGCCCAAGAAGCGCTGACGGTACGCTGAAGTCCCTGGGAGAATTTCGATGCCGAAACTGAAAACCAATCGAGGCGCGGCCAAGCGCTTCCGCGCAAAAGGCAACGGCAAGTTCAAGGCCGGCCAGTCGCATTTGCGACACATTTTGACGAAGAAGAGCTCCAAGCGGAAACGCCAGCTGGGCTCGCCCAAGCACGTAGCAGACGTCGACACGGCCGCCGTCCGCAAGATGCTGCCTTACAGCTGAGGAGAGACCGATGGCACGAGTTAAACGCGGCACTGTTGCCCGAGCCAAGCATCGCAAGGTGCTCGACAAGGCCAAGGGATATTACGGAGCCCGCCGCAAGGTCTTTCGCGCCGCGAAACAGGCCGTCATCAAGGCCGGCCAGTACGCCTATCGTGATCGCCGGCAACGCAAGCGTCAATTCCGGGCACTCTGGATCGCTCGCCTCAATGCGGCCGCACGGGAGCAGGGACTCTCGTACAGCCGGCTGATTCACGGATTGAAGCTCGCCGACATCGACGTGGATCGCAAGGTCCTGGCCGATATCGCCGTCCACGATCAAGAGGCCTTTGCCGCCATCGCGGCGGCCGCTAAAGCCGCCCTGCCTGCTACACACTGATTTCACGGTCACGCGGACGTGAAGCGGTGAGCAGCCTGGCCCAACTGCGGGACGAGGCCGTAGCCGCTGCTGAGGCGGCTTCCGATCTGACTGTCCTCGACGCCGTGCGCGTCAAATACCTGGGCAAGAAGGGTCTGCTCACCACGCAGCTCCGCGAGCTCGGCCATCTGAAGCCCGACGAGCGGCCGCTCGCGGGCAAGGAAATCAATGCCGCGAAACAGATACTCGAGGAGCTGATCGAGCGGCGGCGCCAGCTGCTCGAGGACCAGCGTCTCAATGCGGCACTCGCCGCGCATGCGCTCGACGTGACTCTCAAGGGCCGAGGGCAGCCGCGTGGCAGCCTGCATCCCGTGACCCAGACTCTGCGGCGCATCCAGGCAATCTTCGAGCAGGCCGGGTTCGCCGTGCACACGGGGCCCGAGGTCGAAGACGACTACCACAACTTCACGGCGCTCAATATTCCCGAGAATCATCCTGCCCGGGCCATGCACGATACGTTCTACCTGCGCTCCGGGCTTTTGCTCCGCACGCACACGTCGCCCGTGCAGATCCGTGCGCTCAAGGCCAACGGCGCACCGATCCGGCTCATCGCCCCGGGAAGGGTCTACCGCTGCGACTCCGATCTGACGCACACACCGATGTTCACCCAGGTCGAGGGGCTCGCGATCGATCGCAGCGTGTCTTTCGCGAATCTCAAATCCGTGCTGTTCGACTTCGTCTCGAGCTTTTTCGAGCGGCCGGTGGAGCTGCGTTTCCGTCCGTCCTACTTCCCGTTCACTGAGCCCTCGGCCGAGGTCGATGTCCGTTCCGACTCCGGGCGTTGGCTCGAGATCCTGGGCTGCGGGATGGTTCATCCCAACGTGCTCCGGAATGCCGGCGTCGATCCCGCCGAGTTCAGCGGCTATGCCTTCGGCATGGGAGTCGAGCGCCTGGCGATGCTGCGCTATGGCGTAGAGGACCTGCGCGCGTTCTTCGAGAACGATCTGCGCTTTCTTGGGCAGTTCGCCTAGGTTCCTGCATGCGCATCACGATCGACTGGCTGCGAGACTTCGTCGAGATCGAGCAATCGCCCAAGGCGCTCGCCGAGCGGCTGACGCTGGCCGGCCTCGAAGTCGAGAGCGTCGAACCGGTGGCAGCCGATTTTGCCGGCGTCGTCGTCGCCGAGATCCTGGAACGGCGCCCGCACCCGAATGCCGATCGCCTGAGCCTCTGCCGCGTCAGCGACGGGACCCGGGAGCTAGAGATCGTCTGCGGCGCTGCCAATGCCGCCGCGGGGCTCAAGGTCCCGCTCGCGCCCGTCGGCACCGTGTTGCCGGGCGGGGTCAAGATTGAAGCCGCGAAGATCCGCGGCGTGAGCTCGGCAGGCATGCTCTGCTCGGCCCGCGAGCTCGGGTTGAGCGAGGATGCCGCCGGACTGCTCGAGCTCGATGCTGCCGCCCGGCCCGGTCTCGATCTTCGCCAACACCTGGCTCTCGACGACCACGTGCTCGACGTCAATCTGACGCCGAATCGTGGCGACTGCTTCAGCGTGTTCGGTATTGCACGGGAAGTGGCCGCCGGACAGGGCAGCGGCCCGCTCGACGAGTCGCTCGAAGGCGTCAAGGCCCAGTCGAATCTCGGCTTCCCGGTGAAACTCGCCGCCAGCGCATCCTGTCCACGCTTTGCGCGCCGAGTCATGACCGGATTGAACGCGAAGGCGCGGACGCCCGACTGGCTTCGCGAGCGATTGCGCCGCGCCGGTTTGCGGTCGATCCATCCCGTCGTCGACGTCACCAATTACGTTCTGGTGGAGTACGGACAGCCATTGCACGCCTATCGGCTCGACAAGCTCCGGGGTGTGATCACCGTGCGCCTGGCGAATCGCGGCGAATCGCTGGCCTTGCTGAACGAGAGTGTCGTTGACCTGGACCCGTCAACGCTGGTGATTGCGGACGATTCCGGCGCAATTGGACTCGCCGGCATCATGGGCGGGCGATCGACCGCCGTCGATGCGGGAACCGAGCAGATCCTGCTCGAATCGGCATTCTTCTCGCCGGCCGCCTTGCAGGGCCAGGCACGCCGGTATGGACTGCACACCGACGCTTCGGTGCGGTTCGAGCGTGGTGTGGATCCTCGCGGGCAGGAACGGGCGCTCGAGCGCGCCACGCGCCTGTTGCTCGACATCTGCGGTGGCAGCGCCGGCCCGGTCGAGGTCGCCGAAGACCCGACACAGATGCCGCAACCGCCGTCGATCGCTCTTCGCTCGGATCGTCTTTCCACCCGACTTGGTGTCGCAATCCCCGACGCCGACGTCGCAAGAATCCTGCACCTGCTCGGCATGCGGACGGAAACGCAGACGGGCGGCTGGCGAGTCACGCCGCCGACCTGCCGTTTCGACGTCGCAATCGAGGAGGATCTCATCGAGGAGATCGGACGCCTGCACGGCTACGACCGCATTCCGGCGACGCCGGGCCGGTCCGAACAGAGACCAGGACAGGCGACGGAATCGGCTGTTCCGGCGGAGCGGATTGGCGATCTGCTGGTCGCGCGCGGCTTTTCGGAGGTCGTCAGCTTCGGTTTTACGTCCTCTGTCGCCCAGCAGTCGGTCATTGCCGGCGATGGTGGCGTGCGCCTCGCGAATCCGCTGTCCCAGGACCTCGACGCACTCCGAGGCTCCCTCTGGCCGGGCTTGCTGCAGGCGGCACGATTCAACTTCAGCCGCCAGGTCGCTCGCTGCCGGTTGTTCGAGCAGGGCACCGTATTCGTGGCTGACGGAGACCGCGTCGCGGAATCGACCCAGGTTGCCGGTCTCATGGCAGGCTCGCGGATGCCGCTGCACTGGGAGGGCGAGGGCGCTCAAGCCGATTTCTTCGATCTCAAGGGCGACGTGGATGCCTTGCTGGCCCTCTGGCGGGAGCGCGAGACGCTGCGCTATGTCGCGTCGACTCATGCCGGTCTGAACCCGGGGCGCAGCGCAGCGATTCTGCTCGGAGATCGCGCCGTGGGGTGGCTCGGCGAGCTGCACCCGCGATTGCAGGCCGAATACGAGTTCAAGGGACCAGTCGTCCTGTTCGCCGTCGACCTAGGCGCTATCGGCTCCGCCCGTGCGCCGCGGTTCATTGCCTATTCCCGGTTCCCGTCCGTCCGGCGCGATCTCGCGGTCATCGTCGACGAGGGGCTGGCCGCGGACGACTTAACTAAAGTCATTGCCGAAGTCTTGGGAGAGCGGCTCCAGCATCAGGAAATCTTCGATGTCTACCGCGGCAAGGGGGTGGATAGCGGAAGAAAAAGCGTCGGTATAGGCTTGATTTTGCAGGACGCATCCCGCACGCTAACCGACAAAGAAGCCGATGACATGATCCAGAAGGTCGTGCGTCGCCTCGAGCAAGAGCTTGGGGCAAGAATAAGAAACTGAGAAAGACAGACACCGATTCATGGCACTAACCAAGGCGGATATGGCCGAGTCGTTATTCAACGAGCTCGGCCTCAACAAGCGAGAAGCCCGTGAGCTGGTAGATTCCTTCTACGAGGAACTCCGCCTGTCGCTGGCGTCGGGAGAGCAGGTAAAGCTCTCCGGATTCGGCAATTTCGACCTGCGGGACAAGAACCAACGCCCGGGGCGTAACCCGAAGACCGGAGAAGAGATCCCCATCACGGCACGGCGGGTGGTTACTTTCCGACCGGGTCAGAAGCTCAAGGCGAGAGTGGAAGCCTATGCTGGAACCCGGAAATAACGACGTCCTGCCCCCGATACCGGGGAAGCGGTATTTCACGATTGGCGAGGTCAGCGAGCTCTGCTCCGTCAAGCCCCATGTGCTCAGGTACTGGGAACAGGAGTTTCCGCAGCTCAAGCCCGTCAAGCGCAGGGGCAATCGGCGCTATTACCAGCGCCAGGATGTGCTCGTCATCCGGCAGATCCGGAGCCTGCTGTATGAGGAAGGATTCACAATCGGTGGCGCGCGGCAGAAACTGACCGGCGACGAGGCGAAAACGGACGTCAGCCAGAGTCAGCAGATCATCCGGCAGGTCCGCGTCGAGCTCGAAGACCTGCTCAAGGTCCTGCGCCGCTGAAAGAATGCAAAGGGAGCTCGCTACCGACAAGGCCCGCGCAGACGCCCGGAGATCGATTCGCTAAACTTGCCTTCTCGGTCGGGGCGTGGCGCAGCCTGGTAGCGCACTTGCATGGGGCGCAAGAGGTCGCTGGTTCGAATCCAGTCGCCCCGACCATTTCGATGAAGAGGTGCGGAGAAAACCTTGTTCCTCGAGCCCTATCGACTTGAAGAAAACCCGTTCGCGGGTGATCGCCTGCGTCCGGTCTTCCGCTCGCAGTCGTACGACTATGCCGCCGGCAAGATCGCTCAGGTCCTGTCGAATCAGCTCCAGTCCCTGTTTCTCAGCGGCCCGACCGGCATCGGCAAGTCGCTGCTGCTCGAGAAGGAAGTCCGCGCCTCTGACAGCGTGGCGATCTGCAGGCTGCAGGCCGGCGTCGACGACAGCGAGCAGGTTCTCGCGCGTCTCCTGCTCGATCTCGGCCCCGGACCCGTCTCCGGAACCGCGCAGGAGCTCAGGAATATCCTGCATGTCTTCCTGCGCCACCAGGCGGCACGCGGCCGTCGCGCACTGATCGTCGTCGACGGCGTCGAGCGCGACGCCCTCGATGTGGTGCGGGAGATCGAGTCCCTGCTGCAGCTGCGGCTGCGCGGCATCTCGGCCATCCAGCTGCTGATGACGACGAGCAACGAAGAGCTCGTGACCCAGTTTCGCAATCGCAACGAGCCCGGCAGCGGCCTCAAGTCCCATCATCAGCGACTGATCGGCTTTACGCTCCAGGAGACGGAGGACTATCTCCGGACAACCCTGCAGGGCGCCGGTTGCCAATGGTTCGACGAGCTGATCCCGGAAGAGCTCATCCTCGAGATCCAGGCTTTCACGCAAGGTGTCGTCGGCGATATCAATGCGCTTTGCCGCGAGTCACTGAATCAGCTGGCACGCAACGCCCAGGGGTCGATTCGCCAGCAGAGCCTCGATGTCGGCATGCTCAAGGAAGCGGCGCGCAAGCTCAGGTTCCGCTACGACGTATCGGCCTGGAAGGTCCAGCACGAGGAAGTGCTGCTGCCGGAGGCCGTGAAACAATCGCGGCGCGAGGCGCTGCGCATCGAGGCCGCGAAGCTCGCCGTATCGAGTGCGGGTCGCGTCATCGCCGAAGTCGCCCTGAACCGGCCGCGGATGGTGCTCGGCCGCGACAAGAGCTGCGATATCAGCCTCGACTCCAGCTACGTCAGCCGCTACCAGAACCTCTTCATGGCGACGCCCGAGGGCTGGATGCTCATCGATCTCAACAGCACCAACGGCTGCTTCGTGAACGGCCGTCGCGTGCATGAGCACAAGCTCCGGGATGGCGACCTGATCACGCTGGGCCAGCACCACATCCGGTTTTCCGGCCAGGCGGCGATCCCGGGCGTCGAGGATCAGCCGACCGACGCTACACTGACGACGCCGACGCGCGCCCTCCCGAGCTAGACGCCGACGACGGCGGGCCGCTGTGCGGCCCTTGTCTTGGCTCTCGACTTCGCGGCCCTGCGGGCCGCTTGTCTGTCGCCGACGACGGCGGGCCGCTACGCGGCCCTTGTCTTGGCTAGGCGGGATCCGCCCCCGCCCGCAGGGCGCGCAAGAGGTGCTCGCTGCGTTCCTTGCGCTTGGTCTCGGGCGCAAGCTCGCGATCCTGGATGCCGAGCAGGATCGGCTCGGCGTTCCGCCGGTAGATGTTGGCCTTGGCATTGAAGACGGAACGCGTCTTGCCGTGCTTGTCGTTGATCTGGATGCGACGGACGGTGAACTCGCCGCTGTCGAGCGGCGCGCCCGTGAGGTAGCACTTGATGGAGTCGATGCGCTCGCCGGACATGACGAGTCCGCGGAGCTGCTCCACGCTGCGCGCCGCGCGATCGACGAAGTCCACGGAGTCGAGCGAAATCCAGCTCGATGAGTCGCCGTCGAGGAATCGCATCTCGGCTTCAAAGTCGCCGATCAGCACCTGATCGGGCTGCGCCTGCTCGACGATGCGCGCCAGATCGACGGTAACGTCGCCGACGATGTAGTGGCTCAGGGTCGGGTTCAGGCCCTCGGCCTGGTGGAACTCGTAGCTCCCTCCGACGTGGAAACCGGCCCGGAGGCGCGGAACGACGTTGGGCTCGGCCTTGCTGCTCGCAATGGCGTTGTCGGCGAGCACGAGGTGCATGAAATGATAAAGATTGATATTGGCGTCGAGCGTAAGGTCGGTATTCCAGACATAGAATCCGTCGCCGGTGGTCGAGCGGGCAAAGTCGATGCCGATCCGCTTGCTGTCGAGCTTGCTCTGGGCCGAATTCATCGAATAGGACAGGCTGTTGAGCTGGGTCATCTGCGCGAAAGGGCTCAGCAGCCCGAACCCGACGATATCGAAGAGGACAACGGCCCGGCAGGGCACGTAGGTGATGCTGTAGCGCTTGATCATCCTCTCGATGATGCCGTGGTGCGAAGCGTTGTCGCTGAGCGGATGTTGCAGCGGCAGCTCCGTCACTTCGATGCCGAGCAGGTGCGCAACCTTGTCGAGCTGCGCCGCGTCGAGGCGTCGCCGACCGGAGAGCAGTGCCCTCAGGAAGCTCTCCGAGCTGCCTTCGCTATTCTCGAGCTCTCCGTTGGCATGGTCGGCGATTGCGTAGTGCGGCACGACCAGCAAGGCGAGTCCGTCCTGCCTGGGACACCAGTTCAAGAGGACGTTCGCGCCAAGGCCCCAGATCTTGTGCAGGCATTTGTCGAGATGAATGAGGTTGCTGCGATCCCGCAGGCTCATCTCGTGGGTAATTGACGCCAGCGCGTCGAGGTAGGTGCCGACGCTCGCCAGCCGGAAGATGCCGGAATCGGAAGAGTCCATTGAGTGCCAGTCCCCGAACCGGGGGGATGATACTCCCCGCGGTCGAGGGGCGGAATGGCGGAGTTGCCCTGCCGGGGACGCATCAGCATAATCGCCTGCCGCTGAAGGAGTCGCCCCCTCATGTCTCGGCCCAACGACCGCAAGCCCGATCCACGCGAGCACTCGCGAATCGTCGTCGACGGCGTCGCCAACGCGCCGGCGCGGGCCATGCTGCGGGCTGTCGGCTTCGGCGACGCCGACTTTGCGAAGCCACAGGTGGGGATCGCCTCGACCTGGAGCATGGTCACGCCCTGCAATATGCACATCGACGGCCTTGCACGCGAGGCAGCGGCTGGCGTCGACGAGAGCGGCGGCAAGAGCGTGACCTTCAACACGATCACCGTGTCCGACGGCATCTCGCAGGGCAAACCCGGGATGCGCTACTCGCTGATCTCGCGCGAGGTCATCGCCGACTCCATCGAAACAGTCGTCGCTGGCGAGGGGTTCGACGGCTTCGTCGCAATCGGCGGCTGCGACAAGAACATGCCGGGCTGTCTCATGGCGCTCGCGCGCCTCAATCGGCCGGGCCTCTTTGTCTACGGCGGCACGATCCTGCCGGGTGAAAAGCACCGCGACATCATTTCGGTATTCGAAGCCGTCGGCGGCCATGCGGCCGGCAAAATCTCGCCGTCGGAGCTCAAGGAGATCGAGCGCACCGCGATTCCGGGCCCGGGTTCCTGTGCCGGCATGTACACGGCCAATACAATGGCTTCAGCCATCGAGGCGCTCGGGATGAGCCTGCCGAACAGCTCGGCCCAGGAAGCGGTGTCGCCGGACAAGCAGAGTGACTGCCGCCGCGCCGGCCAGGCAGTCATGCGCCTGATCAACGACGGGATCCGTCCCTCCGACATTCTTTCGCGCGAAGCTTTCGAGAACGCCATCACGACGGTGATTGCCCTCGGCGGCTCGACCAATGCCGTGCTGCACCTGCTGGCGATGGCGCACGACGCGCGAATCGAACTGAAGCTCGACGATTTCACGCGCATCGGCGCTCGCGTGCCGGTGCTCGCGGACCTCCGCCCCAGCGGCCGCTACATGATGTCGGAGCTGGTCCGCATCGGCGGAATTCAGCCGCTGATGAAGACCTTGCTCGACGCCGGCCTCCTGCACGGGGACTGCCTGACGGTCACTGGCAAGACACTCGCCGAGAATCTCGTGGATGTCGGGCCCTATCCGGAAGGGCAGGATGTCGTGTTTCCGCTGAGCCGTCCGATCAAGCCCGAGAGCCACCTGACGATCCTCTATGGCAATCTGGCGCCCGAAGGGGCGGTCGCGAAGATCACGGGCAAGGAAGGCACTCGCTTCGAGGGAACCGCCCGCTGCTTCCATTCGGAGGAGGCCTGCCTCAAGGCGATTCTCGACGGCATCGTCCAGGCCGGCGATGTCGTCGTCATCCGCTACGAGGGTCCAAAGGGCGGTCCCGGCATGCGCGAGATGCTGAGTCCGACGGGCGCGATCATTGGGCGGGGCCTCGGCAAGTCCGTCGCCCTCATTACCGACGGCCGCTTCTCCGGCGGCAGCCACGGCTTCGTCGTCGGGCATGTCACGCCCGAGGCAGCCGTGGGCGGTCCGATCGCGATCATCGAGGACGGCGACCGGATCACGATCGACGCTGTCAG
>Ga0315912_10001220_pt1 | contig 33332 bp, 28 predicted proteins | sample VfabasoilMG_FD_204469 | JGI IMG/M metagenome (GOLD analysis project Ga0315912, IMG submission 204469) | Garden soil microbial communities collected in Santa Monica, California, United States - V. faba soil | ecosystem: Environmental > Terrestrial > Soil > Garden | place: USA: California... | reverse complement strand
GTCCGGAGTGCAGCTCGATCCGGGCGCCTCCGGCAAGGGCTACGCGCTCGACCGCGCCGCCGCCGTCCTGGCTGCGCACGGGATCCGGTCGGCGCTGCTGAGCTTCCGCAGCAGCCTGCTCGCGCTCGGGCCTCCTCCGGGCGCCGCAGGCTGGGTGCTGCCCGTGGTGCACGACGGCGACGGCCACGAGGTGACGCGCATCGTGCTGGCCACGGGTTCGCTGTCGGTGAGCGGCGGGGCGATGCACGTCTTCGACGACCAGGGCGTCGAGCGCAGCCATGTACTCGACCCGCGCAGCGGCGTGCCAGTGCCCGCCGGCCGGCTGGCCTGGGTGCAGCACGCCTCGGCCTCGGCCTCCGACGCGCTGGCGACGGCGCTGCTCGTGAGCGGCCCGGGCCTGCCCGCGGTGCCGGCGGCCCACGGCGGCTGGATGGCGGACCGCGACGAGCCCGCGGTGGATTGGCCGGCCCACCCCTGACAGGCTGGCGGGCCCTGTCGCCTCGCCTCGGCGCCGCCCTGCATGCACTACCTCACGCGCCAGCGTCTGCACCTCTCGCAGTTCCACCTGCTCATGAAGGTGCTCATGTCGCTCTACGTGCTGAGCGTCGGCGCCGGCCTCTGGGTGGCCACGCTCAAGTACAGCGACCGCGCCGAGTGGTCCCCGTCGGGGCTCGCGGACTTCGTCCACGGCGACCCGGGGGGGACGTCCGACGAGCAGCTCGGCGATCCGCTCGAGGGCCTGGAGGGCGGACAGCACGTCGGCAAGAGCCGGCGCGAACTCGTCGACATCGCGCACCCGCACCTCTTCACGGTGCCCATCGTGCTGTTCATCCTCGGGCACCTGCTGCACCTCACGCGGCTGCCCGACCTGCTCAAGCTGGGAGTCAACGTCACGGCTTTCGTGTCGTTCCTGGGGACGTTCCTCCTGCCCTTCTTCGTCGTCGAACAGGCCCGCTTGGCAGGCGCGCTCTATGTCTGCGGATGGGCGCTTCTCGTCAGCTGCGTGGTGCTCTGCGTCGTCCCGCTGTACGAGATGTGGCTCGGCAAGCCCGGCGCGCAGGGCTTCGACGCCCTCGCACGACGCGCGCGCACGGATCCGAGCGGCGAAGCCTCAGGCGGGCGCTGAGGGCGGCGCGGCCAGGGGCCTGGCGATGCTCAGTTCGTGGCCGTCAGGGTCGGTGATGTGGAAGTAGCGCTCGCCCCATGACGCATCTTGCGGCGGCGCGTCCGGGCGCCAGCCGGCCGCCGTCAGCCGCTGGTGCACGGCATCCACGTCGTCCACGTGCAGGATGAACCGCCCCCACCAGGACCAGCGGACCGCGTCCGCGGCAGCCACCAGGTTCACGTGGGACGAGCCCGCCTGCAGGCTGCTGAAGTCGGCCGTGGCCCCGCCGAAGACCAGGCGCAGCCCGAGCGTCTGGTAGAAGGAGAGCGCAACGCCCATGTCGTGCGTCGCAAGCGTCACGGCGCTCAGGCCGCGGATGCCCGGCGCCTGCTGCCGGCCGGCCACGCGCTCAACCGTCGCTGCGCGGCGTCGTGACGAGCCACTGGTCGAGCACCTTGCGCAACTGGTCGGTGGTCACCGGCTTGGTCACGAAGTCGTCCATGCCGATCTCGAGGCAGCGACGGCGGTTGCTCGCCACCGCGTGCGCCGTGAGCGCGACGATGGGCGTATGACGCCTGTCGCCCTCCCGCCGGCGGATCTCCATGGTGGCTTCGTAGCCGTCCATGACCGGCATCTGGCAGTCCATGAGGACCAGATCGTAGGCCTGCTTCTCGAGAGCCTCGACCGCCGCGCGGCCGTCCGCCACGACCTCCACCGAGTAGCCGAGCTTCTCGATCATGCGGGTGGCGACCTTCTGGTTGACCAGGTTGTCCTCGACGACCAGCACGCGGTAGTCGGCGGCATTGCGTGCCCCGGGAGTCGCGCGCGCCGGCTTGTCCTGCGGGCGCGCGGCGAAGGCCACGGAGAACCAGATCGTGTTGCCGCTCTCCACGCCGCTCTTGACCCCGAGTTCCTCGGCGAGGTGCTGGACCACCTGCTTCCAGAGCACGAGATCCATGTGCCCGTCGGCGGCCGGCACCGCGCGCGCACCGACGCGATCCGTCCGCCGGCCGGACACGAGGCCCGGGCCGCCGTCGGAGACCTCGAAGCGCAGGCGTACCTGATCACCCTCGCGCGACTCGAGGCGCGCACCGACGGAGACCTTGCCGCGACGCGTCGCTGCGACGGCGTGCCCGACGAGCAGATGGAGGGCGCGTCGCAGGCGCTCCTCGTCACCGACGAGCAGCGTGGGCACGTCGGGGCCGATCCAGCAGCCCACGTCCACGTCCTGCTCGCCGGCGTCGTGCCGGCCCTGCGTGACCACGGCGGCCAGGGTGTCGCGTGGATCGAAGGCGATCATCGGGTCTCTCCGTGCACGGAGCGCTCCCCGGGCGGTACTCGCGCGGCAACGCTCTCCGGAGCACCTGCGCCGCGCGACGGGAGGAACGGTCCGTCATCCCGAGCATCGGGAGCCCGGGTCGATCCACTTGAACACATGCGGGCGCCTGCACGCATGCATCGAAATCGGATGCGCTGTCCGCGGGCAGGCCGGCTGCCCGCGGGCGGCGACACCGACCGGGGGATCAGGCGCGCACGTACTCGTAGTCGAGCGGCTGGCCGTTGATGCCCTTGTTGGGCGGCGCCAGCCATCCGGCCATCTGCCCGGGTGCGGTGCAGTTCACCATGAGGCTCGAGACGTAGGCGCGGTCGGCGACGCTCGGCAGCCACTGGTCCTTGCGGGCCTCCCACTCGCTCGCGCTCACGGCGTTGCCGTCGAGGTCGAAGTGTCCGGCGGCGAAGCATCCGATGCGGCGGTTGAACCGCCGGTGCGGCAGCCGCAGCCGCTCCGCGAGCCCGTGTTCCTCGAGGATCCTGTTCCAGTAGTTGATGCCCTTCTGGTTGTCCTCGATGAAGTCCTCGCGCAGCACCTCGTTCATCGCGTTGCGCAGGGGCACCTCCTCCGTGACGAGCTTCCCGTCCTGCCACAGCGACAGCGTCTTGCTCTGGTCGAGGCCGCTGTGCTCGGAGTAGTTCTTCATCTCCCAGGCGCGCCCCTTGAGGCTGCTGCCGAAGAAGTTGGCCGAGTTGCTCGAGACCTCGGCGCCGTACAGGTCGTTGCTGCTGCTGGCCCAGAAGTTGATGTACTTCTGGATCGTCGCCAGGTCGATCGCGCCGGCATCGCGCGGGCTGCGGCCGGGATGCGCCTTCATGAGCTGCGCGCACCGCTCCACCACACGGCCGACGCCGGTCTGGCCCACGAACATGTGGTGGGCCTCCTCGGTGAGCATGAAGCGGCAGGTGCGTGCGAGCGGGTCGAAGCCGGACTCGGCCAGGCTGAGCAGCTGGAACTTGCCGTCCCGGTCCGTGAACATCGTGAAGCAGAAGAAGTCGAGCCAGGTGGTGATCGGCTCGTTGAACGTGCCCAGGATGCGCGGGTGGTCCGGGTTGCCGCTGCGTCGCTCGAGCAGTTCCTCGGCCTCGTCGCGGCCGTCCTTGCCGAAGTAGGTGTGCAGCAGGTAGACCATCGCCCACAGGTGCCGTCCTTCCTCGACGTTCACCTGGAACAGGTTGCGCATGTCGTAGAGGCTCGGCGCGGTGTGCGCGAGCAGGCGCTGCTGTTCGACCGACGCCGGCTCGGTGTCGGCCTGCGTCACGATGATGCGCCGCAGCCAGTTGCGGTACTCGCCCGGCACCTGCTGCCAGGCGTCCTGCCCCATGTGGTCGCCGAAGCCGATCTTGCGCTGCTTCTCGGGCTCGGCCAGGAAGATGCCCCAGCGGTACTCGGGCATCTTCACGTAGCCGAACTGCGCCCAGCCCTCCGCGTCCACCGAGACCGCGGTGCGCAGGTACACGTCACGGTCGTTGAAGTCGCTCGGCCCCATCTCCTTCCACCAGTCGATGTAGTTGGGGAGCCAGTGCTCGAGCGCGCGTTGCAGCCGGCGATCGGAGGAGAGGTCCACGTTGTTCGGGATCTTGCTCTCGTAGTCGATGGAGGTCATGGCGCGGGCTTCGTGGGGGCGGACGGGGGCTGACGGTTCAGGTGCGCGTCCAGTCGAGTTCCGGACGGTTCGGCGTGCCGTAGCACTGCAGCGCACCGCGCGGACCGACGGCATTCGGGCGCTGGAAGATCCAGTTCTGCCAGGCGGAGAGCCGGCCGAAGATCTTCGTCTCCAGCGTCTCGGGGCCCGCGAAGCGCAGGTTGGCCTCCATGCCGGTGAGAGCATCGGGCGAGAACGACGAGCGCTCCTCGAGCGCGATGCGCAGGTCGTCCTCCCAGTCGATGCCATCGGGTGCGACGGTCGCGAGGCCCAGCTCGACGGCACGCTCGGCGTCGATCATGCCGCGCTCGGCGAGCACCTCGTCCACGCGCGCCGGCTCGCCCAGGAAGCGCGTCTGCAGGCGCGAGAGGCCGTTCGACATCGGGTAGCTGCCGCCGTTGAGTGCATCCACGCCCAGCTGCACGGGACGGTCCGGGTCGTTCAGCAGGTAGATGCGGTCGGCGGCGAGCGCGAGTTCGAGCAGCGTGCCCACGAAGCAGGTGCCTTCGTCGGCGACGGCGAACACGCTGCGCGCCGTGAGGTCCAGGCGCTTGAGGACGCGCTTGACGAACGCATGGACCTCACGCACGAAGGGGTCCGTCGCCGCAGCGCCCCCAAGCAACTCGTCCGTCGCGAGCACCACGGCCGGGTCGCCCGTCGCTCGCAGGGTGATGGTGCCGATGTCCAGGCTCTCGAGGCGCAGGTGCAGCAGTGCGTCGTCGAGCTCGCGGAAGGCCTGGAAGATCCACCAACGGCTTCCGGCCTGGCGCGCCGCGTCGGCATTCGTCGGCCCGGCGGCTGCGGGCACGCGGAGTGTGATGGCGGCGCAGCGGGCCCCGCGGTCGATGGCCACGTCCACCCGCTCGTAGTGGATTCCGCTCTCGTCGAAGCGCGGCGAGGGCGCGGCGAGGCGCACGCCGGGCGTCCGGCAGGCGGGCGAGGAGTCCGCCAGGGCACGCGCCTCCTGCGCCACCACCTCGTCGAAGCGCGACAGCGGGGCCACGACGTCCACGAGGTTCCAGGTGGCGGCGCGCTTGCCCTTGATGCCCTCGGCCACGGTGCAGAAGACGTCGGCCAGGTCGCGGCGCACCTTGCGCTTGTCCACGACGCGCGTCAGCCCGCCCGTGCCGGGCAGCACGCCGAGCAATGGCAGCTCGGGCAGCGAGACCGCCGAGTTGCGGTCGTCCACGAGGATGATGCGGTCCGCCGCCAGGGCCAGCTCGTAGCCGCCTCCGCTGGCGGTCCCGTTGAGGGCCGCGAGCGTCTTGAGGCCGGAGCAGGCGCTCGCCTCCTCGATGGCCAGGCGCGTCTCGTTGGTGAACTTGCAGAAGTTCACTTTGAAGGCGTGCGTGGAGGTGCGCAGCATCACGATGTTCGCGCCGGCACAGAACACGCGATCGAGGTTGCCGGTGAGCACCACGCAGCGCACCTCCGGGTGCTCGAAGCGCAGGTGCTGGTAGGCCGAGGCCAGCTCGACGTCCACTCCCAGGTCGTAGCTGTTGAGCTTGAGCCGGTAGTGGTCGAGCAGCCCCCGGTCCTCCTTCACGTCCATCCGCAGCCAGGCGATGTCGCCATCGATCTCGAGCTGCCAGTGGACGAAGTCCTCGGGGCAGCGGTGGAACTCGAAGTGAGCCGGGACGGCCGGGTGCGGATGGGTCTCGGTCGCGCTCACACGGGTTCTCCGGGGACGAGCGGGGCGGGGTGGAAACGGATGGAGAACATATCTTGCACGACAATCAGCGCAACAGGCATTATATTTCCCCACGTCCGCTCCCTGGAGACCGGGGTCCAGCCACTTCCCCGCCGGCCGTCCGGGCACGGCCGCAGCCAGCACCCGCGTAGCCCCCCGATCGTGCGTCCCGTAGCCCTGCTCGCCGAGTTCGGTCGCCGCCTCGCCGCCGTGCGACGGGAACAGGGTCTCAGCGTCGCCGAGCTCGCAGCCCGGGCCGGCGTGAGCCTGCGCTACCTGCGACTGGCCGAGTCGGGGGCAGCCAACCTGTCGCTCCTCAAGCTCGCTGCGCTGGCCAATGCCCTGCGCCTGCCGCTCGCCACCCTTTGCGACCTGCCGCTGGCCAGCGCGCCCGAACTGCGCATCGCCCTGCTCGGGGTCCGGGGCAGCGGCAAGAGCACGGTGGGCCGCGCCCTCGCGCGCCGCCTGGAAGTCCCGTTCCACGAACTCGACGAACTCATCGAGCAACGCGCCGGCATCAGCCTGGCGGACGTGTTCACCATCCACGGCGAAGGCCTGTACCGGGACCTGCAGCGCGAGACGCTCGAGGAGTGGCTGGCACAGAACGGCTCGGGCGTGCTTGCCACGGGTGGCTCGGTGGTGAACGACCCGTTGGCCTACGATCGTCTGCGCGGCACGTGCCGCACGGTGTGGCTGCAGGCGAGCGCCGAAGAACACTGGCGCCGTGTGGTCGGCCAGGGAGACCGCCGTCCGATGGAGAGCCGACCGCGCGCGATGCTCGAGCTGCGCGGCCTGCTCGCGGAGCGCGCCCCGCGCTACGCGCTCGCCGACCTCGCCCTGGACACCGAGGGCGAGTCGCCGGAGACGCTGGCCGCTCGCATCGCCACCTGGGCGCTGGCCGAGGGCCTCAAGGCGTCGTACTGAGCAGGGCGTTCGAGAGCGCGCCGCCACCCGGCGACACGCTGGGGTCGACCACACCGGCCTGCCACCACACCTGCGTGCCGGGCGCGAAGCCCGGCGGGAAGTGCGCCGTCCCGCTCACGGACCCCGCGCCATCGAGCAGCACGGGGATCTGCGAGAAGAACGGGAACGCGTGGAGCGTGCCACCGAGGAAGGGTGCGGCCGCGCTGCTGGCCGAGATCCACACGAAGGCGAGAGCGCCCGGCGCACCCTGCTGCAGCGACAGGCCGAGCAGCGTGCCCGGCGTGAGGTCGCCTTGGCCCTGCAGCGCTGGCACCCCCTGCGAACCGAACGAGCCACCGCCCAGGTCGTTCCAGCGCGGCACGAACATGTCCGGCAGCTTCGCCAGGGCCGCGGCGAGGTCGGGGTGCGCACCGATGTGCCCCCCGAGGCCCTGCGGCTTGCCGGTGACGCCGAGCAGGTAGCGCAGGTCACGTGGCGAGAGCGGAGCCCCGCCGACGGACTTCGCCGCCTGCTGCAGGAGGCAACAGTACGCCGCCACGAGGGCGCTGGCCGAGCTCGTCCCGTTGAAGGCGTTGGTGTAGGTCTGGTTCGGATCCCCGCCCAGCACCAGGAAACCGCCCCCCAGGGTGAAGACGCTGTGGCCCCAGGCCTGCACGTCCACGCGCGCCCCATAGGTGCTGAACGGCATCTTGTCGTGATGCGTGTCGGCCGTGCCGGCACCGACCAGGATGGCGCCCGAGTCGCCCATCTCGCGATAGAAGAAGTACGGGGAGCTGTCCAGGTTCTGGTTCCCGTTGCCTGCGGCTGCCACGACGACGACCCCGGCGTCGGTACCAGCCTGGACGACGAGGAACAGGGCCGGATCCACCTCGGCCGGGGCCATGTCCCCACCCGGACCGAGCGTCTGCATCTCGAGCAGCACGACGTCGCCGGGAGCCGAGTCGGCGATGGCGTGCGCGACGGCGGTCACGCGGCGCAGTCCCTCCTCCACGGACCACTCGGTGTAGGTGGCCAGCGTGGCTTCGCGCGCGATGCCCGTGACACCGTAGCCGTTGGAGGGAGCCCCGAGCACCCCGAGCACCGAGGTGCCGTGGTCGTCGTAGTCGAGCAAGGCCACGTTGGGGTGCACCGTCTGGCCGGGCTCCGGATGCAGGTCGACGTCGACGAGATCCTCGTGCGCGCCGTTCCAGCCGTACTCGCAATCGGACAGGCGGATGCCCGCTCCGCGCAGCCCCTGGTTCCAGGCGGCGAGCACATCGGCGCCCGGATCGGGTTGCAGGTAGACCTGGTTCACGCTCAGATCCGGCGTGGGCGGAGCCACGTCGGCCGGCGGCGCGAGACCCTCCGTCTGCAAGCTGACGAACTCCACCTCGCGGCAGGCCTGCAACGCCTGGCCGAGCGCCTCGAGATCGGAAACGCTGCGGCCGTCGGCCACCACACGCAGCAGTCCGGCAAGGTCGGGCTGGGCACGACCCGAGCGCCGCGCGGCACGCTCCTGGAGGGCGGCCAGGGTCTCCTCGGGAAGGGAGATGAGGCGTTCGAAACGCACGTCCCACGCTTGCGCCACGGCCTCGATCTCGGCCAGCGACGCGGCGCTCGAGGAGTCGAGCCGGCCGTCGGCTCGCACTCGTCCCCGCACCTCGTCACGCAGCTTGACGACCAACCGGCGCTCGACGTCTGCCGTCGCGCCGCGCGGCAGTGCCGGTGCCACCACCGGACCCGGGTCGAGCAACTGCCGCGGCCGCAGGGCCTGCTGGGCGAGCACGGGCGTGCACGTCCACAGCGCCAGGAGCGCTGCTGCGAGGGGGCGGCGGGAGGGCAGCGTCATCGAGGTGCGACTCGTGTGCGCCGGGTTTTCCCGGGGCAAGAGGACATGTCATGTTAGCAGCGGAAGGGCGCACCGGCCGGCAGGGAGGCGCCTTCTCACGGCGATGTCACACTTCGCGCCAGGAGGCGACTCGCGCCCCAGGGGTCGGCTGGCGCGGGTTGCCGCCCCCGACTCGGACGGCGCGCCTCCCGCTCAGGCCGAACGCTGCGCTCCCGCCGACGAGTACACCCGGGTCGGTTGATCGCCGGCCGCAGCCCCATCGCCCAGCCAGGCCAGCATGCGGTGTTCGGCCCAGGACCGGTCGCCGTCGGGGGGGAGCCGCGGCTGGCTCAGGAAGGCGCAATGCCCACCGAAGGCACTCACCTCCAGCTGCACGCAGGGTGCCTGGCGCAGCTCGTCCTCGAGCGCTGGATCGAGCGGCGCGATGAGGTCGTCACGCGCGTGCAGGACGAGCGTCCTCACGCGGATGCGGCCCACCAGCGGCCCGGCGCTCGCCTCGCGGTAGTAGGTGTCGACATCCGGGAAGCCACCTTCCGGGGCCGTCGCGGCGGAGTCGAAGGCGCGCAAGGTGCGGGCCCGCCAGACGCGTCGTACGTCGTACCGCTGCGGGAAGAGTGCGGCACGCTGCCGGTAGATGGCGCGCAGCGACTGCAGGAACGACCAGCGATAGGGCGCCAGCGCCAGCCGTCCGTCGAGGACCTCGGCGCAGCGCGCGAGGTCGAGGCTGGGCGAGACCGCACCCAGGCTGGCCACCTGCGGCGGAGGTGCATCGCCCCACAGGCCGCCGAGTCGCACCACGATGTTCCCGCCCATCGAGAAACCCACCAGGTGCAGCGGCCGGCTCGGCTGTTCCCGCGCCAGCTCTTCGACCACCGCGCGCAGGTCCTCGACCTGCCCTGCATGGAACAGGCTGCCCGCCAGCGCCTCGGTGCCGCCGCAGCAGCGCAGGTTGAGGCGCACGACGTGGAAGCCGGCCGACCAGGCGCGACGCGCCATGCCGCGCATGTAGGGGCGGTCGGCGTGGCCTCCGAGCCCGTGCACCAGCACGATCGCCGGCGCCGTGATGCTCTCCTGCCAGGAGCACAGGCAGACGACGGAGGTGGCCTCGTCCACCACGAACTGCCGCCGCTCGACATGCGGCACGGGCCACTGCACGTCACGCCGCGCGAGCAGACCGGCGAGGGTCATGCGGTGGAAGCCGCGCAGGCCAAGCAGGGGTACATAGGCCGCGCCGGACTGCGCCGCCCGGGAGGGCAGCGGCCCTGTCATGTGCTGCGGCCCGCCGCGGGGCGCTTGCGCAGCAGTGCGCCCAGCGTGCCCGAGTTCTTGAAGTGGTCCCACAGCAGCCACTTGAGCGGCGGGCACCACTTGTAGCGACGGCACTCGAACATCGGGATCACGTGCTCGAAGCGCTCCACGTCGGCGCCCGCCGCATCGGCGTGCTCGCTCACCCCCTCCCGGCCGAACGAATGCTGATGCCCGTAGAGGAAGTAGTCCTTGCGGCAATGCGGGCAGAGCGTCTTCTCGATCCGGATGCAGTACGGCACGGACAGCAGCACCCAGCGCGAGGAGACGCGCACCAGTTCCCGGAAGGCGCGCGCCGGGTCGTCGAGGTGCTCGAGCAGGTCGGTGCAGAGCACCAGCTCGAAGGTGTCGTCGGCGAACGGGATGTCGTAGATGCTGCCCGAGACGAAATGCACGCCCTTGACCGCACCCGTGCCACGCTGGGCGCGGCGCACCGACAGGTCCATGCCGACGATGCGCTCGATGCCGCTGTGCTCGCGCACGTCGCGACTCAGCGCGCCGTCGCCGCAGCCTGCATCCAGCACCAGGCCGCCGAGCTTGGGGAGCAGGCGGTGCACCAGGGTGCGGCGGTGCTTCCACGAGTCCTCGTGCTCGCCCGAGATGAGGTAGGTGTCGGCCTCGTACTCGTAGAAGTCCCGATACAGCTCGGGCGCGTCGCGCGCCGCTGGATCGGTCGCCTGCTGGGCTGGGAGAGGGGTCATGGCCGCCCCAGGGTGGCGGCCTCGACCGGGGGCGTCAACGCGGCACGCTCAGTCCGCGCCGAACACCACGGGCCGGGGCGCCCCGGAACGGCGCGCGAGTTCGTCCAGGCTGGCGCGCCCCCGGGCGCCGAGATCGCGCGTGTGCTCGTTCACGTAGAGCTCGACGTGCTGCCAGAGCACCTCGTCCGAGAGTTCCTGGGCATGGCGCCGCATGGTGGGCAGGCAGGCCTGCGGTGCGGCGCGGGCGGTCGCGAGCGACTGCGAGAGCGCCGCCACGAGACGCCGGCGCACCTCCGGCGGGAGATCGCGGCGGCAGAGCAGCCCGCCGAGCGGAACGGGCTGGCCGGTGGTGCGTTCCCAGCTCGCCCCCAGGTCTTCGCACAGCGTCAGGCCGCGCCCCTGCCAGGTGAAGCGCGCCTCGTGGATGCACACCCCGGCGTCGGCGTCACCGGCCTGCAGCGCCGGGATGATCGCATCGAAGCGGCAGTGCTCGACCCGGGTCAGCTCGGGGCGCAGGCAGCGCAGCAGCAGCGTGGCCGTCGTGTCGGCGCCCGGGCAGAGCACCCGGGCCCGGGGCGGCAGCGGGCGCGGCACGCCGGGGCCGGCGAGCAGCAGCGGCCCGACACCGAAGCCGAGGGCGGCGCCCACGGGCAACACACCGTAGCGCTGCCCGAGTCGCAGCGCCGCGCCGAAGCTGGCCTTGGAGACATCCAGCGCGCCGGCCGCGAGCTGCTCGTTGAGTTCCTGCACGTCGGCCAGGACGAACTGCAGATCGAGCCCCTGGTGCGGCACACGCCCTTCCAGCAGCGGTGCGAACAGGAAGGTGTCGTTCGGACAGGTCGACAGTCCCACCAGGAGCTTCACGCGAGCAGCTCGAGCTGCCCGGGGAGTGCTGCGGCCAAGGTGGCCAGCGCGCCGGCAACATCCCAGCGGGCGCGGTCACGGTCACCGGCGCGGTTGCTCACGGCGCGCAGCATCGAGAAAGCCACGCCAGCCCGCCGGCAGGCCTGCGCCACGGCGTGGCCCTCCATCTCCTCGATGACGACGTCCGGGTGGAGCGCGAAGCGCGCTGCGGCTTCCTCGGGGCTGGCGCTGGCCGCCGCCACGGTGCCCGCGACGCACGCGGGGAGCGGCGCGCGCCCCTCGACGGAGCGCGGCAGCTCCAGCGGCAGCAGGTCGGGGGCCGGGTGTTCTCCGGCGATGGCCATCGCCTCGAGGCCGCGGAAGCCCTGGGCTTGACCGCAGCCGACGGCCTCGTTGCGCACGGCGCTGGCGAACACCAGGCTGCCGACGGGTGCCCGGGCAGGGTCGCGCGTGCCCGCCAGACCGACGAGCAGGCAGCGCCGGAAGCCACCGGCGCCCAGGTGCCCGGCAGCCCCCAACGCGGCCTCGACGGGTCCCATGCCGCAGAGCAGCAGCGGCACGCGCAGGGTGCGTGCTGCGTGCAGGCCCTGGCGCTCCAGCGTCGTGGGTACGAGCACCAGCAGGCTCATGGTTCAGGGCGCCAGCAGGTCGGCGAGTTCGGGCCGCCAGTGGTGCGACCAATCACCCACCGGGATGCGCAGGCAGGGGCGTCGGCTGGGTCGGCCCGGCGAGGAGGTTCCCTCCCAGGCGCCGAGCAGCACGATCGTCGTGCGCCGGTAGCTCGGCAAGGTCCGAGCCGCATCCACCAGGCTGTCCAGCAGCGCCTCGGGCTGCTCCAGGTCGGGCCCGGCGAGGAGCAGGGCGAGCAGGAAACCGCGCGCCCCCGTGCTAGCCGCGATGAAGCGACTGGCGGCCTCGATCATCCAGGCCGAGCGCGGGCGGGCCGGCAGGTCGGGGAAGCCGTCGAGGACGGCGTGCCAGGGCGGGACGGCGCCGGCGCCGTCCCGTGCCACCGCGTCGGCAGAGAAGAGCAGCAGGCGATCGCCTCGCGCCTCCGCGCGCGCCAGCCCCTCGGCAAAGGGCGACAGCGGCTTGGCATCGGCAGCCACCCATTCGACGGTGGTCCCCGGCCAGCGCCCCACCAAGGCCTCCAGAGTCCCGGCCCCCAGGCTGCCGGCTTCCAGCACCACGGTGCCCGGGACGGAAGCCGTGCCCTGGGCGTGTTCGAGGCCCTGGACGCTGAGGAGCCCCGCCAGGAGCAGGAGGGCCATGAGGACGAGGATGTGCGTCAGTCGCACCACGGCACCGGACGAGAAGAGCGGTCGCTGCACGGATTCCGCGCCGGCTGCCCGTTGACCGCCTCACGGAACCCTGATGAAATGACCGGCTTTTATACCCTTCCGCAAGGGTACACCGCAGGATCGGTGCAGGATCGATCCTGCCTCTTCAAGGCCCGAAAGACCCATGTCCAACGTCACCGCCAATCCCGCTCCGAAAGCCAAGCGCAGCACGCTGGCCGTCCTCCGCAACATCGGAATCATCGCCCACATCGACGCGGGCAAGACGACGGTGACCGAGCGCATCCTCTTCTACACCGGTCGCAATCGCACGATCGGCGAGGTCCATGACGGCAAGGCCACCATGGACCACCTGCCCGAGGAGCGCGAGCGCGGCATCACGATCACGTCCGCCGCCACCACCTGCCAGTGGGGCAAGCACACGATCAACATCATCGACACCCCCGGCCACGTGGACTTCACGGCCGAGGTGGAGCGCTCGCTGCGCGTGCTCGACGGCGCGGTCGCCGTGTTCGACGGCGTGGCCGGCGTCGAGGCGCAGTCGGAGACGGTCTGGCGCCAGGCCGACAAGTACAAGGTCCCGCGCATCGCCTTCGTGAACAAGCTCGACCGCACGGGTGCGAACTTCGAGTTCTGTCTCGAGTCGATGCGCCGGCGGCTCGGTGTGCACCCGGTACCCGTCATGCTCCCGATCGGATCCGAGGGCAGCTACCGCGGCAACATCAACCTCATCCGCATGAATGCCCGGCTGTTCGGCACCACGGCGGACGACACCGCGTTCGAGGAGACCTCGATCCCGGCCGACATGCTCGAGGCGGCCACAGCCGCCCGGCACGAGATGCTCGAGGCGGCCTGCATGATCGACGACAACCTCCTCGAGCGGTTCCTCGACGACGAGTCGAAGATCTCGGAGGCGGAGATCGTGCAGGCGCTGCGCAAGGGCACCATCGAGCGCAAGCTGCTCGTCGTGCTGTGCGGCGCGGCCCTCCGGAACAAGGGCGTGCAGGCCATGCTCGACGCGGTCTGCGACTACCTCCCGTCGCCGATCGACCTGCCCCCGGTGCCTGGCACCGACCACAAGGGCGAACCGATCACGCGCAACTGCGACACCGACGAGCCCTTCTCGGCGCTGGCCTTCAAGACCGTCTTCGACCCCAACGGCGACCTGACGTTCATCCGCGTGTACTCGGGCACCTGCACGGCCGGTGACCAGTTCCTCAACACGCGCACCGGAAAGAAGGAGCGCCTCGGCCGTCTCTATCGCATGCATGCCGCGACGCGTGAGCCGATCGACTCCTGCCAGGCGGGCGACATCGTGGCAGCCGTGGGCCTCAAGAACAGCCATACCGGCGACACCCTCACGGACGTGAACCAGCCCATCACGCTCGAGTCGGTGGTGTTCCCCGAGACGGTCATCTCGATGTCGATCGAGCCCAAGAGCAAGGGCGACCGCGACAAGCTCGGTCACACGCTGTCCCTGCTGGCCAAGGAGGACCCGACCTTCCGCGCCTGGACGGACGAGGAGACCAACGAGACCATCATCGCCGGCATGGGCGAGCTGCACCTCGAGGTCCTGCGGCATCGCATCATCCGCGACTTCAAGGTCGCGGCCGAGTGCGGGCGCCCTCGTGTGGCCTACCGCCAGACCATCGCCTCGCCGCGCGAGGGCGTGGAAGGCAAGCACGTCAAGCAGACGGGCGGGCACGGTCAGTTCGCCGTGGTGCGCATGCACTTCGAAGCCATCACCGACAGCCAGGAGATCGAGTTCGTCGACGACGTCAAGGGCGGCTCCGTGCCGCGCGAGTACATCTCGTCGGTCGAGAAGGGTTTCAAGGCGTCCACGGTGAAGGGACAGGAGTTCCCGTTCCCCTTCGTGGGCATCCGCGGCACGCTCTACGACGGCAAGGCGCACGACGTGGACAGCTCGGACATGGCCTTCCAACAGGCCGGACGCCTCGCCTTCCAGGCTGCGGTGCTGGGCAACCAGCGCTTCCTCGAGCCCATGATGAAGATCGAGGTGCTGGTGCCCGAGGAGAACCTCGGCGACGTCATCGGCGACCTGAACAGCCGGCGCGCCAGCATCGGCGACATCTCCACGCGCCTCAACCTCAAGGTGATCACCGGCAGCGTGCCGATCGCCGAGACCTTCAACTACTCGTCCAAGCTGCGCAGCCTCACGGCCGGTCGCGGCACCTACTCCATGGAACCGTCGGGCTACGCTCCGGTGCCGGAGTCCGTGCGCGAGAAGATCGTCAAGGAGGTCGAGGAGATGCGCAAGGCGCGCAGCTGAACCGGGCGCGGCGCGTCACCGCGCGTGCACCGTCAGGACTTGAGCTCGTCCGCTCCGGCGGCGGGGATGGCCTGACTGCTGGCGGCCTCGTCGAGCGCCTGCATGCGGTGGCGCAGCCATTCGATCTGCAGGAACCACGGGAGCCGTCGCACGGCGTCGGCGTCCAGCTGGTGGAGATCCGGGACCCCCGGTGCCAGAACGGCGGAGGCTCCGGGGGGCACCGGCTCGGGGGAGGTCGGGGCGGGAGCGGTCGCGGAGTCCTCTCCCGTGGACAACTTCTCGCCGAGCGCCACGGGGCCGGGACCGAAGCCCGGCAGCACCGGAGGGCTCGTGCTGCCCGAGCCCCCGGCGTCGGCCGCTCTGGAGGTCGCGTCGACCAGGCCGTCCTGCGTCATGCTGGCGACCCCGCCGGACGGCTGCCCGCCCGAGGCGAGCCCGGCGCCCGAATCCACGCCAGGAGTCACCACGCCGAACTTGGACAGGTCGAAACCCTCGAGTTCGGTCGTGACGTTCGTGAGCCAGCTCGAGACCGCGGCGAGGTTCGGGTCGGTCTCGGCGGCGCCGCTGTCCTGCTGCTTTTCCGCGAGGAACCGCTGCACGGCTTGCATGCCGCCGAACAGCATCTGGTCCTGCATGGCGCTGCCGATGTCCTTCACGACCTCGCTGTCCCGGATGTTCGGCAGCAGGTTCACCAGCATCTCCGAGCCCGACTGGAGGAAGTCGGCAACGGCCTTGCGTTTCTCGCGCAGCTCACGCGCGCGCGGCAGGTTCTCGTTCGCCAGCGCCTGGTCGATCTGTTCGTCGATGGCGAGACTCTCGAGCACCTTGTCGGCCCCGTCCTCGGCCTCGCGCGCCAGTTCGTGCGTGGCCTGCTGCGCCCGCTCGTGCTCGAAGGAACGGTAGTTCACGTACGCGTATCCGATCGCGCCGAGCAGCGCACCGCCCAGTGCCAGCATGCCCACCTTGGTGCGGTGGCGACGCGCCGAACGCAGCACCCGGCTCACCGCGCTGGGCGGCGCGGCCGTGATCGGCTCTCCGTCGAGGAAGCAGGTGAGGTCGTGCGCCAGGGCCTCGGCGCTCTGGTAGCGGTGGACCCGGCTCTTCTCCATCGCCTTGAGACAGATCGTCTCCAGGTCGGACGGCACGCGCGGCTCGATGCGTGAGGGTCGCCGGGGATCCTCGGTCAGGATCTTGCGGATGATCTCGTGCGAACTCTGGCCCTGGAAGGGCGGCTGGAGCGTGAGCAGTTCGTAGAGCGTCACTCCGAGCGCGTAGATGTCGGAGCGATGATCCACTTGCCCGCGCCGTGAGTCCGCCTGTTCGGGCGACATGTAGAAGGGCGAGCCCGCGAAGTCGCCGGTACGGGAGAGTTCGAGGCCGTCCTCGACCTTGGCCAGGCCGAAGTCGCCCAGGAACGGCCGGTCATTCTCGTCCAGCAGGATGTTGCTGGGCTTCACGTCGCGATGGACGATGCCGCGCTCGTGCGCGTGCTGCAGCGCCTCGGCCACGACGGCCGCCCAGCCCGCCACGCGCCGGAAGTAGCCCTTGGGCGGCTCGCCGCCCGTCTTGAGCAGCTGCACCTCGTCGGCCACCGTGCGACCCTCGCCGACGAGCTTCTGCGCGATGTAGAAGTCGGTGCCGTCCTTGCCCCAGGCGTAGACCGACACGATGCCGCTGTGGTCGAGCCGGGCCGCCGCACGGGCCTCGCGCTCGAAACGGCCGATCTCGTCCTCCGTGTGCACCTTGTGCTGGAACAGCACCTTGAGTGCCACGGGCCGATCCAGGCTCTCCTGGCGCGCCCTGTAGACGACGCCGAAGCCGCCGCGTCCGATCTCCTCGACGATTCGGAAATCGCCAAGGCGATCAGGGATCGACATGAACTACCTCCGGACTTCGAACGACGCCAGGAACTGCTGATTGTCTTGCGTCTCCCGGATCTTTGCCATGAGCAGCTGCATGGCTTCCACGGGATGCATCTGGCTCATGACGCGCCGCAGCATGACCACCTTCCGATAGACATCGGTGGGAAGCAGCAGCTCTTCCTTGCGGGTACCGGAGCGATTGATGTCGATCGCGGGCCAGATCCGGCGCTCGGCCAGCTCGCGCGACAGCACCAGCTCCATGTTGCCCGTGCCCTTGAACTCCTCGAAGATGACCTCGTCCATGCGGCTGCCGGTCTCGATGAGGGCCGTGGCCAGGATGGTCAGGGACCCACCGTTCTCGGCGTTCCGGGCCGCCCCGAAGAAGGCCTTCGGCTTCTCCAGGGTCCGGGAATCGACGCCGCCGGACAGGGTACGGCCCGAATTCCGCACGGTGACGTTGTAGGCCCGGCCCAGGCGGGTGAGCGAGTCCATGACGATGACCACGTCACGACCGAGCTCCACCAGCCGCTTGGCCCGCTCGATGGTCAGCTCCGTCACCCGGCAATGCCGCTCGGCCGGCTCGTCGTTGGTCGACGCGATGACTTCGCCCTGCACCGTGCGCCGGAAGTGGGTCGCCTCCTCGGGACGCTCGTCCACGAGCAGGACGATGAGGTGCACTTCCGGATAACCCCGGCTGATGCTGTTGGCCATCTGCTGCAGCAGGATGGTCTTGCCGGAGCGCGGCGGGGCCGTGATGAGGCCGCGCTGTCCCCGGCCCACCGGCGTGATGAGGTCCAGGACCCGCATGTTGTAGGTCGCCCCGTTGTCGCCCGGGGTCGGCTCGCCCCCCTCCAGCACGAAACGGTCGATGGGGTCGATCGACGTGAGCTGCTTGAAGATCGGCAGCGCCTGCGCCTCGGCCGAGGTCTTGCCGCACACGCTGACGAGGTCCACGACGGTGGCACGGCCCTTGACCCGCTCCGCGGTGGCCACGATCTCCTGGCCAGGTCGCAGGTTCTCGGCCCGCGCCAGCGCTGCCGGGATGTATGGATCGTCGTCCGTGGGGACGTAGTTGGTGTCGATGCAGCGCAGCCAGCCCTGCCCATCGGGCCCGAGTTCCAGGATGCCGGAGACCTCGATCCGCGGCTGCGGCCCGAAGGGGACATCCTCCCGGGCCTGCTGATGCTGCGGCTGGTGGTGGTGGCCGTGCTGCTGCTGTCCCTGCCAGGCCTTGCGACCCTTGCCGCGGCGGCGGCGGGAGCGGCGGGAACGGGTCTTGGTCTGCTCCTGAGTCATGCTTCGTGTTTCCGAGGGCGTCCGGGGGGTGGCCGACCGGTCCCGTCGCGGGACGCTCTGGGTGCCGCCGAGGTCGCAAGACGACGGTGGAGGCCCAGCGGTTTCAGCCGGAACTTCTGGTGGCCTCTCGCCCGAGGCCGGTGTGGATCCAGCGTCCGAGGGGTAGCTCGTCGGGACGCCGAGGTGCGCTCGCGGGTCGTCGCTGCGCGTGGGTGGCTCCCGCCTGGGAACCGCCGACCTCGCTTTCCACACACGTATTCTGGCTTGGGCTGAGGCCCCTTGCCAAGCAGAATCCTCGCCACGCTCATGAAATCGACTCTTTGGGGAATGCTGTTCGGGGTCGTCCTGGCCCCGGCCTGCAGCTCGGTTGCGCAGCCGCCGGCCTGGGATGCGCGCTACGTCGCAGCCCTCTGCAGCCGGGCCGAGACGCTGCTCGCCGAGGGCCAGCGGGAGGCTGCCGCCGAGACCGCCAGGGCGGCCCTGGAGCTTGCCCGCGAGCGGCAGGACCCCCTGAATGAGGCCCGCGCCCGGCACGTCCTCGGACTGGTCGACGATTCTCCGGAAGAACTGGAGGCCGCTCTCGCACTCCTGGGAGACCTGCCGCAGGACGCGGGAGACTGGCGCACCCGTCTCGCGCTCGCGAACCTCGCCGTCCAGGCCGGGGCCCTCGCAGCGGCCGAAGCCCATCTCGACCCGTTGCTGCAGCAGACGCCCGACTGGCCCGACCTCCGACAACGCGCCATGGCGGAGGCCCTCGCCAGCCACCTCATGGCGCAGGTCCGACGCTCCCAGGGCCGCACGGATGAGGCCCGGCGCCACGAACGCTGGGCCGGCCTGCAGCTCACGGTGCTGCCCGACACCTCGCTGCGACCGCTGCGGCAGGCCGTGGCGCAGCAACTGGGGGACGACCACGCAGCGCAGGGCGAGTTCGGCGAGGCGTTCCGTCAGCACGCACTGGCCGCCAACCTCGCCGCGATCCTGGAGGACGACCGGGCCAGGTTGCGTGCGACCCGATCGTTGAGCCGCGACCTCGTGCAGCTCGACCAGCTGACCGATGCCATGGGTCACGCGCAGCGCGCCGTCGACATGGCGTGCGGCCTGCACGACTGGCGCTCCGCCGCGGAGATCGCTCGCGAGGCGCTGGCCTGGCTCGATCACCGGGGGGAACCGTGGGACAGCGTGCGCCGACAGCCCTTCGAGACCGCACTGCGCGATGCGTCGAGCCGTGCGGAGTCGACCCCGCCGCAGACGAGCGATGGTTCCCCGCCCAGCGGGGGATGAGTAGGCTGTCGACCGCCCCAGCGCGAGCCTCGAGTCCATGGTCAAGCTCTTCAAGTCGGCGGACGAAGCCGTGGCGGACATCCCCGACGGAGCCACGATCCTCGCCGGCGGATTCGGACTGTGCGGCATCCCCGAGCAGCTCATCGCGGCCCTCGTCAGGCGTGGTGTCCGCGGCCTGACCGTCGTCTCGAACAATGCCGGAGTCGAGGGCTTCGGCCTGGGGCAGCTGCTCGCCACGCGCCAGATCGCGAAGATGATCTCCACCTACGTCGGCGAGAACGACACCTTCGAACGGCAGTACCTCAGCGGAGAACTCGAGGTCGAACTCGTGCCGCAGGGGACCTTCGCCGAACGCATCCGGGCGGGCGGTGCCGGCATCCCGGCCTTCTACACGCCGACCGGCTTCGGCACGCAGATCGCCGCCGGCGGCCTGCCCATGCGCTACGACTCCGCGGGGCGCGTGCTCGAGCAGAGCGCCCCCAAGGAGACGCGCCGTTTCGGCGACAAGGACTACGTGCTCGAACCGGCCATCACCGGCGACTTCGCCCTGGTGAAGGCCTGGAAGGCCGACGAGGCGGGCAACCTCGTCTACCGCCGCACGGCGCGGAACTTCAACCCGATGATGGCCACCGCGGCGCGCATCACGATCGCCGAGGTCGAGGAGATCGTTCCGCGCGGAGAGCTCGACCCCGACCTCGTCCACACGCCCGGGGTGTTCGTGCAGCGCCTGTTGCGCGGCCAGGCGTACGAGAAACGCATCGAGCAGCGCACGGTGCGCCGCCGCAGCTGAACGAGGCCGGAGGCCGGGAGGAGAGCATGCTCGACAGGGACGGCATCGTGGCGCGTGCGGCGCAGGAACTCCGCTCCGGCCAGTACGTGAACCTCGGCATCGGCATGCCGACGCTCATCGCGAACGTCATCCCGCGCGGCATGGACATCACCTTGCAGAGCGAGAACGGCATGCTGGGAATCGGGCCGTTCCCGTACGAGGACGAGGTCGACCCCGACCTCATCAACGCCGGCAAGCAGACCATCTCCGAGACGCCCGGCTGCAGCTACTTCTCGAGCGCGGACTCCTTCGCGATGATCCGCGGCGGGCACATCGACCAGTGCTTCCTCGGCGCCATGCAGGTGAGCCGCGAGGGCGACCTCGCCAACTGGATGATCCCCGGCAAGATGGTCAAGGGCATGGGCGGCGCCATGGACCTCGTGGCCGGCGCACGCCGCGTCGTCGTGACGATGGAGCACTGCAACCGCAAGGGCGAGGCCAAGATCCTCGAACGATGTGACCTCCCGCTCACCGGTGTCGGCGTGGTGCAGCGCATCATCACGGACCTGTGCGTGCTCGACGTGGTGCGCGGAAAGCCGCTGCGCCTCGTGGAACTGGCGCCCGGCGAATCGGCCCACAGCGTCGTGCAGCGGACCGGTTGCGCCGTGGACGTGCCGCCCGGCGTGCCCGCGATGCGCCTCTGAGCCGCCCGGGCCGGAAGCTCAGCCGCTCGGCTGCCGCTTCTTGCCCTTCTCGATGCGGCCCGACTTGATGCAACGCGTGCAGACGCGCACCCGCATCACCCGGCCGCCCACCTCGGCGCGCACGTTCTGGATGTTCGGCTTGAAGCGCCGGCGCGTGATGCCGGTGGTCTTGAGACCGATGCCGCCCTTGGGCTTGGCCAATCCGCGGCGGGCGATGGTGTTGCCGACCTGGACGCGCTTTCCGCAGTACTGGCAGACGCGGCTCATGGCTGGTGGACTCGCTCGAGGGACGCACGCCCCATCGACGGGCCGCGCAAGGTACGAAGGCTCCTGACTATACGTTTCGGCCGTCGGCCGGCAAGCCCGGGCGCGACCGAGGAGACCCCGCCCCGGAGCCCGCCGCCGGCGCTGCGTCCGGCGCCCGGCACCGGGTGGCCGGAGGGCGCCGAGCCATTCGAGGTCAGTCGAGCGTGTCGTGGAGGACGGTGGCCAGGCTGCCGGCCACGATCACCGGCAGCCAGGCCGCCAGGACGGGCTGCATGGCCCCCCTGCTGCCCAGGTCGCGCAGGGAGGCGTCCATGATGAGGAAGCCCAGGCACACCAGGATCGCCACGCCCAGCCCGCGCATGCGCTGGCGCGCGTCCAGGTTCACCACGAACGGGATCCCCAGCAGCACGAGCAGCAGAACGGTGAGCGGAAAGGTCACGTGGTAGTGCCGCAGCAGCCGGTAGAGCCGCGAGTTGGGATAGCGCTGGGACAGGTCGAGCAGGTCCACGAACGCCAGGTCGAAGGGCTCACGGGACTCGGCCAGCAGTTCCTCCGGGCGCACGTCGGTGGCCACGAAGTAGGCCGGCTCCGTGAGCAGCTCCGGGTCGCCGGACGGCGTGCGCCCCCTGGCGTGCCGCACCGAGCTCTCGCCCTGCTCCAGGCGCCAGCCGCCTCCCGCCTCGTCCCAGGTCGCATTGCTGCCGGAGACGTGCACGTTGCGGCCGAGGGCGTCGTCGTAGCTCACGTCGAGGCGCCCGATGAGCTCGCGCCCGACGACATAGTCGTGGGCCACGAACAGGCGCCCCTCGGCATCCACGAGCTTGAGGATCTCGAGGATGCGCTCCTTGCCGGGCCGCAGCAGCGTCCAGCGCAGTTCGTCGCGTTCCAGGGCCACCTGCGGAGCCGCCACCTCCTGCACCCACACCAGACCGGCCAGCACGAACACGCTGAGCACGAGCACGGGCGCGATGACGCGGCGTGCACTCCGGCCGGTGAGCACCATGGCCATGAACTCGTTGTGCCGCTGCAGCCGCAACAGCGTGACGAGGGCCGCCATGGTCATGATGAAAGGCGATACGCGCGACAGGATGGACGGCAGCTGGTAGGCGTACATGCGCACGACGTCGAGGGCGTTGACGTCCTCCTGGTCGAGGCTCTCGAACAGGTCGTCGACGTGCGAGAACAGGTCGTAGACGCCGTAGATGCCCACGAAGAAGACGGCGCTCACCACCCAGGAGGAGGCGAAGTAGCGGGCGACGTAGCGGTCGAGGCGCGAGATCATGTGCGCCCTGCGCGCCAGCCGACGGCCCCCGCCGCGCCGAGGATGAGCACGTGTCCGCCCCACACGGCGATCTCGGGCGGGAGCACCTCGCCGAGGGCCAGCGCCTTGCTCACGCGGACCGACGGGAAGTAGAGGAAGAGCGCCAGCAGGAAGGCCACCAGGAAGGCGCCCACGCGATCGGAGCGGCGCAGGCGCAGCGCGACGGGCAACCCCAGCAGCGCGAACAGCAGGCAACCCGCCGCGGCGGAGCCGCGCATGGCCACCTCGGTTCGCACCGAGATGGGCTTGAAGCTGCCGCGCTGGTCTTCCGGTCGTTCGAGCCAGGCCTCCAGCTGCGCCGTCGTCATCGAGGCCAGGTCCAGATCCACGAATTCCTGGGGCAGGGCCACCTCGTATCGCGAGCCCACGCCGTCGAACCGATCACCGATCACGGTGCGGTGCTCGCCCATCTCGAAGACGATCTTCGAGCGGTCACGGTCGACGTAGACGCGCGCCGTCTCGGCACGGATCTCTTGCAGCGGACGCCCATCCTCCGCAAGCCGCCACAAGACCATGCCGTGGGCCAGCCCAGTTGAATCGATGGACTGCGTGTGGACGAGTAGGCGGTCGTCGAGCAGCTCCGGCTCGCCGGACGACAGCTTCTGCGCGAGGATCGTGCGCAGGTCGGTGGTGCGCGTGAGACGGCGCTTCGCCCGCTCGGCGTGCGGCTGGCCGTCGTCCAGCGCCACGAGCAGCAGGGCCGACATGAGCGCCCCGAAGAGCAGGCCCGGCAGAGCCACGTGCCATGGATGCACCCCGCTGGCGCGCAGGGTGTCGATCTCGTTGTCCGCCGCCGCGCGGCCGTAGGTGAGCACCACCGCCACGAGCACGGACACGGGCACCACGATGTTCGCCGTGACACCCATGAAGATGGGCAGCGTCGCCACGAAGGTCCACAGCGAGAGACCCTCGATGCTGCTCAGCACCTGTACGCTCGAGACGAGCATGAGCACGGCGAGCAGCAGGACCAGCGTCGTGAGCGCGTTGCCCATGAGTTCCAGGAACATGCGTCGCTGGAAGAGCATCATCGGCGGTGCGCCTCGATGCCGAGGGACGCGAGCACGCTGGCAGCACGGCGGTTCATGCGTGTGCGCCGCGCCGGCGTGTCGTCGTCCCAGCCGAGCAGGTGCAGGGCGCCGTGGGCCACGTAGAGCAGCAGCTCGTGACGGGCGTCCGTGCCGCGGGAGCGGGCTTCGCGCAGGGCGGTCTCCGACGAGACGATGACCTCTCCCTGCAGCCCGTCGGGCCCGGGCTCGTCGGCGAAGCTGAAGGTGATCGCGTCGGTCGCCCAGTCGTGCCCGAGGTGCTCGCGGTTCACCTCTCGGATCGTGGCGTCGTCCACGATGGCCACCGAGAGGTCGGGCAGCTCGCAACCCTCGGCGCGGTACACGGCGCGGAGCACCTCGCGCACGTCCGACACCCTGACGCGCACCCGGCGCTGTCGGTTGGCGACGAGGATCACCGTGCGCCGCGAGGCTCGTCGTCCCGGTCGTCGTCCTGCGGCGCCCCGTCATCCGCAGCGCCACCCGGCAGCCGGCCACCCTGCAGCTCGCGTTCCTCCTGGCGATCGAGCGACCGCTGCCGCGCACGCTCGCGCACCCGGTCCTGGCGTTCGCGCTCGCGCTGCAGCTGCCGGTCGGCCGTCTCGTACGCATTCACGATGCGCTGCACGAGCGGGTGACGGACGATGTCCTTGCGGTCGAGCTGGACGACGCCGATGCCGGAGACGTTGCGCAGCAGCCGCTCGGCTTCGATGAGGCCGCTCGGCTGGCCCTCCTCGAGGTCGGTCTGGGTCGCGTCGCCCGTGACGACGACCTTGCTGTTCTGGCCCATGCGGGTGAGGAACATCTTCATCTGGCCGGGCGTCGTGTTCTGCGCCTCGTCCAGGATGATGAACGCCTGATCGAGCGTGCGACCGCGCATGTAGGCCAGCGGCGCGATCTCGATCACGTCGGTCTCGATGAAGTGCTTGAGCCGCCCCGGCTCCATGTGCGCGCCGAGCGCGTCGTACAGAGGTCGCAGGTACGGGTTGACCTTGGCCACGAAGTCGCCCGGCAGGAAACCCAGGCGCTCACCGGCCTCGACGGCGGGCCGCACGAGCACGAGCCGCTTGAAGTAGCCGCGGCGCAGCGCCGTGAGCGCCACGGCGGCGGCGAGATAGGTCTTGCCGGTGCCCGCCGGCCCGAGCGCGAACGTGGCCGTCTCGCGCTGCATGCAGCGCACATACTGCTCCTGGCCCTTGCTGCGCACCGTCATGCCTTCGGGAAGCCAGAGACCGCCGCCGCCCTGGCCCTGGGCGGCGGCCGTCGGGTGGACCTCCTGGACCTCCTGGCGCGCCGCGCGCTGGCCGCGGGCCAGCAGTTCCTTCAGGCCCTCGGGGTCGATCTCGCCGCGCGCACGCAGCACCTCGAGCAGGTGCCGCACGACGCTCACGGCATCCGAGACGTCCTCCTCGGTCTCGCCGTCCACGACGACGCGGCCCTTGCGCACGGTGAGTGTCACACCGAAGGCATTGCGGATCGCCCGGGCATTGCTGTCACGCGGACCGAGGAGCGCGAGTTCCTCGTCGAGCGAGTGGAGCGGGACGGTGACACTCATGGGGCGTGCAACCCGGGAACGGGCCGCGATTCAGGTCGCGATCGCAGTATAGGCAAGCGTCAACGGAGCCACCAGGAGCAGCGAGTCGGCCAGGTCGAGGAAGCCGCCGGCCTCGCCGAACAGGGTGCCGGAGTCCTTCACGCTGCAGGAGCGCTTGAGCAGGGACTCGCCCAGATCGGAGAGCACGGTGAGCACCGCGATGACGAGGCCGTGCACCGCGGCGCCCCAGGCGCCCCCGGGGAGCGCGCGCCCCACGCCCTCGTGCTCGGCGATGACCGCGCCCTCCAGCAGCAGGGTGCCGACGACGGCCGGGAGCAACAGGCCGCCGATCAGGCCCTCGATCGTCTTCCCGGGGCTGATCGCGGGCGCGAGCTTGTGCCGCCCGAACAGCTTGCCCGTGAAGTAGGCCCCGATGTCGGACGACTTCGAGGTGAGCACGATCCCGATGACGAAGGCCAGCCGGCCCTCGAGCAGCAGGGGCAGCAGGCAGGCGACGCCGCCGGCGTAGGGCACCACGAACCACAGGCTGCGAGCCAGGCGCAGCGCCGGTCGCCCGGGCCCGCGCGGCAGCTCGACCAGCAGCAGCAGCGAGGCCAGGGCCGAGGCGGCGGCGAGCACGTCGCCCACGCGCGCCAGCAGCGGCTCGGCCTGGTCCAGGCCGAGGGCCGGCGCGGCTCCCGCGGCGACGAGCAGCGCCAGCCAGGCGCCACCCGCGATCAGGCCGACGTGCCGCTGCCGCGCGGCCGCGCCCCCCATGGCCAGCAGCTCGCGCAGGCAACCGAAGCTGAGCAGCACGCCGAGCCCGGCGAGCGCCCAGGCCGGCCCGCCCGCGCGGGCGTTGTCCAGCCACCACGCGCCGAGGAGCACGCAGAGCAGCGCTCCTCCGGTGAGCGTGCGCTTCAGCACGCGCTTCTCAGCCTCGCGACGACGCGGGATGCGGGTCCACCAGGCCGCCGTACTTGCGCGTCCGTCCGGCGTAGTCGCGCAGCGCTGCGTGGAGTTCCTCGACCGAGAACTCCGGCCAGCAGGCGCTCGTGACGTAGATCTCCGCGTAGCTGATCTGCCAGAGCAGGAAGTTGCTGATGCGCATCTCGCCCGCCGTTCGCACGAGCAGGTCGGGGTCACGCCCGGGTTGGTACAGGCGCGCGCTCACGGCGTCCTCGTCGATGGCCTCGGGATCGAGCCTGCCGGCCGCCACCTCGCGCGCCAGGCGCTTGGTCGCGTCGACGATCTCGGCCCGCCCGCCGTACGAGAGCGCCAGGCACAGGTTGAGCCCGCGGTTGCCGGCGGTGAGGTCGAGCGAGCGGTCGAGTTCGGCCCGCGCGGCCTCGGGCAGCTGTTCGATGCGCCCGATGGCCGTGAGGCGCACGTCGTTCTCCATCATCGTGGGCCGTTCGCGCACGAGGAAGGCGCGCAGCAGCCGCATCAGGAACGCGACCTCGGTGCGTGGGCGCTTCCAGTTCTCGTGGCTGAAGGCATAGAGCGTGAGCTGCTCGAGGCCCAGGCGGGCGCACTCGGTCGTCACGGCACGGATGGTGTCGGCGCCGCGCTCGTGTCCGCGCGTGCGGGCCAGGCCGCGGCCCTCGGCCCAGCGCCCGTTGCCGTCCATGATGATCGCCAGGTGCCGCGGCAGCTTGGCCGGGTCGAGGTCGGTCATGCCACCTCCCGCACGATGGTCGACTCGCGCCCCGGGCCCACGGACAGGATCTGCCAGGGCACGCCGACGCGCTGGCAGATCTCGCGCACGAGCGCCCGGCAGGCGGGGGGCAGCGCGGCCTCGGTACGCGCATCGCGGATGTCGTCGCGCCAGCCGGGCAGCATGTGCACGACCGGTCGCGCGCGCTCGATGAGGGGCGTGTCCACCGGATAGTCCTCCATCACGCCGAGACCGGGCACATCGTAGCCCACGACGAGACCGATCTCCTGCATGCCGGAGAGCACGTCCAGCTTGGTGATGGCGAGGCCGTCGAAGCCGCACAGGGCCGCGGCGTAGCGCATGGCGGGCACGTCGAACCAGCCGCAGCGGCGCGGGCGGCCCGTCGTGGCGCCGAACTCGCTGCCGCCCTCGCGCAAGCGCTCGCCGAGCGCGCCGTGCAGCTCGGACGGGAAGGGCCCGGAGCCGACGCGCGTGCAGTAGGCCTTGGCCACGCCGAGCTGGTGCCCGACGGCGCGCGGCGGCACGCCCGTGCCGGCCGCGATGCCCAGGCTGTCGGAGTTGCTCGACGTGACGTAGGGGTAGGTGCCGTGGTCCAGGTCGAGCAGCACGCCCTGCGCGCCCTCGAAGAAGACGTGCTCGCCGGCCGCGAGGGCCGCACGCAGCACGCGCCCCGTGTCGGTGACGAGCGGCTTCAGTCGCCGCCCCTGCTCGCGGGCCACCACGAACACCTCGTCCCCGTCGAGCGGCTGCGCGCCGTGGATGGCGGTGATGAACCGGTTCGTCTCGGCCACGTTGGGCAGCAGCCGCGCCCGCAGGCGCTCCTCGTCGATCAGGTCCCACAGGCGGATGCCGCTCCGGTTGGCCTTGTCGGCGTAGGCCGGGCCGATGCCGCGACCCGTGGTGCCGATGCGCAGGCCGGCCTTCTCGCCCTCCTGCAGGCCGTCGAGCACGCGATGGTAGGGCAGCACGCAGTGCGCGGCGCCCGAGAGCAGCAGGCGCTCGCGCAGCTGCAGCCCGCGCGCCTCGAACTGCTCGATCTCCTCGAGCAGCACCAGCGGGTCGACCACCACGCCGTTGGCGATCACGTTGCGCTTGCCGGGGTGCAGCACGCCCGACGGCAGCAGGTGGAAGACGAACTTCTCGCCGTCCACGATGACCGTGTGCCCGGCGTTGGCGCCGCCCTGGAAGCGGACGACGATGTCGGCCCGGTCGGCCTCCAGGTCGATGATCTTGCCCTTGCCCTCGTCGCCCCACTGGGCACCGATGACGCTGGTCGCAGGCATGCCACGGTTCCGGTCGGGACGAAACGGGGCACCTTAGACGGGTGCCGGGCCCATCGCAAGACGATGGCGCCGAGGGGGCCGCGCATGCCTCGGCGGGGCCGCCGGGCGCGAATTCCCGCCGGTCAGCGCTCGATGCAGGGCCCGGCGCCGGACGTGCCGCCGCCCAGGTACCCGAGCGCCCGGAGATGCTCCATGCGCTCGGCATCGATGCCCTCTCCGGGGGCCTGCACGGCATGCGCGTCGATCCAGGCCAGCACGCGCTCGAGTTCGCTCCGGTGCCACTGCGCCTCGCGCCCCACGGCCTGCAGCGGCTGGCGTTCCTGCGGGTCGGCGCGCAGGTCGTACAGGCAGGCGGCGGTCTCCTGCTCGAGGGCGCCCTCGGCCGGCAGGCTCAGCACGAGCATGTGCGTGTCGCTGCGCAGCGCCAGCAGCGGCCTGCGCAGCGGGTCGCCGCGTCCGTCGAGCTGCAGGCCCTTGTTCGTCTCGATGAAGGCGAAGCCCTGGCTCTCCAGGTCGGGCTGCAGCAGGGAGTCGGCCGCGAAGGGCACGCCGAGACGCTCGAGCACCTCTCCGAACAGGCCGCCGTTGCCGACCACCTCGGGCACGCGCTGGCCGCGCACCGCGGGCGGCGTGCCCGTGGCGAAACCCGCCAGTGCCCCCGGACCGGCCACGAGCAGGGGCACGCGCATCGTCTCCACGTGCAGGTTGCTACCGTGCCCGAGCAGCCCGTGCTCCATGAACTCCTCGCCGTGGTCGGCGGTGAGCACCAGCGCCGTGCTGTCGGCCAGCCCCAGCCGGTCGATGGCCGCGAGCAGCACGCCGAGCTGCGCGTCGAACCACTGGACCTCGCCCAGATAGCGCTGGCGGAGGTAGCGCACGTCGGGGTCGTTCTCGGGCACCGCGACACCGGCCCGGACGCGCTCCACGACCGACTGCTCGGCCGCGAAGGGATCGCGCCCGCGCAGCTCGGGCTCGACGTGCCGGTCGGCCCAGGCCTGCGGCGCGGCCATGGGCGAGTGCGGGTCGAAGTAGTGCAGGAAGAGCAGGAATTGCTGGCCGACGTGGTTGGCCAGGAAGGTCTCGGCGAAGTCGTTGACCTGGCGTGCGTTGCAGTAGGGCAGCATGGCCCACGTGCCGAAGCCGCGCGCGAAGCCGGAGTCCGCCCGCAGCAGCGTGTTCGTGACGAAGCCGGCGGTGACGATGCCCGACGCGCGCGCGCGCTCCGCCAGGGTCGTCACGCCGTCGGGGAGCACCGCGCGGCTCTCGCTCACCACGCCGTGCGCCGTCGGCGGCAGGCCGGTGAAGAGCGTGGCCGTGGACGGCAGCGTCCAGGGACTCGGAGCGATGGCCTGGTCGTACACCGTGGCGCGTTCGGCCAGGCGCGCCAGGTTGGGCGTGAAGGCCGGGTCGGCGCCGTAGGGCGAGAGCACGTCCGCGCGCAGGGTCTCGACCTGCACCAGGATGACCGACGGGTGCTGGGGGCTCGCCAGGCGCCGCGGCACGCTCACCGGCCGCACGATGGCGGCCTCCGCGAAGCCGATGCGCAGGGCGCGGGCGACGTAGGTCGTCGGCACGACGACGGCGCGCACGTAGTCGTTCTCGGGGCGCACCACGGGCGCCTGCGGCAGCTCGAGGGGCTGCAGCTCGAGCTCGAGCTGCTTCCCCCGCCCGGCGTGCCCGCCGAGCGACCAGCTCACGGCTTCCCAGTCCAGGCCGGAGACCTCGACGCGACCGACCTCGTGTCCCTCCACGCGCGCGACGAGCAGCCCGCGGGCGCCGGGCGGCATGCGGTCGTCGAGCGCCACGGCGCCCGTCAGCCGGCTATCGGCGGCGATGTCCACGCGCAGCGCGCAGCGTGCGGCGCCCGTGAACGCGAGCGCCAGGCGCCCGCGCCGGCCCGTGAACGTGCCGACGACCTCGAGCGCCGGCAACGACAGCTCGTGCGCCGCCTGGCCCTCGGCCGTGACGCTGGCGAAGGGCACCCGTGCGTCGGCGCCCGGGCCGCCGCCGCCGCCGCCGGCCTCCGCGGGGGTCGCCCCGGCCGCGGCCTGCGCCGCCCAGGCGGACCCCAGCCGTTGCTCCTCGTCGTACACCAGCGGCAGCTCGACCACCTGCACGCGCTGCGGCGCGTCGTGCACCACGCGCGGCGAGAGCAGGGTGACCCAGCTTCCCGCAGGTGGCGCGCCCGGCGAACTGATGCGGATCTCGAGCGTCGCCGCACCCTCGGGCAGGGCCAGCGAGAAGGCGGTCTGCGGACCCTCCTCGATGCGGTGCGCCGGGCGCGCGGCATCGGCCGCGACCGGCGGCAGCTCGACCTGCACCGTGCCGGCCGGCCCCGCTCCGACGATCGAGACGCTCAGTGTGCAGGGCGTGGCGTCACCCGCCGGGCCGGCGAGCAGCCGCGCCGCACGCGCCGAGAACCGGCCGGGACGCGCCCCCACGTGCCACAGCAAGCGCCCGTTGCGCGGGAAGGGCACGATCTCCACGTGGTCCTGGTCGAGGTTCGGCCGCGGCTGGTCGGGCCAGACGACGAGCTGCTCCCCGGGTTCGAACCCCTCGAGCAGCTCGACGTGCGTGCCGTCCAGGAACAGGTCGCGCCGCAGGTCGGTCGCCAGGCGGGCATCGCGCTGCCAGGGCCGCCACAACCCGAGCAGCAACAGGCCTGCGATGGCGAACAGCAGCAGTTGCCGTCTCATGGGGCCGTAACCCTGCAGGCGGCTCCTGGCTGCTGCGCGCCGCAGGCGCTCACGTGCCCGGCGTGCGGCGGTTCACCGCTTCGAGCACCATGGCGTCGTACAGCACCTCTTCCAGGTGCACGTCCTGCTGCGGCTCGACGTAGGCCTGGCCCGGCACCGCGGCCAGGTTCACGCCGCGCACCACCGCCAGCATCTCCACGACGGTGTCGGCGCCCTGGGCGACCAGCTTCACGTACAGCGTGAGCGCGCGATTGCCGTCGCGCACGCCCGACATGGTGAAGTTGCCGGAGGTCGGTTCCCAGTCGGTCTCGAAGCCGCCGCCGAAGCGCTGCTGGAACTCCTGCACCAGCACGGTCTGCACCAGGTCCACCGCCTGGTCGTAGGGCACGTCCTCGAGCGTGTAGGGCCTGAAGTCGATGGGATCGGGCGGGAACAGCAGCCCGCAACCAGCGAGGGCGAGCAGCAGGCCGAGCAGGCAACGGTTCATGGCGGCGTCCGGGGGACCGCCGGCCATTCTCGGCCGCGACCCGCGCCCCCTCAAGCATCGCGCGGTGGTCCTCATCGGTCGCCGCTCCCGTCGATCCGGTCGCCCAGCGTCTCGGGGTCGCCGCTCCCGTCGGCCGGCGGGGTCGCGCGCGACGCCGTGCCCTCGTCGGCGGCCGCGCCCGCCGCGGCAGCCTCCGTCTCCGTGAGCAGGGCCTCGGCCTCGTCGAGCAGGGCGTGCGCCCGGACGTCGTCACCGCGCACCCAGGCCAGGATCGACTGCCCCCAGTCCTGCACCATGAGGCGGCGCACCGGGCGTTCGACCGGCGTCCCGGCCAGGATCTGCGCCGTGAGCCGGGCGAGCACCTGCTCCTCGCGCCCGATGAAGCGCTCGGTGCGCTCGTCCCACAGGCCGTCGAAGGCGCCGAGGAACTTCTCGCGCCCGAACTCGCCGCCGCTGAAGAGCCCCGCCAGCCCCTGGTTGCGGCGCGCCATGGCCTCGCCCACGAGCTTCTCGGGAGAAGTGAGGCCGGCCAGGATGAAGCTGTAGCTGTCCGCCACCGCCGCCACGCGCGCCAGCTGCTGCATGCCCTGTGCGTAGCGCGCGAGGTCGTCGTCGCCGATCGGCAGCGGGCGCATCACGTCGCCGGGGGTGCGGCGCCGGGCCTCCTGCGCGACGCTCTCGAGCAGGCGCGCGAGGTAGCGGTCGCGGCGCGGGTCCACGGCGCCCTTCACCGGCGCCAGCAGCGGCAGGCCGACGAACACGATCTGGCCCTCCCCGAACGGCACGGCGCACACGACCTGCCCGATGCGCTCGCGATACTGGTTGAGCGTGATGAGCGCCGAGCGCGAGTTCGGCGGCATCGGCCCCATGAGCATCGCCACCGGCGTGAGCGAGGCCTCGTCGCTGCGCAGCAGGCGCGGCGTGGCCCAGGCCGGGACGCGCTCCTCGACGCCACCGCTGTCGCTGCGTTCGAACAGCAGGCGCGCCTCGTCGCCCGGCGTGCTGCTGCGCGTGTCCTCGAGCGCCACGTGCGAGCGGCCGATGAAGTTGCCGACCGCCAGGCCCACGGCCACCGGCGCCGGCACGAACGGGAGCGTGCGCAACCCACGCGGACTGCCGGCGATGCGCCCGATGTGGTCGTACGGCAGCTCGCTCAGCATGAGCACGGCCGCGCCGCCCTCGTAGACCCAGCGCCAGAGGCGCAGCTGCTCGGCCGGCGGCAGCGTCTCACCGAGATCCTCGGGCGCCTCGAGCAGCACGATGCGCACGGCCTCCTCGACGGACGCCAGCGATTGCACGGGGAAGCCCTCGCGCTGCGCGAAGCCCGTGGCGGCCGGCGAGTGCTCCGGCAGCACGAGGGCGATCGGCGGCCCGGGCAGCTCGTCCTCCGGCGGCAGCCGGCGTTCGCTGGGCGCCGGGGGCACGACCGGCACGTGCACCTCGCGGCTCAGGTCCATGACGCCGCCCTGCCCGTCGGCCAGGTAGGCGCGGAAGCTGGCGCTGCCGGGGCGCTGCAGCACGAAGGCCTCCTCCGACAGCAGCGTGACGCCGGGCGGGAAGTCCTGCCGGCCGAAGCCGCGGCCGGGGGCACCGTCGATCGCGCGGATGCCCCCCTCGACGTTGAGCACGACCTCGCCCGACACCGGCGCTCCCGTGTCGTTGATGACCGCCACGTCCACGCGCAGGGAGTCGCCCACCGCCACCGCCGGCCGCGCGGGGTGCACGGCCAGCAGGAAGGGTGACAGGCTCCGCGAGAGCATCGCCAGGGCCGGGCGCGGCTCGCCCCAGGGGTCGAGCAGGCCGGCGCTCGACTCGGTGTGCACGGCCTTCCACTGCGTGTAGACGAGGCCGTCGAGCTGCGGGTCGCTGCGCAGCAGCTCGGTCATGTCCGCGGTCATGCCCACGTGCACGTCGTCGGCTTCCTGGAGCCAGCCGTCGTCGCTCCAGGTCTCGCCGCTCGCCAGCGCCGCCAGCGTGCGATCGCGCATGGCGTCGAACAGGTTGCGCTCGGCGCCGCGCACGTCGTGCTGCCGGAAGCCGCGGCTGGCGGCCTCCGTGTCCATGAGCGCCCCGTAGCCGTACTCGGAGACGAACACGGGCCCCGAAGGGCTCGACAGCGAGCGCAGGC